>Ga0182024_10007843_pt1 | contig 22858 bp, 21 predicted proteins | sample P32metaG_FD_120480 | JGI IMG/M metagenome (GOLD analysis project Ga0182024, IMG submission 120480) | Permafrost microbial communities from Stordalen Mire, Sweden - P3-2 metaG (Illumina Assembly) | ecosystem: Environmental > Terrestrial > Soil > Wetlands > Permafrost | place: Sweden: Stordalen... | reverse complement strand
CGGCTCATTGCCGACAGGCATGATCTGGTCACGGTGATCGCCTGCGCGTTTGATCATCGCACGCGAATGCTGCCGTTCATCTTTGCCGACACGCGCATGGCCCCTGCCGGCGTGCGCTCCATCGGGTCGGCAATGTTTGAATCGGGCTTCCAGAAGACCCGCATCGTCCTGCAGCAATGGAATAAGCGTTTTCGGCCCTCGCGCATGAAGCTGGATGGGCGCGTGCCCGACTTGTTCATGGTCTCCAGCATGGGTCTGCACTCGGACTGCTGCATGGAGATGATTGCCGACGCGCGGCGTATCGATATTGCCCACCGTCCGCTGATCATCGCCGGCGGCCCGCATGCGGTGTATCAGCCGTATGAGATGTTTAACACCGATCCGAATCTGCCCAGCGCCGATGTCGTCGTCACCGGCGAGGAATATGTTCTGCTCAGTCTACTCGAAGTGATTCTCTCGATTCGCGCCCACGGCGAATCGATGCGATCCGCGTTCGTTCGCGCCCGCGACACCGGCGCCCTTAATGGCATCCCCGGCCTGGTCTATTCGCGAGCCAGCAACGACGGCCACCTCGAGCAACTGGTCGATACCGGCATTCAGAAACTTGTTGGCAATCTCGATGAGCTCGCCCACCCCCTGTCCGGCTATCGAATGCTGGAAGCGCCGAGCGGCTCGGAACTGCTGGCTTCGACGCCACTACCGGCAAACAAGGTGCGGAAGTACAGTCCCATCAGCTCCATCGTGCTGACGTTCGGCTGCAAGTTCGCATGTCCATACTGCCCGATTCCCGCATACAACCAGCGGCAGCATCGCCTGAAGAGCGGCCAGCGCATCGCCGAGGAAATGGGGATGCTGAACAAGGAGTATGGGCTCCGCTATTTCTTCGGCGCCGACGACAACTTCTTCAATAACAAAGCCCGCACCCTCGACATCGTCGAGACGCTGGTGAAAGCCGAGTTCGACGGCGTGCCGCTGCGCAAGAAAGCCCGCTGGCACACCGAAGTCACCGTGCACGACACGCTGCAGATGAAAGATCACCTGCCGCTGATTCACGACTCGGGCTGTCGCGCTCTCTGGCTCGGCGTCGAAGACATGACCGCGACGCTCGTCAACAAGGGCCAGAGCGTCGACAAAACCACCGAAGCCTTCAAGCGGCTGCGCTCGGCGGGAATCTGCCCGATGCCGATGATGATGCACCACGATTCGCAGCCGCTCTGGTCGCGCAAGGGCAACTACGGCTTGTTGAATCAGATCAAGGTGCTGCGAAAAGCAGGAGCGGTGTCATTGCAGGTGCTGATGCTGACACCATCTGCCGGCACCAAGCTCTACGAAGGCACCTTCGCCACCGGCCAGGTGTTTGACAGCGTCGGCGGCCGGAAGGTTCTGCCGCATATGTACGACGGCAACTATGTCGTCGCGTCAAACCACGCCAAGCCGTGGCTGAAGCAGATCAACCTGCTCGTCGGCTATCTGAGCTTCTATAACCCGATTCGTCTGATCGGCATCCTGCTGCAACGCCGCACCAAAGTGGCGCAGCGGGCGGCCGGCATGCAGATCGTGGGAATGCTGGGGCTGAGTCAATCCTTCCGCCGAACCAGCGGTTGGGTCTTTCGCCTGATGTTCGGTAAAATCAAGCGGCTTGCCAGCGCGCCCGAGAGCCGAATCCCGATGAAAAGCGTTGACGGCGGCGCGGCCTGTCATGGCAATGAGCCGATGCCGGCGCCGGTCACGCTGCGCGTGCCGCGAGCGGCGGCGCTGGTCACGCAATCGTAAATCCGAACGATATGGCCTAAAAATGCACCCGGCAGCTTTGGGGCTGCCGGGTAGGTCGTCGCTTACCTGGATAGTGGGCTTGGCGGAATTAGGACTTAAAGATTTTCAACGTGCCGTTCATGTGGGGGAAGAGGTTGTCCTTCGAAAGCGTGCCGACCGACTTGGCCGTCAGCTGCGCCCCGTTGCCGATCACCTTTCCGTTGCTCCAGGTAAAGGTGATTTTGCCGTCGGCAGACGCGAACGAGAAGTTAAACGTGCCAGTGGTTGTCTCGAACCCGGTGAATGTCCCGCTTTCGGAGTCGAGCCCAATACTCACGGTTCCGGTGACATCAGTGAGCGTCTGGCTTGAGATATCCCAGATGACGCCAAGGATGTGCGTGATGGTTCCACCGTTGCCGCCGTCGCCGCTGACATTGATCTTTCCGGTATAACGGCCAATAAGGCTCGGCGTGACCGTCGGACCCGGAGGAGCCTTGTAAGTGAACGTCCCGGTCGAAACACCGTTCTCGCTGGCAACCGGACCGTTGACGAACGTCACGTCGATCAGATTGCGATATTTGCCGGACGAGAGCCCGGTGGTCGGCGGAGTGAACGGCACCCTCAACGCCGCGCTGCCATGCGGCTTGATGTTGACCGCCTCCGTGAAGGCGCGGCTGGAATAGGCGCCGGCGGCGGTCTTTCCGTCGAGCGACGGAATCAACGCGACAGTCACGGTCTCGCTAAGCACCGTTGTGCCGCTGTTATGCAGCGTTACCTGCTGGACGCCACTCTTGAACGGCTGAATCGTCGCCGGCGTCACCTTGCCGAACGTCGCCGGCAGCACTGTCGCGACCGCAGGCGAGATCGACAGCATCGTCCGCCCTTCCAGCCCTTCAATCATCGCTCCAGAACGCATACCAGCCTCGCGGCGCACCATGTCCTTACGCATTCGAGTAGCCTCAGCTTTCACAACAAAAAACGGAAATGAACTGCCCCTTGTTCGTCACAGGTCCGGTATAAGCCGTCCATCTGGCGGTGTCAACAGATCGCCGATTGCCGGTTCGACGAGGCAAGAGTTTAAATTTCAGCGGATACGTAAAATCACGCGGTGACCCCGCCGAGATGGTGCGATGTTTGGGGCGCGTCGTCGCTTAAAGCAAGTTTACGGCTTCAGTCAGGCCTGGAATCAAGTCGATTATAAGTGACATGACGACGTACTACATTCGTCGCGGTATTACCCCCGCCCGGCAGACTCAACAATCGATTCTCGGCGAAACTTTCACGATCAACAACACGCCTATGGAATGCGTCCGGATACGAGAAGCATTTCTCGCCGGCGCGCAAGTCGCGTGCATCGAATTCCAGAGCGTCAAGCAGCAAGCTTTCGCTTTCGCAACCCATGCGGCAAGCGATGAGACGTTGCCGGCCTGGTCGGAAGCATCCAGCGACAGCCTCGAAGCCGACGGCTGGCGCCCCGCCGACCCCGCGGCGGCAGTTGCGTTTTTGCATGGGAAGTGAATGCCGGGATAATAGCTCTACGCGATTTGGATTCACGTCACGTCACTCCCATCCGCGGACGCATTAATTATTGCGAGCTTTCGGAGTCTCGATTGCGCCGTCTCTTTGAAGAAGCCGAACATACTCCTCCAACGTGAGCGGGCATTCGACAAGATCGTTAAACTGTTTTCGATTCAGCTTCACCTGGCGAGCCATCGCGCCCAGAAGCGCATCGTGGATCTCTTTCTCGCCCTGGCTGATCCTGGTGAAAATCACGGTCTTCTTACCATCCACGTAAAGATGGTAGAAAGAGTGATGGCTCTCTCGAAGTAGAAATCCCTTCTTCTGAAGACCGGCGGCGACATCTCTCGCTGCCTTAGGCATTAACGCCCCCATTTGAATTCGCTACGAGACGAATCAAAAGCTCACGAAGTCGACCCGCGACCCCGTCAAGATTTTCGGCAGCTTCCTCGGCAATCTGCTCATACAAATAGCGAAAGTTCCGATTCAAATCACGCAGTGCGTCTTCCCGTCTCGCCGCATAACCCCATAGGTTGAGTTCAGGGTGATGGTAGACCCACAGGCCGTCCGCCGTGTATTCGACGTTCACGGCGATCGGATTGGCGAGCTCAAACGTCCGGTCGCCGTCTTCAAAACGCGCTATCCGAATCGGCTCCATGCTAATCGTTTGCACAGCCAACATTTGATGCAGTTTGTTGATCTGCTGACCCTCGCCGAAGGTCGCAAAACCGCTGACTTCAACCGTTGAACCCGCAATTAAGTTCGCGACCTGATCCCGAAGCGCGTCATGGTAGAAGCAATCAACGTCTCGTTGTCTATACCGGACAGTAATTTTGTCCTCTCCAGTATCGACGTGAATCTTTATCAACTCCCCCACCACCACCGTAGCCTCTTCAGCATCAATGTAGTATGCCTGTTGCGCTCGCGCGGTATAGCTTCTGACACGCGAGCGACTCTCACCCGTAAATATAACCACGGGATGCTTCTCAGGCCGACAGTTCTCTAACTTGACTTGATACTGATCTCCCTCGTTTGGCATCAGGCCTTCGAGCGCGCGGAGCAGATAATCACGGTCATAGGGTCGAAGATTGACCGATGAAATGCTGTCATTCTGAACAGCCACCGCAACATCAAAGAGCAAATCGACAGCCTTCAGCCCTATGTTGAATTCATCGTGCAGTACGGGATTGACCGCCAACTCTGCCTCAATGACCAAGTCACTGTGGTGTGAGCTGGCGAACGTCAGCTCGGCGGAAGATCGATAGCGATTATACCAAAGCCCGCGACGCTCGCCGGGATGCTGGGACGCGGCGGCCGCGGCATGAAACACCGCTTGCTGCAACGCCTGCAACTTAGCCGCGACAACGGTGAGCGGCACAGACCCGTTCGGGAAGCCGTCACCGGTGAATGTCAACTTCAATGTTGGGGGAACACTTTCCACACCGGCTCCGCAAATGTCATCGTGATTCTATGCGATACCTTACCGCGTTCTCTCCTCATCGGACAGATCAGCACTGGCTGGTGAGCGCCGCGAAGCTTGCAGACTCGAAAGTTTGATGTTCTTGGCATTCGGCTATTTAAGCTGCTCATCAAACCACTTGGCCACATCCTCCATATCAACTTCCATATGAGCCCATCCGTGATTCTTGCCGGGACGGACCAATAGCGTCACCGGCACGTTCAGCTCCTTGCACCTGGCTTCGAAGAGTTGCGACTGCTGCACCGGCGCCAGCGTGTCGGCGCCGCCGTGGATGAGGAGGATCGGGCACATACCGGCGTGGGCGTGATAGATGGGTGAAATCTGCCAGCCGAGTTTCTCGCGGGATTCGGGGGTCGCCGAATCGGGGCCGAACGCGGATTGGAACGCCTTGAGGATTCCGACGCCGACGGCGTTTTCTCCTTGCTTGCCATAGTTCAGGAAATCCGTCGGTGGGAAGAACGCGGCGGCAGCCTGCACCGCGCTGCTCTCCTGGTCAACTGGGTCTTTGACCTTGGGGTTGCCCGGGCCGCCCAAGGTCGCGAGGATCAGGCTCAACTGCCCGCCGGCGCTGGCGCCGACTGATCCAAGCTTGTCCGGGTCGATTTCAAACTTCCTGGCATTATGGCGGATGAACCGCACGGAGCGAAACACATCCTGCTCGCATTCGGGGATGATGAATTTCGGATTTGATCCGTGCACGACCGCGAAGACCGTGTAGCCGTGATCGAGCAGCGGCTGGGCGAATCCCTGATTGATCGCTTCGTGGCTCGAGAACCAGGCGCTGCTGACGATAAAGATGATTCCCTTGCCGTTGGCTTTGGCCGGGCGGAAGACATCGAGCGTGAGCGCGGTGCCGAACTTGCGGCCGTAGATCACGTCTTCCGTGCGCTTCACCGCCGGCGCGTCATCAGCGCGAACGAGCGGCGCTGCGAGCAGCAGGGTTGATGCGATTGCGATAAACGATCGGCGGGTAAATCGGTTCACGGTCTTTGCCCTCAGTAAGTGTCGATCAAAACGCGAGACCCTCGTTTCTTCGTGTAGCCGGTGAGCTTGCTCGCCGCTTTCGGAGCGCGAGCGCCGAACAAGTTCGGCGGCTACACGAATAGTGTCGCTCATCTAATTTCATCGTGGCGGCGGCGGCAATACAATCCCTTACGATGACGCAGGCCGCGACTACACCGATGCCCGCCGATCTCTCGCGCGTCTGGCAATACACCGGCGAGGTGGTTTACCTCTATGCGTTTGACGTTGCGTACGAGCTGGATCGGCGGCCCGTGGCGCAGCTATTGGGCCGACCGGTGGCGCAGTTTGTGGTGGACGCCAGCAAGCGCAGCCCACGGCAGCTTTTCTTCTACCGCCCGCAGATGGTTCGGCTGGAGCCCCTGGAACGGCTCGGCCCGCAGGGGCCGGTGCGCGTCGAGCGCGTGGTGAAGCTTCTGCCCATCGGGGCGATCAGCGTCACGGTGCGCGTTCCATTCGCGGTCAATTCGCTGGAAGAGCTTGTCGCGTTTCACGATTTGAAGTTCTCGAATGGATCTTGGCTTTATGACGAAGTGCGCTCGCTGGCGCTAGATGTCGCCCGCGAGCTCAAGCCGTACATGATTCGTCCGGTCGAGACGCTGAAGGATGAAGAAGCGTACACCGTTTTCTGCATCCACAGCCCCTTGAAAGACACCGATGGGCAAAACCTGCACGCCGAGAAATGGCTGGCAGCGAATCACCGAAACGTGGCCGCGCTGCTGACTGAAGAGCACGATCCGCAATGCATCAGCGAGCAGGAAGCCGGGGAATCGACCGGCAGGTATCTGAGCTATTACGACCGCGACCTGGTCGTCGTCGATTGGGACGCCGCGCTCGTCGTTGACGATCCGCGCTACTTCGACGAGACGCTTTATTTGATGGAACTGGCCAATGTGCAGCTTGCGGAGTTGGAAGCCTACGATCGGCTGCTGGATGACGCCGTCGAGCGGTCATATCGCGATGTGCGCGTGCGTCGACTTCGCGGCGGCCCGGGCGTTCGGCGCAATTTGCAGGAGCTCCGCATCGACGTCGCTCGCCTAAGCGACGAGCTGTCGAACATCACCAAGTTCTTCGGCGACTGGCACTCCGCCCGCATCTATCAAACGCTCTCAACGCGATTCCACCTATCCGACTGGCACCACGCGATCGACGAGAAGCTGAAAACGCTGGATGACTTGTATCAATTGCTCGCTGCCGAGCGGAACAACCGGTGGATGCTGATTCTGGAAGTGTCGGTGGTGCTGTTGTTCATCATCGACCTGGTCATGCTGGCCTTGGGGCATAAGTGACAGTGTCAGGCTGAAATCTCGGCATCGTTCGGCGGCGGAGTCGTGGGCACCGCAGACCGCTTCGATTTCTGAAGTGCCCGGAAGACCAACCAGACGAGCACCGCGGAACCAATTGCTAATCCCACGGCCAGTTGAAGTTTTTGTGTCCTGTTCTCAGGAAATGTTTGCGAGAACGTGAAGCACGCGATCGCAATGACAAGCCACGCCAGAATAGGATGAATCCGCTTTCGATATGCCCAGTGGAAAAAGCCGCCGAAGACCAGCATTCCGACTAAAACTGAGCCGATCATTAGTGGGCCGTCGGGTGTGTTCCAAAGCTCTAAAAGGTGAAATAGTTCCGCGCCCATGCCCCAGTTATCTTAACATGTGTGGCAGTCATCGTCATTTTACAACGTTTTGGCCAAATTTCAGGTAACAAACGCTATGCGATTCCACAAAACGGCGGCGAGTTTAATATTGGCCCTGTTGGTTGGATCGGGCAGCGTCTTCGCCGCTGATAATTGGCCGCAGTTTCGCGGGCCGAGCGGCGACGGCACCAGCGACGCAACCGGCTTGCCCGTCACATGGAGCGCGACCGAGCACGTGAAGTGGAAAGCCGACATTCACGGCAAGGCGTGGTCGTCGCCGGTGGTCTGGGGCGATCAGGTTTGGGTGACGACCGCCAGCGCGGACGGCAAAGAGCTTTCGGTGCTGACCATCGATCGGGAGAGCGGGAAGATTCTTCGCGATCAGAAGTTATTTGATATCGCCAAGCCGCAGTATTGCATTCCGTTCAACAGTTATGCCTCACCCACGCCAGCGATCGAAGACGGGTACATCTACGTGACGTTTGGCGCGCCGGGCACGGCTTGCCTCGACACCAAAAACGGCCACATCATGTGGACGCGAACGGATTTCGTCTGCAACCACTATCGCTCTGCCGGCTCGTCGCCGCTGATTTACAAAGACATGCTCATCATGCACTTTGACGGCAGCGACCATCAGTTCATCGTCGCCCTCGACAAGCATGACGGTCATACGATCTGGCGCACCGAGCGCAGCGTGAACTACGACGACCTGAACGCCAACGGCAAGCCGCGCGGCGACGGGGATTTCCGCAAGGCGTTCTCGACGCCGCGAATTCTCACCATCAACGGCCACGACCAAATCGTCAGCCTCAGCTCCAAAGCCCTCTACGGCTACGCGCCCGACACCGGCAAGGAGCTTTGGCAAATTGATTTCAAAGCCAGCTTCTCGGGCAGCGACACGCCGGTGATTACCGACGGCATGATCTTCCTTGCCACCGGCAACGGCAGCATTGAAATGATCGGCATTCGCCCCGACCCCAGCGGCCTCGTCAACGATTCCTGCATCGTCTGGCGAACCCACAAGAAAGTGCCGACGCGCAGCTCGCCGCTGGTGGTGAATGGGCTGCTTTATATGGTGACCGACGTGGGAATCGTCACGTGTCTCGATGCCAAGACCGGCGAGGAAATCTGGCACGAGCGCATCGACGGCCAATACTCGGCGTCCCCCATTTACGCCGATGGGAAAATCTACTTCTTCAGCGAAGACGGAAACGCCACCGTAATCGCCGCGGGGCGTCAATTCGAATTGCTGGCGAAGAATAACCTGTCCGACGGATCGCCAGCGATCCCCGAACTGCAAGGCCCATCCAGCGGCTTCATGGGCACGCCGGCGATTGCGGGGAAAGCGTTCTATCTGCGAACGCGAACAAGTTTGTATCGAGTTGAGAATTGAGGATGTCGTTCGTTGCTGAGTGAGGGTAGTCGATCATGTCCGACAAAGGGGATGTTTACTATTGCACATGGAAAAAGACGGAAGACGGTGAATTTGTCGGCTGGGAGAAACGCCGACCGTCGTTGCGCGCGGAGAGCGAATCGGCGAACGAGCTAATGAGCTCTCTCGGCGAAGTTATTGGCGAATACTACAACGATCACGAAGCGGCAATCCACTTCGACCCGCCGCTCCGTAGCGACAAAGACCATGATGAGCTCTTTGTTGACCAGCTCGTCAGCATTGGATGGAACGCGTCTTTCTGGTTTCGGCCGTCTGCAAATGACGCGTTCGAAGGCGGTCGATGCCCAAGTTGCGGCGGCGGGTTAGGGCCGCGGTCTTCATCGCCACTTATAGTGGATAGTTTCGGCGCGGGAAGCGATGGCGCATTTTCTTATCAGAGCCAGGAACTGCCCTCACGAAACATGCCCGGCAGCTTGACGGTGGTCTCGGACAGGTTCTTAAGTCGCTTGACGGACTACGAGCGATCCACTTTCGAGGCTCGGCCCGTAACTTGGCTTGAAAACCGTACGCACCGGTTTTTCGAAGTAATTCCGAAATCGTTACTACCAGCGGTTGCCATTCGCGGCGTGGACACAGCTGGTTGGCGCTGCGACAGATGTCCGCAGCGGACGTTCGCACACGGCATCGATTTGGGTTGGGGCGTCCGTGTTGTATCTCGGGTTGATCAGAGAGCCACGAAGTCTAAGTTCTTTTTCGTTGGAGTGCCGACCCACTTCAAAGTTTGCATACCACACGCACGATGGCGCGAGCTGCAAAGCAAGCCGGGCGCACGCAAAATTGTCTTCGAGCCACTTGCCGTGATCGAGGAGGGCGAGTGCGACCGAGACCCGTGGCTGCCGACACTCGGCGAGGTCAGAGAATTCCGCAGCAAACACGGCTTCAAGGTCCCGTACAAGCGACCCGACTGAAAACGCCGCAGAGAACCTGCATTGCTGGAACTTAGATCGCGCCGCGATTAGGCTCGCGGCATGCCTTGGGAATCTCCCGCATCATTTTGTCGGCTGTGGTTTGCGCTGGCGGCCTTGTTCTTCACGGCGGTTTCCGCATGTGCGGCGACGACTCAACCGGCGACAAAGCCCGCGATATTTGAGCTATCGTTTGCCACGCCGGATCAGGCGCGGGCGGCGATTGTTGACGAAACCGCCGAGCCGTACTTCAAGCTGCTGCAACCGATCGAAATGGCGGCCAAGACGGGGTCGCCCGTGCCGGGACAGAATCTTGCCGAGCAGCAGGATAACTGCCGCAAGCGCTATCAGGATGCGGTTCAGGATTTCACGCCGGCGGAGAAGCAGGCGATCGGGTGGTACGTTTCGAAGCTGGCGGCGTACACCTACCCCACCTATCCGCTGCTGGCGACGATGCCGTGGAAGTTCATCAAGCTTTCGCCGGAGATTGAGGGGGACAATCCATTCACCCGCGGCGGATATATCTGCCTTCCCAACGACGTCACCGACGGCATGGTCAAGGAGGAGATCAACAGCGAACTCAGCAAATCCGACTGGCTGGCGATGGTGCGCTATGGGCAGGTGCTGCTGCACGAGCAGATGCACGTGATCCAGCGCGCCAATCCGGTGCTGTTCGCCAAGTTCTACACCGACATCTGGGGCTTCACGCATGCGGCCAGCATTCCTCCCGACCCGTGGCTGGTGGATCATCAGATGCTCGACCCCGACGCCGTGGATCAGCGCTGGGTTTACCCGCTGAACAATGGGCAGAACGTGCGATGGATTTGGCCGCTGGCGATTATGCCGGACGTGGCCAACCCGGGCGGGCCACGCTTTGCCGACATGGAGATGGTGGCTGTGGACGTCAAGCCGGGCGCCAACGGCGCGTTTGATGTCCGCCTGGCGCAAAACAACCTTCCGGCAATGACCAAACTGCTCAACGTGATGGGATTTGTCGCCAAGTTCGCGCCCAGCGGCGAGGTGTTTCATCCGAATGAAGCATCGGCGGATCTGTTTGCGCATGTAACGCTTGTGCTGGATGTGCTCCCCGACATGGCCCCGCCGGTCGCGGCGGGCGCGCTGCAGAAGGCGCGCGTTCAGTTTAAACCGTTACACGATGAGTTTGTGACGTTGCTATCCGGGAAAAAGTAGCCGCGGCGCCGCCGATCGGGCAGCCGGTGAGATATGATGTAGAAGCGTTTTAGCTGCAGGACTGATGTTGATCATCCGCGACATCTTCGCGCTGCTGGTTGCCGCCTCGGGCTGGCATTATCTGTTCTATAGCGTCGCCGCCGGGCGATTGCGCGGGGTCGAGGCGGGTCGCAATCATCGACTTCGCGTACTGCTGCGGCGGTTCAACGGCGTCATGCTGTTAACGATGGCCGTGCTGTTTTTCATCGGTTCGCAGCCGTGGCTGGAAAACCGGGAGATCGCCTACATCGGCATCTGGCTTGGCGTGATGACGCTACTGTTGTGTATCGTAGTTGGCGCCTTCATCGATCTTCGGCTGACGCTGAAGCTGAAGGAGCAGCGTGGCGTTGTGATTAAACCATCGGATGATCCGTCCTGATATTGCGGAGAACCTCGTGAAGAACCGTCCTTCTTATCCTCGCCGAATCTTCGACGTCACCGGCTTGCTGCTTCTGCTGACGCTAATGGCATCGATCATCGGCTGCGAAGGTGCGCCGACGACAGCCCCATATAAGACTCTCCCCACGTGCAAAATGACAATCGGCAGCAAGACCTACGAACTGGAAATGGCGCGCACCTCCGATGAGCAGGAAAACGGCTTAATGAAGCGCGACTCGATGCCGGAAGATCACGGCATGATCTTCATCTTCGAGAAGGACCGCCTGCAGCAGTTCTGGATGAAGGATACGCGCATCCCGCTGGATATTATCTTCCTCGATCATGCCGGCAAGGTGGTTTCATTCGACTCGATGGAGCCTTACGACGTCAACAACACCTCCAGCATCCGGCCGGCCCAGTATGCGATCGAGCTCAATGCCGGCCAGGTCAAGGCTTGCGGGGTGGAAAAGGGCAACACGCTGACGATACCGGACGCCGCTCTCTACAAGGGAAAGTAAGACGTTATCAGGCGTCGCGATCGCTCACTTAGAGCGAGTTTGTTCAATTCCGGCATCAAGGCCGCTCATCATTCTTCCGACTCTACAGACGGAAGCGTCGATTCTTCAGGCACTGCAATCGGCCTGACCAATCGAAGATGAGGGGTCCAGTAATGCCAGAGCCCGCGAAATTACCGATCAATGCCGGCAGCCCGCTGCGGCTCGGCCCCCAGCCGCCGATCGAGCCGGTGGTGGCCAGTCCCACCAGCGTCGTCGAGCGCCTGGAATTGGTGCTGCGCGAAGCCGACGAGCTTCGCAATGAGCTCAACGCCCTTCGTCGTCGCGACGAAACCCTCAATTACTACATGCACCGCCTGGATGAGGAGCTGCGCCTGGCGGCGCGCCTACAGCAGGATTTCCTGCCCAAGACCCTTCCCCAGCTTGGCCCGGTGCACTTCCACACGCTCTTCCGCCCCGCGGGGTATGTCAGCGGCGATTTGTACGACGTGATGCGGCTGGATGAACAGCACGTCGGGTTCTACATCGCCGATGCCGTGGGGCATGGGATGCCGGCGGCGCTGCTGACGATGTTCATCAAGCATGCGATGGTGACCAAGGAAATCAGCGGCAATGCTTATCGTCTACTGGCGCCCGGTGAAACGCTTTCGCGACTTAATTCTTCGCTGATCGATCAGAACCTTTCGCAGGCCGCCTTCGCGACCGCGCTATACGGCGTCATCAATGTCGAAACGCTTGATGTGACGATCGCCCGCGCCGGCCATCCGAACCCGCTGTTGATTCAGACGGATGGAGCAATGGAAACCGTCGCCTGCGAAGGCCCGCTGCTGGGCATCTTCCCCGACGAGAAGTTCGAAGACATCCATTTCCAACTGCATCCCGGCCAGCGCCTGATCCTGTACACCGACGGCGTGGAAGTCGCCTTCACCGACGACGGCGCAATGGAATGCCAGCAATGGCGAGAAGAACTCCGCAGCCGAATCGATCTGCCCTGCGAACAACTGCTGCACGAGCTGGCCGCTCAGATCGACAGTGAATCCGGAAGCCTTGAGCCGAAGGATGATCTGACGGTGGTGATTATCGATATCGCGGCGTAGTCACTTCGATTAATCCGGATTCCACATGAATCACGCGCCACCGCTTCACCACGAGGTTCGATCGATTCCTAGCCCGTAGCGCGCGAGTTTTAGGTGGAATCCGGATAACACCAATCCATCGTAGCCCTGGGTCGCTTCACCATAGCGATCTCTGGTCGAGCTTTTGGTCAACTCGTCTTGCCGCCTGAAAGATTGATAGACCCGGGGATTTGGCAATCTCTCCCAGGCACAGTCATATTTGGATGAAATTCAAGTCACTGACAAGCCGGCTATGCCGCGATGCTGCGCGACAGATGGCGTTCGATGAACGCCTCGGCGCCGGCTACGTCCTGGGGGCGGTCGAAATAGTAGCCTTGGGCCAGGTCGCAATCCATGCCTTGCAGCAACGCCACCTGATCGGCGTTTTCGATGCCTTCGGCGATAAGCTTCATTCCGAGATTGCGGGCGAGACTGACGATTGAATTCACGACCGCCGCGTAGTCGCGGCGCTCGTTGACATTCTGCATAAATCGGCGGTCGATCTTCAACCCGTTGATCGGGAATTGGTGCAACGTGCTGAGCGCGGAATAGCCGGTGCCAAAGTCGTCGATATGCAGCCCGACGCCGAGCTCGCGAATCTGCCGAAGCAGAGCGCCGGCGGTTTCAGCATCAGAAATAAGCACGCTCTCGGTAATTTCAAGCACCAGACAATGGGGCTGAATTTGCGATGCCTGCAATGCTTTCTTGATTTCCTGCGGGAGTGCGGCCGTCACCTGCTTGGCCGATACGTTCACGCTCATCGTCATGTCCGCGTGGCTCGGATATTTCGTCTGCCATTGCCGAAGTTGACGACAGGCTTGATGAAGAATCCATCTGCCGATCGGCACGATCGATCCGCTCTCCTCGCAACAGGGAATGAATTGGGTCGGCGGCACCAGGCCCCGTTTGGGATGGCGCCAGCGCGCCAGGGCTTCGAATCCATAGATCGACCTGTCATTGAGCGAAATGATCGGCTGATAATGAAGCAGCAGCTCGTTGCGCTCGACGGCCAAGCGGAGATCATTTTCCAGCTCAAGCCGCCGGGCCGCTTCTTCATGCATTGAGTTGTCAAAGCTGACGACCCGCGCCTTGCCAGCAGCCTTGGCGCGATACATCGCCGTATCCGCATCGCGCAAGGCGTCTTCGGCGCGCTGGTAGCGCAGCGCGCTGGTGGTAATGCCGATGCTGGCGGTGCTCTGCACGTCGCTTCCGTCGAGCGGATAGGGCGCGCTCAGAATTCGCAGCAGCCCGTCGGCAAAAACGCTGGCGTCGGCAACGTCGGCAATCTTCTCGGCAAGAATCACGAACTCATCACCGCCCAGCCGGGCGGCGATCGCGTCGCCCATTGCCGCGCCAGCTAGTTCCAAAGCGGTTCGCAATCGTCCGGCAATGCCCTTCAGGACAGCGTCGCCCGCTTCGTGGCCCAGGCTGTCATTGATGACCTTGAATCGATCAAAATCGAGAAATAGAACCGCGTATTTATAAGTCTCGTCGACTTGCCCTTGCGCGACGGCCTTGTGCAATCGTTCGTTGAACATTGCTCGATTGGGCAGTTCGGTGAGCTTGTCGTACAACGCCAGGTGCGTCAGTTCGCTGGTGCGCATCTCGACCATCTGCTCCAGCTGATCCATCCTCAGCTTTGCCGACCGGCGGAGCGACCACTTTTCCGCCAGGGCGCTGGCCAGTTGAAGCACTTCGGCCGGATCAAATGGTTTTTTCAAAATCAGCAGACGGTCGGTCAGGCCGAGTTTGGAAAAAATTTCTTCCCACGAGTAATCGGAGTAGGCCGTGCAAATGACGACCTGAAGATTCGGATCAACTTCCCAAAGTCGCTGGATCGTCTGCACTCCGTCCCACCCGGGCGGCATGCGCATGTCGACAAATGCGACTGAATAAGGCCTTTCGTCACGGAGCGCCTGCTGGAGTTTCTCGAACCCTTCTGCGCCCTGCAGGGCCGAGTCAACTTCGAATCGCGCCGGACCCTTCGACACTGAAACTGCGTCGCCGAAAAGTGCCGCCTTGGCGGCGTTCAACGACTTGGCCTCTGGCGAGCCAACGAGGATCTTCCTGAAATCATTGTGAATGGCGTCGTTGTCGTCGATCGTAAGAATCCGTCGATTTGAAGGTGTTATTGGTTGCATAGCGGCTCCGCGAGGACCGGGAAAATTGGGATTTGCAGGGTAAACGACGCGCCCATCCCGAGGCCGTCGCTGGCCGCGGTCAACAAGCCGCCCATTTCCTGGGCGGCATTCGCGGCGCTATGCAGGCCAAAGCCGTGGCCGGTGGGCTTGGTGGTAAAGCCGTGAGAGAAGATTCTCGCCAGGTTTTCAGGCGCAATTCCGCTGCCGTTGTCGGTGACGATGAAGCGAACCCTTTTGCAATCGGCCGCGTCGTCACATGATAAGTTAAGGACGATCTGCTTCTGGGAAGGATTGGCGACACTTACCGATTGCGACGCGTTGGAAATCAAATTGATCAGGATCTGAAGGACTTTGTGCTGATCAAATTTGACGGGTGGGATCGAATCGAAGCGGCGGATTACGGCAATATCGGTTCGTGACGCGATTCCTTGCATCACCAGCGCCGTTTCCATCAGCTTCGCGGGTTGAGCCGGCGTATCGATGTTGACCCGCTTGGCCAGCGTCTGCTGTGCCGCAACGATCTGCTTGATGTGATCGATTCCGGCAGCCAAGGAGTTTATTTCGCTGACAATCTGTCGATGCTCTTCGTCAAGACAACTCGCCAGCTCTTTGATAAAACCAGGAATCATCTTTCCGCGCTCATCGGTGGAAAGGAATTGGGGCAGATCGAGCTGATGCTCGTCAAGAATCTGACCAACGCGGCTCAAATTCGGGAGTTCCGACCGCCGCAAATGGTCGGTGAGAACATTGGCCGACACGTTGACGCTATTGAGCACATTGCCAACATTGTGCAGGACGGAAGTCGCGACCTCCGCAATGCCGGCAGAGCGGGCGACTTTCACCAGGTCGGCCTGCGCGTCTTTCAACTGCCGGGTGCGTTCGATGACCTTGTTCTCGACGTCGCGATAGCTCAGTTCCAACAGAGCGCGATTCTCGGCGATGCCGCGCATTTCTCGAGCGCCCTGCAGGCAGGAACTAATAAGAAAGATATCCTCGAAGACAACCCAGCCGGCGTGCTCAAACGCGCGCCAAATGTCTGGTTTGAGCACGCCGAACACGCTTTGCGGAAGGTAGATGCTGCGAAGCACATGATCGATCAGAACAACGACCGTCGCCGTGATCAGCACGCGCCAATCGCGATAGAATGCGAGGAACGCCAGTGAACCGAAGACGTGAAAGTGCATTTCGATGCGACCGTCTCCAATGTGGATGAACAGCGCGGACATCAGAAGCTGGCTCGCCGCGACAACATGTCGGGTGATCGCCTTTCCGGGGAGCGACGATGCCAGCGCGACGGGAAAAATCGAGAGCATTCCTCCGAACACGACCGCCATCCACACATGCTGATGAATGCTGTGAAGCTGCGCGTCCCAGATGTACGGAGCGCGAATCATCGCGAGTGCGATGCTGGCCAGCCATTCAAATAGCAGCAGTCTGCCGAACAGCTTGTCAGTTCGGGTCCAGATCGCGTGCTCGTGCTCAGCCAGGAGCACCGCTGCGCGGGCTTGGACTTCCGGGTTCACCGGAATGTTTTGAACTTGTGATTGCGTCATGGTGGGTTTCGATGCCGTTAGTCCAGCGAACAACCAAAGACCGGCGTCGTCGCCGTCTCGGCGCTTTGTCCCCCGAGCAAAGCGCCGATGGCTCGGCTGCCATCGCTCTCCCCGGCGTGACCGCGCGAACTGGTGATTCCGCCGCTATAGCGCAATATCCCGTTACGGTCGTAAACGAAGACTTGTCCGGATGTCGCCGCGTGAAATTGCCGGCACATACCTCCGGTTTCGTCAACCAGGACCGTGGCGTCGGCGATCCGCGACGCGGCCTGCCACAACGACGATTGCCGGGGATCAACACCCTGGCGATTGTGCTCGAAGATGACGAACACCTTGGCACGGCCTGGATATCGACTGATTACGGCCTCGAGTTCGCCAACGCTGGCGCGCGTGCAGGTGCACGCCGGCTGCGCGATCATCACAACCGCTGGACGATCGCGATCGCGCTGGATGGGAAGATTGTCCGGCCAGGTAGTGTCGGGAGTTGCGGCGACGCCGGGCGTGGTCTCATACCGCAGCATGTATCGCCCGCCGCCAATGATTCCGCAAAGCCAGATCGCGGCGAAAACCCCGAGCCAGACCCGCGGCAAACTGCGAGGCGCCCGCGGCAACGGGTCGTCTGACTGTGATAAATTGAAGGCCATCGCGATTGAAATCGGCCCGTTGGCGCACTCCCTTAATAGGTGTGATCACCTTAAAATGGTGCGGCCCAATTCTGTGCTAAAGCGATCGGGACGTCAGATTACGGCCGACGTGACCGCGACCAGCTCGATTTTCTTCAGCCGCCTGTTCAAATAGACGACGTTGCTGACACGAGCAATTATGGACCTCCCGCGCATTACCATCGTTACGCCTAGCTTCAACCAGGCGGCATTTCTGGAAATGACGATTCGATCCGTTTTGGATCAGAACTATCCGAATCTCGAATACATCATCGTGGACGGCGGCAGCACCGATAATTCCGTTGAAGTTATCCGAAAATACCAGGATCGCCTCGCGTGGTGGGTCAGCGAGAAGGACGCGGGGCAGAGCAACGCGATTAACAAAGGTTTCAGCCGTTCCACCGGCGAACTCTACGCCTATATTAATAGCGACGATACGCTCGCACCCGGAGCGCTGCTCGCGGCGGCCAATGCGTTTCGAAGTGGGCATTCGTGGGTGACCGGCTGGGTCATGTACCTGGAGCCGGGCGGTTATGAGTGGCCGCAAATGCCGCGCGACATGTATTCGCCGGTTGACTGGTTCATGTATAACCCGGTTTGCCAGCAGGGAACCTATTGGTCGGCGGAGCTGTTTAAGAAATTCGGTCCTTTTCGCGAGGACATGCATTACGCGTTCGATTACGACTTCTGGATGCGGCTGCGCTTCCGTGCCGGGCAGAACCCGCTGATGCTCCGCCGCTGCATGGGTGGGTATCGGCTGCACGAGTCGTCGAAGACGGTTTCGTTATGGGACCGATTTGAAGTCGATTTTGACCGGGTTCGCGCTGAGTTTCGGCCATTTCTGACGCGGTCGGAGCAGCGGCAAGTCGATGAATTTCATCGCAACCGGAACTGGGTCGATCATCGCAACAAAGCTTGGAAAGCCTTGCGGGAGAAGGATGTCGCCTCCGCCCGCACGCACGCTCGGCGGGCGCTGCCGAACAATTTGTTTTCTCGTGAGGCATGGATGATGCTTCTTTGCGCGATGCGTGGATATTGAGGGACAGTTTCAGTGAGTTCGGTTCCGCGAATCTCGGTTGTCATGCCGGTGTATAACGCCGCAAGGTATTTGCGCGCGGCGATACAGAGTGTTTTAGATCAAACCTATCGCAATTTTGAGCTGGTTGTCGTTGATGATGGATCGGAAGACGAATCGCCCGCAATGCTGAATGAGTTCGCCGCGGCCGATCCTCGCATAAAGATTGTGAGCCGACCGAACACGGGCATCGTCGGCGCGCTCAATGACGGTATCGCCGCCGCTTCAGCGGATCTGATTGCCCGGATGGACTCCGATGACCTTTGCGAGCCAGAACGCTTTGAAAAGCAGATCGCGTTTCTGGATGCAAATCCTGATCACGTGCTCGTTGGCTCGCAGGTGATGATGATCGATCCCGAAGGCGCATCCCTGTGTCCCAAACGCGACACGGAATACTCCCACGAGAAAATCGATGCCGCGCACCTGGCGCATCGCTGGCCCCTGGTGCATCCGACGATCATGATGCGTAAGTCGGCGTTGCAAGCGGTCGGCGGATACCGTCGGAAGTACGAGTGGCTTGAAGATCTGGATCTATTTTTGCGATTGGCGGAGGTCGGGAAGATCGCGTCGGTGCGTGAACAGCTCTTGAAATACCGCGTACATCCTGACAGCATTTGTCACACTCGCGAGGCCGATCAGGACAAGATCCGGCCGCTGCTGTATGCCGAGGTTTACCTCCGGCGTGGAATGACACCGCCGGCTCAGAATTGGGTAAGTCCTTCGGTCGCAAATCCCAGATTGGTCGCTCAACGTGATCGCAACAAGACTTGGGGTTGGTGGGCTCTGCGCGGCGGAAACGTGCGCACCGCCCGTAAATATGCGTTTCGTTGCGTCCGCAACACGCCTTGGGCTTCCGAAGCGTGGCGGCTGATGTACTGCGCCATCCGCGGACATTGATCAATGGCCGCCAGCTCCCCTACCACCAAACCGCGATCGATCGGCTTTGTCTCACCCGCATGGCCCCCGGAGTCGGTCGCCAATGGAATTGCGTCTTATACCGGCACGATCGTAAAAGCACTTCGGGAATTAGGCGTCACGTGCCATGTCTTTTCGCGATCAGTGGCGCCGGGAACCAACGACCCGTTCGTGCACGTAATCCATCCGAATTTCGACGCGCTCTATTCGCGCGTGCGTCATCGGATTGATCCGCTCGGCTGGCCCCAGAAGCGATATGCCGACGCGATGCTGGATGCCATTCGTGAAATTCATAGCCGCGAAGGTCTTGATCTGGTTGAAATGGAAGAGAGCTTCGGCTGGGCCGGCCTGATCGCGGGTCGATGCCCGGTGCCGATCGTCGTGCGATTGCATGGCCCATGGTTTCTGAATGGCGCCGCCAACGGCGCGCCGCTCGACGCGGTTTTTTCGCATCGCGATTCGATGGAACTGGTCGGCTTAAAAGCCGCCGCCGGAGTTACGAGTCCTTCTCGAGATGTGCTTGATCAGACACGCCAGCATTTCAAACTGCCGCTCCCGAGTGCCGCCGTCATTTCCAACGCGGCGACGATTCCATCCGACGCACATTGGGACTTCGACCAGTGCGATCGGAAGCACATTGTGTTTATCGGACGTTTCGATCGTCATAAAGGCGGTGACGTCGCTATTCGAGCATTCGCGAAGATTTTGGAGCAACGGCCTGATGCAGCGCTGGACTTCATCGGCCCAGATCGCGGGTTTACCGATGATGCCGGCCGGAACTGGAGCCTGGATCAATACTTGCAAGCTATTATCCCGGTCCGCCAACGCGATCGTGTACGATGTCATGGGTTTCTTCCCGGCCCGAAGGCGGCCCAGATTCGAAAAAAGGCCTTGGTAACGATCATTCCTTCACGGTATGAAACATTCGGGCTGACCGCCGCGGAAGCCTTACTGGCAGGTTGTCCGGTGGTGGTTGGGGGAGCCGGGGCGCTGACAGAATTAGTCGAGCATGGGCGAAACGGTCTGGTCGCGCGAGCCGGTGATGCCGATGATCTGGCAGAGAAAGTGTTGTCGCTGCTGTGCGATCCGCGGCAGGCGGTCGCGCTTGGCCGACAGGCGGCACTCGGCGCGGCGAGGCACTATGCACCGGCGGTAGTCGCCGACGCCGCGATGCAGTTTTATCGGAGCCTGCTGAATCGATAAGTTCGGCCGCTCAACCGAATCATGGACATAGACAGTTACAACCACGTAGCGTACGCCGCTCTGGCGATCTGGTTTCCAATCGTCATCGCGATGTTCGCGCTGCTGACGCCCCGGCGTGCCGTCATCGGGGCCTTCGTGTTTGGCTACTTGATGCTGCCGGACTTGAGCCTGCACGTTCACACACTGCCGGACATCAACAAGGTCTCGATCACCTGCATGAGCGTAATTGTTGGCTCGCTGATCTTTGACGGCGCCAGGCTGTTCACGATCCGCCCGCGACTGATCGACCTGGCGGCGCTAACGCTCTGCTTCGTGCCCATCGTCACGTCGCATACCAACGATCTGGGCATCATGGATGGATTAGCCACCAGCTCAACCATTATCACACGCTGGGGCCTGGCCTACTGGATTGGCCGGGCTTACTTCAATGACTGGGAAGCAACCCGTGAGCTTGCAATGGGCATAGTCATCGGCGGGCTGGTTTATATGCCGCTCTGCTGGTGGGAAATCCGAATGAGTCCGCAGTTGCACGGGGAGGTCTATGGCTTGACGTTTAATAGCTTTCGTCGTGACTCCAGCCTGTTCGGGTTCCGGCCGAATGTCTTCCTCGCGGACGGCCTCACCGTCACCATGTTCATGGGTGTCTGCACGCTCCTGGCCTATTGGGCATGGATGACGCAGTCGCCCAGGAAGCTGCTAAACATCCCGATCATTTACATCTTTGCATCGCTGTTTTTCACGACCATCTTCTGCAAAGCTTTGGGCGGCCTGGTACTGATGCTCGCCGGCATGGCGGCGCTCACGATGACGCGCTGGCCGAAAACCAAGCTGCCGACTCTCGTGCTGATTATTATTCCGTTTGTTTATGTGATGATGCGATCCAACAAGGATTGGTCCGGCGAAAACCTCGTTGAGTCGGCTCGTTCAATTTCCGACGAGCGTGCCAAGTCACTCGAGTTCCGCCTCAGAAACGAAAACATGTTGTCCGAGAAAGCGCTCCAGCAGCCGTGGTTTGGCTGGGGCGGTTCGGGGCGGGCCCAGGTATACGATGCCAGCGATGCGCATCGGCGCACCATCATTGACGGGCTTTGGATCGAGATTTTCGGCGAGCACGGCATCGTTGGCCTGGGATCGCTGCTGGTGATGGTGCTCGGCTCCGCGTTCCTGTTGTGGCGGCGCATTCCCACTCGATTCTGGAGCGATCCGGCTTGCGCGGCGCCGGCCGCGTTATGTGTCGTTGTCGCGCTTTATATGATCGACGGTTTGTTCAACGCCACGTTCAACCCCGTGGCGTCGCTGGCCGTCGGCGCGGTGGCCAGCATGAGCTTTGTCGCGCGCGATTTATTCCGTGGGGTCGCGGCACAAGCCCAGCCACAGCGACCGACCACGGCGGTCATTACCGGCGTATCGGATATGCCCTACGTCTATGCGCGCCCGGGCGCAGCACGATGATCGCGTGCCGAGATGTCCACAACTCCACTTTCCATGTCGGCTGAAACTCCCGCGGGCGCGACTGCCGATCCCGCGGCAAAGCCGATCAATCTCGGCAGCCGAAACATGAATCCGGCCGGCATTGGATTCATCGACCTGCTTTGCGAAGACCTCAAAACCCACGATGGCAAGCTCTTCGAGCAAGGCTACTGGGCCGTCGCCACGCACCGATTTGGCAACTGGCGGATGGGTCTGCCGAAGCTGCTTCGGATGCCCTGCACGTTGCTTTATCGATTCCTCGAGAAGTGGGTCGAGTGGACCTGCGGCATCACGCTGCCGTACACGGTGATCCTCGGTCGTCGCGTGCGCATCTGGCACCATAGCGGGATGATCCTGCATGCCGAGCGAATCGGCGACGATGTGCATATCCGCCAAAACACGACGTTCGGCATTGCGCGGCGCGATCAGCTCCACCAGCTCCCGACGATCGAAGATCGCGTTGATCTCGGCTGCGGCGTGGTTGCCGTCGGGCGAGTCACCATTGGGCATGACAGCGTGATCGGCGCAAACGCGGTGGTGACGATGGACATCCCGCCCAATTCGCTGGCCGCGGGAGTGCCGGCGAAAGTCCTGCGAACCCTTCGATGAAACCGATTCCCGTGAACGACGTTGTGATCATCGCGATTGGCCGCAACGAGGGCGAGCGCCTTGGCCGCTGTCTGTCGTCCTGCGTGGGCACCGGCTTCTCGGTGCTCTACGTCGATTCAAAGTCCACCGATAACAGTGTCGAGCTTGCCCGATCGCTCGGCGCGACAGTCGTCGAGTTGGACATGTCGGTCTCGTTCTCGGCGGCGCGCGCACGCAACGCAGGCTTTG
>Ga0182024_10007842_pt1 | contig 22859 bp, 27 predicted proteins | sample P32metaG_FD_120480 | JGI IMG/M metagenome (GOLD analysis project Ga0182024, IMG submission 120480) | Permafrost microbial communities from Stordalen Mire, Sweden - P3-2 metaG (Illumina Assembly) | ecosystem: Environmental > Terrestrial > Soil > Wetlands > Permafrost | place: Sweden: Stordalen... | reverse complement strand
TGGCCGGTCGGGCAAACTGAAATCTATGCCCTAAGCATGTCACAGAGGCGTTAGCAGACAATGGCGAACAACCCCGGGGCCCAAACAGAAAAACCGAATGGACACTTCTGTTAGAACGCTGCCCTGTCACCGACCTCCAGTAAATCAGGCAACCGCTGTTTCCTCGAATAGCACACCTTTGGCGTGATAATTCTTCCTTACGTCCGGACAACCTGCTTCACACAAATTGGAACGCCTGCAGGTCACGCAGGAGGCCGCGGGTTCGAGTCCCGTCGCTCCCGCCAGTTTCTTATGCGCCATCAAGTTCTGGAATTTTCGTTCGTTAACAGGTCATTGCTGACCCCGGTTGTTGATGCGGCATACACGATTGCCTGGCTCCGACGTACTTGGGTGTGGCTGCCGCCGAGCAGGCCGTTGGGGGCAAACAAATACGACGCCGCTATCACCGCAGGAACATACGCTCTCGTCTCTGCTGGAATTAACCGCTTGCTGCTCAAAACGGCAAAATCTCTGCTACCCGACCTTAAAACAGCTTTCTGCACGACCATCTCTCCTACGTCATATGCGGCGAGAGCAAGCGACCAGTCACCGAACTGTGCGTGCAGAGCGCGGAGGTACTGCGCTGCAGCCCGTGTTGACTTCAGAACATCCAGGCGGTCATCAGTTTCAATATTTATATTGAGACCAAAGCGACGTGCGGTGTCCGGCATGAATTGCCAGATACCCCGTGCCCCTTTCGGGGACAGCGCGGTCGGCTGCCCACCGCTCTCTACTAATGTGAGGGCCGCAAACTCGTCAGGGATACCTTCTTCCTGCAAAATGGATGCCAACAGCGGCCGGAGTTGCGTCACTCGCGCGACGGCGCGACGCACGGCCTCATCATTACCGTTCCAATACTTTCGAGCAAAATCGTGCAGGATCGTTACATCCGGATCGGTCGTACCATTGGATGCGACACCAGCAATACGGCTTCTGATTTCGGTTTCCCGCGCCGCATTGGCCAAAGCTGCGTCAGCCGCGTTGGACAGGGCCTGGTGGTAGGCCGACAAATCATCTTCAACGGAAGCTGCCGGGACCGTGTAATGCGCCGTCTGCGACCACGCGGACGCGGCGAGTAATACCAATAGGATAAGGTTTTCGAATTGCCGACGAGGCCTAAGCATGTACAGGCTCTCCGATATCTCTCGGCTCTAGTTCTTTCGGGCCTGGCTGTTTCAGTTTCGGCCTTACCTCGAAGTTCCATTTCCAGATGGCAAAGACCGGCGGATAAATAATGAGTTCCATCAGGAATGAAGTGATGATCCCGCCGATCATGGGAGCAGCAATCCGCTTCATCACGTCGCCACCAGCTCCCACGGACCACATGATCGGCAGCAGCCCAAACAACATGCAGGCTACGGTCATCACCTTGGGGCGGAGACGTTTGACGGCCCCCACCACGATGGCTTCCCGCAGATCATCCCAGCTATTCATGCGCCCCTTGCTGATGGCGTCGTGGTAGGCAAGATCCAGGTAAAGCAGCATGAAGACGGCGGTTTCGGCGTCGACTCCGAGTAGCGCGATGAGCCCGACCCACACTGCAATACTCATGTTGTAGTTCAAGAGATAGAGGAACCAGATTGCGCCAATCGCTGAGAATGGCACAGCGAGGAGAATGATGAAGGTTTTCACCGTTGACTTGGTGTTGAAGTAGAGCAACAAGAAGACGATGAAGAGCGTGATCGGTACCTGCCGCTGCGCGTGTACATCTACCAAGGTTCTGACAACAAGAACAACCCATACTTGCTTCCGGCTGAGCGGGCGTTGTCTGCCAACGATCAGAGGCATCGGTTCGTGTTCAGCGGGACGTTTGATTTGCCGTTCGGGGATGAGGACGAAGGCAAAAAGCCTACGGGGGTAGTTGCCAAGCTGTTCGGCAACATTGAAACGGCTCCGATCTTAACAATTGGAAGCGGCAGACCGATTGATCCGCTGACTGGCTTCGACGCCAACCGCAGCGGGGCCTTCCCGTTGTCTTCTCGCCCTCTTGGTTTTGGACGAAACTCGCTGCGGACTGGCACTGATGCACAACTGGACTTGCGCGTGCTGAAATTCTTCAAAGTCGGCGAGCATGGAAAGCTAGACTTTGTCGTGGAGTCATTCAACCTGCTGAATCACACCAACGTCGTCGCGCTGAACCAGTTCTACGCCACTGAGATTTCGCCGCTCCCAACGTTCGCAACCCCGGATAAGGCCGGTATCCCGAGGCAATTGCAGTTTTCGATCGACTTCGAATTCTGACGTCGATCTGCACTCTCAAGTAGGCACCTCCGCTCAATCCTGTTTGGGAATCGGCGAAACAGCAGATGCTCGTTTTCATTAACTTGCCGCCTTCTCCCGCCTTGCCGCCAGAACGAACACTGGCAACGCCGCGACCTGCAACCCGACGGAGAAAATGATGAGGGCGGGAATTGATTTGGCGTAAATGATGCCCATTGCGGCGCTGCCCAGGAACCACGCGATGCCAAATCCCGTGTCGAATAGTCCGAAGGCCTCGCTCCGCTTCTCTTTGGAAACCATATTTGCCAGGACGGCTTTCAACAGCGAGTCTTGTGCTCCCATACCGATTCCCCACAGCATCATGCCGATAAGAGCTGGAAGAAAATTCCCCAAAAACACGAACGGAGCAAAGAAAGCTCCCATGAGAAAAGCGACGACTAAACTCTTGAACCCGATTTTGTCGAGTAACCTGCCGAAGAAGAGAGCACTTATCCCGGCAGTCGCCATCGCCACTGCATAGAGAATCGGAATCCACGGCACGGGGACGCTCGCAGTTTTCTCAAAATGAAAAGCAATTAAGGAAAAATCAGCGAATCCAGCAGCGACGAGGCCGCCCGCCAAAACGTAAAGCCAATAGGCACGCGAAAAACCTTTTGCTTCCAGTCCTACCGCTTCCTGCTTGTCCAACTCCTGAGGTTTGGGGAAAAGAAGTCGGGCAACAACGATCATGCCGAGACAAAGCAACGCGGAAATGAGGAGAACCGCATAACCACTTCGGTAGCTGCCTTTAAGAAATAATACCGACGCTACCACGAGCGGTCCAACCGTGGCTCCGAACTGGTCAAAGAACTCATTCAATCCGAACACCCAGCCGCTCCCGATCTCTTTGCCTGAAAAAGAAAGCATCGTTTCAACGGAGGGCTTCCTGATGGCCCTGCCGGTTCGTTCAGCAATCATGAGAGCCGCGGCTGTCGGCCAGTTGCCCGCGAGAGCGAGCGCCGGAACGGCAAGCATGTTGATCGCGTAACCGATGAAAGCGAATGCCCAATACTTGTGGGTCTTGCTCGCGAAAAAACCTGTGATAGCGCGCAAACTATATCCAATCAACTCGCCGAAGCCACCGACAAAGCCGACGACGATTGCGCTCGCTCCCAGGCTACCGAGAAACGCCCCATTCACGCTCCTCGCCCCTTCGTAAGTGAAGTCGGCGAATAAATTGACCACACCAATAATGAGGACGAACCGGAGGGCCAGTTGTGAGGCGCTCTTTCTATCCATTTCGGACCTCAGTCATCGATTCCGGTGTGCTTGGCAAGCATCGCATCCAGAGACCAACTCCCACCACCTGCTGCGAATAGAAACACTAAGCAGCAGAACATGGCGAAATCCGTACGCGCGTCGCTGACCATGTACCAGAACCCCTGGTTCGGTCGGAACAGCTCTGGAATCTTTGTAGTCGCGACGGCGGTCGTAATAACGATGAATAGGGGAATGGACGCGATTCTCGTCCACAGCCCCGCGAGCAGGAGGAAGCCGCACAAAATCTCGAAGGTGCCGACAAAATGGGCCGTGAAGTACGGATGTGGAAATCCGATTCTTGTGAAGCGAACCACTCCCATGTTGGGATCGATGTACTTGAGGATCCCCTGCGTGAAGAAGATTAGGCCTACAGAAAGGCGAATAAAGAAGATCGCTCGTGACTGCCAAGCTGGGCGAATGACTCTAGACCGGCAACCGCCGCTATCCATGCTCTCCATCCTCCTCCGAAACGATCGGTGTATTATAATCGATATTCGATAACGAAGTTCGTTACCATGCGACACTCTAGCTCATCAAACGCCTATGGCCTACTCTCGGGGTTGATTCGGTTACATATCCTTCACCACGCATGTCATGAGCCCATTTTCGGCTTGGGCATGATCGAAGAGTTAGCGTGCCACGGATATCGACTCAGCCCGGGCACCCTGTATCCGATCATGCATGGTTTGGAACACAAAGGCTTGCTTCGTTCAGAGCAGAAAGAGGTCGGCGGAAAGATTCGGCGGATTTATACGGCCACACCGAGTGGACGGAAGGCGCTGCGGGCAGCTAGACATAAGGTTCGTGAGTTGTTCGGCGAACTGTTTGAAGAAACAAGAGTATTTAAAAGGGTTCCTTGATGAAGACTCGCTCTTATTGTGTGGTTACGGTCGCAGCCTTTCTTGTCATCTTCATTCTGAGTGGACCTAAGGCGTGGGCACAGGGGCCACCATATCAGACCGACGATCCTGTGCCCGTTGACCTGCACCATTACGAGTTCTACGTTTTTGGCGGCTTGGACGGCACTCCCGTGGAGAAGGATTCGCTGGGACCGGCCTTTGAGTTCAATTGGGGCGCCATTCCCAGGGTGCAACTTCACGCCATTTTGCCTTGGGGCGTGGCGGCGCCATCCAACAATCCGGCTTACCTTCCGTCTGGCACCGGCCCGACCGAGTTCGGGCTCACCGATATGGAACTGGGCGCTAAGATCGCCTACTTCAAGGAGACCAAATACATTCCCCAAATCGGTAGTTTCACGATGTTCGAGATGCCCACAGGAAGTTATTCCAAGGGACTGGGCGTGGGAAAAGTGTGGTACAAGCTCCCTTTGTGGCTGCAAAAAAACATTGGAAAATGGCTGCTCGATGGCGGCGCGGGTTATCAGATCGTCCCCCAAACCGGGTACCGGAATTTTCCGTACGAGGGATTTCTTCTGAAGTATACCTTCGGCGAGCGCCTGGAACTTGGTGGCGAGGTCTTTTCGCACGGAGCGGAAGGGATTGCCGCACCTCAGACACGGGCTTCCACCCTGATCGATTTCGGCGGCTACTACCACTTCAAGCACAACCCCAACCAGCAGTTTCTTTTCTGTTACGGACACTCCGTTGCCGGCCAGACAGAGAACTATGCGTACGTGGGCATGTATTGGACCTGGGGCAAAGATAGCGGCGGCAAGAAGGAAGGACATCGCGAAGGAATGTTCCCCGGTCCGTTGAATCGGAACGGCTTTTGAGGTTCTTCATTAGTTCCTTCGCGCAACCTGAGCAGCGTTGCGAAATGCCTAGCGCGAAGAAGCTCTTGTAAGCACATTCAAGCTTTCGGTTGCCCGACCAATGCGGCTTGTCAGGGAACGCCTCACTTTTTAATGCCGTCCTCTCTGAGAATCATCCCGCCTCTGGAAAGGAACGATTGCTGCTACGGGATCTCGCACAAGACCAGTGGATCGAGTTTGCGCGCGCGTTTCTTCGCCGGTACGTCCCGCAACGGCTGACAGCCAAACAGATGGACTTGCCCCTGCCAGCTTGATGTCGCCCCAGATAAAACGTGCCTGCTTTCCAGAAAGGCTCGCCAACCGGCCTCTTGACATGAATCCATGGTTCTGCAATCATCGAAATATGACGAGTACACAACCTCGGAAATCAGCCGAGAAAGTCGCAAAGTACGCAGATATGCTCTCGGCGATGGGGACCGAGCCGCGGTTGCGAATCATGCAACTACTGCTCTCTGCCCATCCAGATGGGCTTGTGGTCGGTGATATTCAGGAGGAACTGAATATCCCGAATTCGACGCTCTCCCACCATCTGGAAAAACTTAGGAACGAGGACCTCGTGCGGGTCCAGCGCGAGAGCACCTTTCTGCGGTACACCGCAAATTCAGAGGCGTTGCAAGAGCTGTTGAGTTTTCTGTATTCCGAGTGCTGCACCCGGAATAAGGCAATCAGACCCGAAGAAATCGTCCAAATCAGTAGATAGGAGCTGGAAATGAGCAACGCAGATATCAAGGAAGTGGTCAAAGAAAAATACGGACAGGCGGCCTTGCGGGTGAAGAGTGGTGGCGCCGCGTCCTGTTGCGGTTCGACCTCTGCTGCCAACAGTGCGTGCGGATGCGGCGACCCGATCACGGCCAACCTGTACGATTCCGCTCAAGCCGGACAGATTCCTGAAGAAGCACTTCTTGCATCGCTGGGATGCGGGAATCCCACGGCTTTGGCGCAGCTGAATCCCGGCGAGACCGTGCTTGATCTTGGTTCCGGCGGCGGCATTGATGTCCTGCTTTCTGCGAAACGAGTCGGCCCCACAGGTAAGGCCTATGGCCTCGATATGACGGACGAAATGCTGGCTCTGGCTAAAGAAAACAAGCGCAAAGCCGGCGTCAATAATGTCGAATTTCTGAAAGGCGAGATCGAGCATATCCCTCTTCCTGATAATTCCGTGGACGTGATCATTTCCAACTGCGTTATCAATCTCTCAGCGGACAAAGATCGAGTGTTGAGGGAAGCATTTCGCGTCCTGAAGCCTGGTGGTCGCTTCGCGTATCCGATGTTGTCACTCGCGGCGAAATGCTGCCCGAGATCCGGAAGAGCGTACTTCTTTGGGTCGGTTGCGTTGCGGGAGCGCTTGAAGAAGATGAATACCGCACCAAGTTGGCAGCGGCTGGATTTGAACAGGTCGAAGTTGAGCCAACGCGCGTTTATCGTGCAGAAGATGCGCGAGAGTTCCTCTCGGAGCAAGGCATCGATGTAGAGGCACTTGCGCCGCAAGTTGACGGGAAATTCATGAGCGCCTTTGTCCGGGCCGTAAAGCCCAACAGTGCGAAGCCTTGCTGCGGTCCGACATGCTGCAATTAATGCCAGGCCAGGTGGGGATTGATTCAGTGATTCCCGAACATGCTCAAAGCTCTCAGTTCCTGTTCAACCAATTGGGGAGGGAGCGCGACGTAACCCGATTTGGAAGCGAGTTTCTGGCCATCGGTCAGGATATAGCGCAGCAGGTCCACCGTCGTTTCCAAATGATGGTCGGCTTTGTCGAAGGAAGGGATTATCATGCCCGAGAATCCCGTGACGGGGTAGGCATCGGGGGCAGTGACATCGACTGCGTTTAACTCCGACTGCAGCTGCAGGTCCGGAGTTGCAGCGTTGGCGGCCGCAGCGAGCGACTTGATCGATGGCAGTTCGCAAGCACCCGCTTTGTTTTGGAGAGCGGCGCGGGCCACCCTGCCGTCGCGCACCGAATAGAAATCTGCAAAACCAATCGTGTAGGGCATCCCATGGATTTTCGCAATCATCTGGTGCTCGTTGTGCACGGAAAATGCGCTCGGTGACGCACGATGTGTACTCACACTGATCCTTGTGGCCGACGATGTGGTCGTCTGCGACAGGTATAGATTCAGTAACGAACTCGCCCCGTTCTCGTCATCCCGGTTGAGTAAACGGATTCTGGAGGAGGGGAGCTTTACTCCAGGGTTGGTTGCAACGATTTGACTGTCATTCCACGAGGTGATATTTCCATTGAAAATGCCGGCGAGCGTTTCACCTCGAAGACATAAGGAGCGACTGACTCCTGGCAAGTTGTAAATCACAGCCGTGCCGAATACCAGCGTGGGAAAATAAACGAGCGCGTTGGGCTGATCTTTCCTGTTATCGACACGTTTCCAGAGAAGTCCGCTATCCCCACTCCGAATTCCCGGTATGGAGCTGAGCTCAACTTCCTTATCGTGTTTCGATGTATCGGAATAAACACTCAGGGTTACAGTCAAGAGAAGTACTGGAATTACCCCAAGAGTGATGCTCCTCGATATCATGGGAAAAACCTCAGTACGGTTTCGAGCGAGAGCCGAAAAGTCCCGCATCAAGGTTGTTGCATGCTTCTTAACTTCTTTGCGGCAAACCCGTGCCGCACATCCATTCCACGAACCCAATAAATCACGTCCTCGGCGATATTCGTTGCGTGGTCCGCAATCCGTTCCAGATTTCTGGAGACCAATAGTGCATCCAGAGCCTGCTCCGCCAATTCCGGAGATTCCTTCATCTTGCGAACCATGGACGAGTAGCAGTCGATGTTGAGGCGGTCCACGATGTCATCCATGCCCAGTACGGCATCTGCCAGGTCAGCATCACCACTAACAAAAGCATCCAGCGCTCGGCGGATCATCCCGCCAACCGTGGTGCCCATCCGTTCCACGTCGATCGGCAGTGAGGTAACGGGAAGAGTGATGGCATTCAATGCTCGCTGAGCAATATTGACGGCCTGGTCTCCAACTCTTTCCAGGTCGGCGTTAATCTTCATGCACGCCGTGATGAAACGAAGATCCACCGCCACCGGTTGCTGCATGGCAAGAAGATCTATCGCGATTTCATCGATAGCGCGTTCGTCTTCGTTGGTTTGACGCTCCAACTCAAATACGGCCTGGCATTTGTTCGGGTCACGGCTGCGATATCCGTCCACAGCGAGTTCAACAGCCTCTTCCGCCTTCCGGCTCATCTCGATAAGGCTGTCCTTTAGGTCGTCTAACCCTTTTTGAAATGAGGTCCGAGTTAATTTGGGGTCCGCACTCTGGCTCATCCGAACCGTCCCGTGATGTAGTCTTCCGTTTCTTTCCGCTTCGGCTTCTCGAAAATAACGGTGGAGCGATCAAACTCAATCAGCTTGCCCATCAGAAAAAAGCCCGTGAAGTCTGCAACTCTCGCTGCCTGCTGCATATTGTGCGTCACAATCACAATTGCACAGGTGTCTTTCAGCCCCACTATCAATTCTTCAATCTTTGCTGTGGATATCGGATCCAAAGCAGAACAGGGCTCGTCCAGCAATAGCACTTCAGGTTTCAGTGCCAGAGCGCGGGCAATGCACAACCGCTGCTGCTGACCGCCAGAGAGGCCCAGGGCTGACTTATGTAGCTTGTCTTTCACTTCGTCCCAAAGCGCTGCTCGCCGTAGGCTTTCCTCCACCAGATCGCTCAGTTCTGCCCTTGAGAAATCGCCCTGAATCTTTGGTCCATAGGTAACGTTGTCGAAAATGCTTTTTGGGAATGGATTGGCAGTTTGAAAAGCCATTCCTACCCTGCGGCGCAACTGAGTGAGGTCAATTGAAAACAAGTCTTCCGAACGAAGCAGAATTGATCCAGTCGCCCGCGTGTTTGGGACAACTTCGTACATGCGATTAAGAGTGCGGAGGAACGTTGACTTGCCGCATCCCGAGGGGCCTATCAGAGCCGTGACAATTCGGTCCTCGATCATCAATGAAATCTCATCCAGGGCCTGATGCGTTCCGTAGTAGAAATTCAAATTGGACACGGAGAACGCCGGCTTGCCGGGATCGCGTCCATCGATACTGGTGAGATTTGGTCCCATATCCGGCACGCTCGCTTGCGGTAGTTTTGGACTCGCGCTCATGATGAGAGACATTTGTCGCCGTTTATAAACGAATATCTGAGTGACGCTGCACTACGATTCGGCAAGGTGTTTAGATTATGTTCGGCACCGCGACAACAATTCAGTGCATCAGCAGTGCGGAACTGCATACTCCGTTACCGCGCAGCGCTCTGGGTCCGCGTCGTTAAGCGCAACAACAAACTGCCAATGGCTATGCCAAAAACGAGGATCAGCGCCGCGCCGTATGCTTGCTGATGCCATACGTCATAGGGACCGCGCGCATATTTCAGAATCCGCAGCGTAATCTCATCGATAGGCTTGAAAAGGCTGGTCGGATAATATTCGTTCCCCAGCGCGGTTAGGATAAGCGGGGCAGTTTCTCCCGCCACGCGGGCGACGGCCAATATACCCCCTGTGATGACCCCTGCACGAGCAGCGGGAAGCACTATGTGCAGCATCACGTGCCAGCGCGGGGCCCCCAGAGCAAGTCCGGCTTCCCGAATGCTGTTTGGGACAAGGCGCAGTACGTCCTCAGTCGTACGAGCCATGATTGGAATCATAATGATGCCAAGCGCCAGTCCACCGGCGACCGCAGAGAATGTTTTGGTTGGTTTGACCAAGATGAAGTAGACGAACACGCCGACGATAATGGACGGCACACCGATGAAAGTATTGATCGAAACCCGCGCCACACGGGAGAAGTGTGTTTCTCCCGCGATCTCAGACAGGTAGATCCCCACTCCCACGCCAAGGGGCACGCCGAAAATCATGGAGATAGTGACAAGGATGGCGGTGCCTAACAAGGAGGGCGCGATCCCCCCTCCCGCTTCCCCGACTGCGGCAGGCTCTTTGGTAAGAAAATTCCAGTCGATCGCGCCAATTCCATGAATGATCAGGTAGGCCAGAATTGAGAAAAGCGCCCCAAGAGAAATTAAAGTGGCCACGCCTGTGAACGTAAAGCCCACGACGCCCCGCCACTTTTGCGATCTGCTTGAAGTTCTAAGCTTTGAAGCCATGTATACCTGAGAGTCTTCGCACAATGAAATAAGCGAGAATGTTCACGATAACGGTGATCACAAACAAGATCAGGCCGCAGTAAATTAACGCCGACAAATACATGTTCGAGCTCACCTCATTGAACTCGTTCGCGATTACGCTCGCCAGAGTGTATCCCTGGTCCATGATGGTCTTCGGAAGTTCAAACCCGCCGCCGATCGTCATGGCGACCGCAATTGTTTCGCCGAGCGCCCTACCCAAGGCCAGAACGAACGCACCGATAATTCCGTTGCGGGCGAATGGGACACTGATATGCCAGACCACGCTCCAGCGTTCAAGACCCAGGCCATATCCCGCTTCCTTGATTTCTCTAGGTACAAGGATCAGGGCTTCCCTTGAAAGGGTCACAATCAGAGGGAGAAGCATAACTGCCAGAATCACAATGGCGCTCAAGTAACCTACGCCGTAAGGTGCGCCGTTGAAAAATGAAATTCGTGGGCCGAGATGGATCATAAGCCACATCTCGACGGTCCTCTGCAGCAGCGGCGCCAACACCAGCAGACCGAAAAGACCGTAAACCACACTCGGAATGAACGCCAGCATCTCGATTAACCACGTTACCGGCCCCTGGAGCCATCGGGGCAGCACTTCCGTGACGCAAACTGCCGTCAGCAACCCGACACCTCCCGCCAGAATCATTGCCCCAACTGCCACAAGAACGGTACCCACAATAAAGGGCAGCGCACCGAAAACCAGGTGCACCGGGTCCCAACCGGTATGGACGATGAAGCCGAGACCGAACCGCTTGAACGCTGGCCAGGCACCCGTGACCAGAACGACGAAGATGCCTGCAAAGATCGCGAGGACCACCCACACAATGGACGTAACAACAGCCAGGTAGATTTGGTCACCCCGGTTGCTGCGCGAGCGCGCCTCATTCTGGGGCCGTGACGTCAGCACATCCGCAGTTGCAGTTGCCATAAAACTCCTGAATGAGTAGAGCTGCCTGGGGAGAGCAAAAGGACAACGACTCAAGCACTCCCCCCAACCCATCCTTAATTAATTACTTTTGCAGACAGGATTTACCGCCGCACTTCACCGACCGAAGGGCCGCTTGCGACTTTTGGACCAGGGTCTTCGCCAACACTGCGTAGTCCAACTCGTTGGCGTATTTTTGACCGTCAGTGATCGCCCACTCTACGAAAGCGGTAACGAGCTTGCCTTGATCAACATTCTGTTGGTCCTTGTAGAGCAGCACCCACGTTGATCCTGCGATCGGATAAGCTTCGAAACCGGCCTGATCTGTGATCGAGAACCGCAGGTCGGCGGGGATTTCCTTGAGAGATTCGGCGGCAGCCGTCACATTCTTGGGGTCAGGCTGAACGTAGTTTCCGGCACGATTTTTCACCGAGCCGTACGGAATCTTGTTCTGGCGAGCATAGGCGAGTTCGATGTAGCCCACGCCGCCCTCGGTATTCCTCACTTGATTGGCGACGCCCTCGTTGCCCTGACCGCCGATGCCTACGGGCCACTGCACGGATGTGCCGCGTCCAACCTTGGATTTCCATTCCGCACTCACTTTGCTGAGGTAATCTGTAAAAATGTCCGTTGTACCCGAGCCGTCCGAGCGATGAACGATCAAGACAGGTTTCATCGGCAAAGAGACGCCAGGGTTATCGGCGGCAATCTTCGGATCATTCCACAGCCTGATAGTTCCGAGGTACATTCCAGAAATGGTCTCGGGACTGAATCGCAGCTGTTTCGATACGCCGGGCAGATTGTACGCGATGACGACCGAGCCCTGTGTCGTTGGAATGTCAACGACGTTTGCTTCCCCACCGGCCTGGGCTACTTGTTCGTCAGTCAGTGGCGCGTCGCTTGCCCCGAAGGCAACGGTTTTCGCGAGAAATTGTTGCCGTCCGCCACCCGATCCGATGGACTGGTAATTGATTTCAACATTCGGATGAAGGGCGTGATACTCCTTGGACCACTTCGACATCAGCGGATTGATGAACGTGGAGCCCGCGCCAGTCAAGGAACCGGATTGGGCAAAAGCGGCCAGCGGGGCGAGACAGATAAGAACTATGACAGCTAGCCAACCGCGGTTGACAAATCTCATTAGCATTTTCTCCTCTGCGACTGCCGCCCGGATTGTTTTCACTTGAATTCATCCTCCTCAGGGATTGGATTAACCTGAACTTGTTCGCACCTGTCTTGAATCCGTGATCGTCCCCGTCGTGCCTTCTTTCTCGTCCTTTGCCGCGACAGGCGATTGGATACCCGCGAATCTGCAAATAGCTATATTGGTCTATGCAGAAAAAGCGCACACGGATACACTCTGTCCCGTGACCCACCGACCCACATCGACAGGATGTCTAAAGCGAACTCTCTTGCGCATAGTTTCACCAGTTTGTTAAAGCCACGTTACAGTCTGTTGAACGTCTGATGAATCTCCTGCCTGATCGTCCCCGGAAATCCCCCACTAAGCGCCATATTTCTAAGCAACGAGCAGCCATTCTCTAGCCCTCACGCAGATCGAAACGGTAGCCAGCGCCTCGTACTGTTTTCAGATATCGCGGATTCTCAGGATCACGCTCTATCTTTTCCCGTACCCGCCGAACATAAACATCAACAGATCGCGAAGTTACGTACGCACCGTCACGCCAGACGGAATCCAGGAGTTGGTCTCGGGTAAAAACGCGACCGGTATGACGAACGAAGTGTTCGAGCATCCGAAACTCGGTCGCCGTAGTGGGACAGTGCTCTCCCCGAACTCGGAGTGTCATGGCCGCTGGATCGATCTCGATTTCACCTACACGAACGGGAGCAATTGAAGGAGGCGGGTCGAAGCGACGAAGCACCGCCCTGACCCGCGCTTCCAGTTCGCGTGGGCTGAATGGTTTCGAAATATAGTCATCAGCACCTAGATTTAGGCCTAAAATTCGATCCGCCTCGCTGTTTTTGGCCGTTAGGAAAACAACCGGAGTGGAAGCCAACCACGGCACCTGGCGAATAGTGCGGCAAAGCTCAAACCCGTCCTTTCCAGGAACCATTACGTCCAGAAGAAAAAGGGATGGCCGTACCCGTTCCGCTTCCTCAATAACGCAACGACCGTCTGCGAAAACGGTCGTCGCATAGCCCGACCCTTCCAAGTGGTGTCGGACCAAACGGGAAATATCTTTGTCATCTTCAACGACAAAAACGTTCTGTTTCGCCATGATTCTCCGGGCTTGTAGCTCTGCGCTTGAGACCCACGCCCATCACTTTCTCGGCTGGCCGTGAAATAACACTCGACTCGTCAACGTCAGCGCGGTCGTGAACGCCGCGGATACGAGAGTGAACCGGCTCAGGCCGGTTTCAATCAGGAGTACCGCGGAAAACACCGCCATGAACATCTGCGCCATGCCTAGTCCAAATCGCACCCCGGCATGAAATGGGGCCTTGGCCCTCCAGTAGGACAATGGACCACTTCGTAGATTGGTCAACTCTCCCAGAAAACGTCCCATGCTTGTCCCCATGGTTGCAAAATTCCTTCACCGTGCTTCGGCAATCATCACCGAATGCGCCCGTTGTCCAAATCCCGACTACAAATGACAACTGCTAATGAAGTCCCGTTAGTCTGGTGCAGCCACAAACTGCGCTTCAAGAACCGCGTGTGCTGGAGCTCCGCTACCCTGGATTGTGACGGTGTAGGCATCTCCCTCAATGCCCTTCACAAGTGTCATTGCCGTGGTAGTTTCCGAGGTTACGTGATACTGCGGGCCCAGTTGATTCTTGAGCCATTGAAAGTACGCACGGTTGCCGGATGTCGTCTGAACCTCCCACTTCGCACGGACACTGGACGCATCTCGGACGGGTTCCGACTCGCGGAGTAACAAACCATCGCTTGGCACGGATCGACTCTTCACTTGCTCGATTTCTCGCGCAGTTGTGGACCCCCAAAATTGCTGTCCGTTTGTGCATGCGACCAGAAAAGCAGTTGCCAAAAGGCAGAGTGAAATCCCACGGTACTGGTTGAGGCTGATCATGTCCCGGACCGCTGCGCGACTTGAGGAGCTACCAACTCCTTGTCGATTCTGTTTGCTATTTCATCGCGAACCCGCCGGAAGACAGCTAGTTTTTCATCGTGCGAACCTTTTGCGGCTGCAGGGTCGTCGAAGCCCCAATGCAGGAACTTGTAGGTGCGTGGAAAGATTGGACAGCGTTCCTTAGCGTCCTCACAGAGCGTAATGACGTAAGGAACGTATTGCCCCAGAAAACTCACGACATCCTTCGATTTTTGGTGGGAAATGTCGATTCCAATCTCGTTCATGGCCTCGACCGCAAGGGGATTCATTCCTTTCGGCTCAATTCCCCCGCTCAGGGCTTCGAATTGGTCTCCCGCCACATGGCGGAGATAGCCTTCCGCCATCTGGCTGCGAGCAGAATTGCCTGTGCAGAGAATCAGGACTTTGGGTTTCGAAGACGGCATGCTCCTAACCTCCGTGGTCACGCCATAGCGTGACCGGCATCACAATTCAAAACGTAGGAGATGCTATCATAGGTCTATACGGTTATGCGAATACAGTGATAACGAGGAATCCTTGAGATGATAACAATCCAAGTGTTCGACCCCGCGATGTGCTGCTCGACGGGCGTCTGCGGGCCCAGCGTTGACCCTGCACTGCCGAGGTTTGCGGCAGATTTGGAGTGGCTCAAAAGCAAGAATGTGAAGGTTGAGCGCTTTAACCTCGCTCAGGAGGTTGGTGCCTTCACGAGCAATCCTATAGTGAAGGTGACACTTAACGCTCAGGGTACGAAATGCCTGCCCCTTATTCTCGCTGAGGGGATGATTGTTTCTCAAGGCACCTATCCGACCCGCGAGGTATTGGCCGCCGCCGCTGCTGTGAGTTATGAGCCCGGGCCGACCATCAAGAGAGTCAAGGAACAATCGCCAGAATTGGTATCGATCAGTGGACCAACCAAGGTGAACCTGTGAAATCAATTGCGAATCCCACCAGGAATCTCATGTACACGGGTAAGGGCGGTGTAGGCAAAACATCAATTGCCTGCGCGACTGCCGTGTTTCTGGCTGAGAACGGTAAACGAGTCCTGCTGGTGAGTACCGACCCGGCTTCGAATCTGGACGAGGTACTTCAAACACGACTCGGCATGCGACCCACCCTTGTGGAGAAGGTAAAGGGCCTGTATGCGATGAATGTTGATCCTGAGGAGGCGGCCCGGCAATACCGGGAAAGAGTAGTCGGGCCCTACCGCGATCTTCTTCCGGAATCGGCAGTGAAGAACATCGAGGAGCAACTATCGGGCGCGTGCACGCTCGAAATCGCTGCCTTCGATGAGTTTGCCAAACTGTTGGGTGACGCACATGCGACGAGCGATTTCGACCATGTCATCTTCGATACCGCTCCGACCGGGCATACTCTTCGCCTCCTGCAATTGCCTGCGGCATGGTCGGGATTCATCGATTCAAATGTTGGTGGAACGTCCTGCCTCGGGCCGCTCGCGGGCCTGCAGGCGCAGCGCGAGCTCTATGAGAAAACAATGGCCTCGTTGTCGGATGCAACGACAACGACCATTTTCCTGGTCAGTCGACCGGAGCATTCCGCTCTTGCAGAGGCAGAGCGTACCCGCAATGAACTCGATGCGATTGGCCTAAAGAATCAGAAGTTGATCCTGAATGGCATTTTTCAGGCTTGCGCGACAAACGACTCCATCGCGATTGCTCTGGAGAGGAGAGGATGCGAAGCACTTGCAGACATGCCGAATGGTCTTGAAGGACTTCCCAGAATCGAAGTGCCGTTGGTCGCGCAGTCGCTCATCGGAGTTGGCGCGCTTCGCCGGTTGGGGGAAGGCCGTCTTGACGAAGCAAAAGCAGCGCTCCAGACACAGGCTGAAATGAACCTTCCGCCGTCACTCGCAGCCCTGATACCCGATCTGATCGCGCGGGGCAAAGGCGTCATCATGACGATGGGCAAGGGTGGAGTTGGAAAAACTACCGTTGCGGCTGCGCTAGCGATGGAACTCGCGCGTAGCGGGCACAGGGTCCACCTGACAACCACCGATCCCGCGGCGCACGTGCATCTGGCTCTAAGAGAAGACATCCCCGGTCTTCGTGTCTCGCGTATTGATCCAATTGCCGAAACCCGTGCCTACACCGCAGAAGTGATGTCGGAGTCGGGCCGTGATCTGGATGCGAAGGGTCGGGCACTGCTGGAAGAGGATCTTCGCTCTCCTTGCACGGAAGAAATTGCGGTGTTCCGCGCTTTTGCCCGCTGTGTGGATGAGGGGAACCAAGGTTTCGTGGTGATTGACACGGCCCCAACCGGCCACACGTTGCTGTTGCTCGATGCGGCCGAGGCGTATCACCGAGACGTTGCGCGCAACCTCAGCTACATTCCGGACAGCGTGCGTAGATTGCTGCCCCAACTGCGGGACCCGAATTTCACACGCATTATCATCGTGACCTTGCCCGAGGCGACGCCCGTGCACGAGGCGGCGCGGCTTCAGGATGATCTGAATCGGGCGGCAATCACGCCGTACGCCTGGGTGATAAACCAGAGCTTCTATGCGACCGGAACGCGCGACCCGTTGCTTGCAAAGCGCGGCGCCCTGGAGTTGCGCTACATTGCTGAAGTGCGGGACAAGCTTGCCCGCCGGCTGGCCCTGGTTCCATGGCAGGCGGAGTCGCCTGTCGGAGCCGAAGGACTTCAGCAACTCCTTGAGGAGACCGTGACCAAATGAATCAGAGGATCCACGAATGAAGGAACTCGAACAGTATTTCAAGGCTCTAGCTGATGTGAACAGGTTGCGCATATTGAACCTGCTGCTCCACGGCGAATTGTGCGTTTGCGATATTCAGTTTGTTTTGGAAGCGTCGCAGCCCAACGTGTCGCGGCACCTGTCCTACCTAAAGAATTCCGGGCTGGTGCTTGATCGTCGGGATGGCTTCCGGATCTACTATCGGCTTGCGCAACCGAAGCAGGGTGCAAAGAAGAGGCTCTTTGAGTTTCTCCAGGATGCCTACAAGAACGAAGAAGAACTGCAAGCCGACACGCGCCGCTTGAAAGAGGCGATTCAGGCAGGTTCTTGCACCCGCAGCGAATGGCGCCCGTACTCGGCGCTTCCGAAGACAACCACTTCCTCAAGGGTGTAAGGCATGGCAAACAGAGTCTCTTCGCGACTGAGTTTTCTGGATCGTTATCTCACCGCTTGGATCTTTTCCGCAATGGCGGTTGGAGTAGTTGCCGGTTGGCTGTTGCCTGGAATCGTGCCGTTCTTGAACAAGTTCAGCGTGGGCACGACCTCGATCCCGATAGCCGTCGGATTGATCGTGATGATGTACCCGCCGTTCACGAAGGTACGCTACGAGGAACTCCACGAGGTCTTTCGCAACAAGCGCATTCTGGCGCTTTCGCTTGTGCAGAACTGGGTGATCGGCCCGATTCTAATGTTCGTGCTGGCAATTGTGTTCTTGCGCGGCTATCCAGAGTACATGGCTGGACTAATCATGATTGGGCTGGCTCGCTGCATCGCCATGGTGATTGTCTGGAATGAGTTGGCGAAAGGCGATACCCAGTATGCCGCTGGCCTGGTTGCATTAAATTCCCTGTTCCAGGTGTTCCTCTATTCTGTTTACGCCTGGGTGTTCATCACTGTGCTACCTCCCATGTTTGGCCTGCACGGAACGATCGTTAACATCTCGATCGCTCAGATCGCCAAGAGCGTGTTCATCTACCTGGGCGTCCCGTTTCTAGCGGGCTTCCTGACGCGCACGATACTCGTTCGCGCGAAAGGCCTTAGCTGGTATGAGCGCAGCTTTGTTCCGCGCGTGAGCCCTCTGACGCTGGTTGCGCTTTTATTCACCATCATCATCATGTTCTCCCTCAAGGGCGAATACATCGTTCGTCTTCCTCTCGATGTGGTGCGAATCGCCATCCCGCTATTGATCTACTTCGTGGCGATGTTCCTGGTGTCCTTCTACATGGGGCGGAAGCTCGGCGCCGATTATTCGAAGACCACGACCTTGTCCTTTACCGCTGCCTCCAACAACTTCGAACTGGCGATCGCAGTTGCCGTAGCGGTCTTTGGTATCAACTCCGGAGCTGCATTCGCGGCGGTGATCGGCCCATTGGTCGAGGTTCCCGTCATGATCGCACTGGTGAATGTTTCGTTCTTCTTCAAGCGCCGCTACTTCAAAGAATCGCTGGGCACCATGGGCTTTGTGAACACTTCTGAATCAGTTATTCACGAGGCGTGACGTCGGTCCTGAATCCCAATGGGCCGGAATGAAGTAACCTTATGCACTGTTATGAATGCTTGCAAAACGACGTCAATCGGGAGGCGGTTGGCCTTTGCCATCACTGTTCCGCAGCGCTGTGCGCGGAACACATCTGTGTCGTGGACGATCCGGTTATTGATGTCCGTCCCCTAATACGAACCATAGTTCTTCCCAAGAGAGCCAGGTTGCTACTGTGCAGCACATGCAAAGCGGCGTTAGAGCAACCCCGGTCTGGCCAGGCAGAATACGCGGGAATCGAGCATTAGTTGTTTTGTGATGTTAGCGGTTCGAGCGACCCAAATAGCCTAAATTCATAGAATCTTAACCGAGTAGTTACCGCACTGTAACAAACCGCCACTAGCGTGATCGCTATTGTTTCCGCAGCATTGCAGGGCTAGGTGTTCGCATAGGAACCGAGGGAGCGGTGCGGAGCTGTAGGGGTTTCGATCTGTGTTCAGTTGCTCGAAGACTGCGAGGGGACTCGCGGACCGCTCAAGTCATCACGAATCCTTGCCAGCTACCGAGGACGGGAACGAACCCTGCTGCGCAAGCCCCAGAACAAAAAATAAGGAGTTCAAGGAGAACATCCATGAAAAGAATAGTCGCAGCTTTCGCCGTGCTAGCCATCTTGGCGGCCACAGCGCTCGCTCAAGAAGCTGAAGTCCCGAAAGGCGTACGGCATCTCGATCACGTTTACGTCATCATGATGGAAAATCACGGGTATGTCCAACTCGTGAATAACCCGGACGCGCCATTCGTCAACCAGTACATCAAGCAGGCGAGCTATGCCAAGAACTACTTCGCGGTCGGCCATCCCAGCCTGACCAACTATCTGGAAGTCGTTGGCGGCTCCAATTTCGGCGTGCGTACCGACAACTCGCCAGACTGGCACGATGCCAGCTGCTCGCCTAATCTTTCCACCGGATTCGTCTCCACCGACAATCCGCCGAGCCCCAATGTCTGCCCGATTTCCGGAACAGGCACCGATGCGGCGACGCCCGCCATCGACTATACGAACGAGACCACCGGGCCTCCGGGCGATATCGACATTAACGGAGTTTTGTCCTATGCGGCGAATCCGAAGACGGTTGGGATTACGATTGCCGATCAACTTGTTGCGGCAGGGTTGAGCTGGAAGACCTATCAGGAAGATCTACCGCCAACCGGTCCGGATACGGTGGACAATGCCGATGGCTTCTTTACGAACAACACAGATCTCACCACGGCACTCCCTGGTGAAACGACCAGCCTCATCGGCCTGTACGCCGTGAAACACAATCCGTTTGCCTATTTTGCCAACATTCAGGCGGGCAGCAATCCGAGAAACAGCTACAAGAATATGGTCAGCTTCACCGGCCCAACCGGGCTCTTTGCAGACCTAAGCTCGGGACACGTGCCCGCGTATTCCTATATCGTGCCGAATCAGTGCCACGACCAGCACGGACGCGGCAACGCCGGGCCCGATTGCGAGTACGATCCGAACGACAACGGCACGCAAGTCGGCCTGAACCCGGCATTGATCTACGACGGCGACGCCGCTCTGGAACAGATCATCGGCGCGATCCACCACTCGCCAGCGTGGAGAGACGGGCGCAGCGCGATCATCACCGTGTGGGACGAGAACGATTACAGTGTGGCGCCAACCACGAACAAAGTCCTGCTGATCGTGGACACCAATTACGGAAACAACGGTAAGCAGAGCTCGGTATTCTACACGCACTTCTCTTTGCTGAAGTCGGTCGAAGCAGCTCTCGGGCTTCCGTGCCTGAACCACGCTTGCGACTCGAGCACAAACGTCATGTCTGACCTTCTCGGCAAAGACGACGACTACCGGTAGGGACAGCTCATCATCCGGTCGATACAAGGCCCTGGGAATCTTCCTCCCAAGGCCTTTTCATTTTCCGATGCTACACCTAGAAACTTCTAGCCCACTACCGTCGGTGCGGCGACGACCCAAAGCCGCACGGGATTGAACAGTTTCGGTGACCAAGGGCAGCGTGGTTTTCTGACATCGATGAACTCACTTGAGTTCATCCTCCTAAGAGTATTTCCCCCCGACAACACTCACCCGGCACACGCAAGCGAGACACTATCCGGCAATCGTTACAATGGTGTTACACGCTAGGAGTTCAAACGTGTACACATATGAAACTAGGAATCGCTAGATGACAACGACTACACGTCAAAGAATTCTCTTCCTCTGCACCGGAAACTCAGCTCGCAGCCAAATGGCGGAGGGGCTTCTGCGACACCTTGCTGGAGATCGCTTCGAAGTGTTTAGCGCCGGGACGCGTCCGGCCGGTCTCAACCCGAATGCCGTGACTGCAATGGCTGAGCTCGGAATCAACATCGCAGGAAGCCGCTCGAAATCGGTGGACGAATTCGCAGGCGAGCAGTTCGACTATGTCTTTACTGTCTGCGACAACGCAAAGGAGGCGTGCCCGATATTTCCCGGTGGCGGGAGGCGACTCCATCAGAGTTTTGAAGACCCGGCTGCCGCGCCGGCGGATGAACAGCTCCAAGTCTTCCGGAAAGTACGAGATCAGATTGCTGGCCGATTGCGCGCGTTTGTGGAGAACAGACACTGATCTTTGCGACGGATTTCAGGACTAATGTCCCGTCAAGGCAGAAGCCACTGGGTGTTGGCGTCCTTGGAACCTCGAAACTGTAGAATGTCCGAAACTGAATGAAAAGTGAATGACCAACTTGCCTTTGTGGCCTTTCTTGGCATTCCGGACCATCGTAGAATCAGTAAGTTGCCGGAATCAGTGAGCGACTGGGGAACAAATCCACCCCCCGCAACCAAATTCTTTCCTTTCAGCGACTTCGATAATCCAGGAATTGCAAAACCTGTCAAACTTCGAGTTAACGTCCACCGCCACTGCTTCGCCACGCACCTTGGAAGCCGGCGCCGACCTGCACACCATTCAGATCGAGTGTAAGGGTCTGGATTCTCAGAAGAACTACGTTGCCGAGCCGCTTGATTACGCTTTCCCTGCTGCCCTGCCGATTCAAGCGCTAGGAACTTGACACAGAACTTGCGGCACGCAAGTGCCTCGTCTGATAGAAGTCGACGCTGTCATCGGCCGGCTTGCGACACGGAGGGTCGCATCAGACGAGCACAGCGGCACGCAAGAGGTTGTGTCAGATTGGATCGACATAGAGGGCCGTGGAATTACCTTTACTACGACCACGGCAAGCGGCGTTCAAAACTGATCGGGAACAAGCAACAGTACCCAACCAAAGCAACAGCATGGAAGGCGGCGGAGGCTTTTCGCTCATCGTTGCAACCAACGAGCAGGAGCACAGCGCCCACAGTGCAAACTCTGGTGGATCAATTCAGGCGCGAGATGATCCCGAAGCGGTACAGCAGCCGGCTAGTTTATGAGTCGTGGTCCAGGAATCAGATCTAGGCGCGTCCGGTTGAACTCTGGCTTCATAGTCTGGACCTGTCACCCGAGAGCCGTGTTCATTGTGTCCCCGAGGTAATTGTGCAACGACCTGTTGCATAAATTCCTGGTCGGGGTACTCTTCAGCGAAAGCCTGCATATACTCGATGTTTCGCGCGCCAAACCCAGTCATTCCCGGAAAGGCCGAATGTTGTCTTGCTGGTCCCGCATTTCGGTTTCTGGAGTTGGGCGTTCGGTACTCAACGTCGCCAGGTTGGACTCTGTTCTGGCCTGGGTGGGACTGCGTCTGGCGATCAGGGGAATGGGCGAGCTTGATCTTATCCCCCTGATGGGTTTCTGTACCAGCGTGCTTTCATCGTACGTCGCGAGACTTCAGACTTCGGCAGTTTGACACCACCCAAGCTGCTGCAACTGTGGCTCGTTGATGCGAGGAGGACAGAGTAATCACCCCAGAAAAATCAGCGTCCATTAAGCGTCCAATAGTGCGTGGAGTTGTTTGTTTCGGTACGGTTCTTAGAGGTCTGATGTGCCATTCGCGCCTTCTAATTTGTTGATTTCGTTGGAAAGCCTGGGTTCGAATCCCACTCTCTCCGCCATATTTTCAACCACTTGGCTGAGCTGTGATCCGTAGCGCGATCCATTAAGCGCGTGGCAGAGCCAAACCCACGATCTTGCTGTGTGCCTCTGACTCTTGGTTCGTCACCACATCGCCATAGATATTCATCGTCGTGCGGATGTCCGCATGTCGCAT
>Ga0182024_10007841_pt1 | contig 22859 bp, 17 predicted proteins | sample P32metaG_FD_120480 | JGI IMG/M metagenome (GOLD analysis project Ga0182024, IMG submission 120480) | Permafrost microbial communities from Stordalen Mire, Sweden - P3-2 metaG (Illumina Assembly) | ecosystem: Environmental > Terrestrial > Soil > Wetlands > Permafrost | place: Sweden: Stordalen... | reverse complement strand
GTGGGGCGGACGCGGAACGCAGGCGAGTGTTCGTGCGCTAGCCCCAAGCTGACGCATGGGGCTGGTGGCGCGACCAGGGGGTCCGCCCCACCTTTTGTTGGGCTTTCTCAGGATGCCCAGAGATCCGCGACGGGCTTGCCCTTCACCAATTCGCGAGGCTGATTGAGGTGATTGAGGATCTGCATGTCGGGATCGATGCCCAGCGCGTAGTAGACCGTCGCCAGCAAATCGGCCGGATGGACCGGCTTTTCTTTAGGAGATGAAGCGGTCGCGTCGGACTCGCCATACTGCATCCCGCGGGCGATGCCCGCCCCCGCCACTACGGCGCTGTAGCAATACGGCCAGTGATCGCGCCCGTCAGGAGAATTCGAGTTGCCCGAAGTCGAGACACCCAGGCGCGGGCTGCGGCCGAACTCGCCTACAGCCACTACCAGCGTGTGCTTCAGTAATCCTCGCTGATCCATGTCGTCGAGCAGCGCGGACAAGCCGCGGTCCAGCTTGGGACAATGCAGATTCTTCAACGGACCGAAATTGGAGGCGTGGGTATCCCAAGCGGTGGTCTCCGGATCTCCGTTCGCCACTGACGGCCAGTTCACCTGCACGAACCTGGTCCCGGCCTCAATCAGACGGCGCGCCATCAGCAGGCTTTGCCCGAAAGTGTGCATTCCGTACCGCTCGCGCATCTGGGGGGACTCTTTTTCGAGGTCCATGGCGTCACGCGCCTTGCCTGACAGAACCAGATCGTAAGCCTTCTCGTAATACTCATCCACGGCGAACTCGCCCACCGCTTTTTCGAGGTCCGGCATCGACCCATTGATGCCTTTCAGCAGCTCGAAGCGGTCCCTCAAACGGTCCGGCGAAATCTCCTGGCGCAACGACAGATCTTCCAGCTTCACCGCTTTTGCAGGATCCTGATACATCCGGTAGGGATCATAGGCCTTGCCGAGAAAGCCGGCGCTTCCGCCCTTGCCGATGATGCCGGACTCCTGCAATGGGCGCGGCAGTTCCACGAAGGGCAGGACCGGGTCCTTGGGCGGCTTGATCTTGGATACCTGGCTGCCGGCGGTGGGAAAGTCGGCGGGGGAAGGCGGCTCCAACTGGCCGGACGGCGATACTTTGTCCGGAGCATAACCGGTGAGCATCTGGTAGATGGCCGCCGTGTGGTTGAACAGTCCGTTGGGCGTGTAGCTCATGGAGCGGATCAGCGTCGCCTTGTCCAGATGTTGGGCCATCATCGGCATGTGCTCACCGATCCAGGTACCCGGGATCTTCGTCTTGATGGGTTTGAACTCGCCTCGAATGTTCGCGGGCGCGTCGGGCTTGGGGTCCCAGATATCGATGTGCGACGGTCCGCCTTGCAGGAAGATCATCACCACGCTCTGAGCGGACTCCCATCCGCGCGCACCGGCGTACTTGCCGGCGATGTCCGCGGCTTTAGCGCGCTCGCGCCACAGAAAGAAATGCGGCAGGCTCAGACCCATGAGTCCGATGGAGCCGATGCGCATTAACTCGCGCCGGGTGGGTCCTTCACAGGTGTAAGCGCGATGTCCGGGAAGGTTCAGCATGATGGTAACGTCCTCATTATTAATCGCAAGTTTAGTAGATGTACAAGAACCCTTTGCTGTTGAGCAACGCCCACAGCAGATCCTGAGCGCGGCTGGCTTTGGGGCCACCCGCAAGATACTTCACGCCCCGATCGCTTTCCGCCGCGCTGGGCAGGCGGCTCATCGAGGCGAGGTACAGCTCTTCGACAATTGCCGCGTCGCCTTTTCCACTCAGAACCAGCTTCGCGATGCGTCCCTTCGGGTCGGCGACCGCATCTGAGATGGTCCTGCCGTTTACCAGATTGAGGGCTTGGGGAAGGCTGAAATCGGACCGCCGCTCGCATTCGCAGGAGGATTCGCGCGGCGGGCGTCCGAACACATCGAGAAACCCTTCCTGGCCGATGTGCGGATCCACCAGTTGCCCGGCCGTGGTGTCCTCCGGGACGTCCGGGAAATGCGGCCGCGCGCCGGCGGCAGCCGAAACCGCATCCATCAACTCCTCGGCTGAAAGCCGTCTCGGAATGGCGTGAGAAAAGTTGTCGCCGTCGTTCTGGTTCCGTTCGTTGGTGGTGAACGAGGCCTGATAAGCGCGCGAGTTGGCGATGGTTCGCATCAGGTGCCGCAGATCGAAGTTATGGTCGAGGACGTCTTTGGTAAGCGCGTCCAGCAGAGCCGGATTGGATGCCGGATTCGAGGCTCGGATATCGTCCACCGGGTCGATGATGCCCTTGCCGAAGAAGTAACTCCAGATCCGGTTGGCGATCGCCTTTGCGAAAAACGGATTGTCCCTGGACGTGAGCCACTGCGCCAGCGCGTCGCGGCGCCCCTGGTCGGTTGGAATCGGCAACGGTGCGGTCGAAGCCACCATGAACTCGGGTTTGACGACGTGCCCATCCTTGGGATGTTTCATCTCATAGTCGGACCGCTGATCGAAAACAATCTCCTCGCCGACTTCGTAGCCGGCGCGCAGACCGACAGCCGAAAAGAATGCCGCCATCTGGTAATACTGAGTTTGCGTCCACCGCTCAAAGGGATGATCGTGACACTGGGCGCATACCATGCGGACTCCCAGGAACACCTGGGTGGTCTTCTCCATGGTCGGCTTGGGCTCGCGAGTGACGCGGAAGAAGTTCGCCGCGGGATCGTCGTAGGAGCTGCCCCGAGAAGTCAGCAGCTCATGCACCAGCTTGTCGTAGGGTTTGTTCGCCGCGACCGAATCACGAATCCACTGTTGAAACTCGTAGGCGCCTTTTTCGCCGAGGTACTTGCGGCTGGATTGGAGCAGATCACCCCACTTGACGGTCCAGTGGTCGACGTACGCCGGGCTGGCGATCAGCTTGTCGATCATTTTCGAGCGCTTGACACGCGCGGGCGCAGGGTCCGCTGCAAACGCGCGCACCGCCTCGGGCGGAGGCAACAATCCCGTCAGATCGAGCGACACGCGTCTCAAGAATGCGGCGTCGTCGGCGATGGAGGACGGCTGAATCTTCAACCGCTCCAGTTTGGAATCGATCTGCTGATCGATGTAGTTGTACTGCGGCAGCGGCTTCCACGTGAAACCCGGCTTCGGATTCAGCACGGTCACCGGAATCGTGGAGAATTTTCCCTGATACCGCAACAGCAGCGTGGCCTCGCCGATGCGCTCCCCTTTAATGGCGGCGTTCACATCCACTGACGCCACGTCGGGGACGTTCGATTCAACCGAGGCTTCCCGAGTTACGTCGCGGACTGCTCCATCCTGATAACGGACCACCACTTTCACGGCCGCCTTCTCGCCCGGCCTTTCCATGAAGATTTCCTTGGGCTCAACGCGCATCTCAACCACCGAATCCGCCGCCGGATCGCCGAAAGGAACACCTTGGGCGATCCAGTTGTAGATGGTCTTGTAATAATCCGAGTCTTTCTCGAACCGCAGGCCACCGCCGTGCGCGATTTCCTGCGACGGCTTGGCGAGCATCAAGCTCTTTCCGGGATCGGCCCGGTTGAAGCGGCGGCCGGAGAGATCGTACAGCAAAGCCTCGTAGTCAAACTGCGGATCGTATCCTCGCAGGGAGAGCTTGAATCCGTTCTTCCCCTTCGCCGCACCGTGACAGGCGCCCGCCATGCAGCCGGTCTTGTTCAAGATCGGCGCGACGTCGCGCAGGAACGTCACACGTGCTTGCGCGGCGAGCGGGACCGCGATCAAACTAACGGATAGAACCAGTTTCAGCAACATTCGGAGCTTTTACCTCGTCAACTTGTACTTCGATCGGACGCGATACGATGTCTTCCGGCTGGCCGTCGACCGTTACCCGTCCGGAGATGTAAAGGTCGTACTTGGAAGGGCGTGTAAGCTTCGTCGTGGTTACGAGAAATGTTCCGGTAGTGCGATCGTCTGGGCTGGTCCGCATGTCGATCACGCGGACGTCCGCGCCGCCTACCATCTCTACGTTCACGGTTTTCGGCAACGAAAGAGTGGCGTCTCGCGAGGCCCACTTCCATCGAAACTGGATCTGATCGCCCTCTTCCATCCGTTTGCGTTCGAGCATCGTAACTTGGAGTGCCGCCGAGCGAGGCTTGGTCTGCGCGACTGGCAGGTCGAACGCCAGCCATGGCGCAGTCAACGGGCGTTGGCGATCCACCGAACCCTGCTCAGACGCCCCCGCCACATTCACGATCATCCCGGGCCCTTCCGCCCGCCTGATGAGACTCGCTCCGCCGGGCAGATGGCCGACGCCTTCGACGACCAAATCCGCCGACGCAAGGGTGACTCCCGGTTCAGCCGTCAGGATCAGCACTCCTCGGCTGTTCCGATTTTGAGGACTCTCTTTTACGGGTCCGCCAGCCACCACGTAGCCGCCTTCGACGCGGAGGCCCGCGGGCGCATTCGAAACCCGCAACTGCACTTCTCCGTCGTAACCCTGACGCTGCACGGTGACCGGCAGGATGGCCGATCCCCCGGCTGGCACGTTCAAGAAGGGCGAGTTTAAGATCACCCGGAAGTCCTGCGCAACTGATTGCACATTCAGCCGGTAAGCATAATTGGCGCCGCCGCGAAGCGCGAGATCCTCCACCGTTACCTCGATGTTGCTGGAGCCCTCCGGCGCTTTAACCCGCAACATCGGGTCGCCGGCCGTGCGGCTCTGGTTCACGTTATACACATCCTCGGCCAGCGGCTCATCGCCGGATCGCGCGAGCATTTTGCCTTTCTCGTCGAAGACTGTGATCACCGCCATCAGCTTGGACGTGGCCAACTCGCGCGCCTGTATGCGAAATGCGAGCGGCTCGCCCGGCGACACGCGCACTTTATAACGGTCCACCTGGCCGGGCTTGGAGAGCCGGGCGTTGATCGTGATTGGGATCGTGATTGGGATGGTCACCGGCAACCCGATGGCGTCCGCGACGGGCGCTGTCATCTCCGGGTCGTCCCCCACGGCGAAAGGAACGGGCAGCACGGCGCTGTCAGGCAGGTTCACAAAAACCTGGTGGGCATTCGCGTCCACTTTCCGCAAGTCGACCGTGATCTTCTGGACGCCGAGCGAAGTCTCTATGACGTCCCCGCGTCGTCCGCCGAGCGGAAAGATTTCCTGCGGAAAGGCGTAGGAGCCGATCTTGAGCCGGTAGAAGTTGGCAGTCTGCGTCGAATAGCGCGAATCGTGAACGACGACATAATAATAGCCGTCTCGCGGAAACGTCACGGCCACTCGGGCATCCAGTCCCAGCAACGGCGCATCTTCGCTGCGAGCCAGCGTTTTTCCAGACGCATCCAGAATCTCCAGCACCGGATCGATCGCTGACCCCAGGCGCCGAGCTTCCACCTCAAACACCTGCTTCTCGCCGCTCTTGGCCTGAATCCGAAACACATCGCGCTCCGGTCCCTGCAATGCGCCATTGAGCGTCAAGGGAGCGGGCGGAAGCGGTTGCGCGGTTTCAATGGTGTCATTGCTGTTGGCCAACGCGCCCGGCCGCGATTCATCCTCCAGATATTCGGGGAAGGCTCCCACGGCCAATAGCTGGATATTCGAAATACCGTCGGGCGTCTCCACGCGAATCGGGTATGCGCCAACGGCCAGCTCGCCTGTGGGTTCCACCAGGAACGTGGCATACCGGCCTTCCACCATTGATCCGGTATGTTCGGGAGCGAGCAAGGTGAAGGTGGCCGGCATGCTGGACCGGATCTTCGTCCCATCGCCCAGATTCCTTCCGGTCAGAGTGAGAGTGAACGGCCGGCCCTTCTGCACTCCCCTCGGCTGAAGATCGGTGATGACCGGCTGCGCCGACAGAGCCGCGGCCGTCAGAATCCACGACCATTTTATTGCGTACGACCATCTCATGGCGCACCTCCGGTGGGGGGACCGGGAACTAAGGGAACCGGAATGAAGGCTTTTTCCAGACTACAGTCTGCGCTGCGATACAACCTCACTTGGCCGTCGAACCCTCCGGTGGCCAGGTGAGCGCTGTCCGGAGAGAAGGTCACCGTATAAATCCCCGCGGAATGGCCCTTGCAGGAGGCTGTTTTCACTCCGGTGCCGGCGTCGTACAGATTCACACTCGCACCCGCCCCCGCTACGGCAATCCGCTTCCCGTCAGGCGACCAATCCAATGCGAAGATCGCGCCGTCCTGAGCCTCCAGCATCCGGACCAGCGTCGCTTCTTCCCCGACCTTCATATTCCGCGGACGATCCATCATATAAATATAAGGAACGCGGTCCTCGCCGCCGATGACGATCTCATCCTGGTTGGGATGCCGGGCCACGGCCGTCAGTTCGCCGCGCATCTGATTGACGTTCTCGAGAAACTGCCCGGCGTTAGCATCGATTAATTTGGCCGCGCGATCGCGTCCCACCGATACGAAGCGTTTGGAGTCGATGCCGAAGACGGTTCCCAACGGCCAATTCTCATGGCTGCTGATCTTGTAGAGTTCCTTGCCGGTGGCGGTTTCAAACGCGCGCACGGTGTTGTCCACGCACCCCACGGCGACCTTGGCGCCGTCCGGCGATAGGGACAGGCCGAATACGGTGTCGCTCGACACCTTCACAGTCCGCAGCAGCTTGCCCTCGCGCGGGTCCCACCACTGGATTTCGCCGAATCGCGCCGGAGTGCCGCCGCCTGCCGCCATCAGCCTGCCGTCCGAGGAGAAAGCGATCGACAGAATCCGTTCCGCCTCGCCCTGCAAGCGCTTCGCGAGTCCGCTTCCGTCGGCGTTGTGCAGCAGTATTTCCCGATTGCCGCCGACCGCGAGAAATTTCCCGTCGGGGGAAAAGCGAATGGCGGTGAGCACCGGAGGTTGATGATAGACGGCGGGTTCGGTGGAGGTGATTTCGCGCGGGGAGTCGTCCCTGGCGCCGGACTTGATCCAGTCGCGAATGGTGTCGATATCGCCACCGGGAAGCGACGGCGCCGAAAGCGGCATCGACGGCTTCATCGCCCCCGTGATGAACAGCACTGACAGGCTTGCTTCGGGCGAACCGGAGACGAATGCGGGGCCTCTCTTGCCGCCTGCCTGAAATCCCGCGTAGGTGGTCAAATCGAGTCCGGACGACTTCACCGCCGGCTGGTGACAGCTTGTGCAGCTTCGATTCAGAATCGGGCGAACGTCGCGATAATAGCTGGTATCCGCCGCACTAAGAAGTGAGGAGATTGCAGCAACGCAACTCGTGGCGAGGCCGAAGCGCATCAATGCTTCCCTGCTTCCCTTGGCCGGACTCCAATCTCACGCGCAGCAATAGTATACTGCAAATCATCCTAATCTAGCTACGACGCGCGCGACCTGGGAACCTGCCGCGCCAAAATTCGAAATCGGCCGCGTCTCGTGTTATACTCCCTCAGCGGCAGGTCGGCCGTTGTCTCAAAGGGAGGTCTCCATGCACGTATTGACGCGTTTGTCAGTTGTCTCGATTGCGGCAGCGGCCTTCCTCTCCAAGCCACTGCCTTCCGCTCAACCCCAAGTCCCCTTGTACCAGCGGTTCCTCAGTCCAGCATCGCCGCAGGAAGTTGTCGCCGCGCGAAAGGCCGATCGCGTCGCCTGGGTGGACTATGCCGAAGGCAAGCGAAACGCCTACACCGCCGTGGCGCCCCTGTTCGCGCCGGTGCGTCTGACGAATTTCCTGAAAGACGACGGCATTATGATGTCGGAGATCCGGATCTCGGATGATGGCAGCACTGTCGTGTTCCTGCGCGGCGAGGCGCCGAATCGCGATGGCTGGGCCCCGAATCCGTCCGCCGACCCTAACGGCCCGGAACACGCGATCTGGGCGGCGCATACGAGCGGCGCCGGCGGCGCCTGGCGAGTGGTGGACGCCACCAATCCCGAACTGGCGCCGGATGGCAGTGCGATTCTATTCGTGAAGGATGGACAGATTTTTCGCGCGAAGGTAACGCCGGTCAAGCCCTCCAGTGAAGTCGATCGCGGCGAGAAGGCGTTCATCAAAGAGTGGGGTGTCCAGAGCAACCCGAGGTGGTCGCCCGACGGCCGCAAGATCGCGTTCGTCAGCACCCGTACCGATCACAGCTTCATTATGGTGTATGACATCGCGATGCGATCGGTGAAATACATGTCGCCCAGCGTCGATTTCGACACGTTGCCGTTGTGGACGCCCGACAGCAAGCACCTGATCTTCATGCGGCAGCCGGGCTTGCCCTTTGGACAACAAACGCTAGCGACCGGGGCGGCAAGCAGTGCTTCCTATGGAGCACCTGGGCAAACACCCGCAGCGCCAGCGCCTGCCGGTCGAGGTGGGGGTCGAGGCGGGCGTAACGGTCAGGCGCCTGCCGCGCCGGCGGCCGCCGGCATTCCGAGTGGGAACAACGCGACCGCGACCACTCCCGCCGCCAACAACTCGCCCGGCATCATGCGCGCCACGTTTAAAGGCGGCTACACACTCGCCTTTTACAAGGCCGATGCCGCCACCGGCGAAGCGCAGGAGGTCTGGCACAACCAACCCAACGATCCCATCGTCACTACCGCTGCGAACGCCCGGCTGGCGGGCGATTTCGTAATCTTCCAGTTTGTCGCCGCTGGGTCCGGACGCGGCGGAAGAGGTGGACGCGGCGGGCGCGGAGGACCTGGAGGTCGAGGAGGAAACGCGGCCCCGGAAGTCCCCTTGACGCCGGAGGCGGAGGCGCTCGCCAAAGACGAATGGGAGCGCTATTACTCGCTCAACATCACGGATCCGTCGGCGCGTCCCGTGCTGCTGACGACCACCGACGGGCTCATCGAAAATCAGACGTCGATCGCCGTCTCGGCCGACGGCAAAACGTTGTACTACTGCACGAACGCCAAAGACATCGAGCGGCGTCACATCTGGGCTGTGCCGGCAGGGGGCGGGACGCCGACGCAGATCACCACGGGCGAAGGCGTCGAGACGTACCCCGCTCCGCTAGCCTCAGGCAAATACCTGGCGACGCTCAGCGCCGATTGGAACATGCCGCAATCGCTGGGCGTGTGGAAGATGGGAGCACAGGGACCCGTCGTCCCGGCAGCGGCGCAGAAAATTGTCTTTCCGGCGTCCATGCCCGGCTTTCCGAAGGACGCGCATGTGAAGCCGGAGATTGTCATCACCAAAGCCGACGATGGGCTCGAGATCCACAATCAGTTATTCCTGCCGAAAGACTTGAAACCGGGCGAGCGCCGGCCCGCCATCGTCTTCGTGCACGGCGGACCCCCGCGCCAGATGATGCCTGCCTATCACTACATGCAGTTTTATCACTGGGCCTACGGCATCAATCAATGGCTGGCCAACCAGGGCTATATCGTGATGTCGATTAATTACCGCCTGGGCGTCGGCTACGGCCGGTCCTTCCGCCAGGCGGCCAATGGCGGCGCGGAAGGCAACAGCGAGTATAAGGACGTCCTCGCCGGCGGCAAGTATTTGCAGACCAGGCCCGACGTCGATCCCAACCGCATCGGGATCTGGGGGCTGTCCTACGGAGGGTTGCTCACTTCAGAGGCGCTGGCGCGCAATTCCGATATCTTCAAAGCCGGCGTCGACCTGGCAGGCGTCCACCTGGAGGGTAACTCGCTTGATCCCGAATCTGTCTCGTATAAGTCTTCGGCGATTAGCGCAATCGATAGCTGGAAGTCGCCGGTGTTACTCATCCAAGGCGACGACGACCTCAACGTCGCATTCCTGCAGACGGTCGGGCTGGTGCAACTGCTGCGCCAGAGGAACGTGTATTACGAACTCATCGTCTTTCCGGACGACGTTCACGAGTCGTTGCTGCACAGCCGGTGGATATATACGCTCGGCCGCATGGAGACGTTCCTGCACAAGTTCCTGTGGGAGAAGCCTCCGAGCCAAAGCAACTAAACATGGCGTCGGAAGTACCTGCGCATCCGCTCCCTTAGGGTCGCGGTTCTGTTACCGAACCGGGAGCGTCAGCGGGCGGGCATTCGCAAGTAATTATGACGCTGTGTTTAACACTGATTTAGTCGCTTACCTCGGTGGGTGACCGTCGCCGGCGACGCATCTGAATTCCCATCAGTGGCTCTGTAACGACAGGCATCCTGCCGGCCTTGTTCGAATAACGCGAAAAGTATGATGGGAATTTCCAGACTACGTTTCGCGGTCACACCACTTTGGCGGTCTTCAAAAAATCGGGATCGAACTCCAGGCCCATTCCGGGACCCGGCGGCACTGGAATTACGCCATCCCTGATTTCGAAATTCGGCGTATACCAGGATTCCTTCCTGGCCGGCCCGCGCGAGACGTACTCCATCCACGGCCCGATGTTGGGGGTGGTCGCCGCGAACTGGAGGATGTTTACCGAGGCCGCGCCTGTCTGCGTGTTGTGAGGGCAGATCCACATGTTCACTTTGCGAGCCATGCGCGCCACACGCGCCGCTCTGGTGAAGCCTCCGTTATAGTTCAGATCGGGCTGAATCACGTCGCAGACATGGTTGTCGATGATCCATTGAAACTGCCACAGGCTGGAGTTTTGTTCGCCGAAAGCAATCTTCATATCGAGCGCGTCTGCGACTTTCTTGGTCTCGCTCAATTCTTCCCACGGGCACGGTTCTTCGAACCACAAATACTTCATTTCCTGCAAACGCTTGCCGATCTCGATCGCGTTCTTTGCGTCGTACGATCCGTTGGCATCCGCCATGAGGGTCACTTTGCCCGCGAGTTTCTTCTGCGCCAGTTCAAGGATCTTGTCCGTTCGTCCCGGCGAAGCGTCATGGTTGTCGCTCATTCGTCCACCTATTTTGAACTTCACCGCCTTTGCGCCGGTATTTTCGACGCCTCTAACGTAGATCTCAACCTCCTCCTCCGCGGTCGTCTCGCGGCCCGAGCCCGAAAGATACACGGGAATCTCTTTTCTCAGAACGCCGCCGAGCAGCTCACCCACGGGCTGCTTCAGCGCCTTCCCCATCAGGTCGAGCAGACTTTGCTCCACATACGCGACGGGGCACCAGAACGCTTGCCCGGCCAATTTGTAATTCGAGTTGGTGACGTAGACCTCATCCACCAGGTGCTCCAGATCGCGCGCATCCTTTCCGATAAAGTGCGGGATCACGCGATGCGCAAGAAGCTGGATGTAGTCGGCGATATCCTTGGTTTGGACGATTCCTTCCACTCCATCGGTGGAGCGAGTACGGAGAAAGAACTGGTTGTGCGCCTGCAACAGTTCGATCGAGGCGATTCTTACCGGCGCGCTGAAGAATTTGTGAAGATTGAAAACGGGCTTCTGGTATTCGAGAATCTCAGACGCCATGTCGGCTGCGCTTAACGGGAATCCGCTGGCCAGCATGGCGCCTCCGGCGGATGCCTTCAGGAAATCACGGCGGTTCATGATTGGCGACTATATCACGATGAGTCCCGTCCGGCGAATCCAGCGCCTAGCCCGCTGCGGCGGAGCTCACCATCCCAAACCGGTCCGCAAGATTCGGCTTCATGATCGTCAACTGCTACCTCCGTTTCGCCTTCTCAATCTCTTCCGCGGCGTGAGGCTCTATTTCCAAGCGGTTCTTTGAAGCCTCGTATAAATACACGGCGCAGACAAGAATGGCGGCCGCCACAATCAGCCAAAGCAGTTTCGATTTCATAGCCGATCCAGAAAATCTCTAAGTCTAAGCCCTGATCACCCCGGACGGCGCTGGGCAGAACCGGTCGAATGCATCGGTGAGCAGCTTGGCGATTGCACCCGGTTCGCGTCGCTCGATATCGCCGCGGTGCAGCATGTAGACGGGCTTGCCGTCCTGGAACAACGCAATGGAAGGCGACGAGGGCGGGTAGCCGGCTAATAGATTACGAACGTGCGCCACGGCGGCCTCGTCTCCACCGGCGAAAACGGTCGCGGCCTTGGTGGGACGTGGTGAATGTTGAAGAGCCAAGCCGATTGCCGGCCGGGCTCGACCGGCCGCGCATCCGCAAACCGAGTTGACGATCATCATCACAACGCCGCCCTCAGCAAGTAGCCGGTCAACGTCAGCGGGAGTCCGCGCTTCTTCGACGCCGTGCCGGGTCAGATCGGCCCGCATCGGCGCGATGAATTGTTCAGGATATGCCACGATCTGATTCTAGCAGCCGGGCTCCATCTCGCTACACTTTTAGCGCACTACCACGAAGAGCCCGCCATGTGGAGCCCGTGAACGCGGCCGGGTTGATACGATCAACGGAGTGGAAGAGAACGAGCTTTACGCCGCGATCGGGCATCCAGGATTCGAGCGTCTGGTGGCGGCGTTCTACCGGCGGGTTCCCGGAGACGAGATCCTGGGGCCGATCTACCCGCCGGATGATCTGCCCGGAGCGGAACAGCGGCTGCGGGATTTTCTCGTCGGTCGATTCGGCGGACCGCCAGTCTATATCGAACAACGCGGTCACCCGAGACTGCGCATGCGCCATGCGCGGTTCTCCATCGGGCAGGCGGAGCGTGACCGGTGGATCCGGTTGATGGATCATGCGATGGATGAAGCGGCTCTTCCCGACGAAGCGGCGCGATTATTGAGATCGTTCTTCGAGTCGACCGCGACGTTCCTGATGAATCAAACCGGGGAGTGAATAGGGGTCTACCTGCTGCCGCATTCATTCTATGATGACGGCAAGGCAACTTAGATATACTTCCGTTTTCATGCATCGACGCTCATTTCTAAAAGGCGCGTCCCTCACCGTGTTGACCGCCATCCGCGGCACCGCACAACCGCCCGCGCGCGATCCGCGAATCGCCTACGGCGGTATCGGCATCGAGTGCAGCACGTACAGCCGACTGCGGACTCGCATGAATGAGTTCACCATCCTCCGCGATGCCGAGCTCACGTCAAGTGACCGATTCAAGTTTCTGAAACGCTCGTCCGTAGCCTTCATGCCGACGCTGGTCGCCACTGCGACGCCCGGCGGGCCAGTGGAACGGAAAACCTACGAAACGATCAAAGCCGAATTCCTGAAGCGCCTGGAAGCGCTGTTACCTCTCGACGGTCTCTACCTTCCCATGCACGGCGCCATGTTTGTCGACGGCATGCAGGACGCGGAGGCCGATTGGTATCGTGCCGCCCGCAAGGTGGTGGGGCCGGACTGTCTTCTTTCGGCCAGCTACGATCTCCATGGCAATATCAGCCAGCCGATCATCGACACGCTCGACATGCTGTCGGCGTTTCGCACCGCTCCCCACATCGATCGCGAAGAGACCATGCTCCGCGCCACCGATATGCTGCTTCACTGCCTGCGCGAGAAGATTCGTCCGACGCTCATGTGGGCGCCGATTCCTGTCTTGATGCCGGGCGAACGCAGCAGCACCGAATGGGAGCCCGGAAAGCGGCTGTGGGCGCAATTGCCCGCGCTCAATCGCGCGCCCGGCATCCTCGACGTCAGCATGCTGGTCGGCTATGTCTGGGCGGACGAACCGCGATCGACGGCGGCGGTGGTCGTGACAGGCACTGCCCCCGAAAGTCAGCGCACCATCGCAACCAACCTCGCGCAGCAATACTGGGATGCGCGCGCCGAATTCAAGTTCGGAACGGAAACCTGCACGGTGGATGAATGCGTTCAGCGCGCGATGGACGCAAAGACACAGCCCGCGATTCTGGCGGATTCGGGCGATAACCCCACCGGCGGCGGCAATAGCGATCAAGCCACGGTTCTGGAATCTCTGCTGCGCCACAAGGCGCAGAACGTCTTGTTCGCCGGCATCACCGATCGTCCCGCGACGGAGGCTTGCTATCAGGTAGGTGTGGGCTCGCGCGTCCAGCTCTCCATTGGAGCGACGCTCGATCCCAAGGCCAGCCGTCCGGTCAAGACGGAAGCCCTGGTCAGGTTTCTGCTTGCGGAAAGAAATCCGGCGCTTCGCGAAGCCGTGGTGCGGATCCCCGCTGATCCCGACGCGCTGGTGCGCCAGGGCGTCACACTGGTGCTCTCTGCCTATCGCCGTCCTTATCACGACATCCAGGATTTCGCGCGTCTCGGATTGGACCCGAAGTCCTTCAAGATTGTCGTGGTGAAGTCCGGTTATCTTTCGCCGGAACTGGCGCCCATCGCCAACCCGAGCCTGATGGCGCTCTCCGATGGCGCGATTAACCAGGACATCGTCCACCTGCCCGCGAACCGGTACCGCAGGCCGAGTTACCCGTTCGTCGCGGACCTGAGTTTCACACCGAAGGTTTACGGGTCGGCGCGGAATCGGCCCTAACCGCGGGTGGTCAGTGTGAAACCGATATAGCAGGCCTTGCCCCATAGACCGTCTGAGAACGTGGGTTCGGCAGTACACTTTTAGAAACGAGGAGGCATTCACGCTAAGAATTCGCATGACGAAACCAGAAATTTCCGGCATTGCGCCGTTCTTCATCGTCAAGAATGTCCCGGCCGCGCTATCGTTTTATCGCGACCGTCTCGGATTCGACATCACGTTTCACGGGCCCGACCCTGACGACATCTTCTTCGGCATTGTCCAGCGGGGTGCCGCGATGATCATGCTCAAGGACGTTGGTGTGGAACCAATGCCCAACTACAAGCGAGACGTCAAAAAAGGCTGGGCCCGCTGGGACGCTTACATCCATGTCCCCGATCCGGACGCGTTGGCAACAGAATTCTCGTCGCGCAATGTCGAGTTTTCTCAACCACTCAAGGACGATGATGATGGTCTGCGTGGATTCGAAGTCAAGGACGCCGACGGATACGTTCTGTTTTTCGGTCGTCTTCGTTGATGAGCGCCAATTCGCTACCTAACTGCGGTCCCCAACCGATTGCGTAGAGAACGTCACGTAAGGAAACACTTCGGGAATATGCGAATCGTAGTGGCCGTGGCGATTCCAGGTCCAGCCGACGCAAGGATCCAGCACCTCGCCGTCTTTGCCGATCTTTTCAAACCGGCTACAGTCGATCCGCCACACATCGCCGTCCTTCGGGGGCAGGGAGCGCCCATCGCGCAACAATTCCAGTCCCTCCCACGGAAACGCAAGCTCCGCCGTCCAGCCGCGATCCGTTTTGTCGCGACGATTCACTCTTCCGTCCACATGTACGGCGGTGCGCAGCCCTGGATAATCCCAATCGAGGAAGCCCCATCGCTCGCCGCGCTCGTGGACATGTCCGCCCACTCCATCGAGGACCATGGTCCGCTGCGTGGCGGGATCGAACTCCGGTCTCCCGAAGTACTTGGACCCGGGGAGAAACTTATCCTTCCAAATCCAGAACACTTCATAGACGGTGTTGAGACAATTGATCTCGAACTCATAGTAGGCGTCGTGTCCGGCGATGAAGACCTCCAGGTCGTTTTCTTCGTAGATCTTCGAATCGCGATCGGTGAGTGTGCCCCACACATCGTTCTCTTCGGCCCAGAATCCAAAATAGAGATTGTCATCGTCCCACAGCAGGGCCACGCGCGTGTCAAACCAGGCGGGCTGGCCGGTCACGATGTCGACAAACGCCGTCGATTTCGGCGCCGCCAGCCACGACGGCTCATCCAGTTTTCCGTCGATTGAAAGCGGCCCGTTGGTACGGTAGCAGATATAGCGCGCAGGTTCACAAGACGACATTGTTTGCCTTGGGGTGCTTTCGAATTATAGGTTGAAAAGTTGTGGTGGACCTGGACGTGTCTATTTCCACTGAGCCGGCGAGGCCGCACCTTCGTCCGCGCCCTCCGCCAGCCGTTGACTCCGCCACCACCACATTACTTCGGCGCCCCGGCGGCGAAGAATTTTGGGGGATTGGCGGCATCGGCGAAATCGAAACCGCTGATGTAGGCCAGCTTCAGGATCTTTTCCATCTTCGGAAAATTGATCTTCTCCACCGTGTCGGTCACCTGGTGATAGTCCGGATGAAAGCCGGTGAACCACCACATCGCCGGGATGTCGTGCAGCAACATCGGGTACTGATCGCTGCGAAACAGGACGTTCAGGACGGTGTCCTGGTCCCATTTGTAGTTGAGATGCAGGCCGACGTGCTCGTTTGCGCGCTCTACCTCCGCGCGGTAGTCGGGGCTGTACTTGGTTCCAATGATGTTCACTTCGTTGGAGGTATCCGCGGCGATGTCAATGAGGCCGTGCGTCTGAGCGCTGTCCTTTTCATCGCGCCCGATCATGTCGAAGTTGATCTGCGCGCGCGTGGTGGAGAGCGGCCGCGGGGCGTGCGCCGCATAATAGTACGCGCCCAGCAGCCCGCGCTCCTCCGCCGCGAACACCGCGAACACCAGCGACCGTTTCGGCTTCGCCGGATTGGCCGCGAATGCGTGCGCCAGCGCGACCACGCCCACCGTTCCCGATCCGTTATCGTCCGCGCCGTGATAGATCGCGCCCGTCACCGCCAATCCGTCGTGATCGTGATGGCCGCTGAACAGGATGGTCTCGTTTTTCAATCGCGCGTCGCTACCTTCCACCATACCGATCACGTTGTAGGACGCCTGCCGCTTGCGCTGCGACGTGGCAACGTGCAACTCGGCTTCGGCGTCGCCCAGCGCCGCGGAGACAGGCTTTAGCGTCGCATCGATCGCGCTCTGGAGCTCGGACGGTTTCTTGCCGGTCGCGGCCAGCAGCTGTTCGGAAATCCTCGCACTCACGTTGAATACTGGAATCGAGTCTTCTCCGTCGACTGCCTGCGTTGGACGAGGAGTACGCGGCACCGCGCCGCGTCCCTGCTGCGGTGTATCCAGCGGCCCGCGCTGCTGTTCCGCCTTGTGATTCGGATCCGGCGCCACCAAAAGCGCCACCGCGCCGTGACGCTGTGCGATCATCATTTTGGCGCGCGCGTTGGCGTACCGCGTGTTGCCCTTGCCGTTGAAAATCGAATTCTCGTCGTCCTCCTGCGGCTCGTGATTGAACACCAGAACGATTTTGCCGCGCGCGTCGATCCCCGCGTAATCGTCATAGTGGAGTTCCGGCGCGGTGATTCCGAAGCCGGCGAATACCACGTGCCCTTTGTATACACCGTCGTTCGGATAGTTCGCCGTCGCGTCGGGAGCATGGAACACCTGCTCCGCTCCGTGGATGCGCAAGGAGGCAAACGTGTTCTCGCGATCCATCTTGTATTCGATCAGGGGCACGGGCTGAAGGAACGAATCGCCGATAAGCGGCTTCAAGCCGGCTTTGCTGAACTCGGACGCGATCCATTGGATGGCGGCTTCATCGCCGCGCTCGAGCGACATCCGCCCTTCCAGGGCATCCGAGGAAAGAAACGTTAGATCGGCCTTGAGCTTGGCGGCCTGAATGGTATCGAGGCCCGCGTCCAAACGCGCGCGGTTCTGGGCCGCGAGTGGAAGGGCCGCGGCGAGTGCGATGATTTCAATGATGAGCAGTTTCACGCTTCTTAGATTAGACCAATTTCCCCATGGCGCAACCAGGAGCTAAGCGCTGTCAGCGAATTTCTTGCATCCGTGACGGGATCTCGGCGCTCGGGCGATGCCATGATCCCGCCGACGGGAGTTGAGCTCCGGCTGATATGGTAGAGTCCTAGTCAGCATTCGGCCCCCTTTGCCTTGGACGGCTGTCGCCTCTACTGGGTTTAAGCAGAGGACCCCCAAAGGATCACCATGAGAAGTATTCCTCTGCTCGCCATCGCCTTGCTGCCCGGTCTGTTTTGCGCATCCGTGGCTGACGCCCACCGATCGCAGCCAATCGCGCCCGTCGAGACGCTTCGAGGACGGCCCGCGTCGACGCACCCGCTAACGTGCGACAAAACGGGGCTCGCCGTTGTCACGAACAAACTGGAGGTTTCCAAATGACACATGCGAAATATTCAGGTCGTACCGTTTCCCTTCCGGTTTTTCTGCCCCTGCTTTTTCTCCCGATGGTGTTGACTGGGCAGAGGCTGCAGGAGAATGTTGTCGCGCTCAAAAGCTGGGCGACTCCCCTATACTGGCAGCCCAACCAAGCCGAGAGAGAAGCCGCCAGGAACGCCGTGCCGCAGATCCAGTTTTCCGCGAATGCTGTGTCCACAGGCGCCCTCACCTTCGTCGCGATCACGCCCTGCCGCCTGGTGGACACCCGCGGCGCCGCTGGCGGATTTAACGGAATAGCTCCCTTTTCCGGGCCGGCTATACCAGGCGGAGGAACTCTGACGATCCCTGTGCAGTCCGCTACTGAGGCTGCCGCCAACACTACGCCCGCCCCTTGCGGCGTGATTCCGTCCATTGCCCAAGCCTACTCGTTTAACGTCACGGTGGTCCCTGCGGCGGGGGGCTCGGTCGGCTACCTATCTCTCTGGCCGGCCGGCTCCGCACAGCCTGTCGTCGCAACCTTAAACGATACTCAAGGTCAAGTCCTGGCCAATGCGGCAATCGTTCCGGCAGGGACACCCTCCGGCGGGGTGAGCGTGTACAATGCCGGTCCCGCGACTGCGGACGTGGTCATTGACATGAACGGTTACTTTGCCGCGCCGTCTGACCTGAGCGGAAATACGGCCATCGGCATGGGAGCGCTGGTGAGCAACAGCAGCGGGATCAACAATACGGCGAGCGGCGTCGGCGCGCTGTCCTCCAACACCGCCGGGGACGACAACACGGCCGGCGGTTGGCGCGCGCTGGGCTCCAACACCACTGGTTCCGTCGACACGGCCGTTGGAGCCAGCGCGCTGGGCTCCAACACGACGGGGCAGCAGAACACGGCGATCGGCAGTGCTGCGCTATCCTCCAACACCACCGGGTGTTGCAACACGGCCAGCGGCAACGCAGCGCTGTACTCAAACACCACCGGGTCCGGCAACACGGCCGACGGCAACGCAGCGCTGGAGAGCAACACCGGCAGCTCTAATACAGCCGTGGGTTCCGCGGCGTTGACCTTCAATACCACCGGGAGCGGCAACACGGCCAGCGGTTTCGAGGCGCTGCAGAATAACACCACCGGGAGCAGCAACACGGCCAGCGGCTCCAACGCGCTGGCGAGCAACACGCTTGGGGGCGGCAACACGGCCAGCGGCACCAACGCGCTGGTCTATAACACCAACGGTAATTACAACACGGCCAGCGGTGTAGACGCGCTACAGAGCAACACCACGGGGAGCAACAACACGGCCAGCGGCACCAACGCGCTGGAGTTCAACATCACCGGGAGCGGCAATACGGCCAGCGGCGACAGCGCGCTGCAGAACAGCACCACCGGGAGCAACAACATCGCCATCGGGCTAAATGCGGCTCGCAACCTCGGCGGCAGCAACAGCAACAACATCCACATCGGCAGCCAAGGCAGGGCCAACGACAACGGCACCATCCGGATCGGGGGCAACACAGCGCTCGGAGATCCAGTTGCACAGACCTCTTTCTTCGTGGCGGGTGTGAACAACGTCAATCTGGGCGGCGACACGAACGCCGTCGGCGTCCTCATCGACACCACCACTGGCCAATTAGGCGTCGCCAGTTCTTCGCGGCGCTACAAAGAAGACATCGAGGACATGGGCGACGCCAGTCGCGATCTGATGCGGCTGCGGCCCGTCACCTTCCGCTACAAGAAACCGTTCGCCGACGGATCCAAGCCGGTTCAATACGGCCTGATCGCCGAGGAAGTGGACGAGGTGTATCCGGATCTGGTCGCGCACTCGGCCGACGGCCAGATCGAAACGGTGAAGTATCAAGTGCTCGACTCGATGCTGCTGAATGAAGTGCAGAAGCAGCAGGCCGAGATCGGCGCGCAGAAAGAACAACTGCGCCGGTTGGAGCAGCAGAACGTGAGTCTCCAAGAGCGACTCGATAAGCTGGAAGCGGCGATGCTCGCGATGCCAAATGCGACCTCGGCGTCGCGTGTATCGGGAGTTGCCGCGGTTCGATAGCTTGAGGGAATCCCCCACCCTCACGGGTGGGGCTGGAGATGGCAGGGCATGGCCCTGCCCCACACAAGGACTAGCTCTTCGCTTTCTTCACTTCCGCGACCAGCGCCGGCACCACCTCGAACAGATCCCCGACGATCCCGTAATCGGCGACCTCGAAGATGGGAGCGTTCGCATCCTTATTGATTGCGACGATGGTCTTGGCGCCCTTCATCCCCACCAGGTGCTGGATCGCGCCGGAAATGCCGACGGCGATGTAGACCTTGGGCGCGACCGTTTGTCCCGAGCTCCCCACCTGCCGCTCCATGGGCAGCCAGCCGGCGTCGCAGATGGGTCGCGAAGCCGCCAGCTCTGCGCCCAGTGCTTTGGCCAGCTCTTCCACCACCGGAATGTTTTCCTTCTCCTTGATCCCGCGTCCGACGGAAACGATAATTTCCGCGGCCGTCAAATCCACCGCGCGCGCCGATTCGCGGAAGGGAGCCTCCGGCTTCTGCCGGATCTTCGATGCATCGAGCGCGGGGGTGAACGTCTCGACCACGCCCGTACCCGATTCGAGAGTGTCGGCTCGCCACGCGCCCGCCTGGATCGAGACGAAGTGAGGGTCCGTGCCGCCGACGCGCACGTCGCCATTGAGTTTTCCCTGAAACAGCAGGCGCACGAACACGGGCGATGGAGATTCGAAGCGCACCGCGATCACATCGCTGATCAGCACTTGATCGAAACGGGTAGCGAGCTTCGGCGCGAAATCGCGCACCTGATACGTGTGCGGAAACAGAACGATCTTCGGACTCACCTTGCGCACCAGCTCTTCGATCGCGGCGGTGTAGCCGTCGGCAGTGTAATCCTTCAGAAGCTCGTGTTCGACCGCGAAGACCTTGGCGACTTTCTTGGTGGCGGCCTCGGCGGCCAGCGCGCCGACATTTGTTCCAACGACAGCGGCTTCCACGGGAAGCCCTAACGAGGCCCCGAACTGCTGCGCCGCCGCGAGCGTCTCCCACGACATCCGATGCCACTTGCCGCCTTGCTGTTCGAGAACCACCAGAACGCTCATATGACCCGCACCTCAAACTTCAATTTCTCCACCAGCTTCGCCGCCGACGTCTTCGCGTCGCCCTCGAAAATCTGCGCCTGCTTGGTTTTGTGAGGCACGTAAATCTTCTCGATCACCGCCGTCGACGCCGGGACTCCGCCCAGGTCAGCTGCGGTCACGCACTTGATCTCTTTTAGCTTGGCTTTCTTGATGCCCATCAGGGTGGCGTAGCGCAGCTTGTTGATGCCGCTCTGAATGGTCAGCACGGCCGGCAGCGGCATCGCGATGTTCTGAAACCACCCGTCTTCCAGTTCGCGCTTCACGCGAATTTTCGGGCCCTCGACATCCACCTGCATGATGATGGTCGAATGCGGCAAGCCCAGCAACTCCGCGACCACCACGCCGGTCTGTCCATAGCCCAGGTCATCCGATTGCAAGCCGGTGAGGAACAGATCGGGGCTCTCCGTTTTCGCCGCCGCCGCGAGCAGCTTCGCGACACCCAGCGTATCTAAGGTGTTCAGGTTTTCTTCTTCGATGTGGATCGCGCGATCCGCGCCTTTAGCGAGCGCTTCACGAATGGTCTGTCCGGCCCGCGCCGGACCCGCGCACAACGCGATCACTTCGCCGCCGTGCTTCTCTTTCAACTGGAGCGCTTCTTCCAAAGCGTAGGCGTCGGGCTCATTGATCTCGAAACTCAGATCGGATTCCTGGATCCACTTGCTGGATGCATCCGTCCGGAGCTGCGAGTCGCGGACGGGAACCTGCTTGATCGCGACGATAATTTTCATGTTCTGATTTTTTAACTATTCAGGTTTCTTGAAAATGAGACATCCGTTGGTCCCGCCAAAGCCGAACGAATTCGACAGCGCGTAGTCGATCTTCATCGGACGCGCGCGATTGGGCACGTAATCGAGATCGCAGTCCGGGTCGGGAACCTCGTAATTGATGGTCGGCGGCGCGATCTGATCGCGAATCGCAAGCACTGAAATCCCCGCCTCCAGCCCGCCCGACCCGCCCAGCAGATGCCCGGTCATCGATTTGGTGGAGCTGACCGCAAGTTTGCGCGCATGCTCGCCGAACACACGCTTCAGCGCGATGGTTTCGATGCGGTCGCCCACATCGGTGGAGGTGCCGTGCGCATTCACGTAATCGATCTGATTCGGCTCGATCCCGGCGTCGCGCAGCGCATTGCGCATCACGCGATACGCTCCGTCGCCGTCGTCCGGGGGCGAGGTGATGTGAAACGCGTCGGCCGACATTCCGTAGCCCACCAGCTCCGCCAGAATCGGCGCGCCGCGGCGCCGGGCGTGCTCCATCTCTTCGAGAATCAGGATACCCGCGCCTTCGCCGATGATGAATCCGTCGCGCATTTTGTCCCAGGGGCGGCACGCGTGGTGCGGCGCGTCGTTGCGTTGCGAAAGCGCCCGCTGCGCGCCAAACCCGCCGACGGCCAGCGGCGTAATGCACGCCTCAGTCCCGCCGCAGATCATCACGTCGGCGTCGTTGTAGCGGATGATGCGAAAGGAATCGCCCACCGCGTGCGCGCTGGTGGTGCAAGCCGTGGCGGTGGCCGAGTTGGGACCCTTCGCGCCGGTGCGGATGGAAACGTAGCCGGACGCCAGATTGATGATGGTCGCCGGGATGAAAAACGGCGACATGCGGCTGGGGCCTTTTTCGAGAAGGATCTTGTGCTCGCGCTCGATCACTTCGAATCCGCCGATTCCGCTGCCGATGTAGACGCCGGTACGCTCCGCATCATCCGGATTCACTTTAAACCCGGAATCCTCTCGCGCGAACCCCGCCGATTCAAGCGCGAACTCCGTCGCCGCGACGGCGAACTGGCTGAAGCGCCCCATCTTCTTGATCTCTTTTTTCTCGATGTAAGCGGCCGGATCGAAACCCTTCACCTCGCCCGCGATGCGGCAGTTGAACTGCGTGGCATCGAACGCCGTGATGGGACCGATTCCGTTCTGGCCGCTCTTGATCGCTGTCCAGACGGGTTCGGTGCCGATTCCAACCGAAGTCATTAACCCGACTCCGGTAACTACGACTCTACGTGGCAAGCAGGGCTCCCTGGTATGTGGAAGGGCGGCGCCGGGCTAAGGCTTCTTCTTCGACTCGATGTAG
>Ga0182024_10007840_pt1 | contig 22859 bp, 22 predicted proteins | sample P32metaG_FD_120480 | JGI IMG/M metagenome (GOLD analysis project Ga0182024, IMG submission 120480) | Permafrost microbial communities from Stordalen Mire, Sweden - P3-2 metaG (Illumina Assembly) | ecosystem: Environmental > Terrestrial > Soil > Wetlands > Permafrost | place: Sweden: Stordalen... | reverse complement strand
GGAATCCTCGTTAGGCGAGGCGTCCGCACGCATACACTGCCGCTGCCCGGAAAGGTCGAGAGACCCCGACGTGGTGACCAGGCTCCGCCGAATCAAGGCGGCGCTTAACGCGGCTGACCGGGGACGAAGTCCGTTGGTCGACGGCGCGCGGTGCTGAAGCTCGACGTTGAGGAGGCATGGGGCGAATCGCTTTCGCCGCGTGCGTCATCGACCGGCCGGAGGGGCAACCCGACCGGCTTTTTTCTGCGCTGATCGAGAAGGGAGAGGCGACGTGACGGCAACACGCACCAACGAGCCGGTACCATTCCACGACGGCTTCGTCTCGGAGCTCGTCGGCCGCTCGGTATTCGTCGAGCGCGACGGCGTTCGAGGGCTGGTGGGCCGCATCGCGGATTTCGTGGTCGAGCGCCCGCAGGACACCTTCCCCCACATCGACGCCATCATCGTGAAGACCAAGCACGGCGAGTTGGCCGCGCCGATCGGCGACCTCACCTCGCTCGACCCCGCGGGTCTCGTGCTCAAGAAAGCTCCCACGGTCGTCCGGCCGCCCGATGACGAAGCGCTGTACCTTGTCGAAGATCTCTTCGACAAGCAGATCGTCGACGTCGACGGCCGCAAGGTCGAACGCATCAACGACATCCAGGTGGCCCGCACCGGGGGGGCGCTGCGCGTGGTGGCTGCCGACATCGGGGTCGCGGGCCTGCTGCGCCGGCTCGGCGCGGCGAAGGTCGCGCCCGCCCTGATCGAGCGTATCCCGCGCGCCCTCATCGCCTGGGACAACGTGGCTCCGCTCCACGATCTCAGCCCCACCCAGATCCGGCTCTCGGTCACCGAACATCGCCTCTCCCGGCTGCATCCCTCCGAACTCGCCGACATCATCGGCGAGTTGTCCGCCCAAGACGCGGCGCGCGTGGTGGGCTCGCTCGATGACGAAACCGCCGCCGACGCGTTCGAGCACCTCGAGCCGGACGTCCAGCGGTCGATCATCGACGATCTCGGAACCGAACGCGCTGCGGACATCATCGAAGAGATGGATTCGGACGACGCCGCGGATTTGCTGGGCGATCTCCCAGAGGATCGGCAGAACGAATTGCTCGCCGAAATGGACGCGCAGACGGCGGACGATCTGCGCGAACTCGTCGCCTATGCCGACGATACCGCCGGCGGCCTGATGACGACGGACTACGTCTGGATCTTCCCGCACCGTACCGTCGAAGGAACCATCGCAAAGATCCGCCAGATCGCGCCCGAGACGGAGTTCATCTATTACCTCTACGTGCTCGACCAGGCGGAGAAACTGCTCGGCGTGCTCTCGCTGCGCACGCTGCTGCTGGCCGAACCCAGCGCGACGATCCACACAATCATGGACCAGAATATCGTCTCGGTGCGGCCGGGTACGTCCGCCGAAGACGTAGCGGGGACGATCGCGCGTTATGACCTACTCGCTTGTCCGGTCACCGACGAGCACGGGATGATGCTCGGCATCGTCACGGTTGATGACGCGATCGATGCGATCATTCCCGAACGTCTAACCAAAAAGCTGCCGCGCTTTACCAAACGCGCGCAGCGCCGTCGCGCCGAAGCTGCGACCTAGCCGGCGACATGCGCGGGCGTGGGTGGATGAACCAACGTGCAGAAACCTGAACGCGAGAAGCGCTCCGTGGCGGCGCGGCGTCCAAAGCTTTGGCGTCAGTTGCTCATGTTTTTCTCGGTCATCGGTCCCGGAATAATAACCGCCAACGCCGATAACGACGTCGGCGGAATTCAGACCTACTCGATCGCGGGCGCTCAGTTCGGATACTCGATGCTGTGGCTCCTGATCCCGGTCACGGTAGCGCTGATCGTCACGCAGGAAATGTGCGCGCGCATGGGCGCCGTCACCGGCAAGGGTCTCGCCGACCTGATTCGTGAGAACTTCGGTGTGCGAGTCACCGCAATCGTCCTGCTGCTGTTCGTCCTCTCCGATCTTGGCAACACCGCCGCCGAGTTTGCCGGCATCGCTTTCGCATCGCCCATTTTTGCCCAGTACTTGCCGTTCTTGAACAAGTTCGTGCTCGTCCCGCTGGCAGCCGTCTTCGTTTTCACGATGGTGACGCGCGGAAATTACCGCATTGTCGAAAAGGTCTTTTTTGCTTTCTGCGTCGTCTATCTCGCCTACGTCGCGAGCGGCTTCTTGGTGCATCCGCCGTGGCATGAGATTCTTCTTCAGACGATTCTGCCGCATTTCGTGCCGACCCAGGCCTACATTCTCACTGCTATCGGCGTCATCGGGACGACAATCTCACCCTGGATGCAGTTTTACATTCAGTCCTCGGTCGTGGAAAAGGGTATCCGCATCAAGGAGTACCCGTACTCCCGGATCGACGTGATCACGGGTGCCGTCATCACCGACGTCATCGCCTTCTTCATCGTCGTTGCATGCGGTGCGACGATCTACGCGCACAACGCTCATCTGGCGCCGGGCGGGAGACCCCTGAGCGTCAGTACCGCCGGCGACGTGGCCACGGCGTTGGCGCCGTTGGCCGGAAAGTATGCCTCGCTCCTGTTCGCATTCGGTTTGCTGAATGCGGCCATCTTCACCGCGTCGATCCTTCCGCTCTCAACGGCCTACTATGTCTGCGAAGCGTTCGGTTTCCAGTCGGGCGTCGAAAACCGATTCAGTCAGGCGCCGGTGTTTTATAGTTTTTACGCGGCCCTCATCGTGATCGGCGGGGGGATCGTGCTGGTCGCGAGCGACGCCCTGCAGAACGTGATCATCTTCTATTCCCAAGTACTCAACGGCGTGCTGCTGCCGCTCGTCCTGGTTCTGATGCTCTTGCTCGTGAACAACAAGCGGATCATGGGGAAGTACACGAACAACCTCGCGTTCAACGTCATCGCCTGGGCGACCGTCGTTATCGTCGGAGGCCTGACCTTCATTTCGACAGTCCAGCTCATCGTTGGGGGGAGTTCGGGGCCGTAATCCGTCCCGCAACGGTCTCGGTCGGTCGACGCCGGCCGCCGCAGGCGGCGCCCGTTACGTTCCGCTCTTGACGGCGTGCATGCCGATGTAATATGCACCCAGGATCAACAGGGAGGAGATGCCGGCCACGACCCGTGCCGTGTCGGCTTTCCCCGGTCGCTTCGCCAGCGCGTTGGCGACCATGTAACCGGCCCAGCCCAGCAGGGCCAGTGCGTAATGGCTGGAGGGCGCGCGCAGCTGCTGCGTGAGCAGGACCAGACCCAAGAGAATCTGCAGCGTCACGACGTAGAGCGTGATGCGCCGTTCGGGCCGGCGCCACACCCCGACGACCGCAAGCGCGGCGACGACGAACGCGACGACGAGGTGGACCGTCAGCAACTGCATGGCGGCGGCGTTCGCCGCAGGCGGAGGCCGCTCCGTCGCAGGCACGGAACAGGCCCGACGTGCACGAGAAGGTTGTGCCGGCGCGGCGCATTCGCCGCGACGGCCCTGAGACGCTCCTCGCCTACGCCGAAGGCCTCGCCCGAATCGCCGCCGGCGGCGGCGGTCCCCAAGCGCTGGCATCGCATCTGGCTGCCACGATCGACGCGACCGTGCTGGTCGAAGACGCGCAGTGGCGGCATCTCGCCGTCGCCGGGACGGGCGAGCGTGCGATCCCGGCATCGGTGCGCGACCTGATCGCACATCAGGGCGACGTCGAAGACGGCGTCGCGCTGACGCCGCCGGCCGACCCCCGGGCGCGCGCGTTTCCGGTTCGCGCCGGCGAGACGCGCCTCGGCTGGATCGCGGTGTTCCCGTCGGGCGCACGCCCGATCGACGAGCATGCCGGGCTCATCCGGCTCACAGCCGCACAGATCGCGGTCGAACTTTCCCGCGACGCCGGGGCCGGCCGCGGCCGCCGGCGCGGGTTCTGGGACCGGCTCCTGGCCCGCGCATACGAGGATCCGCTCGAGGCGCGTGAAGATGCGCAGGCGCGCGGAATTTCGCTGGCGCTGGGATACGTCGCGGTCGCCGTCGAGGGCGAGGGACTCGACGAAGCGGTGGCGGCGCAGCGCAACGCCGAGATCCGTCGCGTCTGTTTGGACACGCTCGGCACGCGCACGGGTGACGTCGTCGTGATCGAACGCGGCGGCGGTTTCTTCTTCCTGGTGCCGGCCCCGCTCGAAGTCGATGCGGCCAACGCGCGCACGGCTGCCACGCTGATCCCGCGCGGGATCGGACGTGCCGGCCTCGACGTCAAGGTTGTCGGCGGCGTGGGCCGGCACGCCGAGATGATCTCGGTCGCGCAGAGCGTCGACGAAGCGCGTGAAGCGATGACCATCGCCCGGCGGATGTTCGGCGGCGGGCGCGTGATGCCGTACGACGACTTGGGCGTCTACCCGCTGCTGCACCGCACCGGCGCGACCCGCGAGGACTGGCGCATGTTCGCAACCCGCGTGCTCGATCCGCTGCGCGCGTACGACGACAAACATCAGACTGAACTCGTGCGCACGCTCAAGCTTTTCTTCGACGTCGGGCAAAACATCAAGGAAGCCGCGGCACGTCTGAACGTGCATCGGCACACGGTGTTCTACCGGCTGCGGCAGATCGGCGAGATCGGGCGCCTCGATCTGGATTCCCCGCACGATCAGCTGACCGTACGCGCGGCCTTGGCCGTCGACGCCCTCGACGCATGATCGTTCGCGTGACCGAATCGCCGGGCCGCCGGGCGTGCTGACGACGGTGAAAGACGCCGCCGCCGCCCGACGTTCCGTGATCGCGATCGCCAAGGAGCGCGGCGTGCGTTGGGTGCGCCTGGCCTTCGTCGACGTGCTCGGCATCCAGAAGAGCGTCTCAATTCCGGTCAACGAACTCGACGACGCCTTCAACGGAAAGGTCACCTTCGACGGCGGTTCGATCGACGGGTTCGTCCGCGGCGAAGAAGTCGACATGGTGCTCAGTCCCGACCCGGCGACGTTCATCGTCCTGCCGTGGACCGAAGACGGACAAGTCGAGGCGCGGATCCTGTGCGACATCCAGATGCCCGACGGGACACCGTTCGAGGGCTGCGCCCGCACGACGCTCAAACGCGTCCTCGAGGACGCGGGCGACGTGCTGCAGGCCACGCAAGCGGCGCTCGAGGTCGAGTTCTACCTCTTCGACCTCGATCCCGACGGTTCGCCGACGACGCGCACCGCCGACGCCGGCTCGTACTTCGATTTTTCCGCCAGCGACCGCGGTCAGGAAGCGCGGCTGGCGACGTCGATCGCGCTCGAAGCGATGGGGATCCCCATTTCGAGCGCGCACCACGAGCACGGCGCCGGACAGCACGAATTGGATCTCTCGGCCGCCGGCGTGCTGACCGTGGCCGATCGCCTGCTGACCGTCCGCGGCGTCGTGCGCCGGATCGCCCAGCGCCACGGCCTGCATGCGACCTTCATGCCCAAGCCGCTGGAAGAATCGGCCGGCAGTGGCCTGCACATCTACTTCGCGCTCGGCGACCTCGACGAAGCCGTACGGCTGCACGCCATCGCCGGACTGCTCGATCACGCGCCGGGTTTCACCGCCGTCTGCAACCCGACCGTGAATTCGTACAAGCGTCTGGTCGCGGCCTGGGATGCTCCCGTGTATACGGTGTGGTCGCATCGCAGTGCCAACGCGCTGGTGCGGGTTCCGCCGGCCTTCGGCAACGAGCCGCCGCTGATCGAAGTGCGCAGCCCCGATGCTTCCTGCAATCCCTACCTGGCGCTGGCCGTCCTTGTCGAAGCGCTCGCCGACGGCATCCGCGCGCGCAGCCTGCCCGGCGACCCGTTCACCGGTTCGACCTACGAACTGCCGGAACGTTTCCGCACCGAACACGCGATCAAGATGCTGCCGCGCTCGCTGCGTCAGGCGATCTCGGCACTCGACGAAGATCTGGTGATTCGCGGCGCGCTGGGCGATCATATCTATCACGCGTTCCGCGACGCCAAGCTGGCCGAGTACGAACGCTACCGCCGCGCCGTCCACCCATGGGAACGCGCCGAGTACCTGCGCGTCTTCTGACCGGGCAGATCAGGACTTAGCGGCAGACGACTTCGAGGCGGTTGCCGTCGGGGTCTTCGAAGAACGATGCATAGTAGTTTTCGGCGATTTCGTCGCACAGCGCCGGCGCTTCGTAGTTCCCCGCGCCGGCGGCGGCGGCGATCGCCGCGATGCGATCGACGTCGTCACGGCTCGCGGCGCGCAACGCCAGGCGAGTCGCGTTCGGCCGGTGGCGTGCGTCGCCGATGACCGCAATCGCCTCGCGGACGTGCCGGTTTTCGAGCCGGAAATAGAGCAGCGTACCGTCCTCTTGCGGGCGGCCGCGAAAGCCGAATGGCCGCAGGAACGCGTCGTAGAATTTCTGCACCCGCTCGATGTCGGTCACCCGCAGGTCGATATGGTCGAAGATCACAGCAGCCTCCGCATGAAGATCGTCGCTTGCGGGTTGTCGTTGTAGCGGGGAATACGTTCGTAGCCGCGACTCTCGTAGAACCGGATCGCGGTCGGCATATCGTCTTTCGTGTCGAGATAGAGCGCCCGGTACCCGCTCTCGCGCGCCGCGGTCTCGAGCGCGTCCATCAGCGCGCCTGCGATACCTTTGCGCCGATGCGACGGGCGCACGTACAAGCGCTTCACCTCGCCGGCGTCGGGACCGACGTTCGGCAGCGGGCGCAAACCCACGCAGCCCATGACGTCGTCGCGCTCGTCGGCGAGCCACAGTGCGCCCGACCCGGCGAGGTAGCCGCGAAAGGACACCTCGTCGTCCGGAATCACGATCCCGAAGTCGCGGCAATACTCATCGACAAGGGTCCACGCCGCCGCGGAGTCGGCCAGCGTCGCCCGGCGTACGGCCGGCATTCAGCGCGCTCGCGACTCGCGGCGCAGCAGCTCCCACGCCAGCGCGACGTCGTCGCGGGTGGTGCGCTCGTTGCCGATGGCGATCCGCAGCACCACGCGTCCATAGAGGCGGGTCGACGACAAGAACACCTCGCCGCCGGCATTGACGGCATCCATGACCGCGAGGTTGTGCGCGTCGACCGCCGCCGGATCGGGCGCACCGGGCGGAAGGTGACGAAAACAGACGACCGAGAGCGGGTGCGGCGCGGCGATTTCCCAACCCGGCTCGGCGGCGATCCAGCCGGCGAGTTCCTGCGCGAGCGCAATGTGCCGCCGCAAACGCTCCTGCAACCCGCTCACGCCGTACGTCCGCAGGACGAACCACAGTTTGAGCGCCCGAAAGCGGCGTCCGAGCTGAAGACCGTAGTCCATGTAATTGCGAACGTCGGACTCGGGCGTGATCAGGACGTCCGAGACCAGGGCGAAGGTGCGCCGCAGCAGCTCGAGGTCGCGCACGTACAGCACGCTCAAGTCGATCGGCACGAACATCCACTTGTGCGGGTTGACGACCAGCGAATCGGCCTCGTGCGCACCGTCGAGCAGCCAGCGAAACTCGGGCAGGATCGCGGCCGGTCCGCCATACGCGGCGTCCACATGCAGCCACACGCCGCGCTCGCGGGTCAGCGCCCGGATTTCGGCGACCGGATCGCTGGAGGTCGTCGAGGTTGTCCCGACGGTGGCGACCGCGCACATCGGACGCCGGCCCGCCGCCCGATCGTGATCGATCGCCGCCGCCAGCGCGGCGGGGATCATCGCGAAGCCTTCGTCGACCGGGATCTTCACAACGTTCTCGCGCCCGATCCCGAGCGCGATCGCGCCCTTCTCGATATGCGAGTGGGTGTGTTCGGTGACGTACACGCGCAGCGCCGGCAGATCGCTGCGACCGGCCATCCCGCGCGTGCGGATGTCGAGATCCAGCGACTCGCGCGCCGCCGCCAGCGCGGTGAAGCCGCCGATCGAGGCCGTGTCGTACACGATACCGTGGAAAGCGTCCGGCAGCCCGAGCATCTGCCGCAGCCAGTTCAGGGTAACGTCTTCGAGTTCGGTCGCGGCCGGCGAGGTGCGCCAGAGCATCGCGTTGACGTCGAGCGCCGCGGCCAGCGCTTCGGCGAGCACGGCGACCTGCGCCGAGCTGATCGCGAAGTACGCGAAAAAGCGCGGATGATTCCAGTGCGTGATGCCCGGGATCACCAGCCGTTCGAAGTCGCCGAAGATCCGTTCGAACGGCTCGCCCTCTTGCGGTGCCTGTGAGGGCAGTGCCGCGACCAGATCGCCCGGCTTCGCGCGTGAGAGCACCGGATAGCGCCGGGGATCGCGAAAGTAGGCCTCGATCCAGTCGCCGACGCGCGCGAACGGGGCCGATGCGTCGCCGGGCGCGACCACGTCGCCGGGAAACGGGTGCACGATACGCGCGATTTTGGGCGGCCGGGGCGCTCGCACCCGCCGGACGGGGGCGGGGCCGCGGTTCCGGCTCGCGAAGGCGACGTCGTCCTTGCTCTCGAGGAGCCTGTATGAACGGCGAGCCGCTCGCACACCGTCCCCGCGAAACGATTCAGACCGCCTCCGCGCCGGCCCCGATCGGACCCTACAGTCAAGCCGTCGCGGCAGGTCCGTTCGTCTTCACATCGGGCGTGCTCGGCGTCGATCCCGCCAGCGGCGCGCTCAGCGGCGACGACGCCGCCGGGCAGACGCGCGCGGCGATGAAGAATCTCGGCAGCGTCCTGGCCGCGGCCGGGCTTGCCTTCGCCGATATCGTGAAGACCACGATCTTCCTGATCGATATGAGCGATTTTCGCGCCGTCAATGAGGTCTACGCGGAGTCATTTGCCGGGGTGCCGCCGCCGGCGCGCACGACCGTCGCGGTGGCCGCGCTGCCGCGAGGCGCGCGGGTCGAGATCGAATCGATCGCGCTACGGCGCTAGTTTAGGCAGGCGGTAAGAGCGCTAGTTCGGCGCGGGCCGCGCGGGCTACGTCGGGTTCGCCGGTCGCCAGCGCTTGATGGTACTCGCCGCGGGCAAGTTCGATCTTGCCCTGCAGGTTGTACGTCACGGCCAGCAGGTAGTGAAGCCGCCCGTCGTCGGACGCAACGCTGATGCCCTTGAGGAACGCGGCTTCGGCGAGCGGGAAGAAGCGGTGCTCGTTGTAGTCGTAGCCCAGATCGATGTAGGCCTCGGGCCGCAGCGGGTCGGAACGAATGGCGCGATTGTAGTAGCTGACCGCCGTCTTCCAGTCGCCCTGCAGATCGTAAATGTAGCCGATGTCGACCAGTGCTTCGGTACCTTCGGGGCGCATCGTCAGGGCGCGGTCCAGATACGGACGCGCAACGGCAAGGTCGTTCTTCTCGAGATACGCTTCGCCAAGATTGACGGTCGCCGGGTACGAATGCGGATCGCGCTCCAAGCACACCTTGAGGTGGTCGATGGCGGCATCGACGCGATGCAGGTCGACCAGTACGTTGGCGATATCGATGCGCGGCGCACAGCCGTTCGGCATGATGCCGACCGCGTGGTTGAACGCTTGAAAGGCCGCCTCGTATTGGTGCAGCGCGCGCCGTGCTTGACCCAGATTCGTCCACGCGATCACGTCGAAGGGTGTCTTCACGGTCGCGTACTCGAGCGTGTTCAGATATTGCGGTAAATCACCGGCTCGCTTGTGCGCCAGGATGAGTCCGGCGTAGCCGCCCCGGCTGGGCAAGCTCTTCTGAAACTCGTCGATCGCTTGGTTCACGCGATCCTCCGCGGCGTACAGCGAGCCGAGCCGGCTGTGCGTTTCGCGGTCGTCGTGGGCCACGGCGATGATCGCCTTCCATACCCGTTCGGCCTTGGCGAAGTCCGGGATCCGGAAATAAATGTCTCCGAGCAGGCGCCCGGCTGCTACGTCGTCCGGATGCTGCGCGACGTAGGGCACCAGATCGGCGATCGCGCCTTTCGCATCGCCGTTCGCGACCTTGGCCCGAGCCGCGTCGATGATCCCGGCGCCGCCGGAAGCATTCGCGACGCCGGAAGCGTTGGGGGCGTCGTCGCTGCTCGAGGCAGTGGTCGGCCCCGGGGAGGGCGGCGGCGAGCCCGCGATGGCCGGCCCCGAGATACTCGCAACGAGAACAGCGGCGACGACGAGGTGGCGCAACAAACGCATGGGCGGCGCTCCTGGGCAGGGCGTGTCTCTAAGTATACGACCTGCCGCCCCGTCCGCCTAGCCCACCGGGAGCCCCGTACCCGTGCGACGTTTCTCGCGGAGTGTCCGCCGCTCGGGCTGCCGAAGCCCATCCCATGGCCACGCAGACGAACGGTTCGATCGGGCGCACCCGTACCGAGTCCGACTCGATGGGGAAGATCGACGTCCCCGCCGACAAGTATTACGGCGCGCAATCGGCGCGCTCGCTGATCCACTTCGACATCGGCGACGATCTCTCGCCGCGCGACGTGATGCCGCGCGAGATCATCCGCGCGATGGCGGTGCTCAAGAAGGCGGCGGCGCTGGTCAATCGCGACCTGGGAAAGCTCGACGAAGAGAAGAGTGCGCTGATCGCTCAGGCGGCCGACGAGGTGATCGCCGGCAAGCTCGCCGCGCACTTCCCGCTGCGCGTCTGGCAGACCGGTTCCGGCACGCAGACCAACATGAACGTCAACGAGGTCATCTCGAACCGGGCGATCGAGATCGCGGGCGGCGAGATGGGATCGAAGAAGCCGATCCATCCCAACGACCACGTCAACATGTCGCAGTCCTCGAACGACACGTTTCCGACCGCGATGCACATGGCCGCCGCCGAGGCGATGGTGGCGATGCTGCCGGCCGTCGAGCGGCTGCGCGACGCACTCGATACCAAGGCGCAGGCCTGGGCCGGCATCGTCAAGGTCGGGCGCACCCATCTGCAGGACGCGACCCCGCTCACCCTGGGCCAGGAATTCTCCGGCTACGTCAGCCAGCTCGACCGCGACCTCAAGCGGTGCCGCGAAGCGCTCGACGACCTCTACGATCTCGCCATCGGCGGGACGGCGGTCGGAACCGGTCTCAACGCGCATCCGGAATTCGCCGAACGGGCCGCGCGCAAGATCGCAGAGCTGACCGGCTTGCCCTTCCGCTCGCACCCGAACAAGTTCGCCGCGCTCGCCTCGCACGATGAGGTCGTCTTCGCGTCGGGTGCACTCAAGACGCTCGCAGCATCGCTGATGAAGATCGCCAACGACATCCGCTGGCTGGCCTCCGGTCCGCGGGCCGGTATCGGCGAGCTGATCCTGCCCGAGAACGAACCCGGCTCGTCGATCATGCCGGGCAAAGTCAATCCGACGCAATCCGAAGCGCTGACGATGGTTTGCGTGCAGGTGTTCGGCAACGATGTTGCGATCGGATTCGGCGGCTCGCAAGGCAACTTCGAGCTCAACGTCTTCAACCCGGTGATGATCTACAATTTCCTGCACTCGTGCCGTCTGCTGCAGGATGCCTGCACGATGTTCCGCGCGCATGCCGTCGAGGGACTGCAGGCGAACGAACCCGTCATCGCGCGCTATTTGGCCGAATCGCTGATGACCGTTACTGCGCTCACGCCGAAGATCGGTTACGACAAGTCGGCGGAGATTGCGAAAAAAGCGCACCATGAGGGGACGACCCTCAAAGAAGCGGCGCTCGCACTCGGCTACATCAGCGCCGACGACTTCGACGCACACGTCGTACCCGCCAACATGACGCATCCGTGAGCGCGTACCGCCCGCCTCGCGGAGCGGGCGCTGCGGCCTGCGCGCTGATGCTCGCCCTGCCGCTTTTGGGCGCGTCGCCGCGTCCCCGCACCTCGACGCCGGCACCGGCGCCCCTCGCACCGAGCGACGCGTACGGCGTACGGGTGCTCTCGCGCGCCGACACCGTGGTGGCGGAGGCGACGCCGGCGTCGACTCCGGCAGCCGCCGCGCCGGCTCCCGCCGTCACCGCAACGCCGACGCCCGGTCCGGCGCCCGCGCCCGCACTCGTCGGCGCAGCGCGCGCCGAGTTCGAAGCGTGGCAGAGCGGCAAGATCGATCTGAGCCGCTACATCCCCGAAGCACGCGCGCAATTCACCGATTCGGCGGTCAACCAGATCTCGTCGAAGTACCTGCGGCCGCTGGGTCCGGTCAAGACGTTCACCTTCGTGCACCAGATGGTCGTCGGGGGAATGGTGGTCTACGTGTTCCGGGCCGCGTGCGCGAACGGCACGCTCGACGAATTGATCTCGTGGAATAGCGCCGGCAAGGTCCAGTTCATCTTCTTCCGCCCGCCCCAATGACCGCCGTCGACCCGCTCAACGCAGCGGCGACGGTTCCCGACGTTACGGTCTTTTTTCAGCGCTGGCGCGCGTGGAGCGACGTCGTGCGCGCGCAGCCGCACCAGCGCGATCTGCGCTACGGACCCTCGGCCGATGAGACCCTCGACCTCTTCGTCCCGCATCAGGGGGCGCCACTGGTCGTCTTCTTTCACGGCGGCTACTGGCGTCGGCTGCACAAGGACGACATGACCTACGTCGCGGCCGGACTCCAGCCGCACGGCGTCGCGGTCGCGGTCGTCAACTACGGCCTCGCCCCGGCACTGCAGCTCGAGACGATCGTCGCCCAGGCGCGGGCGGCGGTCGGATGGCTGCGCCGTCACGGTGCCGGTTACGGCGTCGACGCGCAGCGCATCGTCGTCGCCGGGCATTCGGCGGGCGGACACCTGGCTGCGATGTGCGCCGTCGACGCGCCTGTCACCGCAGTCGCCAGCTTGAGCGGCCTGCACGATCTGCGCGCGGTAGCGCGATCGTTCGTCAACGAGTGGCTCGGGCTCGACGACGCGCGCGCGGTCGCGCTGAGCCCGACGCTGCTCGCGCCCTCCGCACCGTGCGTGGTGCGCGCGTGGAGCGGCGAACGCGAGAGCGCGGCCTTCCACGCCCAGGGCGGCGACTTCGCGGCCGCCTGGCGCGCGCACGGGTGCGACGCAGCGTACGCGGACAGCCCGGGCGACAATCATTTCACGATCTGCGACCGGCTGCGCGATTCGGACGACCCGCTGGTCGCCCGAATCGCCGCCCTGGCCGGTTAGGTCGAACGGCTCAGAACGTTTTCGGCGTATAGCCCGCACGCGCACCGGAGTGCTGAGCGGCCATCGCTGCCGTCGCAGCCTTGGCCCACGGCGAATCGCAGGTGCCGTCGGATTCGGCCGCCGGCACCTCGGCGATGATATCGTACATGAACTGCGTCTTCTCGAACTGCTTCGCCGAGACGCTCGCGCCGCCGTAGACCTCCTGCGCGCACTGATGGTCGCACCCGTGGTACTCGGCATTCGTCGCCTTGGCGGCCGGGAAACTGAAGTTCTCGAACGCGACCACGAGCTTTCCGGCATCGGTGGTGCCGGCGGTCGCAATGCGCTCCATCAGCGAGTGCGCCGCCATGTAGCCGAGGTAGTGACGGCCCGAGATCGGTCCGCTGATGCCTTTGCGCAGACGCGCCGCCAGTTTCTCGGCGGCCGGCGACACGCTGGGTGCCCACAGCACCGGGAACGTGGCACCGACGACCGCGTCGAGGGGCAGCGCCTTGTAATAGATATCTTCCAGCGAAATGCCGGCCAGCTTCATCTTCTTGTTCAGTCCGAACTGCACGTATTGCTTGGCCGTGTTCGCGGCGTCGAGACCGCTGTTGCAGAGCATCAGCACCTCGGCGCCGCTGGTCGCAACTTTGGTGAGCACCGACGAGAAGTCGGTCGTTCCCAGCGGCAGAATGTCGTGTCCGACCTCAGTGCCGCCGGCGCGGCGCAGGGCATCGCTGCATTGCGCGTAGGCGTCCTTGCCCAGCGCGTAGTCCGCCTGGATGAAGTACCAGTTCTTGCCGAGCGCGAGCGCGCGGCGCAGGACCGGCGCCAGCAGCATGCGGGTGTTGGGGCCGAAGCGATAGGTCAGCTTCGATGCCCTGACCCCGGTGAGGGCGGAGTCTTGCGGCCCGAGCAAGAGGTTGAAGATCCCTGAGTCGAGCGTTACGGCGGATAGGGCAGCGCCGTTTGCCGACGACGTGCCGCCGAAGAGCACGTCCACCGACTCTTGCGAGATCAGCCGGCGCGCCTCGATCGCCGCGGTCGCCGGCTTTGACGCATCGTCGGCGTAGACGAACTCGTACTTGACCCGGCCGCTGCGATTCGCGTCCTCGAGCGCGAGCAGCGCACCTTGCTTGTGACACGCGCCGAGATCCGAAAAGACGCCGCTGAACGACTCCAGGAAGCCGATTTTCACCGTCGCCGCCGGACCCGCGGCGAGCGTGAAACGGGGAACCGCGACGGCGGTTCCGGCGGCGGCCCCGGCGGCGAGGAAGCTGGTACGATTCATCGATCCTCAATTCTGGCGGTGGACGAAAAGTCGGCGCGCGGCCCGCAGGCGTACGCGTACAGCCAATCGGTTTCGCCGTAATCGCCGGGGCTCCGCGTGGCGAGTTCCCGGTTGCGCTGCACCGCCCGTTCGAGCGGCAGGTGCCAGTAGTCGCCCCAGGCCCGCGCCGTCGTCTGGACGCGCGTGGTTCGCGGCACCCGTTCGGCCTCGTAGACGGCAAACGCGGCGCGGACGTCGGCCGGGTGTCGGCTGAGCGCGGCGGCGAGCGCGACCGCATCCTCGAGCGCTTGGGCCGCCCCTTGGGCGAGATATTGGAGCATGGGGTGCGCCGCATCGCCGACCAGGGTGATGCGGTTGCGCGACCAGCGCGCGATCGGCAGCCGGTCGTACATCGGCCATCTTCGGTTGCGCCTGAATTTCGTCAGGGCTTCGCGCACCGGCTCGGCGCCGGCGGCAAAGTGCGCATCGAGTTCCTCGGGCGTGCCCCAGTCCTCTGAGCCGGCGCGATAGCGGCGGCTGCGAAACACGGCAACTTGGTTGTAGAGTTCTGCGCGGCGCACGGGATATTGAACCAGATGCATCTCCGGACCCGTCCAGAGCATCACGTTGTCCAGCCCCGCGTCACGCGACATCTCGCCGATCGGAATCGCACCACGATACGCGACGTACTCCGAACAGATCGGTTCGCCGTCATCGACGATCGCTTTGCGCACGGTGGACCACAATCCGTCGGCCCCGACGAGTACGGCTGCCTCGTACTGCGTCCCGTCGGCGCAGGTGACGCACGCCGAATCACCGCGGTCTTCAACGGTCGTCACCTCTTTCGACGTTTCCATCGTGATCGCGTCGTGTGAGCGGCAGGCGCTCAAGAGCGCGTCGAGCAGATCGCTGCGGTGCATCACCATGTAGCGGTAGCCGTACCGTTCGCGAAACGGAGGACCGAGATCGAGTGCGGTGAGCTGCTCGCCCGAGATCGCATCCATCCACACGATACGTTGCGGGAAGACCGCCAACGGCGCGATCGCGTCGAGCACGCCCATATCGTGCAGTGCCCAGGACGCGTTGGGCGCCAGCTGCAGGCCGGCGCCGATCTCGCCGAAGCTTGGTGCCTTTTCGAGCATGTGAACCCGACGGCCGCGGCGTGCAAGCGCGAGTGCGAGCGCGAGGCCGCCGATGCCGCCGCCCACGATCAGCACCGGGACGCGCGTTCCATCGGTCAACGGCACAAAGCGGCCGTTCCTACCCCCAGCAAGGAAACCTTGCACAAGCGGGTGGACCGCCGTCGGCCGGTAAAACACAAACGCGATCGCCGTTCCAGGCGCTGCTGTTTCTCCGTGACCCGTGCTCTCGGAAAGGATCTTCTCCTGATGCGGACCCTCCTTCGATATGGACTTGCCACGCTGTTGGCACTGGCAGTTGCCGGTTGCTCATCGAAGACGACCAGCACGCCGAGTACGACGGCGACGGCGAGCCCAACTCCCGGGGTCAGCGGCGACAGCATCACCGTAACCGCGAGCAGCGCCGGTCAGACCCTGTCGCTCACCGATCAGAGCGGCAACGTCGCCGCGTTCACGTTCCCCGAGGCCGCCGGAACCGTGCTCCTCGGAACGATGCTCACCGTCGGCGTGCAGCAAACGGCGCCGACCGGAGCTCCCGCGTCCGTCGCGCGCCGCATCCGCGGAACGCGCGGAACGCTCTCGACCGGCGCGTTCGACGACTTTTTTACGATCAGCGCGACGCAAAGCTACACGCTGACGACACCGCCCGGCATCGTGATCACCGGGACCGCCGCCAACCCGTTTGCCGCCGGAACGTACATCGTGCAGCTGGGCGTGGTCGGCGGCAGTTCGTACACAACGCTCGGTAACGCAACGCTGGCGAACAACGTCCTCACGTACAGCCCGTCGGCCGGCGGTACCCCGCCCCAGTTTCCGATCGTCGCAGGAACGACGTACATCATTCAGATCTCCATGTAGTTCAGAGGCGTTTGATCAGCTGCCGGTGGTGCAGACCGTAGGCGAGCTGTTCGTAGAACTGCCGCGCGCCGGCGTTTTCTTCGATGACGTTGAGCGTGACCAGCCGGTACCCGCGTCCGCGCGCCCAGCTTTCGACCGCCGTCATCAGCGCCGAGCCCACGCCGCCGCCGCTGCGTGCCGACGCAATCTCCGAGACGTGCGCGTAGTCTTCGCCGGTGAAGAAGTCGCGGTGCGTAACCGCATACACGAAGCCGGCCGGTTGGCCGCCGTCGTCTTCGGCGATCAGGAAGAGGTCGGCCGGCTCCGGGTGCGCGAGCGCTTCGCGGAGCACGCGCGTCGTGCCCTCGACGACCTCCTCGCGCGTGTGGCCCCCGGCGACGCCGTGCTCGACGAAACGTGGAACGAGCGCGGCAACGAAATCTGAATCGTCCGGCCGTGCCGCGCGAATCATTTCACCAGCGGCAGAATGTTGGAAGGGGTCAGCGGGAACACGCCCAGCGCAAACGTCAGGACCGCGCAGACGGCGACCGCGAGCCACGGCAGCGGGTTGCGGGAGCGCTCGTCACGCACGTGGGCCGGATCGGCATGCACGAACATCGCGCGCACGATCTTGAAATAGACGTAGGCGGAGATCGCCGTGCCCACGATCAGGACGCCGGCCAGCCACGCGTACCCGGCCCCGGTCGTCACGGCCAGGATCAGAATCTTGCCGGTAAAGCCGATCGTCGGCGGCAGCCCGGCCAGGCCGATCAGGAACAGCGTCATCGCGGCAGCAAGCCACGGCCGCCGGTAGGCGAGCCCGGCGAAACGCGGGATGCCGACCACGGCGTCGCCGTCGCGCGACATCAGCTCAACCACGGCGAACGCGCCGAGGTTCATGAACGTGTATCCGGCCAGGTACAGCAACGCGTAGCGGAGTCCGAGCGTCGTCTGTCCGGCGAAGGCGGCGACGATGTAACCGACCTGCGCGATCCCCGAGTACGCGAGCAGCCGCTTCATGTCGGTCTGCGCCAGCGCCGCGAGGTTGCCGATCAGCATCGAGAGCGCCGCCGCAACCCAGATCGGAATCAGGATTGCGCTCGCGCGATCGGGCGGCAGCGCGGCGTAGGCGAAGCGCGCGAAGACCGCCAGCGTCCCGGCCTTGGTAACGACCGACATGAAGGCGGTGACGGGGAGCGGCGCGCCCTCGTACACGTCGGGCGTCCAGGCATGGAAGGGGACCAGGCTCAGTTTGAACGCGATCCCGACCAAAAACAGCCCCGCCCCCAACGCAAACAGCGTCGTCAGCGGCGCCGCCGCGAGGGCGGCGAACGCGACCGATCCGGTCGCGCCGAAGAGCAGCGCCGAACCGTAGAGCAGAAAGCCCGACGCCATCGAGCTGAGGATGAGGTACTTCAGCGCCGCCTCCCGCGCCGTGCTGCGAGCGGAGATTGCGCACAGGCAGTACAGTCCCAGCGACAGCAGTTCCAGACCGAGGAAAACGGTCATCAGGTTGGCCGCGCCGGACATCAGCATCGCGCCGGAGGCACTCCACAGCAACAGCGCGGTCGTTCCGGCGACCTGGTCCGTCCGGCCGATGCCGGCCGACAGCAGCAGCGTTGCGACCGTCGCGACGATGACGATCTCGCTGAAGACGATCGAGAAGCCGCCTTCGATGAATGCGCCGCCGAACGCCGCGTAGTCGTGCGGATACTGCCCCGCCTCGATCACGCCGGCGATCACCAAGCCGACGATAGCGATGCCGACCGCTACCCCGCGGCGGAGGTTCCCGCCGCCGGTCAGGAAGAGGTCGGCGAACAAAATCACCAGCGGTGTGCACGCGACGACCGCCATCGGCAAGAGCGCCGCGTAATCGGCGCCGACCGGAAAACTACCGAACGCCGGCGACATGCGCGCCTCCGGCCACCATCGCCGCGACCACGCTCGCGGGATCGATTCCCAGCCAGACGAAGGCGGCTACCAGCGGCGCCACCGCCAGCCCTTCGAGCCACGTGAGATCGCGGCGTTGGGGGAGATCCGGGTGTTCGGGTCCGTTCATAATCGACTGGAACACGCGCAGCATGTAGGCTGCCGCGAGGACGATCGGGAGCAGGGCGATCACGGCCGGCCACCCGTAGCCCGCCCGGTACAGTCCGGTGAGGATGAGGATCTCGCCCGCGAATCCCGCCAGCCCGGGAAGTCCCAACGCCGCCAGCGCGGCCAGCATCAGCGCCCCGGCCAGCTGCGGATTGCGCGCGCCGAGTCCCCCCAGGCGCAGCAGATCGCGCGTTTCTTCGCGCTGTTCGACCGCGCCGAGCACGATGAACAGCGCGGCGCTGAAGAGGCCGTGCGCGATGATGTAGACGAGGGCGCCCGCGTAGGCCAAGCTCGAACCGCTGAACACCGCGAGCAAAATCAAACCGAGGTGCGAGAGCGAGCTATAAGCGACGACCCGCTTCGCATCGCGCTCGGCCAGCGCGACGAACGCGCCATAGAGCAGCGCGCTCAGGCCCAGCACGAACATCAGCGGACGGGCCTGCGCCATCTCAGGTCCGAGAAACGGGACACCGATCGCCAAGAACCCGTACAACCCCGCTTTCGACTGCACCGCCGAGACGACCGCAACGACCGGCGGCGGAAGGTCGGCGTACGTCTCCGGCATCCAGGTGTGAAATGGGAAGACCGGGGTCTTGATCAAGAACGCGAACGCGAAGCCGGCGAAGATCCACGCGCCCCAGGTCGCACCGATGCCGACCCGCGCCGCCGGGTTGCCGATCACGTCCGTCGTTCCGGCGAGGACGCCGAACGCGGCAGTCGCGAGCAGCAGCGCCAGACCGCCGACCAGATTGTAGAGGAGATACTTCCACGCCGTGCGTCCGTGCGTGCCGCCGGCGACGAGCACCAAGAAGACCGGCAGCAGCATGAGGTCCCAGAACAGCGCGAACAGCAACACGTCCTTGGCGAGGAACAAGCCGTTCATCGCCCCTTGCAGCACCAGCAGCTGCGCCGCGATCTCGCGCATGCGCGATCCCCGCACGACGAGCAAGGCGCTGAACGTCACCAGCGCAAGCAGCAGCACCAGCCAAAAGGAAATCGGCCCGAAGCCGAGATGAAACGCCGCCGCGAACGGACGCGAGAGCCAGCGCACCGTTGCGTCGGGGGCCTGCGGTTCGAGTGCCGCCAGCGCGAAGACCAGGGCGGCGAGCACGGCACTCGCACCCTTCGCGATGCCGGCGGCGCGGCGCGGCACCGCGTACAGCGCGAGGCCGAACAGGATCGGAACCAGGACGAGCGCGCTGACGATCATCGGCTCACCCCGAACGCGAGCGCGTAGTATGCGACGAAGCAGGCCACGCCGAAGACCAGGCTGAGCGCATAGACTCGCACGAGTCCGGTTTGAAAGCTGCGGAACAGGTGCCCCAGCCATTCCGAGCTGATCGCGACCTCGCGAACGCCGGCGTCGATCACGTGCGGATCGATGACGCGGTCGAACCAGCTGCCCAAGGCGCGCGCCGAACGCGCGAAGATCAGCTCGTAGGCCGCATCGAAATAGTATGCGTGGACGAGCACGGGCGGAGTCCGCAGCGTTTCGTTGCGCAGGCGCGCGACGGCGTCACGCAGCGCGGCGGTGGTGCCGTAGCGCGCATACGCCAGCGTGAAGCCGGCGGCCACGACGGCCAGCACCAAGCCGGTCGAGGCCAGCTCCGGCATCGCCGCGCTGGTCGCTGCCGCATCGAAGCCCGGGAAGCCGCGGAAGAACTGCTTCCACGGGCTGCCTTCGCCGAAATCGAGCCAGCCGATGAAGATCGTCGGCAGGATCAGGATCGCGACCGGCACGTTCATCAACCCCGGCGGCGCGTGATGGTGTGGTTCTTCTTCCTCGGCGTGGTGGCCGGCGACGCTCGGCCCCGACGGCTCGACGGCGATTCCCAAGGCAGCCGCGTCGACGTCTCCGCGATACGGCCCGAAGAAGGTGACGAATAGCAGCCGGAACATGTAGTAGGCCGTGATTCCGGCCGTCAGCACGCCGACTGCGTAGAGCCACGGGTGGCCGGCCGCGAGCGTACCGTAGATCACATCGTCCTTACTGAAGAAACCACTGAAGCCGGGGACTCCGCAGATCGCGAGCACGCCGACCAGCATCGCCAGGAACGCGAACGGCATGCGCGTGCGCAGTCCGCCCATCCGGCGCACGTCCTGTTGGTTGGCGAGGGCGTGAATGATGATGCCCGCGCCCAGGAAGAGCTGGGCTTTGAAAAACGCGTGGGTCAGAAAATGGAACACGCCGCCGGTGAACGCGCCGACCCCCACGCCCATGATCATGTAGCCGATCTGCGACATCGTCGAATACGCGAGGATGCGCTTGATATCCCATTGGACGCAGCCCAGCACGGCCCCCGAGATCGCCGTCAGTCCGCCGATGACGCCCGCCATTTCGCGCGCCTCGGCCGACGCGCTCCACAGCGGCGCGAAGCGCGCGATCAAATAGACGCCGGCAGTCACCATCGTCGCCGCGTGGATCAGTGCCGACACCGGCGTCGGGCCTTCCATGGCATCGGGGAGCCAGGTGTGGAGCGGCACCTGCGCGCTTTTGGCCGCGCAGCCGACGAACAGTCCAACGCAAATCAGGAACACGGTCCCCGAGTCGAGCGCGTGCCCGACGCCCGCGAAGACGTCCGCGTAGCCGATGGCACCGAGTTTGGCGACGATCAGGAAGATGGCGAACATCATGCCGACGTCGCCGACCACGTTCATCACGAAGGCTTTGCGCGCCGCCGCGACCGCGCTCGGACGATCGAACCAGAATCCGATCAGAAAGTACGAGGCCAGACCCACCAGCCCCCAGCCGACCAGCAGACCGATCACGTTGTCGCTGAGCACGAGCGTCAGCATCGCGAACACGAAGAAGTTCATGTAGGCGAAAAACCGCGCAAAGGCGCGGTCGCCGTCCATGTAGCCGATCGAGTAGACGTGGATCAGGAAGCCGACGCCGGTGATAATCAGCGACCAGATCAGGGACAGGCGGTCGAGCTGCAGCCCGAAGTTCCAGCCGTGCAGCCAGCTGACCAGCGGAACGTGCAGGGCGCCGGGCGCCGTCGCGCTGCCCCACAGCGCGCAGGTCGCAAGAAACGATGCACCGATCAGCGCCGAGCCGATCGGTCCCGCCCACGAGCGCAGCTGGGGACCGAACGCCCACAGCAGGATGCCTCCGGCCAACGGCGCGAGCCAGACGAAAGCGAGCATCATCCTTTGAGGACCGCGGCGTCGTCGACGTCGACGTGGGGAAGGTTGCGGAACGCGACCGCTACGATCGCGAGCCCGATCGCCGCTTCAGCCGCCGCGACGGTGATCACCAGAAAGGCGAAGATGTGGCCGACGTTGTTGACCCAGGCTCGCGCGTAGGTCACCAGCGCCAAGTTAGCGGCGTTGAAGAGCAGTTCGATCGACATCAGCATGATCAGGGGGTTGCGGCGCGCGATCACGCCCACGACCCCGATCGTGAACAGCACTGCGGAGAGCGCGACGTAGTTTTCGGGCGCGACGATCATCGGACGGCACGCTCCCGTTTGACGATCGGCTCCCGTTCGATCGGGCGCCGTTTGCGGCGGCGGATGATCCCGGCCGGCCCTTCGTCGCCCGCGATCAGCACCACGCCGACCACGGCGACCATCAGCAGCAGCGCCGTGACTTCGAAGGGCAGCAGGTTGGTCGTGAACAGCGCCGCACCGAAATCGGCGACGCTGCCGAAGGCATTGGCATCGCCGGTCACGCCCGCGGCGCCGCGCAGCGCGGCGGTGTTCGCGCCGACGACGGTCGCAGCGATGCCGGCCAGCACGAGCGCGCCGAAGAGGATCGCCGGTACCGCGATCCGCGGCGCGCGATCCGGCCCGACTTCAAACGGCTTGACACCGCTCGAGAGCAGCGCGATGACGAAGACGAACAGAATCAGGATCGCGCCGCTGTAAACGACGATCTGAATGACGGCCAGGAATTCGGCCTGCAGTTCGAGATACGTCGCCGCGAGCGCGAGGAAATTCGCTAGCAGGCCGACGACCGAGTACACCGGCTTCTTGGCGGTCACGACGAAAACGGCGCTGGCGATCAATAGGACGGCCAAGATCCAGAACGTGATCACCCGGCGAGCCCTCGACGCTGGTCTTTGAGGATATGTCCGCGGTTGGTCGCCTCGTAGCCCGTCGCGATGTCGACCGTGTCCTTTTCGCGCGCGACCGCGCCGAGGTCGGCCGGGATTCCGTTGGGCCGCTCGTCGGGCGGCATCCCGACGCCCGCTTCCGTGGGCACCAGCAAACGGTCCTTCGCATACACGAACGCACCGCGACGGTAATCGGCCATCTCGAAGCGCGGCGTCAGCACGATCGCGTCGGTCGGGCACGCCTCTTCGCACAGGCCGCAGAAGATGCACCGCAGTTCGTCGATTTCATAGCTGGCCGCGTACCGTTCGCCGGGGGACCGCCGGTCCAGCGGCGTGTTTTCGGCGCCGATGACGGTGATGGCGTTCGCCGGGCAGGCGATCGCGCACAGTTCGCAGCCGATGCAGCGCTCTTTGCCGTCACCATAGCGGCGCAGTTCGTGCAGGCCGTGAAAGCGCGGCGCGTGCTGTTTCTTCACCGACGGGTATTCGATGGTCGGCTTCTTCTTGAAGATGTAGCTGAAGGTCGTCGAAAAGCCGCGGACCAGCGCGCCGACGTTGAAGAGGTTCTTACGC
>Ga0182024_10007839_pt1 | contig 22862 bp, 29 predicted proteins | sample P32metaG_FD_120480 | JGI IMG/M metagenome (GOLD analysis project Ga0182024, IMG submission 120480) | Permafrost microbial communities from Stordalen Mire, Sweden - P3-2 metaG (Illumina Assembly) | ecosystem: Environmental > Terrestrial > Soil > Wetlands > Permafrost | place: Sweden: Stordalen... | reverse complement strand
TTCCTCGAGCATTCCCGGTCGGATTTTTTCGGCTATGCGCAGGACGGCTTCGGTCGTTTTGCGGCGCGCTGCCAGTAACTTTTCAACAGAGTAACTTGGTCCGGTCTTCTCTAATGTTTCCAAGCACCGACGAGCTCGATAGCCCGCTCGATCCCGCCTCGGTGTATCAGAATATCGTGCGAAAATATGGAGTTAGCGACGGTATCAGCTCTGAAGTGAATGGGCTCTATGTCAATTAAGGGCGGAGTGTCGCGAGATAGATTTAACAACATTTCTTGTATAACGATTTGCAATACGCGATCTCGACGTAAAGAAAGCAACCTATAACGAACTGATTAAACGCCAGCAGGCACAGGCCGACAAGGCTTACGAGATCCAAACCAACGTAATTCAGCAGCAAGTGATCGTCGAGTCGGTCAAGGTCCAGCAGGCCGAAAAAGAGCAGCAAGTAAAGGTGCAGGAGGCTGAGATCCTGCGCCGCGAGAAGGAGTTGATCGCCACCGTACTGAACCCCGCCGAGATCGAGCGCCAGCGCATTCAGACCCTCGCCGAGGCCGATAAATCGAAGACCATAGTCGAGGCCGAGGGCCATGCCAGCGCGATTCGCGCGCAAGGCGAAGCAGAGGCCGAAATCATTTTCAAGAAGGGCGACGCGGAAGCGCGCGCGATGAATGTGAAAGCAGAGGCCTACCAGGAATACAACCAGGCCGCGGTTTGAGATAAGCTCATAACAGGATTGGCGGAAGTAGTGAAGGCGCTAACGAGCCCACTAGCCAAGATCGATCGAATCACTGTGGTCTCGACCGGCAACGGTGACTCAGCCGGCATGCACAAGACAACCGGCGATCATACGCAGATCGCCGCGCAGGTGCCCGAGTTGTTCGAAGCACTCTCCGGCATGAAGATGTCGGATTGCTCGGGAAAATCCAAACGATCGGCGACAAGTCTCACCGGCCGGATCAACTACAGCCTTCTGCTGGAAGCGACAATACGTCAGGCGGACGCAAGTAACACCAGTTCGCAATTGTGCGAGCAAGGAGCTCGTTATGGCACTTATGGATCGTGTAGCAACTCTGGTGCGAGCCAATCTCAACGACCCGTTGGACAAGGCCGAGAATCCCGAAAAGATGCTGAAACAGGTCATCCTGGTTATGGAAAACCAGTTCATCCAGGTCAAGACGCAAGTCGCTATCGCCCTGGCGGACGAGCACCTTCTGGAAAAGAAAAAGAACGAAAACACTGAGAACCATGCAGCATGGATGCGCAAGGCCGACTTAGCCGTCGATAAAAAGGATGACGGACTGGCGCGTGCGCGCTCGAGCGAGCGGTAAACTTCCAACTGTTGGCTGACAGTTTCGATCGGCAAATAGCAAACCACCATACGCAAGTAGACTCGATGAAATCAGCTCTCAAACGGCTCGAGTTGAAGCTTGAAGAAGCGCGAGTCAAAGCAGACCTGCTGATCGTGCAGCATCGGCGCGCCCGTGCAATCCATCGCACAGCAAATGCGCAAGATTCACTGGGTACCGAGAACGGGACCTTCGAACGTATGCGCTCAAAAGTCGCCCGCGAGGAAGCCCTGGGCAAGGCCAAAGGCGACCTCCTAAGCGACGACATCGATCTACGTCTTCATGCGCTCGAACGCGAACAGAAAGTCGAAGCCTTGCTGGATGAGATCAAATCCAGGAAAGGTTTCAGCGCATGACGGGGAAGTCGATGAGCAACTGACCGCCATTTAAAAGATGCATTTCAAGGGTCGTTCACGGTGAATTGTGGCACCAAGGAACGTGGATTTAGCCGCTCTTTTCACTACAATTTAAAACGATGACCCCCGACGACAAAAAACTAATCGTGGTAATGAACGAGATCTATGCTAGGGCAAGGGCGGATGTACTAGATTGGGAGCCTAGCGAGGATCCAAACATTGTTGCCGTGAAACTCGCTGATTATATTCTCTCAATCGAGCGCTCGTCCGAAGCACAACCCTGCCCCGAAAGCTTCACCCTACGTATCGCCAACAGTGACGGTTTGGTCATTCAAGAATTGGACAGTTATTTAGCTTCCAAGAATGGGTTCGGCGATATGAAGGACCTCTTCGATCGGGCCCGATGTCACGCTGTGAATATAAGTGGCGCCTTGGATGATCTGATTGGCGAGCTAGACGAGCTGTCCAGCGAAAAACCGTAGCACCTTGTTTAAGCCGTTGTTCGCCATCTATCTCTACAAAGCCGGCCGCCGGAAATCGAGGACATACGACCAGACTCGTTCAAGAATGGCAAAGGACGGTATCATGCGTGAGATCCCTTAGCAGCGACTGCTCCTCAGCCAATGGCACCGGCGACCGCCCGAGTTAATCCATCTCTACTGGTACACATTAGCCTAATCGGGTGGGACAACGTCGTGCTCTACGGCAAGACATTCTCGATGGTAAGCTTGTCCGACGACGCCGCCGAAGGACCATTGAGGCCCTCTCTTAGCGTATAACATTACATGGATATTCTTAGTACTCTCCATTGGGTACTCATGCCTTCTGTATATGAGATCGCAGATCGCCAACTACATCTTTCGCAACGCTGGCAAAGATCGACTGCCATGCCTCGATCGTATAGGCACCGCCAAAGGTCACCGTGCGGTGGGCGTCCACCGAACCGGCCAATTTGCCACTCGCGCTATCCTTCAGCTCGCAGTGTATAGACAGCACGGTACTGCCCCACCCCGGAAGCAGCCAACGTTTGAAAGCATCGCCCTCGTCGTAGTCAATAATCTTTGTTGTGATAACGAGGTGGTCAACGTCATGAGAGCCTCCGCTCCACAACAGATGATCGTCAGTCAATTGCTCGGTGAGAGCATCCGTAAACATTTTAGGAATATCGACGTCAACAGTTTTGCCCGTCTCGTTTGTTACCGGACCTACTTCGATTCGTGTATCCGCCTTCGACACATAGGTTGTTTCGAATTGCGCCTGATGGCTTACTGAGCCGCATCCACTTACGAGAATGACTAGCAGACAAATCGGCACGAATAGTCTCTTTCATGTCTTCACGCTCCTGGTGTGGATTTAATTCAGGGATGATCCTTAACGAGCTGCGGTCGAAGACTCAGACTCTGCTCGCCTTTTGTTACAAGGTCCTGTTTCCATTCCTGGCATCCGGCGGCTTGAATCATTAATTGGAAATGGTTGTTTCGGTAGGACTCCAATGGCGCTATCGATGTCTTGCTATCGACCGGATGAAGCTGAACGGAAGATAGAGCCCTAGGCTCAAAATCGTAATCAATACGGACAATCCAGGCTGGGACTCCCAGTATGACGCCTTTTGCATGTTTTGCTCGACCTGCTGTTCATAGTCTGAAGGAAATGTCACTGGTGTCACTCCGATATACCTGTTGTCGACGTAAGCTTTGCCCGAGGGATCGCTTTCCAAGCTAAGCCGCGTTTGCGTGGTCTTGTAAAATGAAGTTGGGGGAGGAGGAACCGTCGCACAGCTCACGAAATAGAAAAAGCAAAGAGTGTAGGTCAGCCAGAAGCCCAATCGGCACCGAGGCAAAGCCCGCCAATGACTCCCGCGGCGGCGCCTCGTACTGGTGCGATCGTTCTGCGGCAACGCGAATCATCACTATGATATATGGGAGTCAATGATTTAACGGGGATTTCCTTCTGACTTTCCGATTCCCTCTCGCTGTATAGACCGAACGGCCCTCCTCAGCGAGATTGCCGCGATCGCTCAAGCCCTCAAGCATGATGCCGCCATAATTTTCAGGCGCTCTCTACTGACGACTGGGGAGCCTGATCTGTTCTGGTTGAGCGCCACAGGCCACCCTCGCTGAAGCAGCCCCAACCCCAGCTAAGCCACGTCAGCAAGGCGGAGGCGAGCCAAAGAGCCCATAAACAACATCGCCAGCCTATAGGCCATCAACGGCAATGAGACCGCCCGCATCCGCGGGAGCACGCCTGCCGCTCGGTCGTGAAACCATTGCAGATGGTCGGCGCTGGAACCATTGCCACTGATTTGCATTTGCGGCAGTCCGAGCAAACCCGCCTCAATCGATGAAAAAAGCATCGCGAGCGCGCATACCGTCAAAACCCCGAGCGAGACTTGCAGCATTCTGAAGGCAGGGCCCCCGAGTGAAGGGCCGCGCTGCTTGCGCCATCCCAGGGCAAGCAACCATCCCACCACCACGGCTTCCGACCAAATCGGCACCTGAGTCAGCCCGAGGCTCAATAGGAACCAATGACTGGTGCGGAGTCAGACCTACTTGCCCAAGCGCGAATGCTACCAGCGCAAAGACCAACAGCAATCCCCAGAAAAGCACAGCGGGGCCGAGCAATGCCGGCGATACAAATAGCGTCCAGCGGTCGGCGGGCATATTGATTACCGTCTCCGGGTTGACGCTAGCGACCCCGAGGTCAAACTTCGGTGTTATCGTGCGCCAACTGATTCCACCGGACTCGTGCCACGCAATACCGACCGTCTGCCGCCCGGGCACGATCGGAATGGTCAGGGTCTGCCGCTCCTGACGAATCGGTTGATCGACGCCATCTATCGTGAGTGATTGCAGCTCCGCCTGCGCGGGAAGAACGAAAATCTTCTGGCCGCCGCGGCGACTGCGCGCCACGAACGTGACCGTCACACCGGAGGCGCGGAGCCCAGGGTTCATCTCGAGCCGGCTCGAATCAATAGAGAGGGTCGGCCCGCTGATACCCGCGGGTCGAGTAACCGCCAGTCTTACCACCTCGCCCGGCCACGGCTGCCATTGACGAATTCTGCCAGGGTACTGTTGCGCCACCTGGTAGACCTCGGGAATACCGCTGGGCTAGACGTGCCACATCGGATCGGCGAGGAGCTGCCATACTTCGGTCCACAGCGTGGAGTCGGCCGCCTTCAATTCGATCGATGGCGCGATTTTGAGTGTCGAACGCCATTCGACCAGTCCGGTGGACGGAGGCATGCTCACCACGACCTTGCCGTTTTCGACGTGGACTCCTGGCGTCGTCACCGATTCGCCAGGAAGTAGCGAAACCTGCAAGGTAATGGCGGTGTCGTTCGGAGTCATCCGCTCAACCGTGGTATCGACTTCCCACTGGAGACCCATATGAATGACCCGGGTCACGCGCATGAAGGGAGGCAGTTCGCCCGGTTGTAGCGACGTATTACTTTTTTGGCCCGCCGTGACCTCGCGCACGAGCCTGAGAGTATCCTCGGGGACGCCGTCCTCATGGACGCCTACAACCGTCCATCCCTCTGACGTGGTCTGGAGTCGATGCGGTTTGAGCGGCAATGGAAGTTCAATCGAGTCGACCTGAGGTAGCGCGCCTTCGAGCAGCGCTTCATGCTTCCCTGCCGGGATTAGCAACCATAGGAATTCGTCCTGCGTTCGCACCATCGCGTCGGCGTCCTTCCCATCGAGCGTCACCCGCACCGGATTGAACCCGGTAGCGCTTCCCGGCAGCGGTATTGCGATATCGGCGGCGGCATCGATTTCCATGCGTGCTACCAGACTGGTCGGCGTCACTTGTATTTGCATGCGCGGAATCGAGGCACAGTTCGGAGAACAATCGTGATTTTCGAGCAGCCGGCTCTGAAGTTCGTTGAGCATGGCGTCGGAGGGAAAGTCCGCGTTAGCCGGTGGGGCAACCGTCGGTGCGAAGATCAATATCGCGAGCAACGCGGCAACCGTCCCGGCGGACAGGGCCGGCGGCCGGCTCATCGTGCGTATCGAGATGAAAACCCGAAATGCCGGAAGCCCAATCAAACCCACGCGCAAAAAGCCGAGCAGGAAATTCACCATTGGCGAGAGCAGCCACAGACTAATCTGTTGCCCACGCTGCACCGGGCCGCGCCAGCCAAATCTTACCGAAGCCCACTGCCAATTCGACAAACCCGGCCCGGTCGTGATAATCGCATTGGGATCAATAGACGCATAGCTGTAGGTGAATGCCGAAGCAGTCTTCGAAGCCGTCCCGGACAAGCCAACGCCGCCGATCGCACTCTCGCCCGGATTAATCGAGCCGCGCTCCAGCTGCATCAATCCCCCGGACGTTCCAGCGCCTGTTGCACTGGCGGCGGCGGCGATGCCGGTGCCGATACTGCGTTTTCCTCTGCGACTCCTTGCGGCGTTCCGGTGTTGCTAGCTGGATTCTCCTCGCCGACGCCTTCTAACGTGGCGCCCAAGGGAAACTCGAGCGTTCGCTCAAACGCTAACGCGGGATATATCGCTGTGCGGACCTGATCGACCATAAATGGAATCGCGATTACGACAAAGAGCGCCGCGGCGGCCAGTCGGTAAGCCTGAATCACCCATCTGCCACGGCCTTTGGGTAAGACCCGATCGAGGGCCTCTCCCACCAGAATCGCCAGCCAGATCCATTTCGGCGCGCCAACCTCGGGGTAGGTCAGGCGAGTGTCAAAAGCGCCACACCCCAGGCCGGACCCCACATTCGGTAAACCGCCATCGCCGTAATGAGCACCAGGAAGAGTTCAAGCAGCGTCCAATCGGTTATCCAGCTCGAAGAGACATCATCAACTCCCGATGCCCGAAACAGCCGCCATCCGGGAGGCAGGTTCAGCATCGCTGATACTGACTGGAAGTCGTGGTCCCAGCCGACGCTCGGCAGGTGCGCGGATGCGCTTTCGATTCGGCTGTCGGCTTCCATTTGCAGTTGCCCTTGACGAATCTCGACGCCCGCGAGCGGCCGTTTGCCACCGCGCGTAATAACCTGGTCGACACCGGCAATGGCCACGCGGCCGAGGTGCTGCTGCGGCATCATATCCAGCCGCCAGCTTTTGCTCATCATGCCAGAGATAGTGTCATGTACCGTGTACCCGCCGCCGTCGAAATCGAGCCACAGGTTGCGGTCGAGGGTTAACTGATCGGGCGCCGGATCGGCATTGCCGCGGCGTTTCTCGACCAGCTGCGTCGTTTTCCCGGGCTGCATCAGGAAAGCTGGAAACTGGCGCCACTCCTGCGGGAGCCGCGTCTGATTCGGATCGACCGCACTAACTCCTTCGATCGAAACGAGCCGCAGATCGTTATGCGCCTCGAAAGCCCATATTTCCTCTGTTGGCTGGTCGGGATCGATCATTCCACGTTGCGCTATCAAGCCCGGCGCGCTGACGATCAGCCCATCCGTCAGCGCTTACGTGAACTGGCCGCCGTGCGCCGCCGCTTTGGCTATCGACGCCTGGGCTGGTTGCTGGTGCGGGAGGGCTATCGGATGAATCACAAAAAATTGTACCGTCTGTATCACGAAGAGAAGTTAATGGTGCGTCGCCGGGGCGGCCGTAAGCGGGCCTTGGGAACACGAGCGCCGATGCTGCTGCCCGAGCGGCTTAACCAACGCTGGAGTCTCGACTTCATCGCCGATACACTCAGCGACGGCCGACGCTTTCGGATCTTGTGCGTCGTCGATGACTTCAGCCGCGAATGCCTGGCCTGTGTCGTCGATACTTCATTGAGTGGCGTGCGCGTCGTCCGCGAACTCGAGCGCCTTACCGGCGAGCGCGGGACACCCCAGATTATAGTCAGCGACAATGGCAGCGAACTTACTAGTGTAGCTATCCTGCGTTGGGTCCCAGGTCGGGTGGCTTGGCATTATATCGAACCGGGCAAGCCAGTCCAGAACGCTTTCATCGAGAGCTTCAACAGCCGCTTACGCGACGAGTGCCTGAACGAACACTTGTTCGACAGTCTGGCCGAAGCGCGGCAGATCATCGAAGCCTGGAGGCTTGATTACAATCACATGCGTCCGCATTCCAGCCTGGGAGCGTTGACACCAATCGAGTGTGCACAACAGCAAGGGGACGGTCCGCCTGAGCAAGCTCAGGGCTCCGCGGCCCGTCCCCTTGCTCCACCGCTCCACCCGGGGCAAAACTTCAACCCGGAACTCTACGCATGAATGTGGGTAAATTGGGGAGCACGCCAATTGAGGTCTGGGCGAAGGCGCAAAGCTTCGACAAGCTCTGACAACAGCCTGATGATCGGCTGTTTGCGGATGGAGGAGGAATGGCTGAAAAGTGAATGCGATTGGGAATACTTTATATTATCGGCTAAGCTCGCTGATATAAACTCCACCAACCTGAGCTTAATCGTGGGTAGCTTCTGTTTCATACTGCCTGACGTGTCGATCAGGATTCCAATCAAAATCGGCAACCGGGCATTTTTGCTGAAGAACACGATCGGAAGCAGGGCGCCGGCTAAATCGCCAACGAAATCGACCTGTTTGAGATTAGAAAATTGGGCTGCCGGATTGATTTATGACAGACACGTTCAGCTCGAGAGGCCAGTGGCGTGCCCGCGGACTTACCCGCACATATGAACAGAGTGCGGATGGTTTACCTTGTGCTGCGGCGGAATAGCGAGGGGACGGTCCGCAGAGCCTCAAGCTAGCTCAAGCGGACCGCCCAGTGCATTTCAGATCGACGTTAAGCCCAGCGGTGAACAAGAGGATAACCGCACCCCTAGAAGGCCGTGCCCCTGCGGGAATATCGTGAGAGACTTCCGGGGGCCGATTCATCCCACATTCCTTTCCGGGTTCCGCCGATGATGTAGTCATCGGATTGGTAATCGTCGTCGCCAAAGATAGAGGGGACACCCCTGGGAGGGTTGCTGGCGCTATAGTATTCGAACTTTTGCGGTGGCTTCCCGAGCGCGAGCATGAGCGCCTCGGCGCGATCCAGGGAGCGCACTCCCCGCAGGCGAGCGTCATCCTTTGACTCGATCTTCATGCGGCCGTGCGAGTCGATTTCATAATGGATTCCGGCCAGCTGTCCGATGGTGGTCTCGTCGGTCAGTCCTTCGATTTCATTGCGTTCGAAGGCATCGGCGAGGTTCTGGTAGTAGGCGCCTTTCAGATTAACAAAGCGTTGGGCCGGATCATTTGCCTTTAGTTTGGGCTTGCTCTCGCAGGACATCGCGACATTTACGAATTCGACGGGGAAGCCGCAATCGCGCAGATGGTTGGCAAAATGATGCCTGGACCGATTGTCTCGACCCGCACCGGCGAGAGCCGGGGACGGAACCGGTTGAGAAAATTGACCACCTGGCCGCGGGTGTCTTCTCCGCGCCATCCACCCAGGGCAATGATTTTGCTGTTGCCGACTTTTACGTCGCAAACGTACGCGACGGTTTCGGCTTCCCCGCCTGCGCTGACATCAATCCCCGCGATCAGGCTGGACTCGCCATTACCGATCGGATTGCGCAGGACGCGCTGCCTGGCACGCTCCAGCCAGGACAACTTGATCAGCGCGTATTCTGACTGATCGGGAAACTGGGCCATCACCCGTGACAACCAATTGGGGGAGCTGCTGTCGCTGCCGTGCCACCACTAACGGTGTTGATCGTAAACCCAGCGTTTGGTCACCAGATAGGGAAACGGATTTTGATCGAGCGGGCCGCCCTCGGTTGGATCCATGAGCAGCAGTTGCTCGAGGTCGAGTCCCATCAGGTTCGGCGAATTGAAGGCCCCGATCGTGATGCAGTTCCAGAGGCTGCGCTGAGTGGTGAAGGCGTCAAGAAGGCTCCCGAAGGAGTGATCGGATTTCCTGCCATCACGATATGGACACTGCCGCCGGCCATGGTTCCCGCAATCGCATCCCAGACCTCCGTGTCGATTCCGGGCGCCTCGTCGGCGAGGAGCAAAACGTTGCGGCCGTGGTAGCCCTGGAAGTTCTCGGCCTGGTTGGTCGAGAAGCCGATGGCGAAGTTGCTGTCGTCGCGGAACTTCAGCTCGGTCGTTTTAAGCTTCGGGTAGGGCACCTTCGCCCTTTCGACCAGCCGGTGGATTCCCGACCAAAGCTGCGTTCGCACCTGCCGCTGAGGGGGACAGGTCGTCAAGACGATGCCTTCAGGATAGCGCGCTAGCCACCACAGGGCCGCGACAGCCAGAATGAAGGTCTTGCCGACGCCATGGCAGGACTTGATGGCGGTGCGGCGGTTCCTTGCGATCGACTGCAGGGTCTCGACTTCACCTTCCCATAAGCTCACGCCAAGGATTCGTTTCGCAAACAAGACCGGGTCCTTCAGGATTTTCTGAGCGTATAGCTTTTGTTGCTCGGTCAGTTGGCCGTTACTTTTGTTCTTCATCGTTCTCCTCATCCAGTGAACCAAACCTACTGCTTCGATGAGCTGCACCAGGGTCAGCGGTTTTCCATCCTTGCCGGTGAGTTCATGCCGTTGCGGAGACGCGTATCCATTGATTCTCGCGCTACGGTCGAGCAGCTTGATGCCGACCTCGATCGCCCGCTCCTTGCCCTTGCGGATCGCCGGTTGCAGACTCATGAGCATCTCTTCGGAGCGGGCATTGTCGAGTTTGCGGAACTCGTCGACTGCCAGTGAGGATTCCCGTGCGATCGCCTTGCTGAAGGCCTTGTGACAGGCCTGCCGCGTGATCGTGTAGTTCGCCGGAAAGGTCAGCCCCTCCGGCATCGGGGTCATCGGTGAAGCCTGTCGGCGCCCGATGCGTGTGATTTGCTCGGCGATCGCGTCGAACGTCAGGCCCATGCGCTTCAGGTTGACGGCTTCGGCTTCTACCAAGCGCGCCCGCAGAACGGCTTCTGATACTTTCTTCGGCTTTCTCGAGTTTCGCCAGGTATCGTCGGCGTGCCGTTTCATGATTGGCCCTTGATCTCGGGGTTGAGCCCCAGCAGCGACAGTCGTTCGAGTTCGACCGCCAGATAGCCCGGATCAATCTCGCACCCGTAGCCGATTCGGCCGAGCTGACGGGGGGCTACGATGGTCGAGCCGGAACCGCAGAAGGGGTCGTAGACCAATTCGCCGGGCCGGTTGCTGTTGGCGATCATGCGGGCGATCAGTTCGACCGGCTTGCAGGTCGGATGATCGGGACTCGAGTGTGGGCGATCGATTTCGAATACCGAGCTATGTGTCCGATCGTCGATGAAATAGTGCGGACCACTCTCGAGCCAGCCATAGAGGATCGGTTCATCCCGATAGTGATAATCGCTGCGCCCAAGCACGAATTGCTGCTTCACCCAGATGAGACAATGGTGATAGGTAAAGCCACCGTCCCCGAAAGCCTGAATGAAGTGTTCGATAAAGACGCTCGGGACCGCGGCATACACGACGCAGCCGGGTACTGCATGGGCACGGCAAACATTGAGCGCCTGGGCGAACAGCTTTTTCAGCTCAGCGGGCGCCAATGAGTCATTTTCAATCGGACGCGGGCGCCGCCCATGTCCATGCCGTTTGCTGTAATGCGTCTTTTCGCCGTAGCGGACCCCATAAGGGCAATCAGTCCCGATCGCGCGTACTAGCGGGCCATCGTCGGCCCAGAGCCGATCCACGACGCGCGGATCCGTAGAGTCTCCGCCAATCACGCGATGCTCCCCGATCTGCCAGAGCTGGCCCATCTCGGTCTTCCATTTCCCTCTCAGTTCGTCGGCTCTTTCGGGAGAGACATCTGCCTCACGAACCTCATCGGGATGAACGATTTGCCACACGCGGGAGACAACTGCCCGGCTGAACAGATCCTCGACCGCCGGATTGTCGGTCCGCACCGTTTCGAGCAGTCTCTGGACAAGGCTGGAGTTCGATTCCGCCATCGCCGCCAATGGGTCGAGCGTCAGCAGAAGCTTGTCGGCTTCCTCCTCGGTGACGTCGAGTATCAGGACTGGAGCCAGGGCATCGGGGGTGGTCTCGGCTCGCATGTGCCCGTCGATGATCATCAGGCGCCCGTCCGGTAATTCTCGTACCAGCAGAGCATCGGCATAACCGATTTCAGTCAGTAGACCGCTACAGGCTGCTCTCTGGGCTTTGCCGTGAATGCGCCAGTTCTTCGGGTTCCGTAGCAGGTCACTGGCGCGAACGCGCATCAGTCGTTTAATTCCATCCCGAATCTGCGGCGCAGTTAATGCACCGTTATCGAGCGCTTTCGGCGTCAGCTCGCAAGACCAGAGGCGTTGATCGGACCGCGTTGATTTGGTCGCGCGGTCGGATGAGGGCGGCGACTCTACTTGTAGTAGAGTGGAAGGTGAGACAGATTCAGTGAACGATTGCGATAGGGAACTAACTTCAAGCGGCTCGGTACTTCCTCCAGCGAAGTCAGCCTCATTTAACGGCGAGTCCGTGATCGCAGTCCACGGACTGACGCCTTCAGGTATGGCGGTAATCTTCATAATCGTCTCCTCGGGTAGCAGTGGCAGCCTTGGCGGCTGTTCACTGATTACTCTCAAAGGCGTTTACATCTGCCGGTCTAGTTTTCTTCTGATACGTCCGAGAAGCACCCTTATCGTCGATCGACTAACGTGCCTGAGCCGCGCGGTGCTCGCCCGCAACTCTCCTTGCGTCTTGTCGATAAACTGATTCAGTTCGTGAACCATCATCGTTGCTGACTCAGAACGCCACGTTCATTTGACGAATCAGATCACGAATTTCGCGGTCGCACACGGTCGTCCTGATCACGAACGGCCGACTCCAATACAGGCCAAAGGCGTGACAGCGCCATTGGATGACAGTAGAGCGCTTGACAACTCCACTCATCTCGAAGCGCCCTTTGCGGCCCTAGATCGGTGAAGTCAGACCCGGAGCAAACGAAGTCGGTCCTCTCAGCCAAGATCTCGCGAAGGACTGTCACTCGCTTAATTTGTACCTAAGTACCTGTGAGCGACATCCAGAAAAAGAAGCTCCCACTCGCCACGTCTGAAACTGGTCATTTCCAGATCACCGCAGCAGTGTGCCACGTGACGCTCAGCACCTTTCCCGTAGGCTCATACCACAAGTCCAGGGTGTAAAGACCGCACGGGAAAATATCCGGCGGCCTGATGTAAGACCCGACGGTGAACCGATCATCGCAGTAAACCTTCATTTCGTGCCCGGTCTGAAACTGTTTCCATTGTCCTTTCCGCTCGAGAAGCTTCAGGGCCAGTTCGCGAATAGCTAAAGCGCGCTCAACTCTCGGTGTTTTTCTCAACATACTTCCACCATTTGGGCCGTCGCATCTGATGCGTACACGGCGGTTCGGACGCCTTCGAGCGACTCAGTACTTTCTCCAGCGAAGTCAACCTCCTGTGGCGGCGAATCCGTGGTCCCAGTCCACGGATCGACGCCTTCAGGTGTGTCGGGAATCTTCTTGAACGCCTCCTTGGTAGTAGCAGCGGTCTTAGCGGCCCGCTCACTTACTACCCTCAAAGGCGTTTACATCGGCTAGGTTCTTTTTTTCTGATGCGTAGGAGAAGGACCCTGACCGTCGATGGCTTAACGTGCATAAGCCGCGCGGCGCTCGCTCGCGACTCTCCCCGCGCAATTAAGTCAAATAGCTGGCGTTCGTGCGGGGAAAGCTCAGAAAGCCGGTCTCCCAGCTCTTCGAATGAGAGTTGGTCAGCTTCGTTTGAAGTCGAGAGCACGGTCCCATATTGATCCGAATCTCTTATTTCGCGAGCGTTAAAAAGTGGGACGCGATCCAGCGCTAAACGTTCGTAGGAGTTGATGAACAAGGTGCGCAGCGCTCGCATAAAATCATCAATTTCAAGATCCGGTAGCGTCACGAATGCTCGCCGGCTGCTCGCGTCCTTTAGCCACCTCCGTCCGAACCTCCACGTTTGGGGTGTGCGGGCGGCTTCTGCTGCGGCATCCAATACCGTCAGGCGCAAGTCTTGACGGACCTCCGCCCGCCCTTTTGCCCCAGCGGCCCGCAGCGCCCCCTGCGCAACCCGATCAAATGGGTATGGATTCCAACGTTCGATTAAATCTTCAAGCGCCTGCAGTCGATGCTGGATTGGTGCTCCATCGTCGCAGACCAGTGCTGCCGCCCGGCGGAATTGCAACTCACAGTGGATTCGGTACTGTTCCTCCGCTAAAGCAAAGTGGTTGGCGATGCGAGCTCCCGCAAGTACGGGTTCCACCGTACGCATTACCGAAGCAACGAGACGTTCGGTTTGCAGACAACGATTAATCGACTCTGAGTTGAACATGGAAAGCCGCTCCCTATTGTCTTATTTGCTCCGCGGAATTTTGGCCCGATCGTCTTCCGTTTCGAGCGCCTTTCCATATGGAGGAGAGTTTTTAGGTTCTTGCGCAAGAGGGCTCTCACCGATTCATAGGCTGCTTCCCTCTCGACATGCTTGAGGCGCTTGACGTGAAAGACGCCCCGCTGAAAGGGGAAGTGGTGCTACTGCAGCCGAAGTGATTCGGAAAGTCGCAGGCCCTGCGAGTAAATCACCGATAGCAGGACCGAGTTGCGCTCACCCAGCGTCCCTTCCGGGCGCCTTCTATCCGAGATTGAACCTCCAGACGGCGTTAGATGCTCGGCAGTCGCGAGGACGGCGGGCGGTAACTGTTCGCTTTACGGCGCCTGGGGCAGGGTTTCGACAACGTCGAATGGATCAATTTCTTAGCGTTGTCTCCAACCCTAGACAGGCATATCGCTCAAGAGCCCGTTTGCGATGAGTTGGCCGGATGACCCTGCGTTCTTGTTGGAGACCGTACGTGCAATCTGCCGCAAGTTCACACCTGGCGAGGCCCTTGAGCCGGCCATGGCGAGTGCCTAATTATTGGTCGTGACAGCGAACCGATCAGGGCGGGGCATCCGTGAAAAGTTAAGACCCTTGGCAGTCGTCGCCTTTATACCAGAGACTACCGATCGCGGCCCAATCGCTCTTGGTAAAACGTCGATGGAGCAGAACAAACGCTGAATGGGCAAGCACTGTACCTTCGCTGTTCGAGCACCCCAAGTGCACCGCGCGCAGGCATCGATAGAGCGCCTCGGGCGCACGCTCATCATTCGGGTGCGTCTTCGCCTGCTCGATCGCTTCTGAGCAAAGCAAGTTCGGAGCATTGATCGCCGTCAACTTTTGCCATTCCTCATCGGCGGATTTCTTTTCCGCCGCGGACAGGAAAGCCGGATAGGTTTGGGTCTGCAGATTCAGATCAACGCGTGACGACCACCAGTTGTCGCGAAGACTATCGATCTGGTCAAGCGCGGTAATTCTGCCGGGCCCGGGATCGACGTAAAAGCGCAGGCCCGGATTCTGGAGCATCATGAAGACGGCCGCGAATCGTTGTGCATCAGGATCTCGCGCCGCGAGCCACGCATCGATCGACGACTTGAGCTGCGGAAATGATTGCATCACCAAAGGTGCGAGATCGCGCGCGGCCGCTAAGTTGGGGAGCAAAATCGCCCTGATAAAAGTGGCGAGCGCAACCTGACCGCGCAGGCGCGGCGGCAGAATGCGACTCTGCGCGGCCTGCAGCGCCACGCTTAGCGGTAACCATCGCGTCAAAGCGCCGGCTCCGTCCTGATCGAATAACGGCCCGGCGGCCAGCTCCTTGAGACCCGGATCGTCGAGTTCCGAGGGAAGCTCGTCACTATCGGCGTGTCGGTAATGCCGAGCGGAGTCCGCGGCGCGTCCACCAGCATCTCGTCTAGATTGCGCGCGATCCCCATTCGTAATGCTTCAATCTGGTTTACCGTTGAGTGCGGCAGTCCCTCGCGATTGGCCAGCATCGCGTCAAGCTTCTTCCGTGCCTGAACTGTCTTGCCCTGCCCGATCAACAGCCTGGCAATATGGTACGTGACTGTCACAAAGGCGGGCGCGTTTGGTGTGACCTTTTCTGCCGCCTTAAGCAACGCAGGAACATTTGGGTCAGATGGGGCAATTCCCGAGATAGCGGTAACCAGCCACGGCAGCGACGTAACTGATTTCCACTTCTCTATCGAGTGAGTGAGCAAGGTTGCATCACCGTTGCCCTGTCCAAGTGCGGAAGTAGTGAAGATCCAATCTGACAGGTCGTCGCTATAGACATTATTGTTTGTCGAATCGTAATTGAGCATCCAGATATAGTCGCTGACGTTCTGCTCCAACACTTCGCCGGACGTGGGCAGCATGACTGCACGCGCCAACTCCTCCTCGCGCTCCTGCGGATGCAGTTGGGCATCCACGAACCCGAGCAATTGTTGCGCGTAATGCTTGACGCCGTCGTCGCCTGACCTCGCGATGATTTCGTTCAATTGCGCTTCTGCCTGCGCGAGCAGTGCATGGTCATTTTTCTCTGATGACAATGTCGCTTTTCTAATCGTTGCTCTCGCGACCAGATAAGGTGCCAGTTGTTGCCACGGTGACGCCGGGTCGGCCGCGATTTCGTCGAACATCTTCGCCGCCGTATCGAAGTTGCCGCTGTAGAAGTTCGCGCATGCGATCTGGTACATGCGCTGGGCCCGCTCGAACGGCGTGCCATCATTGAGCGTCTGCGGAATATCGGGACCGGATGGCGGTGGCGGTGCCTGCTGGCTTGAGCACTCTGCGAGTGCATGATCCTGAGCATTAATCCATTGCCCCACCTGCGGATTCGAAGCGCCCAGCTTACCGATCATCACGTTGAGTTCGCGTGCTGCCGTTAGAAATTTCTCACTTTTGCAGTTACCACTGAATGATGGCATCGATGAAACACTGGGCACTTGATTGCGCGCTTGGTCCCATTCATCGACTGCTTTGGACCAGGCATCGGGGTCGAAACTTGGATTGGAGCAGTTATTAAATACCTGGTCCTGCGCGTCAACCCATTGCTTCACCTGCGAACTGCCCAGGGCGAACTTTCCGATCATTGTGTAAAGTGTCTGCGCGGCTGTTTGTAAGGCGCTATCATAACAATTGGCATAGGAAAAAATCGCTCCGTTTGAGGCGCTTCGATACACATCGATCGTGTCAATTTTCTCAACGCCCGGAATGCCGTTGCGCGCCGCAATCCATGCGGCCGAGGCCTCGCCGAGCTTGATCGCCGTTCGGTTGTCGACGCCATTACCCGCACTCACCCATTGCGACACCATCGAGGGTAATTGGACACCCAGCGCTTCATTCCACATCGAGACCAATGCCTTCTGCTCGCCCGCGTCGAAGCCCGACCCGGCCATATATCCATAGGCGACGTAGAGATAAGAACGCCGCCAGGTCGGCTGAATAATGCCGAGGCGCCCGGCGGCAAACTCATCGAATGGGATGTCGGGATGAACGTGGGATTGGAATAGCGCGATTACTGAATGCGCGCCGCTCGCGCCGGACCAACTCCACAGTGGCGGCGAGTAGCTCAGTACTACGGCGCAAAGAACCACGACCAGCGCCCGCCAACGTTTCATTGTGCGACCCCTATGAGAGCATCACGCAACGCCGCTGCCGTCCACGGCTTTGGCGAGAACAGATACACGCGCTTGTCCACGGCGAGGCCCGCGACCTGTTCGTCGAGCGAAAGACCAACGCTATTTCGGCTCAGTGGCGGTGCGAATTCCCCGCCGGAACGCAGCAAGGTGGTGATCGCGTTCGCGTCGGGGCCCATCCGGTAGATCATTGGAACCGCTTCATCAACGGGCAGGCTCGAGATCCAGTCATCGTCGAGACACCAAGACGCCAGCGCAGTCATCGACAGCGGGATTGCGGCGGGCAGACGGCTTCGCACGTCGGCGATTAGATCGCCGTAGAAGGCACGCTCTGATCGCGTCGCATCGAAATCAATCTGGATTGCCGCCGGCGAAGTACCCGCCGAACCCACGATTATTCTCGCTGCTTCGGCCCGCTGCGGCCCCGATAACGTGGGCGGCCGACGCCGTTCGGTCTCGATACGAACCACTGCAACCAGCATCGTTTGCGCCGGCACGATCAGTGGTTGGAACCGCGGGCGGGCAATGACCCTATCGCCATCGAGGTCGATCGTGCAGGCCAGGTATGCGACCGCGGTTGTCTTGGGGTCGATGAAATTCAGATTCTCGCGCCGCTCCCACGCCCACAAGACCACTCGTGGCAGGCGGTTCATCCGATCGGCACGGACCGAGCGCTGCGGCGCGCCGAAGCCATCCGAGGCACATGCCAGCAGCATGGCGAACACAATTATCGCTCTCGCCGCGCTGTAAGGATGAGGCTCCACTTTACAAGGCAGGTTGCCATTGCTGCACGTCGGCGTGTTATCTATCACACGCTGGAGGGTAATCTTAATCCATCCGCTGAAAGACTATGGCACAGCCAGCCTTATGAGACGGTATCCAGCCACGATCTGGATCGCCGCGATTGTCATGGTGGCAGCGATCGGCGCGGCGACGCTATCTGCTTGCCGGGAAAAGATATCGACCGGCCCGCCTGGCGCCTCGGAAACCGGCGCGAATCCAGGCAAGCAAAAGTGGCGATTCGGAACCGGCGGAGTCGTCGGGTCGCCGGCCATCGGCACCGACGGCACCATCTACTTCGGCTCCACCGACAACAATCTCTACGCGATTGCGCCGGACAGCTCGCGAAAATGGGCGTTCACCACCGATAGCGCCGTCGGCCCCCCGGCGCTCGGCGCCGACAGGACCATTTACGTCAGCGCGGGCGAGAACCTTTATGCGGTGGATCGCGGCGGAATTAAGAAATGGACATTCGATGTCGGCTCCGTGGCGCGTTCCGCGCCTGCGCTCGCCGCCAACGGGATGATGTACATCAGTGCAGGTGAGAACCTGTACGCGTTAAACCCCAACGGCGCGCTGAGGTGGAAATACCCCATTGGCTACGCGACGCGGTCCGCGCCGGCGATCGGCGCTGACGGAACAATCTACGTCGGCTCTGGCGACGGCAACCTCTACGCGATCAAACCCGATGGCACGCGAAAGTGGAGGTTCGCCACCGGCAGTTTCGTGGACTCCACACCGGCGATTGGCCGCGATGGCACGATCTATTTCGGCTCAGGATATCCACAAGCCGACCTCTACGCACTACGCCCTGACGGCACACGTAAATGGGCCTTTACGCCTGGCGACAGCGCAAGTTTTTCCACACCGGCGATCGGCCGCGATGGAACGATTTACGTCGGTTCCTACGACGGGCGCCTCTACGCGCTGAACTCCGACGGCGTGAGGAAGTGGGCGGTCGCGGTTGGCGTGATTGGTGATTCAGCGCCCGCAACTGGCACAGACGGAACTGTTTATGTTGCGTCCGACGACTACGACTTATACGCGATAAGGCCTGACGGGACGAAGCGATGGGCCTTCGCGACCGGCAGCGATATACATTCCACGCCGGCCGTCGCCGCGGATGGGATGGTATATCTCGGCTCAGGTGATAACAATCTCTACGCCATCGGCGTCGCCCCTCCGCCCAGAGCGACTGTCGCGGCATTTGTGGCCACGTCACCACCCTGGCCGATGTTCCAACACGATCGAACTCACACCAGCCGGAGTGAGAGTACACCACACGCACAAATCTCGGCATTCTGAAGTGGACGTTCTCAACCCGCGGTTCGGCAACTGTCGATCCAGTGATTGGCGTCGATGGAACTATTTACGTCGGCTCAGATGACTACAAATTTTATGCGGTGAGACCCGACGGCTCACGTAAGTGGTCGTCTAGAACCAGCGGCACGGTGGAATCCCCGGCAGCGATCGGCGCTGGCGGAACCCTCTATTTTGGTTGCGACGATCAGCATGTGTCACCGTACCCTTCCATGAGTAACCTCTACGCAATGAACCCAGACGGCACGCAAAGGTGGGTGTTGGCCATCGCAGGCGGTAGTATGCGCGCGCCGGTCATTGGCGTTGATGGCACGATTTATATAAGCACTCGGAAGACTTTCTATGCGGTCAAGCCCGACGGCACGTTGAAGTGGACTTTTGCTCCCAGTCAATTCGGCGCTTTGTCCTCGCCTGCGATCGGCGCGGAAAATACTATTTATCTCGGGTCCAGTTACTATTACACCGGCGCCCACAGTCAGAGTGGTCGACTTTATGCGTTCCACCCCGATGGAACTCTGAACTGACAACTTGCCGCTCCCCATTCTCGGAGCACCAGCGATCGGCGCCGATGGAACTGCTTACGTTGGCGCCTCAGATGACACGCTTTACGCCGTAAAGCCCGACGGCACACTTAAGTGGAAATTCACAACCGGCGTGATTGGACAGATAAACTCCTCGCCAGCTATCGGCGCCGACGGCACTATCTACTTCGGTTCGGATGACGGCAATCTTTACGCTATCGGTCTAGCCCCCGGATCAGCCCCTCCGCACTGACCGCGATGTCGCTACGCATACAGTTGAATAGATAACTGCCTCTCAGATCGGAATTGGAGATCAGTACGTTTCCCGGAAAAATTTAAATCGAATCAGAGGCTGAACGATAGCGACCACCGATGTAGGACGGTGATCCGAGTTGTTCAGAAGAATGATCACCCATCAGCTTCCAGTCTCGTAGTCATATGCTGGGAACTCCGGATCTGCTCAGTGGGGAGTGTTCGAGCTTTACTATTTACCCATGCCCCAGAGAGCGACCTTCGGAGCCGATCTAAGATCGCCATTGTTTACGACGGTGAAGGTACCCTTACTCTCAGCTGCTGAGGCTGGAACAAGTCCAGCATCCACGTGCAGCTGCTGCCTAGTGAGAGTGCCGTTCCGGCAAAGCAGGTTCCACCTACAATCTGATACGAGCCGTTTGCATCTGCAGTGATGGCCGGCGTTCCGAGCGTGATGGGATTTCGACCCGAGCCTTTGGCATTACTAATAGTGATCGTCCGGCTGGCGCTTGGTTTGCCTACAATAATTTTGCCGAAGTCGACGGAGATCGGCGTGACGCTTAGCGCGTAGCGAACAGAGGTCGACGTCGATATTGGTTTGTCGAACCTGAGGACCCGATTGTTAGCAAAATCGGAGATATATATGTTTCCCGCGGAATCTGCCGCCACGCCGCTGGGAAAGCACAGGTCATCGGGCCCGATTGCGTTGGAATCGCCGTGCTCGTCGGCTCCCTCGCATAAGCCGATAGTGAAGCTGCCATTTGCCCGAATACCGCATCCCCCTTCGTATCGTGCGAACCCTTCGTGGCGGTGGCTTGAAGGGGAAAATTGGATTCGAGTACCCGACTGTTATAGGAATCGGCCACGTAGAGATCACCTGCCGGATCGACCGCCACGCTCGTAGGACCGAACAGACTGTCTGGACCCAGAGGCGGGATTAAATAGCTGTCGAATTTTCCCTCTTTGCCGAAAACCCTTTCGGCGAGTTGGTCGACGTCGCCAGTGCCCCCAAGTGACGCGTGGTACGCTAGCACTCGGCTGTTGCCTGTGTCGGATACATAAAGGTTCCCACCCGCATCGAACGCCACGCCCATGGGGAAGCATAAGCTACCGCTATTGATTGCGCCTTCACCGATTCTCCCGCTGCCACAAACAGATGATGTAAAGCTACCTTTTTGGCCTAGGACCCGGTCAGCTATCGTGTCCTCAGACCCTCTGATTCCGGTATTCTTAAGCGGAGTGTTGTATTCGAGTACCCGGTTGTTCAGGGAATCTGCTATTTAGAGGTTTCCTGCCGCGTCGGCGGCGATACCCATCATAGGCAAACACAAGCTGTCGGGGCCGATACCGTTGATGTCGCGTGCGCCTGTACCACCGTTGCAAACACCTCTCGTGAAGCTGTCGCCCTGACCGAACACCAGATTGGCGGACTGACCGATGATTGGGGCGCCGCTGAAGTTAGCGAAAGGTCTCTTATACTCTAGAACACGGTGATTGCCCGTATCCGCAACGTAGAGATTTCCGGCGCTATCAGCCGCGACCGTGCTCGGAATACACAGACTATCGCCGCTCACCGGTCCCTGCCCGACATACAGCGAAGTGTGGTTGCATAGGTCCGAATAGAAATCATACTGTCCGATCACGAGATCCGCGCCGGCACCATTGGTAAACGACGCCGCGTTATGCCATCCCAAGACCCTGCTGTTACCTGGGTCAGCGACATATAGATGCCCATCCGCGTCTATAGCAATACCGGTAGGTAGTACAACTCCTGCTCCCGTCAAGCCGGTTTGGAGCCACAACGCCTGCGGACCGCCAAAATTAGTGACATTGTGAAAAAGATCGGGCTGCCCCAGCACTAGTGGCCTGTAACAGTCGATTCGGTAGCGCAACAACCGGATTAATCCTCTCTGGTAGTGTACTTTCTGAGAATCTCACTACCGATTTCACTGTTATAGGCCACTAGGAATCGGGTTCGTTCCGTTCAGTCCGCTGGGCAAGGGCTTCCTCACCGGAAAGATCGACGAAACACGACGTTCGACAGTTCCGACTTTCGCAACATCGTTCCTCGCTTCACGCCTGAGGCTCGAAAATCGAATCACGCCATGGTTGATCTGCTCCGCGAGATCGCCGGACGAAAGAAGGCGACCCCTGCTCAGATCGCGCTCGCGTGGCTGCTCGCCCAAAAGCCGTGGATCGTCCCGATCCCAGGTACGACGAAGCCCGCACGGCTGGAAGAGAACATCGGCGCCGCGGCGATCAAACTTACGTCTGAAGATCTTGGTGAGATCGATAGCGCTGCTTCCCAGATCACGGTGGAGGGCGCGCGGTATCCCGAGCAGCTACAGCGCCTGGTAGGTCGTTAAGCGCAAAAAGTTCTTGAGGAGGCACGGACATGGATATCGCCGCCGTCGATGAGAAGAACCGTGGGCGCCTAGAAACTCCCGGTCATGGCGGTTGCTCGCGTCATGCGCAGGCAAGGTCGCAAGGTGCGGCCGTTGCGGCGCTTCGTGCCACCTACGTGGACGCAGGAATCAGCCGCGTACATCGGTAAGCGTGCGCTGGAGACCGACACCGTATGTATCAGCTGTTATGGCGCGATCGAGACGACGCGGCCCTCTTAGAGCGACAAGCAGTTGGGCTTGGGTCACGAGGCGGGAAGTGAGCGATTTCTTCACTCAGAAAGAATCTGTATACGTCAAGCCATAGCGATGGCTGGACGTCGCGGGCGACTCCGGTCTCTACAGCGATAGGAAAACAAAATGGATTTGGAAACATTAGAGAAGACCGGACCAAGTTACTCTGTTGAAAAGTTACTGGCAGCGCGCCGCAAAACGACCGAAGCCGTCCTGCGCATAGCCGAAAAAATCCGACCGGGAATGCTCGAGGAA
>Ga0182024_10007838_pt1 | contig 22864 bp, 14 predicted proteins | sample P32metaG_FD_120480 | JGI IMG/M metagenome (GOLD analysis project Ga0182024, IMG submission 120480) | Permafrost microbial communities from Stordalen Mire, Sweden - P3-2 metaG (Illumina Assembly) | ecosystem: Environmental > Terrestrial > Soil > Wetlands > Permafrost | place: Sweden: Stordalen... | reverse complement strand
GTCGGTATCGGCGGTTGCGTGGTAGTCGTCGTCGGTGTCGGCGGCTGCGTGGTAGCCGTCGTTGGTGTCGGCGGCTTCGTGGTAGTCGTCGTCGGTGTCGGCGGCTTCGTGGTAGTCGTCGTCGCCGTGGATTGCGGAGTTGGATTACCGGGATTGGCCGAGGCAGTCGTGACGGGCTGGGTAGGAGAAGAGGACGAGACTGTGACCGTTGCCGCGGCGCACTCGCTCGAAGTGACCTTGCCACTCGCGTCTCCGCTGTAGGCCGCGACGAAGTAGTACGCGCCCGCTGGTCCGGCCGTCCAGCCCGGCGAATTAGGCACCGCTCCATTCGTCACCGTCACGGGGCCGAGCGTCGCGACGAGACCCGTACTCGAGCAGGTGTCGTTGTTATAGACGTCGTAGGTCACCGTGCCCGCGGCGCCGCGGTTAGTGCCGGTGATCGCGGCGGTGGCGTGGATCTCACCGCCGATGGGGGACGTTATCGCTGACAGTTGAATTGTGATCTTCGTCGAATCGGCAACGACCGTGATCGGATTCGAGTTGCAACCACTTCTCGAGGCCTCGTCACTCGCGTCTCCACTGTAGGCAGCGACGAAGTAGTAGGTGCCGGCTGGTCCGGGGGCCGTCCAGTTCGACGAGTTAGGCACCGTTCCATCAGTCAACTTCACGGTGCCGAGCGTCGCGATGAGACCCGTACTCGAGCACGAACCGTTTCGATAGACGTCGTAGGTCACGGTGCCGCCGGTGTCACGCGTCGCGTTTGTAATCGTCGCACCGCCGTGCACGTTTTCAGCAATGCCGAGAGTGGTGGTTGAGAGCACGGCTACAACTTCGGGCTGGCGCATAGTGCGCGAGGCTTCGAGTGCAACGAGGTGATGGGGATCGGTTGAATGATGGGCGACGACCTGTCCGGCCGCCGCAACGGCGCCCAGTGACACGGAACCTGCGACGAGGGCGACCTGCGAACTAACCGCGACCACGTTGCCCAGATTGCTCAACTGACTGATTATCGGCACATCAAACAGCCAGGCCAACGGGCCAATGACCCATCGCTGACGACCAACGGAAATGTCAAGAAACGCGCGAACGATCGCGGGGTCGAACTGGGTTCCGGCGCAACGTGTTAATTCCTTTCGTGCGGCCGACGGCGAAAGCGGGCTCTTGTAGGAACGGGACGAGGTCATCACCTCAAAGGCGTCGGCTACGGAAACGATTCGCGCGCCGAGAGAGATCTGATCGCCCGAAATGCCGAAGGGGTACCCTGTGCCGTCGAAGTTCTCATGGTGTTGCGCAACCGCGAGTCCCCATTCGCCGAGCCACTCCCGGAGTGGCTCAAGTATTCGCTGGCCCTCCAGAGGGTGTCGACGCAGGATTTCCCATTCCGTTTCCGACGGCTTGCCCACCTTGTTCAAGATATCGACGTGGACGGTGATCTTTCCAACGTCGTGCAGGAGTGCTGACCACCGCAGTCGATCACGATCGCCCTGAGGTAGCCGGAGTTCGTCGGCGATCAGATCGGTGTACACACGAACGCGTTCCGAGTGGCCACGAGTTTTTCGATCATGCGAACTGAGGGCAGTAACCAAGGTGAGAATCTCAACGGCCGCCGTAACGGGTTCTCGATGAACCCCATCATCGATCCCGTGAACATACCGATCGAGTTGACGGGTCGAGCCGGAGCGCCAGGCGACGGCGAAGCGCGAGGGGGCTCGATCGGGAAACAGGAGTGACATCTTCAAAAGGCTGGCGAGCGGCAAAAGTGGACGAGCGATGCGTTCGCCGAGGATGGCGGCGACCCACGCAATTACCAAGATACAGATCCACCACAGCACGCGCTGTGCGCTTGAGGCGGGGTGGGGAAGTAATGCCGAGGCGGTGTACGCCGACACGATGGAAAGCGCGATGGGAATGGCGAATGCCGCGAAAGAGACGAGGAAGCCTGCCCGCGAGCGAGCCAGCCATCGATGACTCCGTTGTTCTTCGTTATTCCCCGACACGAAAAGAGACTCTAAGACGAATCATTTAGATAACGAAGATTTGGACGAAAGTTGATGGACACGTGGGAGATTGTTGTTCAAAGTGTCGGCGCCCGCGAACCCTTTCATCCGGCCGAAGGAACGTTGCCACCAAGAGTGTTTTGATCTCCGACCACGCAGGGCCAGTGACGGAGTGCCGTTCGAAAGGTGAGCGAGTCGGTCAGGGTAGTTGATCGCAGAGCTCCTACCAAAATAACTTGGGCGGCCCGACCTACTCGGGACGTTTGGGCGGGTACGCCTCGAGGATCCAAGCCCGCAGCGACAGAAGCCCTCGTACGTCGCGGCGAATTTCGAGTTGGCGAGGAAGTTCGGGGTAATTCGCCAGACGGTCCACCTGTGGCTCGTCGATTACGAAGCGAGGACCGAGAAACTTTCGCCGAGAAGTCCCATCGTCGCCGTCACTCGCCCGTGCCGTCCAAGCGGCGCTGCCACCTCGAACAAGTCAGGCAACCAAGCTTCGCATCGGGTCATAGGCGGGGAATCTGGCTCGATTCCTGCGCATCTACGGATCTTCGGCGGTAGATTTTGGAATCGGCAATATTTGACGATGCGCTGTACGACGATGGGCCTGGTCCTCGAGCCCCATCATTATCTGACGTCGAGGGCAGATGAAGGCCTCACCAAATGAAATTCCGTCGCGTGAGATTCCGTCGACGAGCGAGACTCGACCTAAAGACACTGGTCCGGTTGGCGGTGCTCTGTCTGATCGTCGTGCTCATTCTCAAGTTGCTTGACGTTATTTAGTACGTCAGAGCCAACAAGGCCAGCTGCGCAAGGGAACCTTGGAGCAATCGATTGACAATACTTGTTCCGCAAACAACTCCGCAGAACGTTCACGGCCCAACGAATGTCTTCCGGCCCTTCAATTGGATTGTCACGCTTCTCCAAGATCACACGTCTTGACTTCTCAATGCTGCTCCAAGATTCACTCGTCGTTGTCCCGTTAAGAAACGAACGGGTCGACGGCTTCCTTGGCTGAGCAGAAATCTCTTCCTTCGACGTCAATCTTTGAGTTCGAATTACTCCATTATTTGTGAGTGGTCGGAATGCGACGCCTCGTGGGATGCCGATGAGTAAATGCTCAGCCGGCCACTGAATCGACTGTGACATTGAGTAGTTGAAGATACCAACGCCAGGAACAACAGAGTGACAAAGTTCCGATCAGGGACGACGCTCGCGAATTGAGCGGTAATGCACATTGTGCTTTTGATTCGGGACGCTTAACGTTTGGTGAGAGTCGGTTGGAGCGGTTGGCGCAAGCCTTTTAATCAACAGGTTCCGGGTTCAAGTGACGGCCGGCGCACCATTCGAAGTATTGTCTCGGCTGATCGGCATCAGATCAGTAACGAGAGACCCACGACTTTGTAACGGGTGATCGATGACACATCGTCACGGCTGACGACCGATGGCCATTCGCTCTATCGGCGCCGACACTTATCCGGCGTGGATTTCAGCGAGTACGAGTCGCCACATCGGACTCGCCCTACGTCGTCACGTTCGCATCGATCGTCCCTTTGTCGGTGCGCTCGCGTGCGCAACGTTACCTAGTTCGATGACTGGGCCAGGACACCCGCGAGTACCGAGACTCCTCCATCCAATCATCGGCTTCCGGGGCTGAAGCACTCGCTCCATTCGATCATTCAGCCCGAAGAGCCAACGCCGCCGGCGTGCGGGCTGCGTTGCGACCGGGTAGTACTGCGACGAGGTTGGCGAACACTACGGTACCTACGCCGACCATGATCACAGAAAGTAGGGGAACGGTGGGGTCTGGAACGGCGTAGATACTCCGGGCGAAAAGCGTCCACAGCTGACGTCCGATCACTATCCCGAGAGGTAGGCCCACCACGACACCGATCAGGGCCGTCGTTGTCGCTTGCCACGCGACGGCCGAGGCCAACTGTCGACGGGTAAAACCAAAGGTCTTAAGTAATGCGAGATCACGCCGACGTCGTCGTACGGACGATGCCAGCGTGAGCCCGAGCGCGAGAACAGCCCCCAACGCGAGTCCCGCGGCGAGAAATATAGGCGTTGAGCCGATACTACGATAGTTGACGATCTGCACCGGTCGCAGTACGCCCAGCACCTCGACGCTGTCTCCCGCCGCGTTTTTGTCTGCGGCGAAGACCCGGTTGGCGGCGTTCGCGATGCGCTGCATATCCTCGCGTCCCGCGCTTCTGCCCACCCCCGCCCGCATTCTCACGAACACCAGCTCCGGGCCGTCGAGATTGTGGTCCGCGTTTCCACCTTGGAACGGAACGTTGCTGAAGTTAAGGGGCACCAATGCCCCGGTCCCCATCGACGTGTGCTCGGCCACGTAACTCGCGTAGCCAACAGCGGGCAGCGTGGCAGTGCCCACGATCACCAGGGGTGTTGGCGGAATATAATACGGCGCGTCCTTCTTCGTTCCAAGACTGATTATGACGGTGTCGCCAATACGTTTGTGCAGTTGGTTCAGTGTCCCTGCACCGAGAACGATCTGATCGGACGTCTCCAGGCCGTGTCCGGAAAGGATCGGTGGCGAGATCTTGGCGTGCGGACTTTGGAGCAGAATCGGCAGCTCCTGACCGTCGATTTGCAGGTCGGTATAGTCGGCGCCACTCCACACGGCAACCTTGGGATCCTGGTTCAGCAGCGACAGGGCCTTCGGGGGTACGTCGTTGGAGGGATTGAGCAAATACGTCCAATTCCACCCGTAGAGTGGTGGTCGCGAGATCAGGGTGCTGAACCCGCTCGCGAAGGTGAGCGTGGCGACCACCATGGCGACCGCGATCACCGTGCCACCAATAATTGAGCGCACCGGCACGGCTGACCGACCCCGGCCCGACTCGAGGGCGAAGTGCACCCCGACAACGCCGGCCACCGGAATCCCCGCGCTCTGGAGACCAAGTGCGGTCCGGGACCGGCGTGATACCGACTCCCCTGACTGAAATGCCCTCTTGGTCACGCTTCGCACGCTCAATGCAGTCGTGATGGCCACGAGACCGACGACCAGGACGACGACGCCGATTCCGATCACCGTCCTGTCAACGCTGAAGCCCGCGTCCGGGTACACGGGACGAACTGGACCCAGCGGGCCGAGCGGTGAGAGAGCCACCGCAACGACCGCCGCAACAATGGTACCGAGTCCCACCGCGAGCAGCACGCCGACGAGGCCCTCCACCACGATGGTCACCGGGCTAGCCCCGAGGGCCCTCAACACGTCGCGGTCCCTCTCGCCCCGACGTAGAAGTCGCGATATTGCCTGGGCCGCCAGGATCAAACAGGCCAATGCCGCGATGACACCAAAGGCGCCCAGCGCAACTGATTCAGGTTTGATGGCGAGTTCCACCTGGGACGTCACGGTCGACGCGACGTGGAATTCGTAGATCTCGCCCTTTGGCACCAGACCAACGAGTACGTGCTGCACCTTGGCGATACCTCGATCACCGTGGCGCAGCTGTATTCCGTAGAGGACCGGCGTGAATTTGCTGAGCGGTTTGGCTACCCGGCGAATGAGCGCCGCGGTCACAACGATGGTGCCGTACGTCTGATCGACGTCGTCTTGGACTAACTGGGTGTTCAGCGCGACGATCCCCACCAGTCTTTCGTGCACCAGGGTGACGGGTTTCACCTTTGGGGAGCCGAAATCAGGCAGGTTCATCTGCGCCGGGGTGTAGAGACCCAGGGCGATAACTTGACCCACGTGAACTCCCAGGATGTGCGCGGCGCCGGCGTTCATGACAATCTCGTTCGCTCGGCGCGGATTCGCCGCCCGACCCTGCAAGATCGCCAGCCGATCTTGGTCGACGGTCATACCGTCCAAACTGCTCACGATATTGATATTGGCTAAGGAGCTGAGCCGTGGAGCGCCGTTGGCGCCGACGTCGATCAATGGGAGAGTCCCGGCGGTGACCACGTCTTTGACGTCGGGCAAACGTTCGATCACCGATTTGAGTGATGAGCTCGCTCCCGCGTTGGCTTGAGCCTGAAACACGGCCATGGTGAGATTCGACGGGTTGGTACTGGCGAGAAACGTGGGATAGGACGATTGCGTACGTCGGCCTGCGGTCATCGAAGCCATGGCGAGCCCACCGATGAGTCCGATGAGCAGCACGATGCTCAGATAACCGGAGAGTTGGAGCGCGAAGGTCGCCCGGTACCGGTACCACGCGATGCGAAATGCCTGAGTCATGTCAACGACGCCCTCCGAGCCAGTGTGTCGCGGCGAATATGTGCGCAAGCCTCGCCGCTGGCGAGTGGCCACGCCAACCAGGTGACCGCCAATTGGACCTCGTACTAGCACCCCTCGTTCCACCCCTAGAAGAATTACTCGCCACAATGTGGTGCTGGCGGTCTGGGCACACCCATGGCTCGCAGCGAGTCCATCTTCGTGGGAACAAGTTTTTGTGGGCACACAGAGTTGTCGCCCGGCAACATCGCCTTGGGGCAAGCAACGAGTTCCTCCGTCTTCCTCCAACGCTGCGTCACCCTTCACTTCATTCAGCTCATAACCCGGCACTTACTTTTTCCAAGGTCAGCAACCTTGTACTGACAAATCTCACTTGTCCGAGAATGCGCGTTGCTCGAGGTCGATAGTCAACAGATTTGTCAACACTTCTTTGGCCCAGTGGGCACAATCATTCGCAAATTATGCTCACTGACCGGTTGAAGAAATGTCAGCTAGTTAGCCGGAACGCAAATCGCTCATCGTGCCCAAGCAGTTCAACCGACTCTCAATCAACAGGTTCCGGTTTCAAGTGCCGGCCGGCGCAAAGGAAGTGCTCATCAGCGATGCCCTCGCTTTGTCCCCGCGGGGACAATTATTCTCAAGAAACCCACCGAAGAGGTATTTAGTTGAAAGATCAATGCGGTTTTCAACGAGGAAATGACGGGCGCGCCACTCACCCAACTCATGACCGTGCCCAACATGCAACGGCCGGTGCAGCATCGCGTTACCGGCACGCAACTCAGGACCGAGACCGAGTCCTTGCGGACGCACTGGGGCACTCGTGAAGCCCGCAACCGTGATTCCGTTTGATCGAGAATCAAAAACGATGAACTAAGCGTCACTGTTACCCTGGGGTGTGGATCAGACCTTCACGACCATCATCGAGCCGTTCCGCATTCATTCGGTCGAGCCCCTTCGCATGACAACCACGTCAGAGCGCGCGGCGGCCATCGAGAACGCCGGCTTTAACCTCTTCAACCTGCACTCCCAGGACGTCCTCATCGATCTGCTGACTGATTCCGGCACCGGCGCGATGTCGCGAGATCAGTGGGCGGCGATTCAGCACGGTGACGAGAGCTACGCCGGATCCCCCTCGTGGTTCCGCTTCGAGGCGGCGGTGAAGGAGCTCTTCCCGTTCAAGCACGTGATTCCCACCCATCAGGGCCGTGCGGCGGAGAAGATCATTTTCACGGTGCTCGGGGGACCCGGCAAGGTGATTCCCAACAACACCCACTTCGACACCACTCGCGCCAACGTCGAGGCGTCCGGCGCCGAGGCCCGCGACATGGTTATCCCCGAGGGCCACGACGCCGCCGCCATCCATCCCTTCAAGGGGAACATTGATCTGGAGGCCCTGGAGTCGTTGCTGGCGCAGCGAGCGGCGGACGTGCCCGTGGTATTTCTCACTATCACGAACAACTCCGGCGGGGGCCAACCGGTCTCGCTCGCCAATATCCGAGCCGCGAGCGAGCTCTGCCACCGCTACGGCGTGCCGCTGTTTCTTGACGCGTGCCGGTTTGCCGAAAACGCGTGGTTCATCCACGAGCGCGAGGAGGGTCAATCCGGGCGCGAGATCGGCGACATCGTGCGAGAGATCGCCTCACTCGCCGACGGCATGACCATGAGCGCGAAGAAGGATCCTTTCGGCAATATCGGCGGATGGCTGGCGCTCAACGACGACGACGTCGCCGAGAGCTGCCGCAGCGTGCTGATCCTGACCGAAGGCTTCCCCACTTACGGCGGTCTCGCCGGACGGGATCTCGAGGCGCTCGCCCAGGGTCTGAAGGAAGCCGTGCATCCGGACTACCTGCGCTATCGAATCCGCTCCACCGCGTACCTGGGCGACGCCCTTGACGCGGCGGGCGTCCCAGTCATGAAGCCCATCGGCGGCCACGCCGTCTATATCGACGCCAAGGCCCTCCTCTCGCACGTGCCGCCGCTGCACTATCCGGGCCAGTCGCTCGCGATCGCGCTGTACCGGGCGGGCGGGATCCGTAGTTGCGAGATTGGCTCGGTGATGTTCGCACGCCAGCCCGACGGTACGGAAGTTCCCGCCGCGATGGAGCTGGTGCGACTGGCCATCCCGCGGCGCACCTACACCCAAAGCCACGTCGACTACGTCATTGAGGTGGTGACGTCGGTGGCCAAGGAGGCGTCGTCACTGCCTGGCTACTGCATGACCTACGAACCGCCGTCACTTCGCCACTTCACCGCGCGTTTCGCGCCTCTCGGGTAGCGTCAATCGAGGTCGACGCGGCTGAACGTCTACGGTGCGAACGAGAACAACGCCAGTGTGCAGGCAACGGGCACTCTTCAGTCAGTGCAGCATTGCGCTACCAACACGCAACGAAAGACCGTGATTAAGCACTGGCGGGCCTTGCCGTGAAACGATGGTTTGAGGGTCACGTTGAGCGCGAAGGGTGCGGGGCTGTCCGAAGAATCCTCGCGACGAAGACCGCAAACAACGACGCCGGTATCGGGGCTAATCAAGTTACACGGCGATTAATCGAGCAGACCCGTCGAGCGCGGTAGGAATCGGGAAATGTTACCACCCCCCGGGCAGCATGTTTCCGATGAATCAGCGAGCGAGGGTCGTTCAGTCGAACCTCAGAGGTAGGGCTGACTGCATGTAGATGATCATCAACAACGTGCGTGGTCTGCACGGCCACGGTGATCGAGGCGAGCAAAGTCAAGCGGGCTCAACCAGTCGATTTGGCCAGCTGGGCCAGGTGTTGCTTGAGAGCGACGCCGTAGGCGGTCGGCTTGCCACCGTAATCCTCGATGAGTGCCGGGCCACCCGAGCAGTCCCAGCCCTCGTCTGTTGCGTCCCAGGCCCAGCCAAGGTAGGAGACGCCGCGTCGATCGGCCCAGGCCATGTAGGACAGATCGAACGTATCGGCGCATCCGTCCTCGCCGAATTCGCCAGTGACGACCGGGACCACCTTGGCCAGCGGGGCAACTTCCTCATTCCAGCACGAGGGGTTGTTGCAGCCTCCAAAGTTATAGGTGTGGAAACTGACCACGAGTTGATGGTCGGGATCCTTGGGCTCATTTTGTCGCCAAGCCGACACGTCATCGGCGTACCCCAGGCCGCCGAGCATGAGCGGGGTCGTGGCCCCGGTCGAACGTACGGCGTCGACAAGTTGCTGCATGCCGGCGGTCTGGTAGGTGACGGTCGTGCCGGTGACTTCGGAATCTGCTTGACAGCCGCTCAGCCAGCACGACCAGGTGGTGACGTAGGGCTCGTTAAAGAGGTCGAAGAGCACGGCGTGGTCGGACTTGAACGTCGCGGCCATTGACGTCCAGAACGTCGGCGAGTGATCGGCGTCGGCCATGGGCCACTGGTTGGTCGCCTGGTACGTCCCGGGGGCCGCCCAGTGCAGGTCGAGAATCACATAAAGTCCGAAGGATTCGAGCGTGTGCACGTAATGCACGATCTGCTTGCGGTACGTCGCGCCGCCGGTCACGACACCGTTGATCCCGAGCCAGCAGTCCTCGTTAAGCGGAACCCTCACGGCGTTGACGTGCCACGAGACCATAGCTCTCACCGAAGCCGGGTTCGAGGGACCATCAAAGACTTGATGAGTCGTCACGCACTCGTACTCCGCACCTGAACGGTCGACGCCTAACAAACGGATCGTCTGGCCGTTCTGGTTAACCAGGTGATTTCCGTGCACCTTAATGCTCAGGGGCGCCGCCGACACCGTCGACGAACTCAAGGTGAGGACGCCCAACGAAAGGACTGTGGCCGCCGCGGTGCGCACGATCCAAGCGGCGCAGAAGGTCCGCCCACCGTGACGACGAAGAACTACTCGCATTCGATCATCTCCTTGCTCCCGTGCAAGTGCCGTGGCGCGTTGATGAAAGGAACGTCCATCGCGGCGCGATGATATCGCCTGCGGACAACGCGCTTACTGCTTCTGCTCTTCAACTTTTTCTCTTCTGTTGTGTTGACTTTTCGAAGTTCGGCGCGAACGATGAATTTGTCTTGCCGTCGGTGTCTCGATCCAAAGTTTCAGGTTCGTCGTCCTCTTCGTCCGCGTCCTCTTCGACGTCGTCCTCTTCTTCAAGCACGTCGTCTTCGAAAAACGCGTCCACTCAAACTTAGCGAGGGCTTTGCGTGGAGAGTTGTGAATCGTGGCGCCGTCCCTCACGTAGGTTAATCTTTCGTCCTTCTCACCGTCGAGCCCACGCGAGAGGAACAAACTTGGCCCCACGAGGCTCTCGGTTCACTTAACGTCCTTCCGACGACGAATGTCCGTCGTCAAATTCCTTGGTCCAGTTGAAACACCAGGTTGGGCGTTCGCGGAAAAGTCCGGTCGGAAGGATTAGTATCCGCCAAAAACGTCGGATACGAAGATTGGGTACGTCGAGCACCCGCGACGGTGGCCACGGCGATGCCGCCGATCAACCCGATCAGTAGTACCACGGTCAAGTAACCAGTCAATTGTCGCGCGAACGTTGCTCGATACCGGTACCAAGCAACGCGAAACGATTGACTCATGGGCCTTGCGTTCTCGCGATTCGCCGCGCACGGCGTATTCTTGAAAGGCTCGCCTCTCCGGGTTCAGTATGCCAGCAAGCAGAGCGCCCGTACTGACCTCGTACTAGCACCTCTTGGCCCGCTCCGTTAAGAGTTACTACTCGCATGGTCGTTTCGGGCGGCCTACCGAATCCAACCGACCGCATTGAATGACCCACCAGGGACCAGGTTTCGACTAGCGCAAGTGCCGTCGCCCGCTCACCAAGACTCAATCATTGAAGCACCTTCGGGATGAACATCAGTTGTGCTCAATCGTCTCGCAGCACTTGCGCCGCCGACGTCCGAGCTGCGCTTCGCCCCGGCAATGTCGCCACGACGTTCGCCAGCGCCAACGCGCTGACCGACACGATAATCACTGAGAGTACCGGCACCGTTGGCTCAGGCACCGCGTAAATTTTGCGGGCGAACAGGATCCATAGCCATCGTCCGAGCACAATGCCGAGCGGCACGCCGAGCATCACTCCAACGAACCCGGCCACCGATGCCTGCCAGGCAATGGTGGCCATCAACTGTCGCCTGGTGAATCCGAGCGCGCGCAGCAGCGCCAGGTCACGGCGCTTGCGCCGCACCGACGACGCCAGCGTAAGACCCAGCGCCACGATTGCCCCGAGCGCCAAACCGAACGCCAGCACCACCGGCGTGCCACCAATCAGGCGATAATTTTCAATCTCCGCGGGATACTGGACTTTCAGCAGACCAATAAAATCTCCCGCACCAGCGCCGTTCGGGACGGCCGCTAACGCGCGATTGCCCAACTTCACAATTTTCTTCAGCGAAGCCAGGACTCGAGCCGTCGGCACCCCGGCGCGCAAACGAACAAAGACCAACTGCTTCCCATTGAGCGCGGGGTAGGGAGCGGTAAGGAACTTGCGGAATGCCGCCGGCTCCACTCCGACGGGCACGATGGCTCCGGTGCCCATCGAAGTGTTGAGAGAGAAGGATCCCCCCACTGCTGGCAGAGTGGTGGTCCCGACGATCAACATTCGAGTAGGTGGCACGTATACCGGTTCGTCTTTTGGTGTGCCATAGCTGGCGGTCACGGTGCCACCCACGTGCTCGTGCAACGCCTGCATGGTGGCTGCTCCCAGGACGATCTGATTATCCGCGTCAACCTCGTGGCCCGAGAGAAGTGGCGGACTGACTGCCGCGTGATTGCCGGCGAGGAGGATGGGCACCGTCATCCCATCGATCTGCGCGTTCGCCAGATTAACCCCCGACCACGCCGCGACGTAAGGATCATCACTCAGCAGACGGGTGGACTGCGGAGGAACGCTGCCGCTGCTGGCGAGGGCATAATCCCAGTTCCACCCAAAGAGTGCGGGATGTGAGACCAGCGTGCTGAGACTGCTGCCAAAAGTAAGCGTGGCCACGACGATGACCACGGCCAGCACTGCTCCTAGCAACGCGGAACGCGCGGGCACCGCTTCTTTGCGTCGTTCAGATCCGAGGGCGAATCGCACTCCCAACACTGCCGTAACCGGGAGGCCCGCTTCGGCGGCCAGCCGAGCCAACGAGGTACCGAGTGGCGCCTCCTGGCGCCGCCGACGGGCCAACGAACGCTGGGTCCGACGTCCGGTGAGAACTACGGCGATCGAGCCGAGGACGAGGACGATTGTCGCGAACCCCAAACCGAGAACGGACCAATTGAAGGCAATCCCCCGCTCGGGGTACACCGCTCGCACGGGTCCAATGGGCGACAGCGGCGACAGAGCTACGCCTACGGCCACCGCAAGCAACGCTCCGGCCACGATGGAGCCAAGTAGGCCCAAGAGGCTGGCGCCCATAGTCATCGACCGATCGCCCCCTAGAGCCCGAAGTATCTCCGCACTACCCTCGTCGTTTTGCAACTCACGCGCGATGACACCACCGGCGATGATCAAGGTCGCCAGTGCGGCGATCAGCCCAAACACGCCAAGCGCGATGGCTTCTGGCTCGATCGAACGGTTCACTTCGCCGGTGTACACGGACGTGACGAGGAACTGATAGGTGACGCCCTTGGGAAGGGCGGCGATGATCTCACGCTCAACCGCCGAAACGTCTCGGGCGCCGTGATCGAGTTGAAGGGAATAATCCAAGTAGTTCGATCCGTTACCGGCGAGTGGACGAGTCAGCGCGGGCGTGAAGATCATCCGAGCCGGAAATTGATTAACCTCATCCGACACGACCTCATTATTGAGCACCACGGCTCCCACTAAGTGCATGGCAATGGTCAGGTGGGGCTTCACCTTGGCGGGATTAAACGTGGTTTTCGAAACTTGCGCGTTGGTGTAAAAAGCCATTGGTATCGTCTCGCCTACGTGCCAGCCCATGAGTCTTACCGCGGAGGTGGTCATCACGAACTCGTCGGCTTTTTTTGGATTGGCGCTTCGACCGTCGACAACGGCGAATTTGTCTTGCGAGATGTATTCACCATTAAGCGTGCCGACTCCCGCCACTTCGCCGTTCATGAGCTCGCGCGACGACCTGGTCGGGTTGGGTCCCTTCGGAAACGGGTTGAGTCCGTAGGTCACCGTATCGACGTGACGGACCAATGGCAGGTGCTCCAGCTCGGCGCTCAGGTTAGGCGCGTACAAAATGACGCCCATGTCGGAGGGATTGGTGCTCTTTAAGAAGACGTTGAACGACGACGCCGTGCGATCGGCCGCGCCGACGGAACCTATGGCGATTCCGCCCACCGCTCCCACGAGCAGGATGATCATCAGGTAGCTGGTCCACCGTCCAGCAAAAGTGGCCCGGAACCAGTACCAGGAGACGCGCAGGACTTGACTCATGTCGTTAATTGCCCCCGTCGATGGCTGGACTGGCGTCTTTTGCCTAAGTATCACCATCAGGGCGATGACGGGCGAGAAAGGTGACCGTACTAAACAACCTCGTGCTACTACCACTGGTCTTTCCTCTCCAAACCGTCGACCGATCGAGCGACGGTCGCGATCAGACATGGCCGATCTTCCGCTAGCAAGGCGACCCGGTCCGGATGCTCCTTACTGGCCGGATTGAACAGAAAAAGCCCCGTTCGTCGCCCGCCGTCGCAATCAACCGGTCGTTGACACCTTCAAGTCTCGACCGTTCACCAATTCGTTGGCGTCGCGAAGATCATTAAGAGAAATGAGTCGAGACTGTAACCGTTCGTCACGTCTTCGCGTGAAGGCGGTGTGTGAAAGTTGGACGACATTGCACCACGCATTGGCGAACGCATCGATGACAACTCGTTAATCGCGATGAAAGGTCGGCCTACGTCTCTCCGACCTCCCCTTGCGGAATCAATTACCGGCCGGCGCACCAAGTGCTTGCGTTGCCACCGTCGAGCTGCGTTTGATCAATAACACATGATTCGTACCAATGATCGTTAACACAAATTGGTGACAACTCACTCTTGGCGCAGCCCCATGAGTTGTTTGACACGACGGACGTCGTCGTTTTGCTTGAATTAAAGGGAAACCAAAACGAACAAAATGTCTAAATGCACCGTTGAAGAATTTGTGTAAGTGTTCCTTTAGACAATTTCGGATTGTCCATCAAAAGGGGCTTGGGCAGGCGTTGAATAGTGCGCGCCGACTGAAGTTCATTGAAGCAGGAGAGGAATTGGTTCGGCGGTAGTCCGTGTCGTTGATGTCCGCCGTAGGACACATCAAGGTCTTCAAGGTCTTGAACTAAAGGGGGGAGGGAAATGTCGAGAGCATCATTGACAAAAACGGTCAAACACACACCGCCGCGCGCGCGCGACGGTGAGCACCGTGGGCTACGACGATTTTCTCCGTGGTCGAGAGAATCTTGATACGACGTCGAAGCGTCGGGGTTGTTCTCGGACTTTCGTCGCTGCTGACGATGACGTTTTGCGTGGCGTCGCCGGCTCCCGTGTCCGCGACTGACGCATCGTCGACGCTCTGCAGCGGATACACGGCCTGTAACCAGGGCACGTTCACCACACACGGATATGAAAGCCACAGTGGGTCGTCCTACTGGACCATGTATCCCGGGGACAACTGTACGAACTACGTGGCCTACGTCGAGTCGACCGAATACGCGGTACCGACTCCCACCTTCAATCTGGGCAACGGGGGCCTGTGGGCAACGGCGGCGGCCCAAAATGGGGTGCTCGTCAATCACACGCCGGTCATTGGTTCGGTCGCCGTGTGGGACGGCGGCGATTCCGGAATACCTGGTGAGGGCCACGTTGCGGTGGTCGAAGCGGTGGGACCCGATGACAGTTACATCGTGGTCTCCCAGCAACACATGGCCAGCGACGTCGATGGTTACGACTGGACCGTCATCAATGAGGATCCCACTCAGAATCAATGGGAACAGTGGCCCGACAGTTTCATCCACTTCACTAACGAACCGACCACCACCGCCAACGTGGCGCTGGCGACAACCGCCAACCTCGTGGTTCGAGTCGTTCCTCTCAAATTTGCGAACGACAATTTCATCTTTGTCAATCGTCTCGCGAAAGTGGTTACGCCCGGGGTGCTAACCAACTTCAACGCTGATGGCACTTCGGGCAATTATCAAATTAGTTTTCAGAAAAGTTCGCTTGAGAGCCAGTACGTATTGCACGTGTCGGTGAAGGGATCCAACGTGAGAGTCCTGCGACAGGGCGGTCCCTATACCAACGATGAACCTTCGCTCAGAATTACCGGAGCGGGTAACCCGCAAATCCCGTCGGTGGTGACCGTACTACTGTCACGCGGTTCGACAAGTCCTACCACGACCACGACGCCTACCGTTACCACTACGCTGCCCGCCACGACATCTACAACGTTGTCTCTCGCACTAGAACATCAATTGTCGCATTCACGCAACTCGCGTTAGCGGTCGAGTTCGGGCCAATGACGTCGCCGCAATGGCGAGCGTTCGACGCGTGTTCATTCTCGCCACTCCAACGTGGTGCGCAATTGACGCAACATTTCTTTCGAGCGCGAACGTCGTTACTCATCATCAGCGTTCTGCACTCGGTTTCCCGATACCGCGCGATGACCCACGAGGAAGTATCTCGAGAGTCGTTCCTGTCCCTTAGAGATACCAACGCGTGCAGATCGACCAATGAGGTCGCTTGCCACCGAGGCCGGACCATGGTGAAAGCTGACCCGGGTCCCTTCTCGCTGACAGCAGTCGTCTCTATTGTCGGTGCCGTCTAGTCCCAACCCGCGAGAGAGATTGCCGGGTCCGCGCAACAAGAGCGCGGAAGCACCGCCCACCGGAGAGGTTTCCGAGCTCGCAATTATCGCCGCGGCGCGCAACAGGACCGCACTGGCCGTTCCCGATTCTCCGGTGACCACGTTGACGCACCAATGGATGCCGTAGCTTCGGTAGACGTAGAGGAAACCGGCCGGCCCAAACATGACCTCGCAGCGTGGGGTGGGACCACGAAAGGCGTGCGAAGCTGGGTCGTCACTCCCGCCGTACGCTTCAGTCTCGACGATGAGAGCGCTCACCATTCGGTCCTCGCTTCGGACCACAATTTTTGATCCGATGAGGTCGCGAGCCACGACATCAGGCCGCCGCTCGAAGAACGTTCGTGGGTACGGCTCAGCGGTCATCGAGCACTATCGTAAATGCCGGCGGCGATCAAGAGACGGGCGAAACAACCATCACCGGCTTCTGCGCAGCTCGGTCATTCCGCGCGAAGAATCAGAGCCGCCGAAGTGCGGGCCGCGCTTCGACCCGGCAATAGCGCCACCAGATTAGCGAACACCAGCGAGCCCGCGCCTACGAGCAGCACCGAGACCACGGGCACCGTAGGTTCGGGCACGACGTTGATGCTTCGCGCGAACAGAATCCAAAGTTCCCGTCCGATAATCGCTCCCACTGGAATGCCCACGATTAGGCCGATAAGGGCCGCCACGGTGGCCTGCCAGGCGACCGCCGCGGCCAATTGTCGTTGGGTGAATCCGAGCGCTTTCAATAAGGCTAAGTCTCGACGTCGTCGGCGCACCGACGCAACCAACGTCAGACCCAGGGCCACCACCGCCGCGGCGGCGAGGGCGAAGGCGAGAAAGGCCGGGGTGGCTCGCAGCGTACCGGCGTCGGCCACCTCGGCCGGGCGTGCAGGTTTCGACACCAGCCCCACTTCGTCCTGGGCCGCGTTCTCAAGCACCGGAATGATCTTGTGCAACCGATGGAGCGCCGCCGCGGTGGTGGGCGTCTTCATCCGGATGAACACGGTGTTCGTCCCGCCGCCGGGCAGGTTGAAGATATTCCTCGCGCTTTTGGGTATGAGCTGGAAATCAAGTACGGCACCGGTGCCCAATTCGGTGTGCTGACTGCCGCCAATGGCCGGCAAGGTAGCCGTACCCACGATGCGCAGCGTCGTTGCTTTACCGGAGGAAGCGCTCACGACCACCGTCTCGCCCACCTTCTTATTAAGTTGCGCGAGCGTTTGCGCGCCCAGCACCACCTGATCCGGGCCCTCGAGGCCGTGACCACTGAGCAGGGGTGGCATCACGGTCGCGCCCGGTCTGGTTCCCAGCACGGACTCCGTGTGGCCGTTGAATTGAAGCTGGGCGAAGTCGTAGCCCGACCAGGCCACCACGTCGGGATCATTATTGAGTTCCTTTTCGGTCTGCGCCTGCGGCATGACGCCTACCCCGCCGGCCGCCGCCATCACCACCGTCCAATTCCATCCGTACAGTGATGGACGCGACACCAACGTGTCGAGACTCGAGCCAAAGGTGAGGGTCGCGACCACCACCGAGACCGCCATCACCGACCCGACCACGGCCGAGCGCACCGGGGAGGCCTGACGACCGTCGCCGGGAACCAACGCAAAACGAATGCCGCACACCGCGGGAGCGGGTAGACCCGCGACCATGGCGGCCCGTACTGACTTCGACGAGTGCGCGGAGGCGCGGGCACTGCGACGCGCGACGCGGTGGGGGGCTCGGTGAAAACTGATCGCCACGGCAATGGCGATCAAGAGCACCACCAGCACGAGGACTCCCAGACCAATGACCAAACCGTCGAAAGCCAGACCGGGCGTGGGGTACACGGGCCGCACCGGACCGATAGGTGCCAGCGGCGACAAGAGAAAGGCCACCGCACCGGCGAGCACTGAACCGATCAGGACCGCACCGACCGCGCCAATGAGGCCGTCGAGGGAGGTCATCATCGGTCCCCCTCCCAGGGCGCGCACCACCTCAAGTTCGTCGGCACCCAGCCGCAACTGGCGACCCAGGAGTTGGAGCGCGATGATAAGGGTGACCATGGAGACGATCAAGCCGAAGATGCCCAAGGCAATCGCTTCGGGTTTGATGACGCGTTGCGCAGTCGCTTCCGATGTAGAGGACGTGGCGGTAAGGAGTTGAGGTATCCCGTGCGGCAGAATCCTCGTAATCTCGGCTTCGACGACCGGCAATTCGCGGGGACCTCCCGAGATCTGCAAATTCGAGATGGTCGGATCGGAACAGCATTTCAGCAGCGGCTTGGTGAAGGCCGGCGTGGCGAAGATGGTCGGACTGACGTCGGTGTCGTCGACCACCAACCCGGCACTTGTGGTGACGATGCCGACCAGGGTTACGACGGTGCGAAAAAGTGGTTTACACCTTTGACAGTTCGAGAGGGACTGGACGTCACCGACCACGCCCAGGCGGAATTTCGAGCCGAGATGGAGCCCCATAAGCCGTGCGGCGTCGGCGGTCATGGCCACTTGATGGGCGTTGGCCGGGTTCGGCAATCGACCACTGAGCACGACCATGCGGTCCATCTTGAAAAATACGCCGTTAATACTGCTGTACAGCGTGACCTGCTCTAGCCCTCCCTTCGGTGACCACGAGACGGGATAACCCTTGGGTCCAACTCTTTCGGCCGAGTAGCCGGCTTCGTTCTCGATCCGCGCGACGTGGGGAAGATGCGAAATCTTCTTAATGAGGGTGGCGTCGTACCCGGTGGGATCGGGATGGAAGAGCCCCGTTATAAAGGACAGGTCCGACGGATTGGTGCTTTCGAGGAACTGATGAAAGGACGTCTCCGTGCGACGAGCCCCGGCTAAGGAGGCCATCGCTACCCCACCAACCGAACCAATGAGCAACACGATGCTCAGATAACCGGGCCAACGGCGACCAAAACTGGTTCGGAACCGATACCATGCGACGCGAAGTGCTTGAGTCATGTCACCTGATTCTCCCGAGCACAACATAGACGGCAAATGTTGATGAAAGCCTCACCGTTTGGACGTCGCACTGCCACCTAGGTGACCGCACGAATTCGCCTGGTGCTACCACCCCTGGCGGCGCGAACCACGACCCGTGGCGCGAGCATTACCGCCTCGCCTAGTCCCGTACGGCGAACCTTATCGATTGATGGGCGCGCAGCGATCACCGCCCGGAGCAGACTTCGCGTTCTAAAGAAATTCTCTATTTCGTCATCCGATCCTCTGGCGGCTCCGAATAGTAAAGGAACCGACCCAAGGAGGCCGTATGGAAGCCGTAAGCAGAAGGATGTTTTTTAAGCAGGCCGGGGCCGCCGCGGCGATTGCCGCAGTTGCGAGCAGCGCCGTCGTGGGGCCCATGGGCCTCGCTACCGCCGTTGCCGGAGCCGCTACGAATAACGAACGTGACCTGACACCTCAAGAAGACCTTCGCAAGGGCGAAGACCTCGTGGCACACGTCAAGAACGCCCGCACCGGAGAGATCAGTCTCTTCATCGGTCACCAAGAAGTGACTATCCATGACCGCAAGGTCGCCGCCCGTCTCGTTCGCGCGACTCGCTAAGAGGAGAAGACCATGTCATCACACCGCGAAGCACCAGAAATTGCCAAGGACCCGGTCGCCGACAGCACCGACCTCTACGCGTTCATTAGTCCCGATGCCGCCGGCACGGTGACCATGATCGCCAACTACATCCCGCTCGAGGGGCCGGCCGCCGGACCAAACTTTTACGAGTTTGGCGACGACGTGCTCTACGAGATACACATCGACAACGACGGCGACGGCGTCGCCGACGTGAGCTACCAGTTCAACTTCCGCAGCGAGAACACGGTGCCCACCACGTTCCTCTATAACGTGGGCCCCATCGAGTCGCTCGACAGCATGTACTGGAACCGGCGCCAGTTCTACTCGGTGGCACGGGTATCGCGCAAGGGACATCGGCAAATGCTCGCCGAAAACCTGGCCTGTCCCCCGTGCAACATCGGACCGCTCTCGACGCCGGACTACCCGTCCCTGGCGAGCGCCGCGGTGCACAACATCGGCGGTGGACGCACGGTCTTTGCCGGCCAGCGGGCCGAAGCGTTTTTCGTCGACCTCGGCGCCATCTTCGACCTCGGCGACCTTCGACCCATTGCTAATCTGCACGCCACGTTCGGATTGCCCCAGCTTGCGGCGGCGCCGGGCGTGAACTCCACGGCGTCGGTCAACGTGCACAGCATCTGCATCCAAGTCCCGATCAGCGACATCGCCAACGGGGGCACCGCACCCACCAGTACTTCGGCGACCAAGTCCTCGGTCGGCATCTGGACCACCGCCAGTCGTCGCAAGGCCCGAGTCTTGAATTCCAACGGAGGAACGGGCATCGAGACCGGTCCCTACGTGCAGGTGTCGCGACTGGGCAACCCGCTGTTCAACGAAGTGCTCGTGCCGCTCAGCGAAAAAGACACGTGGAATGCGCAGCCTCCCTCGGGTGACAAGAGCTACACCAAGGGCGTCTCGAGTCCGGAGCTGGCGGGTCTGCTCAACGTGCTCTACCCAGGCGCGTTCCCCAACCTGGCGGCGTACACCAAGCCCCGGGCCGACCTGGAAGCGATTCTGCTCACCGGCATTCCAGCCGGCGTCATCTCCGCGGACTTTTCCACCTTCACCGGCACGACGCAGGCGGACATGCTCCGTCTCAACCTGGCCATTCCGGCCAGTGCCAAACCCAATGCGCTCGGCGTCGTCGGCGGCGACGTCGCGGGCTTCCCGAACGGTCGTCGGATCATCGACGACGTGGTGAGCATTGAATTGCTGGCCATCGCCGGAGCCACCATTCCGCTGGTCGACAAGTCGTTCACCCCTGACGCGGCCCTGGCCGACGTCAGCGACGGAGTGACCGGCGCCGGGCTGACGTTCCTGCCGAGCTTCCCGTACCTGGGCACGCCGTACAGCGGCTACAACATCCCGGCATAGCGAGGATCACGATGAAAGAACGTCAACTCCCCCCGAGTTGGGATGGCAGCGTGGTCCTCGATATTGGGGGGGAGGTCGGAGCGTTGTTGCTCCGCACCCCCCCAGCTTTACACGGCCGAGAGATCGACCTCGATCCCGACGACACGACGCTGCCCCACACGCACAGTGCCGTACGAGAGCGCCAGTTGCCCCACGGCGTCTCGTACGCCGCGGTCTACCCGAACTTAAAGGCTGGCCTCTATAACGTCGAAGGTTCTGGCCAACGAATCGTCATCGTCGGAGGGCGAGTTACGGAAATTGATTATGACGTCTCGATGGAACTGCCGATTACGCATGTACACGGTGATCACGCCCACACCCACGAAGTTCTGAAGTAGTAAGAGGAGAACAGCATGTTGATAGGAGAAATCTTCGGACCGGATCTTTTGATCGTGGTCATCTTGGTGGCGGTCTTGATTTTTGGCGGCGCCGCCATCCCGAAGTTCGCACGCAGTCTGGGTCAGGCGAAGAATGAATTTGAGAGGGGTATGAACTCGGTCAAAGAAACCGGCCAGTCCATCAGCAAAGCAGCCACCATAACTGAGTTGAAATCTCCAGGGACTTTCAATTAAATGAAACGAATGAAACACCGCGAGTGAATCAACGTGCGCAGGCTTCTGACCTGCGCCAAGGCCGCGTAACGTGGGCAGCTAACGGGGACCGACTCGAATTTCGAGATAGCGAGTGGCGCTCGCGTGACCTAAGGAATCAGTGGCCACCACCCCCACGTAGAACGAACCACTCTTTCTTGGCGTGCCGGCGACCGTGCCCGACGACGACAGTCGGAGTCCAACGGGCAACTTGCCCGACGTGATCGTCCAGGTGAACGGCCCCATTCCGCCTTTTGCGATGAGGCTCCTCACGAAAGCGGTCCCTGCTTTGGCCCTCGGGAGCGCTCCCGTCGTGACCGTGGGTGGTGTCACCACATGGAAGGACCAGGTGACGGCAGACTGTCCCGGTTGATCGATGCTCGCGGTGTACGTGCCCTGGCTCAGCGGTGACTTTGGAATCAAAAAGACCGCGTCGTCGTCTTGGAGGATCTCCAGCCCGGTTGGTCCATAGACCGTATCGGTCGTCAGATAGTCATTCGCGTCGACCACGCAAAGCGTGCTGTTCTGGCTCGTCTCGATCGCACCACCGGTTAAAGCCAACGTCGCCGTCAATCCCGCCGCCGGTTCCTGGCTCAGCAAAGCAATTAGCGGCAATCCAACCGCGGGACTTCCTGACCACTTGCAAGTCTGAAGTGGAGACGGCAATTCATTGCCGTCGGTCGTTAAGTCCGTGGTCATGCCCGAACCGGGAAACAGAATCGCACCGGCGACGGGAGGATTTTCATTGAGACCACTAATAACATCTAAACCTGCGTCGCCCCCGTGGTCGGCGAACGCTACTTGAGCGAGCGTCGCGCGCAACATGCCAACCGCGTGAAAAGGCGCCGCCAACCAGCCATCAATAATTTGGACATCCGATTCACCTCCGACCTCGGGGAACAGGTCGCTGGAGTCCCCCTCCTGCGCGCCGGCCGCGGTGTAGTAGGGACTGGCCGGATTTTCGGTGTGCTCGCTTACGTACGCGCCGGTGAAATATTTTGACGGACTCTTTTCGAGATAAATGAGATGATCAACGATGCCGGCATCCCAGGTCTGCTGATCGGTCACTGCCGCCAATCCGGCGGCAACGCGGTACAGATTTATTTCGCCCAGCCAGTCCGATCCACTCGGGCCAGCGCGTGCCACGCTGTGCAGCACCGAATCGCGCGACTTCGTGGTGGCCGGGCTCGCGGACGACAAAAGAAAGATGGAGGCCAGTAAGGCAATTGCCGTAGCAACCGGCAGGCTCTTAGTGACCGATCTCATCAACGTCGTCACCTGCTTTCTGCCTCATGCCTGGTACCCACGATACGGCTCAAAAGCTAGTCGCGTCGCTCGACCATATCCTTCTC
>Ga0182024_10007837_pt1 | contig 22866 bp, 19 predicted proteins | sample P32metaG_FD_120480 | JGI IMG/M metagenome (GOLD analysis project Ga0182024, IMG submission 120480) | Permafrost microbial communities from Stordalen Mire, Sweden - P3-2 metaG (Illumina Assembly) | ecosystem: Environmental > Terrestrial > Soil > Wetlands > Permafrost | place: Sweden: Stordalen... | reverse complement strand
TTTGTATGACTGTAGGTAGCCCTCTCTCTCGCCCCGACTGCGCCAACCCGTTACCGGCACCACCCGAGATCAAAATCAGTCTTCTGACAGGAGGCGTCGACAGACCTTACGCATTCGGTCTCGCGATGGCTCTGGCATTTAAGGACATTTCTTTAGAAGTAATTGGCAACAGTGTAGTCGATACTTTTGAAATGCATTGCACACCCAACGTGGCGTTCTTAAGTCTCTATTGGGAACCGCTGGAAAATCGTAATCTCGCAAGTAAAGTATTTAGGGTTTTGCTGTTCTACTCGCGGCTTGTCCTCCACGCGGCCGGTGCCAATGCGAAAATTATTCACATTTTGTGGAACAACAAAGTCCAACTCTTCGATAGAACGCTCCTAATGTTGTACTACAAGGCACTCGGGAAAAAAATTGTATTAACGGCGCACAACGTCAATGTTGCTAAAAGAGACTCCAGAGATTCCGCATTGAATCGCCTGACATTGAGGATCCAGTACCGGCTTGCTGACCATATCTTCGTGCATACTAATAAAATGAAAATGGAACTCGTTCGCGACTTTGGAGTTCGAGAGCGCGCCGTAACGGCTATTCCTTTTGGGATTAACAATTCTGTCCCCAACACGGCCCTTAGTCCAGCTCAAGCGAGGAAGCGTCTGGGTATCCAGGAGGGCGAACGAACCATCCTCTTCTTCGGTCGGATGCGGGAGTACAAGGGTTTGGAGTACCTCGTTGACGCTTTTAGTCAGCTCGGACCAGGGAACTATCGGCTTATCGTTGCCGGCGAACCGAAGAAGGGTACTGAGGAGTACCTGAGCGATATTCAACGGTCGATCAGGCGGGCCGGGACCGAAGCGAGGATCATCCAGAAGTTAGAATTCATTCCCGATGACGAGGCCGAGTTGTATTTCAAAGCATCCGACGTCTCCGTTCTGCCCTACACGCGCGTCTTCCAAAGTGGTGTTCTTTTCCTGGCGTACAGTTTCGGTCTTCCCGTAATCGCCACTGATGTCGGATCACTCTCCGACGACATTGTGCCCGGGAGAACCGGACTGCTATGCCGTCCGCGCGACGCTGCCGACCTAGCAAGAGCAATTCGAGAGTACTTTAATTCCGAGTTGTATGTGGCGTTGGATCGCCACCGCCAAGAGATACGGGATTACGCGAATGCGCGTCATTCTTGGGATGTGGTAGGCGATATAACCAAGAAGGTTTATACGGATCTGCTTACGGTATCCAATAGTTGAACCCCTTGTATCCTTTGACCCTGGCGCGAAAGTGTATTACCGGCGTCGCCGGAGCGAAGTGGGCAAGTACGACGGCATCTGCTGGTAGCCGGAACCAGCGCGATACTCCAGGATCATTATGAGCGCACACGCTGATAGCCACCTCGCGCTTCAGGACAGCAACAACGCTGTGAAGGATAGACTATACGAGTCGATCTGCCGACTGACAAACTGGCTGGAGAAGAACGACTATCGTGGCTACGACACATTCGACGGCTTGAACGCTCGATTCGTGCGGCCTCTCACGTTCGAGAACAGGTATTTGCGCATCGCTCTTCAGCAGGGTGTGCGTCGATTTCCCATCAATTTACGTCCGTTGCTGGGGGTCGCCAAGAGCCGCTCCACGAAGGGCATGGGTTTTCTGGCCAGGGGCTTTCTGCGCCTTCATGAGGCCACAGCCGATCAAGCTTATAGGGACAAGGCGGAGTTGGCTTTGCAATGGCTGGTGGAACACCAATCGCCGGGTTATGCGGGCGCGTGCTGGGGTAATCATTTTGACTATCAATCACGGAGCTCATACGCTCCGAGGAATTTGCCATCGGTGGTGTGGACCTCGCTCATCGGACATGCGTTTCTAGACGCCTACCAGAGGTTCGGGGACCATAAGTCTCTGCGCACGGCCGTAAGTTCTTGCGAACATATCCTGCATGATCTAAAGGCGCACGCCGAAGGAGCCTCTTTTTGCCTCCACTACTTCCCGACCTCGACACACCAAGTTCACAACGCGAATACTCTCGGCGCCAGCTTGTTAGCCCGTGTTTATTCTCACACTCGCGATGAGGCCTACCGGGCTTTCGCTGAGAAGGCGATGCAATACACAGCCGACCGCCAGCGCTCCGATGCGTCTTGGTATTACGGTGAAGCGCCGAATCTACGCTGGGTGGACAACTTTCATACCGCATACGTGTTAGATTCCTTCAAATACTACGGCGAAGCCACAGGTGACGGCCGGTTTGATCAAAAGATGATGCGCGGATACGAACATTGGAAGAGAACCTTCTTCCTTTCGGACGGAACACCAAAGTATTACGATCGTAAGACTCTGCCGCTCGACATCCAGTGCTGCTCCCAAGCGATTGATACACTGGTCTTCTTCCAAGATCGCGATCCAGAAAGTCTGCCGCTGGCCTTAAAGATCGCTGCTTGGACCATCGAGCACATGCAGGATCGCACGGGTTACTTCTACTATCGCCGCTACTCGCGCTGGATCGTAAACCGAACTCCCACACTGCATTGGGGGCAGTCCACCATGTTGTGCGCACTAGCCGGCCTTTACAAGTCTTTGTAGACGAGCAACATCTGGTGGCGAGAAAAGTCCTCATTATCGTAGAAAATCTGCCGGTTCCTTTCGACTCGCGTGTGTGGAAAGAGGCGACTGCTCTCTACAAAAGCGGCTACGAGGTGACCGGGTGGCTGGGGTACAGACCGGCTACAGACGCACGAATTTCTCAGGAACTGTTTGCCAGGAACGCGCCATTTCTGTTCCACTTGGTGGAGAGAGCCGTCAATGTCTGAGCTAGAAGATCGCCTCATGCAGTGCTTCATGTCGGTGTTTCCGAGCCTTACACCGGAAGAGATTCGGGTAACCAACGCGGAGTCGTCAGGTGTATGGGATTCTCTGACCGGCGTGACATTAGCCGCAGTTGTTCAGGAAGAGTTTAGTGTGGAAATTGACCCGTCAGAACTCGATTCATTCGAAGCGTATCGGCGCTATCTGCGCGGACTGGACCGACAGGAATAAAGATGCCACGAGTGAAGGAAGTATCGCTGCGGGGATTTGCGAATCGAGTGCTGCAACACTTGGCCAGGATCCTTCCCGGTGCCCAGTCGCTTCGCGTCACCCTGCACCGCGCCAGAGGAGTTCAGATTGGGAAGAACGTGTGGATCGGCTATGACGTGATTCTGGACACATCGCGCCCGCACCTCATCACGATCGAGGACGGCAGTTCGATCGGCATACGCGCCACAGTGATCGCCCATTTCAGGGGCGCAGAAGGCGTCAAGATCGAACGAGACGCATTTATCGGGCCGTGCGCTGTAATTCTTCCGAACGTCGTGATCGGCCGGGGCGCCGTGGTCACCGCTGGCAGCGTGGTGACCCGCTCGGTACCTCCAATGACTGTAGTGCAAGGAAATCCGGCGGTTCCCGTGGCACAATGCGGAGTTCCGCTCGGCCCGGATATCACGTTGCAGGACTTCTCGAAGAGTCTGAAGCCTGTCGTTTCTAGCCGGCTGCGGCTGGCCGGGACGGAATCGAAACTAGCGACGGCGCACGAGGGGAGAAGCACTTCGTGAAGTTGGTTGTTCCATTCGTCGACGAACTTGAGGTGAAAGACGCCCGCTTCATCCGGCTGGCTGAGCATCTCGGAATAAGTTTTGAAACGCTCGCTTTGCCGCGAGACCTTCGCCAGCATGGACAATATTTAGAAAGCGCCGTTCCAGATTCTCATTCGTGCTTTGTCGTGAACCCTGAGGTAATGCGGAGTTGGGTGGGAGGAAATGCTCTTCCGGAAAGCCTAGTCTCCTGTCTCACGTCGCACTTTTCGCATTTAATCGTCCATGGTCTACGGCCCAAAGCCTTCGACGCCAAGACCGTGGCCGCGCTGTCGCAGGGCCGCCTTTATTCCATCGAGTCACTCGGCGGGGTGAGCCAATATGAGATTGGCCGGAATTCCCAAGACATCTGCGGGCCGTTCGCGGGTCTCACCTTCGGTCCAGCGAATCGCGCTAACGATTGCGTCCTATCCGGAACCGTTGATGATCCCGACGTGCGCCAACTCATCTCAATCGGCGGACGTCCGTTTATGTCATCCGTGCGACGGAAGACGAGCGAAGTGCTTTTCATCGCCAGCGAGGATATCGCGGATCTAAACGCCGAGGTAGGCGACACACCCTTAACTGTGTACTTCTCCCGATTGGTGCCCCACACCATGGCATTGCGGTATGTGTTCGGGGAGGAAAGTTGGCGCCCGAGTGCACAACACGCGGCTCTTATCATTGACGATCCACTTCTGCGCGACAGTTACGGATTCTTAGACTTCGAATCTCTGCTGCACCTGATGACTCGGCATAAGTTCCACACAACAATAGCCTTCATACCGCACAACTACAGGAGAAACTCGCCGAACACAACACGGATGTTCCGTGAGAATACTGACAATTTCGGCATTTGCTTTCATGGAAACGACCACACTGGTGCTGAGCTTGCGGCGACCGACACTAACCACCTGAACACCATGCTCCATATCGCGGAACATCGGATGCGAATGCATGGCGAAATCACCGGCTTGGAGTGCGACAAGGTGATGGTGTTTCCTCAGGGGAAGTTCTCGGTCGAGGCAATGCGGGTTCTGAAATCCCGGAACTTCCATGCCGCCGTAAATACCATCCCTCACCCCTTGGGACAGCCAGTGCGGCTCACCATTGGCGAACTCGCTCAGCCAGCCATCCTTCGGTATAGCGGCTTTCCGCTGTTCCTTCGCAAGCCTATCCAGCACACCGAGCGACACGACATCGCGTTCAACCTGTTTTTTGGCAAGCCAGTCTTGATCGTCGAACACCATGATGTCTTTCAGCGGCCTGATTCTTTGGCCGAGGTCGCTGAAAGAATCAACTCGCTGGCGCCAGAGATACGCTGGTCCAATCTAGCTACCGCGGTTGACTGCTCCACGCTGAGACGCTGCTCGCCGGAAGGCGTTCACCATGTGCGAGCGTACTCAGGAGCCACCCAAATTCACAACCGCTCGAGTTCCTCCCAACGGTTTTCGGTTGAATGGAGCCATGCCACTCAAGACCCTCGGGTGGAGCAGGTCCTGCAGAATGAACTGCCAGTACCTTGTTTTGAAGTGGATCATAATGGGATCCGAGTCTCGGTGGAAATGGCTCCCGGCGATTCGCAGACGTTCGCAGTGGCCTACCGGAATGAGCTGGCAACTCAAGGAGGACTTGGGTTCCGCTGGACAGCGAAAGCTTTTCTACGGAGAAGGCTTTCGGAGATACGAGACAACCACCTCAGCAAGAATCCACGAGTGCTGGCGATCGCCAAGACTCTGCAGCGACGGTTGCAACCAGTGCGCTGACAACGCCAGCGGCCTTGCTCCTACCGTGTAGAAGAATTCACTTGACCCTAAGGCTCGAAGTCACTTCATCGCTTCCAGCCGCTCAATGATCCTCGATGGGGCGACTTTTTGCAACGTCATCGTGCGAATGCTTTGAATTCATCCCTGGGATTTTCGAATTGTGCCGCTCCGCTCACAGTTTGGGCTACCTCCTTGTTGTGGTTACTAATCAGGCCGGAATCGCGCGAGGCTACTATTCCGAGTCAGACTTCAACGATTGACGGAGTGGATGATGGCCCGTTTAACGGAAAAGAAAATAGGCATTACACGACTCTACTATTGCCCGTACCATCCGGTCTTCGGTGTAGGCAAGTATAAGCACGATTCTCCGGATCGGAAGCCCAATCCTGGTATGCTGCTGCGCGCGCAGTCCGATCTGGATTTGGATTTGGGGTCGAGCATCCTTATCGGTGACAAACTTTCAGACATCCAAGCTGGTTGCGCGGCTGGGATTGGCACTCAGATTTTCCTGACGTCCAAACGCTTCAAATGCGAACCACAAACGATTTCGTGCTACGTCTCCTCTTCGCTGGATGATATCCGGTCCACCCTTTTTTCTCGCCTCGGAAACATTCCGTCCAACGGCACGAAGCTGAACAGCGCCTCAACCCTCTGTAGATCGCAGTCACTGGTAATTAAATCAACGGCTCCGCTTGTTGTGAAGCCAAAGGAAGTATCTTGAACATCACTATTTTCGGATTGGGTTACGTCGGCACCGTATCAGCTGGATGCCTCGCCAGGAATGGACACAAAGTCATTGGCGTCGATCCGATGCAGACGAAGGTTGATCTGATAAACAACGGTCAGTCTCCCATCATCGAAGCAGATATCAGTGAGATGATTGCGTCGTCTGTCGCAGAGGGACGACTTCATGCGACAGACGATGTCGCCCAAGCCATCAGAGACACGGAGTTATCTTTTGTATGCGTTGGAACTCCTAGCCAGTCCAATGGAAATCTCGATCTGCGATACGTCAAGCGCGTGTGCGAACAAATCGGCGAAGCACTTATGGAAAAGGACGAGTGGCACACTGTAGCCATCCGCAGCACCATCCTGCCGGGGACCATGTGCCAAATCGTAATCCCAGCTTTGGAGAAATCTTCCGGAAAGACGGCGGGAACCGATTTCGGCGTCTGTCACAATCCTGAATTTTTGCGCGAAGGTTCAGCGGTAAAGGATTTCTACTGTCCCCCGAAGACTGTAATTGGGGAACTAGATCACACTAGCGGTGATGTATTGGCTCAGTTGTACGCCGGGATACCCGGCCCGCGTATTCGGACGGATTTAAAAACCGCTGAGATGGTCAAGTACAGCGACAACAGTTGGCATGCACTGAAGATCGGGTTTGCAAATGAAATAGGCAATCTCTGTAAGTCCTTCGATATCGATGCTCACGACGTCATGAAGATCTTCTGCCAGGACCAGAAGCTCAACATTTCTCCCGCTTATCTTTCGCCTGGATTTGCGTTTGGCGGATCGTGTTTGCCCAAGGATCTAAGGGCGCTGTCCTACCGAGCCAAGATGCACGACTTAGAACTTCCCATTCTCAATTCAATCCTGCGAAGCAATGAGATGCAGATCGCAAGGGGTCTTCAGGCGATCATGGACAAAGGGCACAAACGCATCGGTTTGCTCGGTTTCAGCTTCAAGGCCGGAACGGACGATCTTCGGGAGAGTCCCGTGATTGAAATCGCCGAACGCCTGCTTGGCAAGGGTTATGACCTGCGTCTTTATGACAAAAATGTAAACATCGCCAGCCTGGTGGGTGCCAACCGGGACTTTATTCTCAACCGCATTCCCCACATCTCGAAGCTGATGGTTGGCGACATCGATGATGTTCTGAACCATGCGCAAACGGTGGTGATTGGCAACCAGGGTCCGGAGTTCAGGAATGTCCCCGATCGTCTACGCGACGATCAAGTCCTGGTAGACTTTGTGCGCGTTACCGGGGGTCGTAGGAGCCAGGAGGGAAAGTATGATGGCATCTGTTGGTAAGCGGCGCTTGGTTCGTGGCTCCGTTTGAAACAGATTTCTCTCATAGCTGTCACTCACGGCACCTGGTCAACAAGAGGCCAACACCGCCACCGGGACTGCCATGCTGTGTGCGCTAGCCGGACCTTGCAAAAGAGTCTAAATTACCACCGTGACTCATAGAATACTGATTATCGTTGAGAACTTGCCCGTTCCGTTCGACATGCGGGTGTGGAAGGAAGCCATTTCACTTCAAAAGGCGGGATACAGCGTCACAGTTTTGTCCCCGCGCGGAAAGGGCTACGAGAAAAGGTACGAAGTTCGCGATGGGATTCATGTTTATCGGCACCCTTTACCCCAAGAAGGAAACAGTCCCTTCGGGTACGTCCGCGAGTATGCCTCCGCGCTATTCTGGGAATTCCTCTACACCTGGTGGATCTACCTTCGCGCAGGATTTGATGTCATCCAAGGCTGCAATCCGCCCGATGACATCTTCCTGATCGCCCTGCCCTTCAAGCTTATGGGGGTCAGGTATATCTTCGACCATCATGACGCCAATCCAGAGCTTTATTTGTCGAAATATGGCAAGCGGGGCGCATTTTATCACATCCAGGTTTGGCTGGAGAAGCTAACTTATAGAGTTAGCGACGTGGTGATGGCGACCAACAACAGCTACAGGGACCTTGCCATCGCGAGAGGCGGTCTCAATCCGGAGGATGTATTTGTTGTCCGCAATGGCCCAGCTTTGCAGACCTTCAAGGCTGTGCCTCCCGACCCTTCTCTCAAGTACGGTAAAAACTATCTCATTGGGTACGTGGGAACAATGAGCATCCAGGAAGGCTTGGACATTCTCCTTGACGTGGCGCTCCACATCAAGAACCTAGGCCGCCGCGACATCCATTTTACTTGTGTTGGCGGTGGACCCGGACTGTCCAGCCTCCGCCAGATGGTGCAAGAGAAGGATCTCAGCGATATGGTTAACTTCACTGGAAGAATTTCGGACCAGCAATTGTTAGAGATCCTCTCAACATCCGATATCTGTGTCAACCCAGATAAGCCATGCGAGATGAATAACATCTCCACGATGATTAAAATTATGGAGTACATGGCATTGGGCAAGCCGATTGTCCAATTCGATCTCAAAGAGGGCCGATTTAGCGCCCAGGATGCGGCCATCTATGCCGATACCGAAAATCAAGTGGCGGATTTCGTTGCCAAGCTTTTGTGGTTGCTTGATCATCCAGATGAACGAGAACGAATGGGTGAATTCGGCCGCAAGAGAGTCGCGAGCGAGTTGGCTTGGGAGTACTCGGTTGAACATTTGCTTGCAGCGTATGATAGAGTTTTCAATAGAAGGCCAGTAACAAAATGGGCGTGGCTCGATTTGTCGCGACAAGCGGTTAAGTCTCAAAATCAATCGAAAAAAAGAATTGACTAATGGATTGGTCGGTAAGTACCGGTGAGTCCATGCGTGACCTGAGTCTCTGGTCCCGGGATGACGAAAACTTAGGGTTAACGAGTTGAATATGCACAACCGCAAAATCTCTCGGGAACGGGCACGTATTTGTATGCCCAGTGGAAGAAACTTCAGTAGAGAGACCTTCCTTTGCGGTCATTACGAAGCACAGGATGTCCTCGTCGAGGTCAATGACGTCGACTTGGTCTGCCTGGAGCCGGGTAGTGGACACAACTTCAAGAAGCGCTGGCAGGCGTGGCTGATGTATCGGGACATCTCGGGAAGTGGCGTTTTTGCAAATCCCGGCCTCAACAAAGTCAGGCTTACTCGGGAGTATGATCTATTCCTAGCTAGGTGTCAGACGGAAAAGGACCTGCCGCATATTAATGCCATCGAAGGCTGGAAAGATCACTGTAAGAAGAGCGTTTGCTGGATCGATGAATTGTGGGCGGCAACAATCCCGAAAGCAAACCATTGGCTTCATGCGCTTAGGCAGTTCGATCACATTTTTACAAGCTGCCTCGGCACGGTCGAACCATTGTCGAAAGCTATAGGGCGGCTGGTTCACTGGCTTCCCTGCGCGGTTGACACGCTTCGATTCACTCCGTATCCCGACGCACCAACGCGTACGATCGACCTCTACAGCATTGGGCGAAGACGAGAAGGAATTCACCAGCAGCTCCTTCAGGCGGCCAGGCGGAGAGAAATATTCTATATCTACGACACATCTCAAGGGTCTATGGCGAACGTTTATGACCATGGGGAGCATCGCGATTACTTTGCGAATGTCGCAAAGCGAAGCCGATATTTTATGGTGGCGCCCGGAAAAGTCGATTTGCCTGGAGAAAATCAAGGCCAATCTGAAGTGGGACATCGCTACTGTGAGGGAGCTGCCGCTGGCGCAGTGCTGCTTGGACAAGCGCCGCATGGTGTAGCATTCCAGCAGATGTTTCCTTGGCAAGATGCGGTGATACGAGTTGAATCTGATGGAAGCGACATAATGGATGTAGTTGCCGGATTGGCATTAGATCCCGAGCGAGTCTCCGCAGCCTCTCGAAGAAACGCCGTAGGCGCGCTGCTGCATCACGATTGGGTCTATCGATGGAAGGAAGTCCTGAAAGTCGCGGGTTTCGAGCCGTCGCCAGGCATGCTTGCCCGTGAGTGCCGCCTGCAAGAGCTGGCGGCGATGGTGGCTGGCCCCCTAGAGGCTGAGGCTCTTGTGGAAAAGGGTTAACCGTTCCCTGAGATACCGCTGACACTATAACTACGACAAATATGATAGCCGATACGCGAGTATACAATGTAGTGCCAACAGGCGAAGTAGCCCCTTTATCCTTCGGCTCGGCGCCCGACGTATCGTCTAAGAACTCGGAATCAGCCTCCAGCAAAATGACCGCTAATCCAACACGAACGACAGTCGCCCTCTTCGGGATGTTCGGTGTCGGTAATCTCGGAAATGAGTGCACACTGCAAGCGATCCTTGCAAACCTTCGCAGGTTCCTGCCGAACGCTGAAGTTCGCTGTATTTGCGGTGGTCCAGATGAGACCGCATTCAGTTACAATGTCCCTGCTTTTACGATACGAGACATGCTGCTCCCCCCGCTGGATAGTCGAATATTGCAATTACTGAGGAAACTTTTTCTCGGAATCTTCATTGAGCTGGGCCGATGGGTGAAAGTGATCACGAAATTGGCAGGCACCGACATGCTGGTGATGACAGGAACGGGGATGCTGTCGGACGTCGGCATTTCGCCCTTTGGCTTGCACTACGATATACTCAGATGGTCCATCGCAGCAAAGTTGTGCCGCTGCAAATTACTTTTTGTAAGTGTGGGCGCAGGCCCGATACGCCATCCCCTCAGCAAACTCTTCGTTAAGGTAGCCTTAAGGCTTGCCGATTACCGATCCTATCGTGACATCTTCTCTAAAAGCTATATGGAGGGAATGGGGATTGCGAGTGAACGTGACGCCGTTTATCCTGACCTAGCGTTCAGCCTACCCGCCGGTAGCGTCCCTAATCCCCGCGCCGGTGACAAGCGAAAAACTGTGATCGGAATTGGGCTGATCACATACGACACGAGCCGCGCTGCCACTCCAGAAAAGGTCGAAACCATTTATCGCGATTACGTCGCGAAAGTCGCGACTTTTGTGCGTTGGTTGATCGACCATAACTACACTGTGAGATTTCTCATTGGTGACGTTGTGTACGATACTCGCGTACGGCAGGATTTGCGAGCATTACTGGAGCGCGGCGGACTGAGTTATGAGGCCGGACAGATTATCGACGAGCCAGCGCGTTCCGTCGACGAGTTGCTATCCCAATTAGCAGGAACGGATATTGTGGTTGCGAGCCGGTTTCACAACGTCCTCTTGGCGCTAATGCTCAGGAAACCCGTTGTGGCGATCTCCTTTCACGAAAAGGTTGAATCCTTGATGAGGGCAATGGAACTTACTCAGTTCTGTCAAGATATCGAGAACGTGGATGTTAACAAATTAATTGACCAACTTGCTGCACTTGAAGAGAATGCGGAAAGTATTACGTGTGGACTAGAACGGAAGTCGGAATTATATCGAGGGAACCTGGAAGAGCAGTACGAATATATCTTCAAAACATTATTACAGCCGATTAATCCGGGTCAAGAGAGCCTGAATCACGTAAGGCATCGAGAAGTTTCTCGCGGATGAGGAAGTCTATTCAAAGTAGGATTCCAGCGTCTCTGCGCCCCAGGTCTAATCGTTTCTATGCATCAAGGATCGGCCGGCGGCCATTCAATAGCAAGAGACGAGTTATAAAGTTATGCCTTACTTATATGAGCTGCCAGCGTCGGTATCCTTTCGCGGGAAGGGACTTTTCGGATACTCATTTGGCCCGATGCAACAGAAAGATCTGGAAGTGCTGTACATTGAATCCGAAACAGGCCACGATACCTTTATGATCTGTACGGGCGTCGTCCGCACGTACTACGTTCTCGCCGGTAGTGGTTGCTTTACGATTGACGGTCGCGCCTATAACGTCGGCCCTGGCATTCTCGTTGAGGTTCCATCAGGGGTCGAATACTCCTATTCCGGCCGTATGACGATGCTAGGCCTTTGTAAACGGAACTGGCTTCACAGGGAGGATAAATGGACGCGATGGAACCGCGATGTAGTTGGTGCGGAGGACCCGTGGTCCCTCACTGCCGCATCTTGGCCTACGCGATTAGCTCGGCTCAAGATCTTCGGTAAATCTCCTACTCGCGCATTTCTTCGACTCAGCGAGCGTTTGTGGAATATTCTTCCCTCCTCATTTCGAGCAACTCGACTACTCATTTGGTACGGTCATTTCGTTCACGCGTTGGCCAGGATAGAGCATGTTCGCGCCCAGGCGTTTGATACATATTTTCTTCGAAGTCGACCTCAGCTCGAATTGATACGACGTCTGGTGGACAAAAAGCGCAGCGGTGATACGTTACGAGTCGCGGTGTTAGGTTGCAGCACAGGTCCCGAAGCTTATTCCATTGCATGGGCGATAAAGGCAGCGCGACCCGATCTTAAGCTTATCTTGCATGCTGCCGACATTTCAAAGGAGGCGGTGGCATTTGCAGAACGGGGCGTTTACCCCCTAAACGCAGGGGTCGGTGATAAGCGGATTTATGACTGCATGGCTGCAGGGCGTTGGCGGATTTGCGAGTCAGGCTCAGAACTGGTCGGTTCTGAGATTTTTGAGGCGATGACTGCGGATGAAAGGGCAGACGTTTTTGAGTTCTACGAAGACGTGGCAGTTGTAAAACATTGGATCAGGGACGGGATCAACTGGCACGTTGAGGACGCCAAGGGCCCACAAATCGTTGAGTCTGTGGGAGCTCAGGACATAGTAGTAGCGAGCAATTTTCTGTGCCACATGGAGGATTTGGAGGCGGACCGATGTCTTCGTAACATAGCGCGACTAGTCCGTCCTCACGGCTACCTTTATGTGTCGGGAATCGCAGTGAATGTCCGAGCGAGAGTTGCTCGGGAACTGGGATGGGAGCCAGTGGCGGATTTATTTGATGAGATCCATGAGGGGGATATTGGCTTGAGAGGGCAATGGCCTTATCACTACTCCGGCTTGGAGCCTTTAAACAAGAAGCGAAAGGACTGGAAGATTCGCTACGCAGCCGCTTTCCAACTAGGCTCGGCGACCCCTCTACCGTACCTTAGCGATGAGAGGGCGCTCTCTCACGACAGGAATGAAACGTTGAGTGGACGCCTCAATTGTTGATAGCTGCTGAGCAATTGCGCAAGTATCGGATCTTGCAAAAGTTCGGGAGAATGCCTGAGAGTGGTCTGGAAACGCGATGAAGGATTTGAAAGAGCGAGCGATTCGGGGTGGTCTAGCAGTATGATATTAGCCCGGCTGCTGGACCCAAAAGACTTCGGATTAGTCGGTATGGATACAGCCTTCTCTAGCGGCGGGTTTCGTCTTCGGTGAGGCGGGAGTACAACACTCAGCGCTTCTTCAACGCCAGATGCGTTTTACCGCCATGGCTGTGGTCGGTGTCGTATCCTCAATTGTTGGTACTGCCGTAGCGATTGGCGGGGCCAAAGCTGGTTACGGATATTGGGCCCTGTAGCAATGACAGTCAATGTTCCCCTTATTGGGACCGTTGGTGCCTGGCTGACCGGGGCTGGGTACTGGCAATGCCACAGAGACGGACTGGAATTCGTTCTATGATGCGCTTTGGCGGCACTATCACTTTGAATAGTTTCGTAGCTTCTATTGCTTATAATGCTGAGAAAGTCTTGATGGGCCGCGTCTGGGGAACTGACGCAATTGGGATCTGTCAACATTCCCAACAGACAATCTGAATTCAGCAGTCGGAGAGTGGCGTTTTTGGGCGCTGTCCCGACTTCAGGACGATCCCAGTTGTTTTAAGAGCTACTTCCTGAAGGGTTAACGCTGCGGAGCCAGATTTCTACGTAGGGCGAGACTCTGGCCGGAACCCCGCTCTCGTGCCAACCGAGCAAGGCGTGAGTTTCGCTGTCGGAAGGACACCGCAAGACTGCACTGTTTTTGGTAGTAAGGGAATGAATCGTCCACTCTGGATTTGGACTCCGCGGACACGTGAAAGGCTAAATATATGGTAATTACTCGAACTCCTCTTCGAATCTCCTTTTTTGGCGGTGGGACTGACTATCCGATCTGGTATCGTGAACACGGTGGTGCGGTATTGGCCACGACCATTGACAAATGTTGCTATCTGACTTGCCGACGGTTACCGCCATTTTTTGAATACCATAGCCGGATTTCCTATTCCAAGGTGGAGAACGTTGCTTCCAATAGCACCATAGAGCATCCATCAGTGCGAGCTTGCCTGCAGTTCCTTGGGATGGAAGAAGGCGTGGAGGTTCATCATGTGGCGGATCTTCCTGCCCGAACCGGGTTAGGCACGAGTTCCGCTTTTACGGTCGGGCTACTTCTCGGTCTATACGCGCTCAGGGATCAGATGCGGGATAAGCACACGCTCGCGACAGAAGCTATTCACGTCGAACAAGACTTGATTCATGAGGCCGTCGGCGCTCAAGACCAGGTCAGTGCCGCATATGGTGGTTTCAATCGTATCAACTTCAACCGGGATGGTACAATCGAAGTTAATCGGATAACCGCACCCCAGAGCCGATTCGCCGAACTGGAGCAGCACATGGCCCTTTACTTCACCGGCTTCTCCCGAACCGCCTCCGAGGTCGCCCAGGAACAACTGAAAATGACGCCGCACAAAGAGAAGGAGTTGCGGACGATGCTTCAATTTGTCGATGAGGGGGAAGCGATTCTCACCGACTCACGGCGTTCACTGGATGACTTTGGCCGGCTGCTGCACGAAAGCTGGCAAATCAAACGGACTCTGACTCAGAAGATCACAAACGCCAACATCGACGAGATCTACCAGGCTGGGCTGAGTGCCGGTGCGCTAGGAGGGAAACTGCTGGGCGCAGGCGGCGGTGGTTTTATGCTGTTTTTCGTGCCGCCGGAACGGCGTCAAGCGCTTAGAGCTCGGTTGAAGAATCTGCTGCATGTGCCATTTTCCTTCTCCAATAAGGGTAGTCAAGTCGTCGTCCATGAGCCGGAGGCACGCTATGACCGTGAGTTAGCTCAGGAGCGATCCTTAATCTATGCCTAGTGCTTATTGGACGAATCGAAATCAAATATTTATGTGGTGGGTAATACCGAAGCTTAGAGCTCAATTGGTGAAGCGATGAAAACTGCCTTCGTAACCGGTGCGGAAGGATTCATCGGATCTCACCTCGTTAAGTTCCTTCTGCACAGGAGATGGAAGGTAATCGGTGGATACCTGTCCCAACGCAGCAGCTCGTTTCCTGTGTTACCCAATTTGATCTTTGAACAGTGCGATCTGCGCAACGGCGCGCGAGTGGCACAGCTTTTGAACGAGTACGAGCCAACCCACGTTTTTCACCTCGGCGCCCAGAGCCTACCCACCGTGTCGTGGACAGATCCGGTTGGGACTTTCGAATCAAACATTATGGGATCGCTGCATCTGTTGGAGGCGGTGCGTCATATGAAACGCGCTCCGGTAGTAGTGTCGGCCTGCTCAAGCGCGGAATATGGATACGTGCCGCCGTCGGCAATACCGGTCATTGAAGAGCAGCACCTTCGACCCCTTCATCCCTATGGTATCAGCAAGGTCTGCTTGGATCTGCTGGCACGGGAATATTTCTTAGACTACAAGATTCCGGCTGTGAACCTGCGCTTGTTCAACACCACTGGCCCAGGGAAGACTAATGACGCACCGTCGGATTTCGTGCGACAGTTGATCAGGATCAAGAAGGGAATCCAAGAGCCGGTGATCGAAGTCGGGAACTTAAAGCCCTACCGTGCATTCCTTGACGTTAGCGACGCCGTAAATGGATTCTACCTAGCTGCGCTCAAAGGAAAACGTGGTGAATCCTATAATCTTTGCGCGACGACGACGCACCGAATCGATGAATTGCTGCGGACCGCGATCCGCTTATCTGGGGTGACGGTAGAGATTCGGCAAGCGGCCCACCTGATGCGACCGTCGGACGAGAAGATTATCTTTGGCAGTACGCAGAAATTCCGCAGACAGACCGGCTGGAAGCCACTGCGGTCGATCCAGCAGACTCTGACATCCATGTTGGAGTACTGGGATCGAGTGATGTAATGCGCACAGAGACCGGCAGGCTTGATCAAGGGCTTCCGAACGGGCTCCTTGCGCCGACACTGCCCGAATATTAAGAACTATGATGCATGAAACCAATGCGGTTCTGCTCGTCGGCGGCATGGGAACCCGCCTACGCGAGTTAGTACCATCAATCCCTAAGCCGCTAGCCTCCGTGGGGAATCGGCCCTTTCTTGAATTGCTGGTCCGCCAACTTCGATACCAGGGGATCCGTCATCTGGTGATGTGCACGTGCCATCTGGCCGACCAGATAGAACGTGAATTCGGTGTTGGACACGACTTGGATGTGGAGATCAGGTATTCGAAGGAACCATGCCCACTGGGTACTGCCGGCGCAATAAAGTTCGCCCGCCATTTGTTGCAAGATGCCGCGGACTTCTTGGTGATGAATGGGGATTCGTTTTTGGAGATCGATTTTCGTCAGTTAATTCACTTTCACCGCGCACACGGCGGATTGGTGAGCATGGCCGTGACACGGGTGCAGGACGCAAGCAGGTACGGAACAGTTCAGGTGGGTCGACGCGGCCAAGTAATCGACCTAGCGGAAAAGGCTGGCATGGCCGCCCCCGGGCTCGTGAATGCCGGTGTATATGTCTTCAGCCGCTCTGTTCTGGACCACATACCAGAAGGAGCCGCGAGCTTGGAGAGAGACGTGTTACCTCGGCTACTTGATTTTGGGGTCTACGCGTTGGAGCAGCACGGGATCTTCATTGACATCGGCACTCCGCAAGACTACGCCCGCGCCGGAGTGATTTGTGATCTCCTGTTTGAAGCGGCTATAGCAACCAACGACGGACACGCATGGGCTCTCAAGGCCGGAGACTGAATGATGAGTACAGATAATTTCGAAGAGCGCGTCAGCGCATCAATACAGGCCTCGATCGCTGCGAAGGAGCGTCTATTGCACAGCGCTGATGTGGTCGCAACGGTTGCTAGAGTTAGCAACGTCCTCGTTGACGCCTTCAGGCAAGGGAACAAGCTGTTTTTGTTCGGTAACGGCGGAAGCGCGGCAGATGCTCAGCATATTGCCGCGGAGTTTGTGGGGCGGTTCGCATTTGATCGACCGCCTCTGCCTGCATTGGCTCTTTCAGTAAATGCTTCGTGTGTTACTGCAATCGGCAACGATTACGGTTTCAATGTCGTCTTCTCGCGGCAGCTTGAGGCTCTTGGCCGTCCCGGTGACGTCGCCATTGCCATTACGACGAGTGGCAATTCGGAGAACGTTCTTTGTGCTGTATTAGCAGCCAAGAAACTGGGACTGCACACAGTAGGAATCACCGGCTGCACTGGCGGCAAGCTTAAGGGCGCGGTGGATTTCTGTATTTGTGTTCCATCGAGCGAGACGCCACGTATCCAGGAATGTCACATTCTGGTAGGCCATATTATTTCGGAACTCGTGGAACAGACGATATTCCATGAATAGGGCTGCATTCCTGGATCGTGATGGGGTCGTTAACGAAAAGCGTCCTCAGGGCGAATACGTTACCCGCTGGGAGGAGATGCACTTTCTTCCGGGTGTGGCGGCAGCGATCGCCATGTTAAACCGGGCCGGATTCCGCGTCATCGTGGTGAGCAATCAACGTTGCGTAGCTAAGGGACTCATCACAACCGCTGATCTCGAGGCCATGCACCAGCGAATGTGCAATGCGTTAGCAAGTGCCGGGGCAACTATAGACGGGGCGTATTACTGTCCGCACGACACGGAGCCGTCCTGCAACTGCCGCAAACCGGCGCCGGGCATGCTGTTAGACGCGGCGCGTGCGCATCGAATTGATCTGAGTGCCTCGTGGATGATTGGTGATTCCGAAACGGATGTGGAGGCGGGAAGGAACGCCGGCTGCAAGACGGCTCGATTGCTGAGTTGTGATGCGGCAGCAGACGGCAACGCCGATATGGTTGCCTCAACCTTGGTTGCGGTGGTCCATAAGATCTTGAAATGGGAGGAAAGCCCAACTGCCGACGCAATTTTCAACGAGCAAGATGGACGAGTAGGCGAGCCATGAGGCAGAGACCGCGGAAAGAGTTGCTCATTGACGATAAAGGACATACCGCTAGGAGTTTCACGGAAACCTTACTCCAGGGTGCTTATATTGTCGACCTGGAACCCCGAACGGATTCTCGCGGCTTGCTTGCGCGCGTCTTCTGTTCACGTCCTGGGTGACAATTCCACGGAGCTTTGGAAAGAGCAAATTGACTTGGCCCGCAACCACCACGGGTTGATAAACTTCGTAGTTCATCCCGACTGCGTCATCGAGCAACAAGCGCAGGATACTTATAAGATTTTACTCCGTCATTTGGGGTAGGTGTGGGCGGAGGGCGGCCTCTGGACCGCCCAGGGACGTCGCCGCATCTGAAGGACGAGAAGCAGATGGAGCTTGTGTACAATAGCGCTGGATGACGCGCGGAAGGACCAGGAAGCGAGCGGGCGCGCGTGGCTGATGCTTCTTTGGCAGGAGATGGAGTGACTTGCTGTCTGGCGGGCCGAAAAAAACCTCCCTGCCGCGCCTGAGTCTTCCACAAGTACTTCGGTCGAAGCGAAGATACTCAATACTCTCGGTGGATGTTTGTATCCGCTTGCGGCTCCCCATTGACAACAGAACCTAACATTCTGATAACGGAACGTACCGTCGCAGTTACAGACCTTAAAGAGAAGGCAATCCGTGGTGGTGTCGCACGACTGCTCGCCCAAGCGACATTTTTCGCTGTTCGTATCGGGACACTGGCGGTGCTGGCGAGATTATTAGATCCCAAAGATTTTGGATTGGTCGGCATGGTTACAGCCCTCACTGGGGTGCTGACCATCTTCAGGGATTTCGGACTTTCCTCAGCCACGGTGCAGCGCACGGATGTAACCAACGACCAACTCTCAACACTATTCTGGGTCAACATGGCAGTTGGTCTGCTACTAACCGTAGCGTTGTGGATAGCGGCACCGATCATCGTGATCCTGTATCACGAACCTCGTCTTTTCTGGGTGACTATTGCCTTATCGGGCAGCTTTTTTATAAACGCCGCTGGAGTACAGCACTCAGCGATTCTGCAACGGCACATGCGTTTCACTGCACTAGCCGCTATACAGATTATTTCCTTGGTCGCGAGTACTGCCCTTGGAGTTACCTTCGCTATTCTAGGATTTGGCTACTGGGCCCTTGTGGTGATGACATTCGTCCTCCCAGTGGTCTCGACCGTTGGTTTTTGGCTAATGGCCCCGTGGATACCTGGTCGGCCCCGTAAAAACGTTGGCGTTCGTCCTATGATGCGCTTTGGCGGTACGGTTACCGTGATGAGCGTTCTCGTCTATGCCGCTTACAATCTTGACAAGATATTGTTGGGCCGCTTCTGGGGCGCGGAGGCTCTGGGCATTTATGGCAGATCCTACCAAATCATAAGTATCCCGACGGATAATCTCAATTCGACGTTCAGCGAAATCGCATTCGCAACATTGTCGCGCCTCCAGCACGATCCGGTTCGGCTGAAAAGTTACTTTCTGAAGGGATACTCGCTAATTATTGCGTTGACAGTTCCAATGACCATTGCCATCGGACTCTTCCCTCAGGATTTAATCACGGTCATCCTTGGAGCGAAGTGGAACGATGCCGCGCCGATTCTCCGACTGCTGGCGCCAACAATCCTTATCTTCGCATTCATAAATCCGTTGGGATGCCTGCTATACTCAATCGGGGCCGTTGGGCGCTGTCTGAAAGTTTCGTTGGTTCTCACTCCTTTGGTCACCATAGCCTACCTTATTGGCTTGCCATATGGACCTAAGGGAGTGGCGATCGCCTTTTCGACGGTGATGACGCTCTGGGCCGGTCCGCATATTGCCTGGGGTATACACGGTACCGTCGTTTCCTTCCGAGACATCCTGGCGACGATTGGCCCCCCGTTACTCTCGGGTATTGTCGCCGGGGCTGCTGCCTTTGCGGTGGAAGTAAGCTGGGGACCAATGTTGTCTCCCATTCTTAGGCTTTTCATCGGGACCACAGTTCTGCTTAGCGTCTACATTCTGATGCTTCTACATGTCATGGGCCAAAAGCCGCTTTTTATGGATCTGCTCCAAGGACTTAAGGGCCGCGCCAATCCAAAAAGCGACTGACCCTAGTTCGAAGATAGTCGGCTACGAACAATCTACATCTAACGATGCGTGGGGATACAGTACTCCCTCAGATCAAAAATACCATGGCGAAAAGAGACAAAGTGCCTACACAGCTATCCAAAGATGAATATTATGACAGAGACTTCTGGATCAAGGAAAATATCCACTATGCCCAACCGCACTTTCGACTCGAGAAAGCTGCTCGAATTATCAACCGGCTTGCGCCCGCCGAGGACTGCGATCTTCTCGATGTGGGTTGCGGTCCTGCTGCTCTAATGGGGCTGCTTCGCAAAAACGTACATTACCATGGAATCGATCTCGCTATACACAGCCCAGCGCCCAATCTGCTCCAGACTAACTTTCTCGAAACTCCAATAGGATTTGGCTCCAAAAAGTTTGACATGGTTATAGCACAGGGCGTGTTTGAATATGCAGGCACATTTCAACTGAAGAAACTCTCCGAAATAAGACGATTGCTAAAACCCGACGGCAAATTTATCGTGTCCTATGTGAATTTTGGCCACTTAAATAAATACATTGCGTATTTTTACAACAATGTCCAGTCAGTCCGAGACTTTCGCCGAAGTCTGACGCAAGTCTTTCAAGTCGAGAGATGTTTCCCGACCTCTCATAACTGGCGACACCATGAGCCTCGTCGAGCAGTTAACAAGGCCATCCAACTGCGGATCAATGTGAATGTTCCCATCATCAGTCCTTTCTTGGCCGTAGAATACTTTTTCATTTGCTCACCGAATTCGGACACGAATCCCGATTAGGGGCGGTCACCTCGCAACCGGAGTCTCTGGTAAAGGTGCAACAAGGGCGTGTTGAGACAAGACGTAGAATCAGTTCATCAATTCCAACCATTGAAGGATCGTCGATGGGGCGAGTTCTTGGAGCGCCATCCTTGCTCTTCTATCTTTCATACGGTCGAATGGCTCAAAACTCTGCAGCGCACGTATGGATACGAGCCGATCGCAATTACCACATCCCCACCAGGTACCGATTTGCAGAACGCAGCGGTATTTTGCCGCGTCGAGAGCTGGCTGACGGGGCGACGCCTAGTCTCACTTCCCTTTTCGGATCACTGTGATTTCCTGGCAGACACTGCTACCGACCTGAGAGCTATGGTTTCGAGCTTGAGAGAACGCCTGCGCCGGGACAACCTAGACTACGTCGAGGCTCGTCCACGGCTTGCGCCTGATTTGGCGATTCTTGAGTCGGACTCAACCAATAGCTACGTTCTACAGGAGATTGATCTCAGCCCCGATCTCGACACGCTCTTTCGCAATTGTCACAAGAACTCTACTCAAAGAAAGATTTGCCGCGCCGAACGAGAGGCTCTGACATATGAAGAAGGCCGGTCAGAAATCCTGCTCGAAAGGTTCTATCACTTGTACCTTCTCACCAGGCGTCGGCACATAGTCCTCCCGCAACCTAAGAGATGGTTCCAGAACTTGATTAATTGTTTTGGGGAAGCATTGAAGATTCGAGTTGCGTTCAAGGATCAACTACCCATAGCGTCGATCCTTACAATTCAGTACAAGGACACTCTCGTCTATAAGTATGGTTGCTCAGACGCACGATTCCAGCGGCTCGGTGGAGTACATCTACTGTTTTGGAAATCAATCCAGGACGCCAAACGAGATCAGTTGTGCGTGTTCGACCTCGGTCGCTCCGAATGTGCGAACACTGGGCTCATCACGTTTAAGGATCGCTTGGGTGCAAAGCGTTCCGTGCTCACTTATTTAAGGCTTCTAAAGTCAGCGCAAGCGAAAGGGGCGTTTGTGGCTCCGGGAGCTGACTGGAAAGAGCAGATGGCCAAGAAAGTGCTCCCCTATGTTCCGGACCGGATTGTCATCGGTGCCGCAAATGTGATGTGCAGACACCTCGGCTGATACAGGTCCGGTCGAGAGGACAGAGTTGAAATGACGTTCCGTGCCGACAGAATGGGATCGAGTGATTTTCAGTAAACTAAAGTGATAGAACAATAGTTTGTCCGAAGAAAGGCAAGATTCGTTCGTAAAGGTATCTCATATGAAAATTTTATTAACTGGACATAAAGGCTATATCGGGGCTGTTGCTGGCCCCGTTCTACGCGCCGCGGGGCATGAAGTCGTTGGCTTGGATACGGATCTGTTCGCGAACTGCGAGTTCGGACCAGCGTCGGAAGAGATCACGGAGATACACAAGGACCTTCGCTACCTGACCAAGGCGGATGTCGAAGGCTTTGATGCCGTAGTTCACCTCGCCGCTCTGTCAAACGACCCTCTGGGCAACTTGAATGCAGGCCTGACCTATGACATCAACCACCGCGCATCGGTGCGGCTGGCCGAACTGGCGAAAGAAGCGGGCGTGCGCCGCTTTGTCTTCTCCTCATCCTGCAGTACTTACGGTGCGGGGGGAGACGACTTCCTAGACGAGACGGCTCAACTCAGCCCCGTGACAGCATACGCCGAATCCAAAGTCTATGTGGAACGCGATGTCGCACAACTCGCCTCCGATCAGTTCAGTCCCACTTTTATGAGAAACGCAACCGCTTATGGCGCATCGCCCCGCTTGCGGCTAGACATCGTCTTAAACGACCTGGTGGCGTCCGCATATGCCACAGGCCGCGTGTACATCAAAAGCGACGGCACGCCCTGGCGTCCCATTGTGCACATTCGCGACATCATCGCCGCGGTTCTGAGCGTACTAGAGGCGCCGCGGGAGGTCATCCACAATGAAACATTCAACGTTGGCCAAACGGAAGAGAACTATCGCA
>Ga0182024_10007836_pt1 | contig 22869 bp, 21 predicted proteins | sample P32metaG_FD_120480 | JGI IMG/M metagenome (GOLD analysis project Ga0182024, IMG submission 120480) | Permafrost microbial communities from Stordalen Mire, Sweden - P3-2 metaG (Illumina Assembly) | ecosystem: Environmental > Terrestrial > Soil > Wetlands > Permafrost | place: Sweden: Stordalen... | reverse complement strand
GGCCGCGAACGTCCCGGGCAGGGTGGCAACACCTAATGACTGGGGCATGAACGCGAATAAGCATGTAGTCTCTTGACCAGTAACATTTTCGGACGCGGGTTCGACTCCCGCCGCCTCCACCATAATTAACTGTTTCATATTCAATAACATACAAAATTGATGTTGCAAATTGTACGATAATTGTACGATGATGTGGGCATGCTTACCGTCTACCGTCGTCACAATCCCGCCCTCTGCAAGAGCACAGACCGCTATTACAAGCGCTGCACCTGCCCGACGTGGGTCGAGGGAATGGTCGGCGACAAGTACCTCCGCCAAAGCCTGAAAACCCGCAGCTGGGAGCGAGCCGTCGCCAAAGTGCGCAAGATGGATGCGACGGAAGATCCAACTCCAGCGCCGGCCAAGAAGGACGAACCTGTCACCATCGAAAGGGCCGTCAATGAATATCTGGCGGACGCCAAGGCCCGCGAACTGGGAGAGGCGACTCTCTACAAGCTCAACATCATCTTCCGCAAGCAGCTTTTGGCGTGGTCCAAAGCCGAAGGTTACAAGCTCCTTCGTGAATTCGACCTGCGCGCGGTCCAGGCATACCGCGCCACCTGGAAAGATGGGGCTCTCGCTAAGAAAAAGAAGCAAGAACGCCTCACCGGCTTCTTCTGGTTCTGCATTCGTGCTGGCTGGATTACTCAGAACCCTACGAATGGCTTGGGCCGCATCACTGTGAATCAGACGCCTACGGACTACTTCACGCGTAAGGAATTCGACAAGATTGTGGACGCAACGTACGCGTACCGGGAAAATCGTGGAGAGACAGGGTCCGCAAACAGCACTCGGCTTCGGACGCTCACGTTCCTGATGCGATGGAGTGGTTTGCGTATCCGCGATGCAATCACCCTTGAGAGAACGCGCCTCATCGGCGACAATCTGATGCTCTATCAGGCGAAGACCGGAACGCCGGTCTACGTTCCTTTACCTCCGCAAGTGGCTGAGGCTCTTCGGAACATTCCCGATGGCCCTAAGCCAAATGCTCGTTATTTTTTCTGGACTGGGAATGGACTGCCGAAATCGGCGGTTGCCGACTGGCAGCGTAGCTTCCGTCGCCTTTTCGCGCTCGCTGGCCTTGAGAAGCCGGATGGATCGGCAAAGCGCTGCTTTCCCCACATGTTCCGCGATACATTTGCGGTGGAAATGCTGCTGGCTGGCGTCCCAATCGATCAGGTGTCCATATTGCTCGGACATAAGAGCGTGAAGATCACTGAGAAGCACTACGCTCCCTGGGTAAAAGCTCGACAAGAACAGCTCGCATCGAGCGTCCGTAACGCCTGGCACCTGCTCGACGAACCGAAGGCTACAAAACCGAAGCGAGCGCGCAACTTAGCTCGCCCGCTGCCGACGTTGGTGTACTCGAATCAAAACGCTCTCAGGAATGCGTAGGTTCAGGTAGCCTCGTTTTCTTGCAGTCTCATGGGTTCCCCATTCGAGAACGCCATGCTCTTCAGCGAAAAGTCGGCGAACTGATTTTTCGCTCATCGCCCAAAGCTCCGCAATTTCAGGCACGGAGTAGTGCCTTTCCAGAGCAACGGAATGCAGTTCGGAGGCCGGCTGGACGGATTTCCTTTCCTGTACTCCGGGTCGCATTATGAAAAGACTCCTGACCGGCGTTGTCCGCTACATGAGCCACGGATTTGACTCTCAACCGCCGCGGCATGTTAACTAACTTGATTCGGGTCGCTTTAATTGTCCAATGAATTCTCGGGCGAGAGCTATTCCCAATAGGAATAGCTGGCTGAAAGCAACCACTTCCAAAGCCGCTCTGCGCGGGCCGTCTGGCCGATTCCTTAGGCCGACTACATCCACCTCCTGCCCAAGGCATTACGGGACTGAGATCACAGGAAGGGTTCGACGCCTACAGAGGTCGTAGAGGCACGGTGAAATCCGTTCTTGCATGGCTGATTTTCCAGAGCCGAGACGGCGCGCGGGGAGGAATCTCGCAAGAAATCGTCACAAGAGATCGTTAAAGGAGAGGAAGGTGCAGACAGCAAATCGCGCCTGATCGGAAATGCTGCCGACCGGGGGACGCTGTCCTGTCAACGGCGGCGCTCCGGGTTTGCCTTTTTGATGCTGACAACTCGGGAGGGCGGCGACAATTCAATTGGCTGTGGTGGACGGTGCTGATAAGCATATCTGCGGAGGAAGGACCGCGCGAACTCGTTCACCAATCGTGAATCGTCGTCCTTTCTCAAAATCACACACGTTTTGAAATACAATGACTCGTCAGAAAGAGGCTTTACCACTACACCTTCAGCGCGACAGCCAAGGGCCGTAGGTTTGGTTAGGATGGCCACGCCGACGTGCTCAGATACCAAGTGAATCGCCTCTTGTGGCGTAATAATGTCGTGTGCGCGTTTCGGAGCAATTCCCTCACGTCGTGCCGCGTCCATGATTGCGTCATGAACGACTGGGTGAACTCGGCGCGCGAACAGAATCCATTCATCTTTTGCCAGATCTTGGAGCACGAGGTGTTCTTTTTGAGCGGCCTCGTGGCCCTCTGGAAGAGCCGCATAGAGCGGCGTCAGAACGAACGGCGCGGCCTCGATCTGAGAGTCCTCCGGCGGTGCAGTCACCAGGGCCAGATTCAGTTCGCCTGCTAGAACACTCCGGACCAACTCGATTGAGAACTGACTGATTAGTCGAATGGCGAGCTTGGGGTACAGGGGGAGACGAACTGCAAGAAGGTCCGAAACCCAGGCTTGATCGGCTTCGTGCGAGTGTCCAATCGTCAAAACGTTCTCTGCTCCGTCATGGGCGGTACGAGCGAGATGAAAAGCCCGCTCCATATGAAAGACCGAAGAGCGAGCCTCTGCGACGAAGACTTGCCCAGCGTCGGTGAGCTCCACACGGACAACCCGTCGATTATCCCGAGTGAACAGTCGAAATGTAAGCTCTTTTTCGATCTCAGTGATTTGTCTGCTGAGCGCAGATTGGGTGACGTGCAATCTGAGGGCGGCCTTCGTGAAGTTCAGCTCTTCGCCCAGGGCAATAACTGCGTGCAAGTGGCGTACTTCGACGTTGGGAAACACTGCTCCAACCCCCGCCCACGAGTTCGGTGACACCAGGAATGTCGTGCTGCCATTTGTGTGTAAAGCGACGAGTGGTTATGAGCTTAGAACCCGGCTAGCTCTGAAAAGTTTCCCGAGAGCCAACAAATATTTACATCACTTGCATCTGAAACCCGCTCCAGACAGAGGTTCTGGGGCATTGTGCCTACAGACTAGCTTTGGACGGGATGTAATGGGCATTCTGACATGAGCGCAATCGCCACAAACTGACGCTGCAAGTCCGGAGACGCGCGAGGCGCACTTGCGGACGTCTTTGAACAATAGGTGGTAGGCACTTGGGGCCGCGAACCCAGACCTCTGCCGTGACAGGAACGCGTTTACTCGGAACTAACTGAAACTACGCGGCACGGATGGCTCCTTGAAGCGTTCCAAAAGCGGCGAGAAACAGTTACTGGACCATAACTGGACCATAAAAATTGCAGCGATAAACTTCTGTGGGGTCTAGATAAGATCGCAAACTTCCCGAAGCATTCAGAAATCTCAACTCAAGCGTCTTCGCCTTTTGGCCTCGGGAATCAATCAAAGCTCTCTTTTCGGCGTCCTGAGCATTTATTGCGCCGGTCCGACCGCGATCAATTGACCCAAGGCAAGATCTGCGGACAGCTCCTGGGTTTCTGCGTCTGTCCCCGCTACAACAACCCAGATGCCGTCCGGCGCAGACCGAACATCGAGCACGTATATCTGATGAATAGAAGCTTTCTTATCATCTTCCTTCGTGCGTGGGGAAAGGATTATTCCGAGCTTGACCGGAGGCTTGATGCCAGCCAATATTGAAGTGGATTGAAGTTTCAAAGTCAACACTCGCAGCCCGTCTAGCTCTTTGGACAAGTGCGTTCCGGCACTGAGCTTCGATGCGTCGACCTTCGCTCCTTTTGCTATTTGCTCAGCTGCATATCGGCCCACTGTGTCGTTGATGACAGTCTCCGCAGCGGTGTTATCGCGGGCGTTTCGTACTTCAATATCCGACCTGGTAATGACATGAAACGGACCAAGATCGCTCTTCGCTATCACGCTCTGTGGGCTACGATCGACAAACACAATGGCGGCAATTATCAACAAACATGCCGCCAGCGCTACACAATCAGGAATATGTTTCGCAGCCCAACTGCTTGTCAGGGATTTGGATTCGCTCTCTGCTAGTTGTGCCAATAATGTAGTGACGCGCTTCTGTGCATCTACATTCGGGAACCCAAGATCAGTAATTAGACTCGGGTCGTTTGCCATAGCCGCCCAGAACTGCTCCGCGCAGTTTATGCCCTTCGACGTTAACACACGTCTGTCGGAGTCAGACAATCCTTCGATTTTGTCGATTGCAAGCGTCACAATGTTTAACGTTCTTGCTCATTCGAGGTGCTGCTCTTTCATGCCGAACTAGGCTTGATTACATACGTTAATGAAACCGTAGTTCCTGGCCCGATCATGCCGGTCACCATCTCAAGCGGAACGAGACTTGAAACCGATACTACGCCAGCCGAAACACGAACACTATTCACGAGACACTTAAACCCGTCGGGAATGTTGTCCGAGAGTACAACGACATCGGCAGTTCTCGTATCTTTGTTTTTGACGCTAATCTCCACGGCTACATTTCCAGAGATCGCGGCTGCATTCACTTGCCGCTTGATTTCAAGTTGAACTCCAACCGGGGAGGCGGTTAGTCGAGTTGGATTGTTATTGTACGGAATCGGTCTTTCTCGCGAATCTGCATACAGCAGTTGACTGGAAATCCGTAACCAGAGCGTCTTTTCCTCAAGAAATGTCACGGGTGGCTGCAGATAGCCCAGCGCTTTGAGAAGGTCAAAACGGTAAAGGTCAAAGGCTGCCTTCACTTGCATTCCCCAGGCTTTGGCGCGTCCGATCGAGAAGACGTAGAAGAGAACTGATAACGCCAGAAATACTATCATTCTCCATAACCAGTGGAAGACTGAGAGGACCGTAAAGGGCGTTCGAGTAAGTAATCCGATAATCAATACCGCCAAACTACTGACTCCACATAAAAATGACGAATTCACCATGAAATCCAGGGAGGTCTTTGTGTCATCGATTGTGGACGCGAATCCAGCGTCAATCTTCGCTACCAGACGCGGCCAAAGGACAATGGCGTCCATGCCGTACGCAATGAAGGAATATCGCTCAAAGCATCGAATGACGTTCCCGAGTCGAGTGGGAAGTATGAACTCCTCACGATCGGGCAATTCAGTATTGATATAAAGCGCCAGTGCATTCTGTTCTAATTGCAGAGATTTTGGAAGATCGCCTCCGATTGATAGTTTTAGCAAATCGCGCCGCAAATAACGTAGAGCAAGTCTCAGGGGAACGGCTTTGTTAAACTGCTTTTTCTTGCTCCGTGCGAATAAATTGCCTAGGTATGAGTCTTTCCAAGGATAGCCTTCGTACACGCGAATGACTGGAATGTTCAGATTGTAGAGAATGCCGGTTAGAACTAACACGACGAACACTAGTGCGACCGCCGCCCACTTGTCGTCACCCGTTGCAATTTGTTTGAGTTGATTCTGTATCGCCGCGCCAAACGGCATGATCGGCCCGACGATAAGTTCGGTGAGAATCGAAACAAGTAAGACCGGGAAAAGAATTCCCAAAATAACACTCTTGCCGAATTGACCCGATATGGATGTCAGTAGTGTCGTCATCTTCAACTATCCCCGGTGCAGTTACCGCATTTATGTTCCATACTCCTCAATCAAAACGTGGAGATCACCCGAGTGGTTTGCGAATCCATCCGGGCTGTCGTTCATCGTGAGATATAGTGGCCCACCTTCTGAACTGCCAACCGAGATTACGCAGTGAGTGCCGATGGCAAAAACTCGTTTGGTTCCGTATGGAGCTGTCGGCGAAGAGGTGTCCGGGATGTCTGCCGAACTTCCCCCCAACTTCCCTATGAGCGCACCATAAAGGGCACCGGTGCTCAAACAGCCTGATTTCGGTGGGGTAGTGACGATTCCGGTTGCTCCGCATGTAGTCCCCTTTACGGGACTCCAAGAGACTGATGCATCTTGGTTCTGTTCATCCTTATCGACAACGGTGAAGCGGAGCAAGCGCGATCCCGCTATGTACTCTTTCGCGATGCTCCACAATGCCACCGACGATTCGACCTTCACCACTTTAAGCTTTTGCCAAGAGGGATCCATATCCTTTTTGCTCCGCAACTGTAGTTAATCGTCATCGACCGTTGGGTCCCCTGCCAAAGACGTCACAGCAAGTGCAACATCGTGGATGGTGACGTGCGGATCCAGAGGAATTCTTCTCGACTTTATTCCAAATCCGTGGGCTCTGACATTGTTCCGAAGTTCGATGCGGAACATTTCCCGTAACTCGAGGTTGGGAAGCAGCTCGTGGAGAACAGTACGATGTGAGAACGTTGTACTAGTAGTTCTCCTCATCGCGGACTCAACGAGTTGGATACTTCGCTCGTATTCCAGTTTGTTTGCCATAGTCGCTCCGTCGGTTCCGTGGCTGCTGCGGGATCGTGACCAAACCCGTTATGGGGGCGTAAGATTCTGATTCACCTTGTCCAGGGGAGTGCCATTCTGCTTCAACATAATCGTAAGTCCGATAGTGACCTTGTTATCGACCGTCCGGAATCCTGGCGGAAGCTCTCCATACTCGTGCTTGATGCTGATGCTGAACGGTTTGGCAATCGTCAGGTCCAACTCGTCCGTGACATGATGTCGCACTTGGCTCGACATCACAGGTAGGCTCACCGTCTTACCAGTCGCACTGATGTAATGGGTGTTCGTAAAGATCTCGTTCGTCGTCGGAATGCGAGCGGTATAGTTGGCCGAAATGCCAATCTTGGGTAGATACTTCCAGTTTGTTTTCTCAGTGAGACTAGCGGACGAGCCAGCTACGCCGCGGAGCACAAACCCGCTTCCGTTAGGATTGATTGCGTTACTTAGATTTGTTCCGGTTTCGATCCCAAAATAGGGAAACATACCGAGAAAAAAATGAGTGCCTGGGTTGGGAGCAGCAGAGAGCCGGACAGGAATTTCCGCGATTGGGCTTGAGATGAACGTTTTTGTCGTTGTCTGGCGGTCAAATTCAAGTCCCGCGAAGTCCCAGTTGAGCAACACGCCTTGCGCATGTCCGGACAAGAAACGATTGTGAGTAAGCACCCATCCTGCCAAGCCGGAAACAAGAAAGCTATCCGGATCAGCTGACGGCCGGTTGTCAGTTGCCACCGCCGCAGTGGCTCCCAGATATGGCTTGGGTTTACCCGATTTATTCAGCAATCCCAGTATGTCCAGGCTTCCTTTAGCATCGATAGTGTACGAAGCAGCAGAATGAAATGCGGGGCTGTAGGTACCGCTGAGATAGTTGTCCGAATCAGTTTTACCTGACGCGGCTGAAAAGCTTCCGCTCTTGGCCGGTGCAGCATACGCAGCGAGTGGCCCACTATCAAAGGAGACTAGCAGAGATGTTAAATGACCCGCCAGTGTGCTGGGTGGCAATTTCAGAATTGCATACCGATTCTTCAGATTCGCGGATACACTGTCCGGGTGGCAAGAAACTGGAAGACCCCCTTTTAATTGAACAACGACAACCCATTTGGTCTGGTCTTGAAGGTCTTTTAAAGAAATGGTCGTTGGAATTTTACTCTTGAAGACGACTGTGACCTCCTGCGTAGATTGGTTTACTATGTCAGGGCTAACGGCAACCGGCTTCGGAGCCTTAGGTGCAGGCACTGCGGCGCACGCTCCCGCTAGAAGTAAAACGACAAACAGGTGGCGCATGTGTCTACTCCCCTTTCGAGCTAATTGGGATTTCCTACAACGGCTTGCACGACTTGCGCGAGCGTTGTACTTGACGACGCTGGAATCGTGCCGGGATGGAATCCAGCCGCAGTTGCTTTTGAATAAACGCAACTCTGAAAAATCTGAGGGTCGAGGCCAGGAATATCCCCGAGCGTAGCAGTTAGGTCAGTATCGCCAGCACAACCTGTCACAATATCAATAGCCGTTTGAGTCGTAGGTCCGTCTCCGACTTCAATTGCTGCTGGTCTAGCCGTCGCGCGCCCTGCTCTTGCAGTGGATGTCAGCAAATGATAGCTGTGCAAAAGGGAAATAGAATGGGCTTCGGTGTGGAGTTTGTCTAACAGTTGATGACTATTTGCAAACCTGATCCGCAATTCATTGCGTTTGCGGACCACAGAGGCAGCTTGTTTACGCTTCTTCTTGAGTGATGCTCTGCTCGCTTTCGGCTTTCTCGTCGGGGTCATCGGTTATCTCCTCTAGAAATTCGGATTTGTTCAATAAGCCCACCATGGAGTCTTGGGCTCGTTAGCGACTGTTTGCAAGTCGATAGCAGTAAACACTGAACGGTTATAGAAAAACGGTAGCCCCCAGTCGAATGAGCATGCGCCTTTGCCATTTTGGCAGGGGGGTGTCCCATTTGGCCCGGCAATATATCCAAACGCGGTGTCAGTGGGATTGTCCTGTGTGTCGGAGTCAAAACTGTCCACCTGGAAGTCGACCGGTCCGGACCCCACGTTATTAGCGCCTTCATTGGTGGCAGAGAGGGCCGCTGGCGGGTTTGCGGGACAATAAAACGGGCCGTCGGAGCAGAGTTGAAGACCCGTTATGTTTGGAAAGAACAGCATGTTCGAACCGCTGTCAATGAAGCTATTTGTGAGTTGCTGTCCACTAAAAACCGTAGTGAAATTGTTTTGAGCGCTGATGGCAAACACCGTGGCGGTTCCCAAGTTGTTGTTCGGTTCCGTGTTAATTCCAAAGGTCATAGTGCCGTTTGCCGTCGCCATTGCTGTCCCGATCGGGGGAAACTGAAGAATATTTCCGTTGTTGTCGCGTGGAAACGCAGCGATCGGATTCATGACTTGTTGAGTGATAGGAAGTTGGGTGGCCGCGCAGCCCTCACCATCGAAGCACACGAAATATGCGGGTGGAGCGGCGCCTGTCGAACCTAGGTTGCAGGGATTAGCTCCAGAGAGAGTACAGTCAGTCGGCTCGTCGCCTACGCCCAAAAGACCATTTGCCCCGAACACTTCCTGGCTATCTGCGTCAAGATCGCCATTGGAGCAACTTGTCGGTATCGCAAAACTTGTCGGATCAGCAATTAGCTGAACCGAGACCCCGCTGGCCGTCTCACCTGCGAGGTAAACGTCGGCAGACGCCACCTCGCCCCACAGAAACTGTTGGCCCACGAACGAAATGCAATTGTTCACCGAGCCCCCACTTTGAGTTATCGGTTGCAGGGGAACAGTAAGTGTTGACTTGAAAAGTCTCAGTCCAACGGAACCAGTGTCAACCAGAATTCCGTCGATTGATTGACATTGTGACGTGCCGGAAACGCAGATTAGGACCGTGGTAAAAGGGCCATTGATGTAAAGCCGGCTCGGCACTGGTCCGCCGTTTACCGAAATGGGCTGGACATTCTGCTGGCCGGGTGCCAACACTGATATTACCAGCGGTGCGGCTTCGCCGGAGTTCGCGAGAGAAGTTGCGGTGATTGTCACGACTGAGTTGCTGGTCACGGTGTCCGGGGCCTGATAGATCACAGAAGTCGGGTTTTGATTACTTAAAGAACCGAAACTAGGGTTTAGACTCCACGTAACGCCCTTGTTGCTGGGATCATTCGAAACTGTGGCTTTGATATCCAGTGCTGCCCCTTGCTCAAGACTCTGCGGGAGGCCAGGTGATAGAGAAACCATTGGCGTTGTCGAAGTGGTCCCGCAGCCTGCCAACCACAGCAGATTGATCGTAACTAGCGTAAAACAGAAACGGCGCACCGATCATCCCCTTTCAGTAGATCTCTTGCTCTCCGACTTTCTCCGGTACTAGCTCGGGATCGTAAGCCCTGCCGTAGTACGATCCCATATGGCCGCCAGTTTCAAACATGAGACTAGGCAGGCGTAAACGAAGCGGCCGTCGTCCGAACGATGTAGACTTTTCTGCTTGAGCCATCGCCGAATAGTCTCGAAAATAAGTGCCCAAGAACTGCTTCAGGTCGGGAACAAACTGACCTTCCCAAGCGACTCCAAAAACTACTCCCGCAGGTGAAACGAACTCCCGAACGGTCGTCCAAGTTGAGATTTTGATCTCATAGATCGTGTAGTGTCCCGCATCCTTGATACGCAGGTTGCCATTTGCGTGCAGCGTATCGCCCTCCACAGAATCGACACGCCCACCCAACGAAGCGGATGCGGGAACGGATAGCGCAAACATCACAAAGAGCACATGCAGAACGACGAACCGCGTTTCCGCGCTAAATGTCGGCAGAACAAAGGGGCTTCTCATAAAGCTTTACGCATTTAGATTCCTTCCACGCCGCGGCCGTGTAGCCACCTCGCGCGTCAAGACACACTTATACAATTAAGGGAAGTCGGCGAATCGAAGCCCCCTCGGATGCGAAGCTTGTGGATAAGCTTCACTCTTCCGCTCGCCGAATTGCGTACAACGTACTCTTACGACTCTAGAATGTCAATGAGAGAGTAGGGAGGGTAGTGTCTGAAAACTGCGTTGAATGAAAATTCACCCAAAAGTCGGTCAAAAGTGTAGGCTTTTTCGCGTCAGCGGGAGGCTGCAGAAGATGGCAATTGCTAAAGGATGGCACGAAACCTTGATCATTGCGGGTATAGTGATTGCTGGGTTGGTAGAAGCCGTAGAGCAAGCGTTGGCTGCCGCTCCTAATTTTACTGCGTTATTCCCTGCCTTCCTTCATGGCGAATTCTGGCACTATATCCCGTTAACATTCTTAATTGCAGCAGGCTTGGTATGGTTACACGGGAAACTATTCTCACCCAAAGACAAACCTCGACTCAATCAAGCGCGCAATCTTGTAGTTCCAACCATCGGCCTCACACTGCGAAGTGCTTCGTTTGACCCATACGTACACAACCCAAATATTTTGTGGCCACGCCAGCTCGCTCTGTACTTTTCAAACGATGGAGACGAAATTCACCTCGGTGTCGGGAAATGGATCAAGGATCACATTGGAATACAGGTTGATCGGCCCTCAAGGTTCGTCTACTTTCGCAAGAATAATCTAGGCAAATGGGAAGGCGAGGCTACCGATAAGATAGTTTACTCTGGCAACTGGGTGAAAATATCGGTAGGTCTAGACTCTTCTGTGCCTGATAGCGAACTAAAAACACTGGCAGACGAAATTCGGCTGGGAACTCTGGAAATACCATGCGAGATATCTGGGACACCGATAAAGATTCGCACAAATATCGCCGTTTCACAGGAGGTACTCTCTAGATTATGAGAGAAGCAATTCTTGCAATGCCCAGACACGGTCTGAAAGTCCAGCTTCCATGGCCGGAGTAACGCGCAAACTCGTTTTCGATTCAACTGGCGGCCACTCTTCGCTCGGTGTCCGAATGCGCGGGAAAACCGCTCTTGAGTGGCTGATGGGGCTAAGCTTAGACAGATTCCAGTTTGGATTTCACGTCGCCGTCCGAACGTTCGACCTGCCAGCTTTCTGCTAGGGAATCCCGGCAACTATGGGCCAATTGGATAGCCAAGACTTTAAGTAGATCAGGCGGCTCGGAATTAGTTAGCGCCCTTCCAAATTCGACCATCGCACTTTCCACCTTGCGGTCCTCGACAACTGCCATCGGTCCCCAGTAGAGATCCCAAAAGTTCTTCTTTGCGGTGGAAATGTCTGTCTCGTCTTTGCTTACAGCGATCACAGCCGCACAAGAAGTGGCTTGCGAATAGAGTTCGAGGCGTTTAGAGAGAAATGGCTGCTTTGCCGCTAGAGCAGCCGTCCTACCCTCAGATTTGCGCGCTTGGAAGTAAAGCATGACAGTCCACAAGCCGCCGCCGAAGACACCCACTATCGCAGCTATCTTCGAGACCGCATCGGCCCAACAGCCAAACTCACCGCAGGACGCGGCAGATGCTGTATCAACGAGAAACATGCAGACTCTCCATTTGCTAACTAATGGCATTCGAGCGACTCTTGCCCAAGCTCGGGAGTCACCTAACTGCTGGCCATGGATCGGCGAAAAAGCACCCTTGCCCTTTTCTTATTTCCGAGCTTGCACTTTCAGTTTGCGCTTGGACAGAGTCGAAGCTGATGAACGGCTAACCTTTCGACGAGCAGGCATCTTTCGTTTCTGTGCTTTGGATGCAATCGAAGCAGGAGAGGCAGCCGACGCACCCGCCTTTAGAACGCCGGAAAGTGCGGTACCGTCCGGTGAGCCAAGTCCGCTAGCGGCGTCCCATCCAGGCCCCGCATCATAGCCAACGTTTTTGAATTGCTGAAAACTGACGCGATTGTTCCCTACGGAAATATCGTGAAACGCACCAGAGCTGGCGGGCAGCGCATAAAGCTGCGGATTCACGAATCCGACCCGTCCTTTCAGCTTCTGGTTGATCACGGCTATAAGCGCAGCCCACAGCGGAGCGACTGCGCTCGTGCCACCCTCCTGGATGGGCTGGCCATCGACAAGAATGTTGTAACCCGTATTCGGGTCGCCGTCGCCGGTAACGTCGGGGACGCCGCGACCTTTGAACCCTGGTGAGCTTGGAGAACCGGGCACGTTAGCTTGTTGTTGATAATCCGGCAGCGGAAACGCGCCGCTCACGCCGCCACCTCCTGATCCGAACGAGCCATCGGGGCCGGCTGCCGCGGATAGGTCTGCCTGGTTCTGGTTCCAGACCGACTCGGCAGAGATGGCGCCATTCGCCGTTATGAGGCGGGTACCGCCACAGGAAAGCGCAAAGGGACTTGCTGACGGAAAATCGACATGGGCTTGGCCATCCCATGCTTTCGGTCCAACATCGGCCGCACCGTTGTCCCCGGCCGCCACGCATACGGTGATTCCCAACAAAGCCGCCGCTTGCAACTCCTTATCAAACTGCACTTGGAAAGTACTGGTTGGAATGATTTCCGAGCCGCCCCAACTTATGGAGATTACCGAAGGGTTGTTTTCGGTGTCTTGAGTCGCTTTGGTGATTGCATCCAGAAAACCATTTGAGGCGGCATCGTTTGGCGCAAAATATACTACAAGCTTCGCGCCAGGAGCCGCAGCGCCCGCCACCTGGATGTCGAGGACGACTTCTCCATCGTCGCTATCGGCGCTGCTGGGCGCGTTCGTGCCGCCATCGACGGAAACCGGGATCACCGTTGGCGTCGGGAGACCGAGACTAGAGAAATACGCGTCCAGATCCGACGGCCGGTACCCACCGCCTAACTCGATAATCCCAATCGTCTGGCCGGAGCCGTCAAAGCCTTGAGGAAAATTGTAGATCTTCGCGAGTTCCGCTGCCGTGAAAGGGCGGGCACCGTTAGCTGCCGCGTGAGGGCGGGAACTGTGCCGCCTTGCCACGGGACGGTTGTCGAGACCAAAAACTCCTTCGACCACTGTTGCCAGTTCGGCAGGAATCTGCACAGACCCCGTGCGGCCTCGATATGTCCCATGAGGATACGAGTAGGTTTTTAGGTCTACCCCGAAGGCCCGGTTGAAGTTAACGACGGTGCCCGAAAGGATCACACTGCGACGCGCGACACTTTCTCGAACCACGCTAAGGTTGTGTTCCTCGGCAAATTTTCTCACCAACGCAAGGTCTTTGGTGTCAGCTCCGTAACGCTCCTCGTACTGCTCATGGGTTAACTGCACCGAAGGAACTCCCGAAAGCTTCAACATATCTTGCGCATCAGGCAAAACATTCTTGGGTCGAACGCGGACTGTCACTTCAAATCGCTCGTCGGACGGAGCGGGCGCGACGACCTGCGCGTCTTTGAGAGGTTTTTTCTGGCTGCCGGGAATCGAAACCATCTTTTTCGAAGCCATTGTCTATCCTCCAGTTACTGCGACACCCCTTACTAATGTAGCTAACGACAAGTACTCTTGTATTACTTGACATTCGAAATCTCAAGCGATATCTTGATTGCGATTTCGGCGAACGGGAGAGTGAAGCTATTGGGCTTCACATCCGAGGGGGCTCCCACCCGCTGACTTCCCCTAAAAGACTCAGTATTGTTGCGCGATTATCGCAAGCGGGGCGGAGTGTTTTCCGCAGGCCGCCCTGCCTTGGCGGGCGGCCTGCTTTGAGGTTGCGGTACCAATGCTCTCTCCTTGGATGAACGTGCACCGCACCTCGACCGAGACTGGGTTGAAGCAATTGTCTCAACCGTTGGAATGTTCAGACATAGGTGGGGGATCGGATTTCATTCGCGCACGGGTCCGCCATCGTGGCAAAGGGAAATAACCCATCCGCTGGTGGGATTTTTGGGGTTACACTCATTTCGCGCATGGGGAAATCTACTTACCGAGGTCGATATGAACCGGCTGGTCCAGGCAAGCCCGCGGGGAGCAAGAGCATTCAGCGGTAACGGTGCTCAGGATGCGAAGGATTACCTCAACAGAGTCGCAAGGTACGTTCCGTCTGAGATTCTCGCCGCATACCTAACCTTACTGCCAATCGTGATCGGAACAACAAAGACCCAAGCGGCGCTTCGGATGGGTCTCCTGGCGGTGATCCTGTTCGGGCTGGGTCTGATCAACATCCCATATCTTCTCCGTGTGGCGCCAGCCGGCGAACCAAAGCGTAAACACGTCATTGTGTCCACTCTTGCATACCTCGCTTGGACCTACTCGATTGGAGGATTTTGGACCGCCTTGGGTCTCTACCATGAGGCGATCGCAGCGATTCTTATTGTTTTCGTATCTCTTGGGAGCGGCCTCGTAATCCCTTACCAAGGGGAACCGTAAACCCATGCGCTACCTAATTGAGTACGCCAGTCAAGAGACAGTCACCCGCGTGATCGATCAGGTCATGGACTACGACATCGTGCACGGTGTCGTTGTTCAGCTCGATCCTACGTGGCTTGCGCTGTGGCGATTCAGTCAATCGCTGACCCGAAATGATTGGAAGGCCTTGGACGAAGAGCTTCGGCACTCGATCGAGTGGGACGAACACATGCTCGGAAGGCCTTGGTCTCGATCCGCAGGTTGGGGGATCCGACTGCCCTGGATGCTAGGGCCAGCGCAGGGAGACCACCTTACACCCATCCAAGTCGACCCTGAGTGGACCTGCTCGGCATGGAAGGCCGTCACCGATCGCGATGCACGAGGTAGAAGAGAACCATTCATCATTAATGTGCTGGTCGTACCTCGCAGTGCCAAGGACACTTTTGAAAAACTCACATCGGCGTTAGACGAGAGCAGCGAACGAATCCGTTTCGAGGCCCGTCCAATTCCTCGAGCGTACGTGAATCGAAAAGGTAGCGTGCGGCCTCTCGCAGGTGGGATCAGCCTCGGTACGGATGCTGGCGACTACGCCACCCTCGGAGGCATCCTTAAAGATGGAAAGGGTGTGAAGTACGCATTGACATGTGGACACGCGATCAGCAAGAACGATAAGGCCAAGCAGCCGTCGCCTAAAGACGACTCAAGCGCTACCAGGATCGGGACCTGCATCGAGTCCACATCCGGAAGTCTGCATGGCCCGGTTAGTCGCTGCAATAGAAAAGCAGCCATCAACGACGTGGATGCTGCCCTCATCGAACTAGACAAGGACTCCAAGGGTACAGCGAAGCTCGAAGTCCTGGCCATAGGGCCGCTCGCTGGGTGGGCGGCCATCGACGATGTGTACGAGGATTCGCCGATAGAAGTTTCAGGCAGGTCCGGCCGTAGAGACCTGTACACAGGTGGCCTTCTCGTTATCGGCGGCTTACTTATCGGTGCGGACCGGTTTTGCTTCCGCAACCTTATGCAAATCAAACGGGCGAGCGTACGCAGTTGGGGTCTGACCGGAACTCTGGCACGGCCTGTGCGTCCGGGTGATTCGGGAGCCTGGGTCATTCAAGATGGGCCGAACGGGCCCGAGTGGTGCGGGATGATAATTGGGGGAACCGGCCCGATTGGATACGCGGTGTTCGCAGAAACGATTCTGGATTGGCTCAAAGGTTTGAAATACAACTCCCTGAGCGTTGCTTGAATGAGAACAGCCTCCGAGGAGTTTGGACGTTTGTTCGCTATCGTGCCGTTCTCGACTCCAGGGAAAATTTGAAGACTAAGGATACATAAAGTCGGGCGGTTCCGGTTCATGTACTTCCTGGTGAAGAACCATGTCTGTTCACGTCCCGGCTTCGCAGCCGCGACCGTTTCGACTCGCGATTGCAGATTGCATGTATGGCGGTACGCCGCGTCTTGGTAGAACGCGTTTGCGTCCTTCATCCATTCCCGGATAATCTACCACTTTCGCCTTTCCTTCGCTACAATAGTTTAAGGTATCCTATTTCGCGGTAGAATTCAGGGTCAATCCCATTGGCCTCTAAGGATTAGATTGGTATGGATTTTGATCTTCCGGGCCGTATAAAGAACACCAAACTGCCCTTTTCAGGCGCTTTGTTGCCCATTTTTGAAGCGGTAATCAACTCGATCCACGCCGTAGACGAAGCCCCCCATCCTGAGAACGGAATCATCAGGGTGTACATCGAAAGAGATCTCACCCAGCAATCCTTTCCATCTGAAGTTGTGGGCATCGTTCCAGGGCCGACGAGGTCGGTGACGATCCGCGACAACGGCGTAGGTTTCGGCGATCTGCATTACAAGTCGTTTTGTACGGCAGACACTCGACAGAAGGCTAATATTGGCGGAAAAGGTATCGGCCGTTTTCTCTGGCTTAAAGCATTCGATCATGCAGACATTGACAGTGTTTTTCAAGGCCCGGACGGAAAACGTTATCGAAGGAAATTCAGTCTGCGTCTCACCACCTCTGGCGTGGAGGATCATTCATTAGCGGAGGTCGGTAAGGACGAACAGATCGGCACCTCTGTGCGCCTCTGCGATTACAAACCTGAGTATCAGACGGAGGTTCCACATTCCGCCGAAACGGTTGGAAGGAAGGTCGTCGAACACTGTCTTGAGCACTTTGTGCTCGGTTTGGCCCCTGCCATATATCTACACGATAGCGGCTCCGAAGAAGTCCACGATCTCAATGAAATGTTCGAAGCGGAGGTAAAAGTCACTACTACGGTAGGCGAGTTCAACGCTGGAGGCCGGGACTTTCAGGTTCACAATCTGCGCGTTAGTCCAGGATATCAAGGTACTCACAGGCTACATCTGTGCGCCAACAATCGTGCGGTCATATCTGAAAACTTGGCGGGAAAGATTCCAAACCTGATGGGCAGTCTGCGCGGAGCCGACAACAAACCCTTCATGTATGCCGGCTACGTGTCGGGCGCTTATCTGGACGAATGCGTCAACAGCGAAAGAACGGACTTCGTAATGCCGGACGATGACTCTGCCGTCCATGGACCAGGTTGGTCAACACTGCTCAAGAATTCGATCGACGAAGCCGCGTCCTTCGTTTCGCCGTTCACGACTACCGTTAAAAATGCAAAGGAAGTAAGAATAACAGACTATGTGCGGTCCAGAGCCCCGGAATATCGCGGCGTGGTGAAGCACAGAAAAGATTTGCTTGATCCCATTGCGCCTGACCTATCCGACGAGAAACTGGACGTAGAGCTGTACAAGGCGAACCAAATTTACGAGGCCGAGCTCCGGCAAGAAAGCAGCACTATTCTGTCTTCTTTAGAGAGTGGTCCCGCAGATTGGGACACATTCGTGCAAAAGTACTCGACGTTCTTGGAGGAGTGGAACGAGTCCGGCATTGCGAAATTGGCACGGCACATTGTTCACCGTAAAGCGACACTCGATTTCTTAAAAGCTAGCCTAAAGGTAAACGCTCTGGGCAAATATCAGTTGGAGAGCGCGATTCATCGTCTGGTTTTTCCTTTGAAGAAGACCTCAGATGACGTGCACCCGGATCAAATGAATCTTTGGATTCTGGATGAGAAGCTAACCTACCACTACTACCTCGCGTCGGACATTCCGTTCAACAAGCAGGATGTGAAGCTACCAAGCAAAGAAAGAGCAGACATAATCATTTTCAACGGACCATCGGCTTTTGTGAGCGAAACGCCGCCATTCTCATCCGTGGTCCTAATCGAGTTCAAGCGTCCCCTGCGGGATGACTATACCGATGAAGATAACCCCATCGCCCAGGTTTACCGGTACGCAGAGTTGATAAAGAGCGGCAAGGCAACAGACCGTGGCGGCAGGCCGATTATGATCAAGACCGAGACTCCTTTTTATGCATATCTTGTGTGCGACATCACTCCGACTCTAACGAGGCAAGCGAAGTTCTTTTCGCTTGGTCCGACTCCTGACGGACTGGGGTTCTTCGGCTACAACCGAGAACTCGGTGTATATGTCGAGGTGATGTCGTTCGACAAGTTGGTGGCTGACGCTGAGCGCCGGAATGCCGCGCACTTTGAGCAACTGAATCTCCCGAGAAACTAAGGGCACTTTTCAGAGCTGACGCTGTTGCAAGAACAGTCGGACCACGCGGGATGAATCCCGAATCTTGGCTGGTCGTAAGGCCGGCCCGCAGGTTCAGTGAGTGGTATTGCTTTGATCAACCGTCTGCCTGTTCGTTCCAATGATGCGGACTTCTTTGCCACAGATGCCGGCAAACTTTATCGCCAATCCAATGAGGCGATACTCCTCTTCCTGATAATCGGCGGCGAACGCATCTTGGTGCATCATGACAACGGGGGTGTCATGAGCGCGGCACGCCCTGGCAAAGTCTGGGAGGATCTTTTCGACAATTGCAATGAGGTTGGCTTCCTTCCTCGCAAGTTCCGTCTGGTTCCCGTTCAGCATCGTCAGTTACCTCTTAGCCTTTCAATTGAAAGCCGCCATCCCGCAGTCAGAGCTATCAAACCGCGCGGATGGCGGTTTCACCCCCTCAAGCGCAAGGACGTTCAGGAAGCTGTTCACAATTCCTGCTTGATACGGTCTCTGCGGATTTGGTCAAGCTCCCCTGTACAGCGCCGTGATTCTTTGGGATCGTGAGTGGTATTCCCAAAGCTCGGAAGATGTCAGGGATGATTCGAGACGTAGGGTGTCAATTTGCAATTGAATCAACTGCTGGACTTCATGCCTGATGCCAGAGGCTGGGTCTGTCACCATAAAAACTCTCCATACGAAATAGGCCGCGAGTTTCCTGTTCCCAGTCAGTCACGCAGCCCAAGACAACCTTAGAGAGTTGTCGGGGGCATGATACACGACTCGATGTTGTGAAAAACCATTTCTTTCCTGCGCTTCGGTACTTTTAACCCTCCCGTCACGTTCACTTGTTTCACTGCGCTTCGCTGCTGAAGTTCTGCTGTCAACCTGTAAGGTCAGACGTCTGACAGTGCCCTGAGCATTCACGCAGATCGCGTGATCGCTTGGGGTATGCCGACTTTTCGTTCCCGATCTGCCGCTCGATAGGTTCCTTAACCCTGAGAGACTCGATGGTCTATTCTATCGGTCGTAAGAACAGCCGAGCGCACATCCATGCCCGAGGTCAAAGGTTCGCTCAGATGTCCTGTCCCCACTCACAGACGAAATGCCTCAATGAATTTGAATTCATTCGCAAGTACCGTTGCCTGGACTGTGACGCCGTCATGATGTGTGCTTGCGACGAACGAATCGGAAGAGGGCATCTCTCCGATCAGCTCGATCGTGGTGTCGTTCTTGAGACGCAGGAGCGTGTTCCGGTGACCGCTGGTTTTCAGGCGAATATTTGCCGTGAGTGTCGTGGACTGCCGCCTGAAGCGCATCCGGTGAGCTCAATTCCTGGGCGGACGAGCAAGATCAAGCGGTACTACTGGCGCGAACTGGCCTTTCGCGAGATGGAGCTTTTCGACGCGTGGAAGCAAACGCCAGAAGGCCAAGTCCGTTCCGGGGATTCATGGTTCGGCGTACCGGGCCTCGCGGACCGGGCGCTGGCGGGGATCAAGCAGCTCCACGCCACCCATCCAAAATATGTCTTCAAGAATATGAGCCAGCAGCAGGTTCTCGAACAGTACAACGTCGAGATTCTCGACCTCAAAGCGCAGTATGTTCCGGGAATTGAGGGCCGTGCCCAAGTAATAGTGGACGGCCAGACGCTGGGCGTCGAGGCTTTCGCGCGTCGTCATCTGGAAGCACTCGGCTATACGACGATGATCTGCGAAAGCAGGCCCTTCCATGTCCTGTTCTCTACGCTCTTGGGCGCGCTGATCATAGACCCGGCTGATCCAAAGCTCCGCCTCATTGGCATGGCAGATCGTACGGCCCCCGCCAATCAGCAGCGCCCTCTATGGTGGAAGCGCCCCGAAGACTTCGGCACGGCGGGCTACGGCCAACGTCGCGAACACGAGATTTCCACTTACCTGAACGATGTGCTTCCAGAAAAGACTGCAAGGCTCTTAGAGCTCTTCGACGGTTCACTCGAAGCGAGCTGGATTCTTCGAACTTATCTCTGGGCCAATGAACCTTCCGCGATCGATACAGCGAGAACGCTGTTGAGCCTGATGACGCCTGCCACGATTAAATCCATCCTTCGCTATCTCGTGGACTCCTATTGGGCCAATTACGTGGGATGGCCAGACCTCGTCGTCTATAGCAAGGGCGAATGGTTCTTTGCGGAAGTGAAGTCTTCCCACGATAAGCTGTCGGATGACCAGAAGCACTGGATTGAGCAGAACCATGCCCGCCTGAAGCTGCCTTTCAAGCTGATCAAGATCCACCGAGTCGCAGCCCAAGGCGGCAAATAATATCATCAATCGATTCCCGTAAGCCGAGTCTCGGACCGAGAGCAGCCGCGCCAGCCGATACCGACCGCACATGGAGACAGTATAGGACGACAAAAAGGGCGGAGTGGATGGAGCCACCCCGCCCGAATCGTCCGCAACTGCGTTAGCCTGCGGATTTTGTTTTTAGCTTGGTCTTAGGTTTGGCCTCCTTACTGCGTTTTGCCGCAAACTCAGCAACCACCGCCTTCTCCAGCTTTTCGACATCCACGCGATAGCGCTTGGCGGCATCCGTGAGTAGCTCATCGGATGCGCCAGAACGCATATAAGCAGAGTCGAGCAGGCTGATTTCGAGCAGTATCCGACAGAGCGCGGCTTCGTCATACGTGCTCACGCGCTTTGCCAGAAGCTCCTGCGGAGTCTTCGTGCTCTTGCCTTCTTCGATTTTGTGTCGTTTCGCTAGAGTGGGCACTTGGTTGTAGGGCAGTTGGCCGATGACGTGATGGACCACGGTCAAAAGATCGGCCTTCTTCAACGGCGCTGACACCCGCTCCAACACTGCCGCCAAAGCGCGGTGACGAGTAGTGATTGCCAGCTTGGTTTTCTCGATGCGCTTGCGTTCGTCGGCCCGTTCCCGCGCAACCTGTTCGGGAGAGGGCGTGTTTGGGTGATGCACGCGGCAAGCCGGGTCGGCGCAGACTTTGACGAGCTGTCCGCGCTTGCCGCCGTCCATGACGATGGCTTCGGTCATCTTCTCGCACGGCTTCTGGACCGGCGATAACTTTGTCGCTGCTCCGTTGGTCTTGGCTTTCTTGATTTGGAGTTCCACGTAGTGATTCCGCCCCAAGGGAGCGCCCTCGCGGGAATTCCACGCCGAAGAAATCTGCACCAGCTTCGGCTTGCTTTCGAGCGTCTTCGATATGTGAACGTCGAGCTTGTGACGAAAGCACTGGGCATCAATACAGCTATCCTTTTGGACATCGGGAAAAAGTAGCTTGTTAAAGCCCGTGCGTTTCGGGCAATTGGCGCACGAACCTACTTCGGGCACCAGCGTTTCATCCTGTTTGTCGAACGGCACGGATGCCAGTTGCAGCAGAATGTTGGACTCGATCCACACCGCCAATTCGCGCACGGGGATGAGGACTTGCGTGTTTCCGTCGCTCGTCCACATACCACGAAAAGCGGCGGTGAACGCTTCCTGCTGCTGCGCAGCCGGGAGCTTGGCGATCAACAAGGCGTGGCCGATGGTGATCTGATCTTTCAGGAACGCCTCGGCCACGGGCGGGATAAGGTCGGCGAGCCTGATCCTGCCGTAAATGTACGCCTCGCTTTTCGCCGTCCTGGCTGCAATGCTGGCAATCGTGTAGGTGGGTTCTCCGAGTTCAAGCAATGCTCGAAAACCCAGAGCTTCCTCAAGCGGGTGGATGTCCTGACGTTGGAGATTTTCAACGCACTGGGCTTCGATGGCCTCGGCGTCCGTAAGTTTGACGATGCGGACGGGAAGGTTTTCAAGTTCCGCGATCCGAGCGGCGCGCAGACGACGCGCTCCGGCCACGACCTCGTACTTGCTCTCCTCCAGTTCGCGGACCAGCAGGGGCGCGAGGACTCCCTGTGTTTTGAAACTCGCGGCCAGTTCTTCCAAAGCAGTCTGATCGAATCGTTTCCGTGGATTCGTGCCCGACTCGACCAATGCGGCGATTGAGATGTTGCGATATTCGTTGTTGGTAACTGCACTCTGCGTAGCTTGCATGACTTCTTCTCCTCTCGTTGGGTTGTATTTCTGGTTGGGGTGGTCGGCGCACACGTTGCACGTATGCGCCGGAATCTCTGGTGGCTTGCGGTTATGCGGCTGCGGTCGCCGCCGGAGGCTCGGGAGCAATGCCCCCGAGAATCACGGCAGCGGTCTGCTGGACGGCTTCCAAGCTCTCGCGCAGGAGACTGGCGTCTCCGTGCCAAAGGGCTATGTAATCCGAGCTACTTCCGGTCTCAAGCCCGATGGCTTGGCAGACGACGAAGGCGACGGCTTCCGCTTCGGTTTCGCGGACTTGCTTGGTGGTCAGGGTGCGGCGCTCACCACGGTGTAACAGTTCGTGGGCTTATGTTGTCGACAACATAAGCTCACTTGGACTAAACCGCTACGCGGTACGAATCAGGCCGACGTTCAGTTGATACTCCCGGAGATCCATCTGAGTCT
>Ga0182024_10007835_pt1 | contig 22871 bp, 23 predicted proteins | sample P32metaG_FD_120480 | JGI IMG/M metagenome (GOLD analysis project Ga0182024, IMG submission 120480) | Permafrost microbial communities from Stordalen Mire, Sweden - P3-2 metaG (Illumina Assembly) | ecosystem: Environmental > Terrestrial > Soil > Wetlands > Permafrost | place: Sweden: Stordalen... | reverse complement strand
GCGATCTGGGTGCGGCCGACCGGGACGTCGAGCTGGTATTTCTCGGGTTATCCGAACAGTTCCGGTCAGGTGGTCCAGCAGCTGTTGGGCGCCAGCTACGACGTCCAGTTCCGTTGGCTCGGCACCTACCAGATTTCGTCAGCAAACGCGGTGAGCGGCGCGACCGCCATCACCGTCAATGCCGCAGCCTTGAACATCACTGCGGAACTGGCTTCCAACAACAGCGTCGTGTCGGGCGCGGCAACGTCCGTCAACACTGGCGGCGGCTACTTCTTCCTCGGCTACACCAATAGCGGCGGCCAGTACGCCGCCCAGGTGCTCGTCGGCACGGTCAGCGTGCAATGCACCAGCGCTTCGCTCACCGGAACCACCAGCAACGTGTCCGTGCCGGCCGGTGGCACCAGCACCACCGTGATGGTCCCTTGACCGTCTTCTCTGTCTAAATCGTTCTTCTTCTCCGGGCGGATCAGACATAAATTCGAAGACCACGATCATGCTGCGCGCCCGGAGCATGTCCTGCCACGACAAGATTCTCGGGGTCTTTTGCGTCGCCGCGCACGATCCGACCGGCTCGAACCGTGTGTGGAGGCCGAAACAACGTCGAAATAAGAACATTGTCTTGAAGTTCGAGCGACGTGCGAGTACCCTCTGGGACGACGCGGGGGTCAGTCCCAAACCGCGTCGGACGGCGCAGACAGACCGTGGCGCGGTCCGGGAGCGTTGCTCCAGACCCTGGTAGCGCACGAGCGAATGTGCCTCGCCGATCAGGGTAGTTGCCGATGACTCTCACCGGACTCGCGCACAGCACGCGCGGTCGTCCCCACCTCGTCGTGTCTGTGTCCACCGAGCAAGACACGACCGTCATCGCGCTGCAAGGCGACGCGGACCTCGTGGCGCTCTCAGTCCTGGTCGACCAGATGGCCGACGTGATCGCCGACCGTCAGGGTGCGGTCGTGATCGACCTCTCCGACACCGACGTCATCGATACCACCTGCGTCCGGGCGATCGGCCAGGTCGCACAGTGGTTGGCAGGAAACGGCCGCCGCTTGACGATCCGCGCTCCGTCGAGACTCGCCATCATGTCGTTCGCGACCCTGGGGTGGGCGGATCTCGTTGAATCCGACGGGGAGATGCCCCGATGACGGTTTCAACGTTCGGGCCGGTCGTGCTCGTCGGCCTGTCGTCAGCCTTGATCGGCGCGAGCCGGTTGGAGATGACCCGCCACCGGACGGCCGACATCAACCCGTCAAGCGACCGTCGGCGTCGGATGCGCTGACATCGCAGCAGTTCTGGACCGGTGCGGCCGATCGGCTGCGCTGTCCGCACGGACCGACCTGGACGGAGATTCCCCCGCTCACGTCCAGGTCGGTCCGCTTCACGTCGTCAGCTGTTCGCGGCGAAGAACTTCCACATCGCGGTGGTCGCGTTGACCTGCTCGGTGGTGAGACCGAGCGCGGTGATCTTGATGCTCGAACCGGGCCAGGTGTGCCCACCGCCCACGATGCGGTACATCACGACCGGCACCACGCAGCCGTTCCACGTCAAGCGAACGACCTGTGTCCCGAGGCGGGTTTCGGTCGGTCCGGGCGCACATCCGTTGTGCCCGGCCCATAACGCCGCGCTCGTCTCCGCCGGCTGTACCGGCGTGCCGGACGGGCCACCGACGTGACCGCCGGTGTAGGGCACGATCGGGTCTGCGGTGCCGTGGAAGATGATGATCGGACGGCGCCTCGCCTTGTCGCAAAGCGGCGGCAGGTAAAAGTCGGCGGAGACCAGTCCGAACCCGGCGAACGTATCCGAAGCCTGACAGGCCAGCGACGCCGACATCGCCGCGCCGCTCGATATCCCGACCGCATACGCGTGGGCGTGATCGACGCAGGCATCGAGCGAAAGGGTTCGCACGATCGCGACCGCGAAGTCGACATCGGCGAACGTGCCGAGGAACCTCCACTGGCGCACCGCGGCGTCGACACCGTTCGGTGTCGCGACGACGAAGTCGAACCGGTCGGCCACCGGATCGAAACTGCTGTAGACGTCCTGCTGGTACATGTTCGACGTCGCGCCGTGGAAGTCAACGACGAGTCGCATGGCTGACGTCGGGTGCGGCGGCATGTGCACCAAAAACGCGCGTTCGACGCCGTCGACGACGATGTGATGGGTCGAGGTTCCCGGGCCGTAGCCGGGCGCCGGTCGACAAGCCGCCGCAACGGCGGTCGTCGCGGTCGCGGCGGGAGCGGCGGGGCGGCGGTCGTCGTCGGCGACGACGCCGAGCTGGTGGTCGAACTGCACGCGGCAAGGAAACTGAGCGCCGCGACCGCCACGAGTGTCGCAAGAAGAGGTCTCCGGGAGCGCATCGACCGGAGCGTACGACGAACCGCGCCCGACATACCGTGGGGGGATGTCTCGGTCGGATCCGCTCATCGCGTGGCGCGCCGACCCGACCGAGGTTCTCGCGTCGGTCGTTGCCGGACTCGGTGGCGAGCGTCGCGAGGGACAAGTTGCGCTCGCCGCCGCGATCGCTGATGCGATCGGCTTCGGCCACCACCTCGTCGCCGAGGCGCCCACCGGGTCGGGCAAGAGCCTCGCCTATCTCGCACCGGCGATCGCGTCGGGCCTCAAGATCGTCGTCGCGACCTCGACGATCGCGTTGCAGAGCCAACTCGTGTCGAAAGACCTCCCGGCGCTGCACGAACACGGCGCCGCTCCGTTCACGTTCGCGCTGTTGAAAGGCCGATCGAACTATCTCTGTCGCGCCAAGCTGCGCGCCGCGGACTCGCCGGACGCACTGTTTGAGCAGCCGGTCGGAGTCGGATTCCCGCAGCAGCTTGACCGGCTTCGAGCATTCGCGAATCGTTCCGAGACCGGCGATCGAGCTGAACTCGACGACGACATCTCACACGCGACGTGGGCGGCGGTGAGTTGCACGAGCGGGGAATGTCCCGGCCGCGCCGACTGCAACGACGGGAGCGAATGCTTTGCCGAACAAGCACGTGATCGTGCGCACGGCGCGTCGATCCTGGTCGTGAATCATGCGCTGTATTGTGCACACCTCGCAGCCGAAGGGCGCGTGCTCCCCGAACACGACGTCGTCATCATCGACGAGGCCCATTCCTTCGCGGAGAACGCGACCAACGCCTTCGCCGGCGAGGTCGCGTCCGACACGCTTGTTCGCCTCGCCGGCATGCTGGGCCGCGCTGGCGTCGACCGCGTCGCGGTCGACGCGCTCGCCGACTCGGGCCGTTCGCTCGCGGCGCTCATCGAGAGCCGGACCGGCGCCCTCGACGTCGGCCACGACGCGCAACTCGGCGCCGCGTTCGTCTCGGCCGCCGAACGGCTCGCGGCGGCGCATGCCAAGCTCGACAAGTCGGACGACTACGCCAAACGCACCGCACAACTCGCGACCGGACGGCTCGAGGTCCTGCGCCGCCTCGCAGCACCGCAGGCCGGCGACGTCGTGTGGGTCGACACGATCGGTCGGAGCCGCCGTTTTCGTATCGCCCCGGTCGCGCCGGGCGACGCGATCGGCCGCTGGCTCCTCGACCAGCGGCCCGTGATCGCGGTGTCGGCCACGCTCGGCGGCGAGCCGCCCTTCACGGCCGTCGCCTACCAGCTCGGCTTCCAACCAACACTCGACCCGGGCAGTTGGGATGCGCGCGACGACGACGGGCGCCTCACGTCGAACGCCGGCCGCGGCTACGTCGCGCTGCAGACCCCATCGTCGTTCGACTGGAGGGAACAGGCGCTGCTCTATGTCGGAAAGGACATGCCCGATCCCGGGAGGGAACGCACGGCATGGCTCGACGCGGCCGGGGAACGGCTCTGCCAACTTGTGAACGCCGCGGGCGGCCGGGCGCTCGTGCTGTGCACCTCGCACGCCAACGTCGGACACTTCTCGGACGTCCTGCGATCGCGCACCACCCACGAAATCCTCGCGCAGGGCGACACCGACAGCGGCCGGCTCGCGCGCGCGTTTCTCGACGACGAAACCTCGGTGCTGGTCGGCACGCGATCGTTCTGGGGAGGTATCGACGCGGCCGGCGTCTCCTGCGTCCTCGTCGTGATCGACAAGATCCCGTTCCCCGTCCCCGACGACCCCATGCACGTCGCTCGTCGCGCCCGCGCCCTCGAGCGCGGCGCGGACCCCTTCCTCGCAGTTGACATTCCCGCGGCTGCGCTCGTCCTCGCGCAGGGCGCCGGACGCCTGATCCGCAGGCGCACCGACCGCGGCGTCGTCGCGGTCTTCGACTCCCGCCTCGCGAATCGCCAGTACAAGACGCAGCTGTTGGCGGCGATGCCACCCTTTCGTCGGAGTATCAGCCTCGAACAAACGTGCACGTTCCTCTCCGAAGCCACCGGTGCGGTTTCCCCGTCCGGCTCGACGGCCGTGCCGGGCCCCGCCCGGCACGAACCCGGCGACGTACGCGACGACCTCACGATGCGCGAAACCGTTGCCGTCAGGGACTCCACGCCATGTCCGGTCTGCGGCGCAGATCTCAGCGAACGCTGCCACGGCGACGACGGCACGCTGGCGTTCTTGCACCACGCACGGGTGTGTGACGCACCCATATGACGACCGCGGACTCGCTCCCGCAGCGCTGCGCGAGCACCGCTCGGCCGATCGCTTCGAAATTGGCTCCCCGGGAAATCGGCATCGCTGCCGACGAACGCGCTCCGGGTGGCGCAGGCTCGATCGCGACGTCGTGCAGTGACGACCGTGCCCTCGAGCGTGAGCGATGGCCTTGTCGCTCACGAGCTGAGGTCGTACAGGAGTCTGTTGAAGGCGATTCGTTGCTCATCTGGTTCGATGCCGTACGACTCGTAGAACAGATGCTCCCAGCCGGGCCCGACGTTCCACGTCGTGGACCACGCGCCGACAGTCACGTCCCACCAGCGGTCGGCGACTGCCAGCTCGCCAAGGTCGACGTAGCCGGTCAGCCGGCCCTGTCCATCCAGCAGGACGTTCGGGAAGCAGTAGTCGCCGTGACAGACGACAAGATCCTCTGACGCGGGCGCGAGCCGTTCAAGTTCGGCGAGGGCAGCATCGAGCGTGAGGTGTGCATGCTCGGGATGCAGATCGTCGTGGTTCGCGATGCCGAGCCGGACCCGTCGACGCACATGTGCGATCGACGTCGCGACGCGGAAATCGTACGGGCAGGCGGACACCGAGGCGGCCGCATGAAACGCTGCGAGACCGCGCGCGAGGATCGATACCAGACGCACGGGATCGGCCTTCAACCGATGGCGTGACGCGTCGACTCCGGCGAGCTCGACAGTGATCAACCAGTCGACCGTGCCGTCCGATCCGCTCTCGATCACCTCGGGGACCGGCAGATACGCGCGCGCCCATCGCAGACGGTCCGCCTCGTCGAGCGCTGTCGGATAGTGACCGGATTGCACCACCTTGAGAAACCGGACCGGCTCGCATCTGGGTCTTTCGAGGCGCCACGTCGTGGCGAGCCCGGGCCATTCCCACGCGACCGACCAGCGCCAAGCGGCATAGGCGGACCGGATCGGCTCCGGAGGCATGACGGACACGGGGAAAAGTTACGCGGCGTCGGCCGCGAGCGACGAAGAATCACGCGACGGCGACCTCACCGGCCAAGCTGGTAGCAGTGACGCCCGAGCCCGAGCCCGATCCGAGCCAGGCCGCGGCGGCGCCGTCGACGCGTCGCCGGGTTATCGGCGGGCTCGTCGAGGTCAGCATCACCGCGGTGGCTTTCTACTTCGTGCTCCCCAAGGTGATCTACGCGTTCTCGGCGTTCCCGAGGGTGTCGTCGGTCGGCTTCGTGTGGATCGCGGTCGTGCTGGTCTGCGAAGGCACAAGCTTCGTGATGGTCTGGATGCTGTTACGTCTCGCGACCCGGACGAGCCAGTGGCTGGCGATCGCGACTTCTCAGCTCGCGGCCAACGCGCTCAGCTCGATCCTCCCCGCGGGCGCGGCCGCGGGAGCAACCCTGCAGGTACGGATGCTCGGCGAAGCGGGCATCGATACCGCCACCGCGGCATCCGGCATGACCGCGTTCACCCTGTTGCAGTTCGCGACCGTCGCCATCGTCCCGGTGTTGCTGCTTCCCGCGGTGCTCGCCGGCATCCTGCAGCTGTCTCCCGGCCTGTCGCACGCGTTGTTGATCGGTGCGCTGGCGTTCGTCGCCATCCTTGCCATCGTCGCGGTGCTGGCCGTGTTCGACGGTCCGCTGCGCGCGACCGGTCGGGTCGTGCAAGCACTGAGCAATCGTCTGCACCGTCATCGACCGCCTCGCGTTGGTCTGGCGGACCGTCTCGTCGACGAGCGCAACACGATGGCACGGACCCTGGGTCAGCATTGGCGGCGGGCCGTCCTGTTGAGCGTCGGTCGCGTCGCGTTCGACTTCCTCGCGCTCTTGGCCGCGGTCGCGGCGGTCGGCGCACACCCGAGCCCGTCGCTGATCGTCGTCGCGTACGTGTCGAGCGTCGTCCTGGCCCTGATCCCCATCACCCCGGGGGGCCTCGGTTTCGTCGAGGCCGGGCTCACCGGCGTGTTGACGCTCGCCGGGATTCCGGCCAGCGCCGCGGTCCTGGCCACGCTGTTGTACCGCCTGGCGGAGTACTGGCTCCCCATGGTCATGGGGCCGTTCGCCTACGTGATCTTCCGGGTCTCGCGGCGTCGCATCCGAACCGAATCGGAGCAGACCGCCGACTAACAGTTGTATGCGCTCGCATATAAGTTTAGGCTCCCACCATGGCCAAGACGATGCTGGTCCGGCGACCGACCGCGACCCCCGCAGGTGAGGTGCGCGCCCCGACCGTCGATCTCGACCGTCCGATCGCAGGTGTGCACGTCGGCATCCGCACCGACGGCGCGTGGCGTTCATGGCGCCTCATCGCCCAGGTGTGGGACGAGTATTTGCGCCGAGACGGCGCAACCACCTCGCTCGTGGAGACCGGCGGCATGGTCGGCCAGACCGGCGCCAACGATCGCAAGCACATCGAGGAGCTCGCCAACAGTGTCGAGTGCGCGATCGTCGGTCTCGGCACGTGCGGGTCGTGCACCACGTTCACGATCAAAGACGCTGTCGTGGTCGGCGACAAAGCAAAGCCAGTCGTGGCCATCGTCACCGAAGAGTTCGAGGTGCACGGCCACAACGTCGCGACGCACCTCGGCCACGGCGACTTGAAGATCCTCGTGTTGCCGTATCCGCTCGAAGCACGTCCCGAAGCCGAACTGCGTGCGATCGCCGACGAGTTCTACCCGCAGGTGCTGTCGCTGCTCGGAGCAACCACTTGACGCTGACCAGCGAGCAGGTCGAGGTCAGCGCCGATCCGCGCGAGCAATACGAACGTGCGCTCGTGGAAGGCTGGAGCGACGGCGTACCGATGTTGGCGGCCACCGACGACGCCGTCGAAGCTCTTCTCGCCGCGACCCCGTACCCGGCTGATCACGCGCTCTGCGTCCTCCCTCCGAGCAACGGTGTCGCGACCGTCGAGCTGATCGCGGTGAACGCGGCGATGGCCGGCTGCCAGCCGGCGGCGTTCCCCCTCGTGGTCGCCGCGCTGGAGGCCATCTCAGAACCCGAGTGGAACGCGTTCGGTCTGACGACCACCACCTCGTCGGTGTTCCCGATGCTTGTCGTGAACGGGCCGTGCCGCGACGAGCTCGGTATCGACTACCGGGCCGGATGTATGGGCGGCGCCGCCGGGCGTGGCTCGATGACCATCGGTCGCGCGGTATCGCTGTGCCTGCGCAACATCGGTGGCCAGCGGGCGGGGCAGACGACGAAAACGGTCTTCGGTCAGCCTGCCCGCTTTGGATTCTGCATCGGCGAATGGGAAGAACGCAGTCCTTGGCCGAGCCTCGCCGAGCGCCGTGGCTACCCGGCCGATCAAGACGTCGTGACCGTGCACGGCGGGAAGGGCACGTTCCCGCTCGCCGACATCCACAACGACGACGCCCGCGACCTCCTGTACCTGATCGCCAAGAGCCTCGCATTCCCGCTGTCCAACATGTATCTCGGCAACGCACACAACGGCGAGGTCGTGCTCGCCATCAACCCGATGTGGGCGGAACGATTCGGAACCGCGTTCGGCGAGATCGGCGACATGCAGCAGTTCCTGCGCGACAACGCCTGGCAGCCAATCGAGTTGTGGCCCGAACCCAATCAGCGGATCCTGCACGACAAAGGCCGCGTCGACGCGGACGGGCGAGTGCACCTCGTGGGCGGACCCGACCAGATCGTTCCGATCGTGTGCGGAGGGCTCGGCAGCCTGCACGCAATCGCGTTGCCGAGCTTCGGCGAGAGTCAGATGCAAAGCCACCCGGTCATGCGACCATGATGGACGACGCCTCGGTGTCGGCTGCCGTCGACGACGTGGGCCGCGTCCTGCGCGCCGACGGCGCCGACCTTGTCCTGGTCGAGGCCAACCCCAAGACGGCACGGGTACATCTGCGGCTCGTGCTCCACTCCGTCGCGTGCGAGGAGTGCCTGCTCCCGCCCGCCATGCTGCGCGAGACGATTCACGACTCGCTGCAGCGCCGCATCGTCGGTGAGTTCGAGCTCGTGCTCGACGATCCGCGTCTGGCGTCCGCGTAGGCCAGACGTGGCTGACGACCGCCAGCTCCAGGCGTGGAGCACGGTCGTGGCCGTCTACCAATCAGTGCTCCACGACGTGGTGCGAGCGCTCGAAGACGACGCCGGCGTCGACTCGGGTGTGTTCTCCGCGCTCGCGTACCTCGCACGCGCCACACCGTCGGGCCGGCTGCGGCTGACCGAGCTCCGCGACCTGATGCATCCCCGCTACAGCCAGCCCGGCCTGAGTCGCCTCGTGCAGCGAATGGAAGCCGCCGGTCTCGTTGACCGCCACGCCGATCCAGGCGACGGTCGGGCCGCGGTGGTGGTCATGACCGGCCCCGGACGCGCCCTGTTCGCACGCGCCGACGACGCATACAGCACGGCGGTACGTGAGCACTTCGGACGGCATCTGTCAGTTTCGCAAGCACGTGCGCTGGAATCCGCGCTCGGACCCGTGGTTCAAGGACGCGCAAGTCGCGGCGTCCCGTCGCGTACCGTTCGGGCCGGATGATCAAATACATCGGATCCAAACGGCGACTGGTGCCCGTGCTCGGCGACCTGGCCGGCGCCCTGGACGGACGGCGTGCCCTCGACCTGTTCACCGGCACGACACGGGTTGCGCAGGAGCTGAAGCGCCGCGGGATGCACGTAACTGCGGTCGACTCGGCCCGCTACGCCGAGGTGTTCGCGCGCTGCTATGTGGAGACCGACGCCGCGACCGTCGACACCGACGAGGTGCACCACGCGCTGCAAGATCTCGCATCGCGACCGAGTGTCGACGGGTACGTCACCGACACGTTCTGCGTGCAGTCCCGCTTCTTCCAGCCGTTCAACGGTCGTCGTATCGACGCAATCCGCGACGCAATCGAAACCGACTATTCCGGATCCTGGTTGTATCCGTTGCTCCTCACGAGTCTGATCGAAGCCGCGGATCGCGTCGATTCCACGACCGGCGTGCAGATGGCCTACGTGAAGCAGTGGGCGCCGCGCTCGTTCCGTCCGCTCGAGTTGCGAGCGCCCGAAATGCTGGCCGGGCCGGGCGAAGCGGTACGGGGAGACGCCTGCGAGCTCGCCGGCCGTCTCGGTCCGTTCGACCTCGCGTACCTGGATCCGCCCTACAACCAGCACCGATATTTCACCAACTATCACATTTGGGAGACGCTGGTCGCGTGGGACGCGCCGGCGCATTACGGCGTCGCATGCAAACGGGTGGACGCGCGCGAACCCGAGACTCACAGCGCGTTCAACGAACGCCGCCGCATGGCCGAGGCGCTGGCAGGCGTGATCCGCGATGTCGACGCCGAGGTCGTCGCCGTGTCCTACAACGACGAATCGTGGGTGACGATCGAACAACTCGAAGCGATGGCCGCCGCACGCGGAGGTGCCGTATACACGTTCGCTTTCGATTCCCGACGTTACGTAGGTGCCCAGATCGGTATCCACAACCCGCAGGGCCAGAAAGTGGGGACGGTGTCGCGGTTGCGAAACATCGAGTACCTCGTGGTGAGCGGCGACACGGCACGCGTCGCACACGTGGCCGACCGATTGGCAGTGAAGGGACAAGAGTGGACATCAACGGCAACGTCGCCCTCGTAACCGGCGCGGCATCGGGGCTCGGCGCCGCGACCGCCCGGCGGTTACACGCGCACGGGTGCGCGCTCGTACTCGCCGACGTCAACGAAGACGCAGGCAAGGCCATCGCGGGCGAGCTCGGCGCACCGGCGCGCTTCGTACATTGCGACGTGACCTCGGAGGCTGACGTGGCGGCCGCCGTCGCGGCCGGTGCCGAGCTCGGACGTCTCGCGATCTCGGTCCACTGTGCCGGCGGCGGCATCGCGCAACGGACCGTTGGCCGCGATGGCACTCCGCACTCGCTGGACGGGTTCCGGCGGACGTTGGAGCTCAACCTGGTCGGCACGTTCAACGTGTTGCGCCTCGCGGCGGCACAGATGTCGAACAATGAGCCCGACGCCGGCGGTGAGCGCGGCGTCTGCGTGCAGACGGCGTCTATCGCCGGCTACGAAGGCCAGATCGGCCAGATCGCGTACGGTTCAGCCAAGGCCGGCGTGATCGGGATGACGATCATCGCGGCCCGTGACCTCGCCACGGTCGGGGTTCGCGTCTGCACCATTGCGCCCGGCACCATCGGTACACCACCGATGATGGGAGCGCCCGAATCGATCCGGAAGAGTCTCGCCGCCAGCGTCCCATTCCCGAAACGGCTCGGTGAGCCCGACGAGTACGCCAAGCTCGCGCAGCAGATCATCGAAAACGGCTACCTCAACGGCGAAGTAATCCGCCTCGACGGCGCGGTGAGATTCCAACCCAAGTAAGAGCCACTGCGGCACGGCGACAGCGCTCCGGCCGGCACGCCATCGGTACGAGGCTTGCGGTCGTTTGTGGAGGCTGTCGACAACGGCTGTGACGTCGCGACATTCTCATGCGCGTCGATCTGGTCCGCGACGGGGACAGGACAAGCGGTGTCAGCTTGGTCGGGCATCGTCTTGCGGAGGCTGGCGTGCCTCTGCAGCTGCTCGCTCGGTCAGGAGGTACCAGACGATGACCGCGATTTCCGCGAGGGCGACAACGACGAGGTAGGCCACGAGGGTGAGGCTACTTGCGTCCGGCGAGCTGAGACTCGGCGCGGTTCCCGTCAGCGCATCGTTCGGCTGCGCGGCCGCGGGCACCGACAGCGTGTGCTCCCCGTCGGTCGTCACCAGCTCGTTTGTTCGTTCGACGTTGACGCTCGCAACGAGGGCGCGGGTTGTCGAGCGAACAGCAGACGTGGCCTGCCGAGCCGACGAAGCGATGCGCAATGGGCGTTCGGAATGCCGTTGCCGTCGGGGCCAACCGGGTTGGTGAACACTTCAGTCGGGGCCGCGCAATCCCACCTTGGCCGACTCGGTCATGATGTGCTCGACCCACCAGACGGGAGCCGCGTTCATGAGCGTATTGAGGTCCCAGTAGTCCCACCAGCGGATCAGCTTGCCGTCACGCACCTCGTGTATCGAGACGAACGGGAACGAGATCTTCTCGCCGGTCGGCCATTCCCAATGTTCGATGTGTTCTGTGACGATGGTGTCGCCCTCGGTCACGATCGTCTTGACGGTGTGCGAGAGCGACGTCAGTGGTTCGAGCCCGAGGCGAAGTCGCGCCGCGATCTGTTCCGGCCCTCGCGCGACGTCTTGTGGCGGTGTCGGCATGTCGGTGTACTCGCCGTCATCGGCGAAAAATGCGCCGACCCTGTCGAAGTCGCGTTCGTAGAGCGTGACCCAAAAACGTTCGACGAGCGCACGGTTGGTGCCGTCGCTCATAGGGTGCTCCGATTCAGCGCGGCCGAGGGCGTGAACCGCACCGGCATCGACTCCAGGCCGCTGATGAAGTTGGCCGGTCGTCGCGGGAGGTCGGCGGGATCGACGGCAAGCTCGAGATCGGGGACCCGCACCAGCAGCTGCTCGAACATCACGCGCAGCTCGAGCCGGGCGAGCGCCTGACCCAGACAGAAGTGTGCGCCGAACCCGAACGCGACGTGCTCGTTGGGCTGGCGTTGCACGTCGAACCGGAAAGGTTCGGCGAACCTCGTCTCGTCGCGGTTCGCCGATTCGTAGAGCAGCATGCACTTCTGACCCTCGACGAGTTGCTCACCCAAAAATTCCGTGTCGTGGGTGACGGTGCGGCACATGTTTTTGATTGGGCTCACCCAACGCAACATCTCCTCGACCGCGGTCGGGATCTTGGACCGGTCGTCACAGAGGACCTGACGCTGTTCGGGATGAAGGAGGAGCTGTTCCATCCCGCCGCTGATCACGTGTCGCGAGGTTTCGTCGCCACCCACGAGAATCAGCAGCGACTCGTGCAGGACGTCGTCGGGTGCGAGTCGATCGCCATCGACTTCGGCGTGCACGAGCACACTCATGAGGTCGTCGGTCGGGGCTGCTTGACGTTGCGCGACGGCATGTGTGCAGAACGCGCTGTACTCCTCCATGGCGTGCATCGCAGCGATCCACTGTTGTTCGGTCGCGCTTCCGCTCTGCGCGCTGACCATGTCGTCGGACCACCGCAGCAGGTCGTCGCGGTCTTCGGGCGCGACGCCGAGCATGTCGCCGATCAGTACCATCGGAAGCGGCGCGGCGACGTCGCGTACGAAGTCGCACTCGCCTTGCTCGCACACCCGGTCGATGATGGCGTCGCACTTGTCGCGAATGTAGGGTTCCCGGTCGCGAACGCGGCCAGGCGTGAAGCCGCGGTTGACGAGCTTGCGGCGTTTCCAATGGGCGGGGTCGTCCATCTCGATCATCATGGGGAGCGGAAAGCCGTCGGGTCGGATCCCGCCCGCGTTGGAGAACGTGGACGGATCCTTCGACGCGCCGAGCACTGCGTCGTAGCTCGCCAACCCCCACACGTTGTGGGCGGCGTCGAAGTACACGGGCGCGTTGGCGCGCATCCACGTGTAGGTCGGGTGCGGATCGCCTGCGTAGAAGGCGCCGTCGAGAAGGTCGATGTCGGGGACTGGATTGTCGGCCATGACGCAAGTGTTCCAGGTCGGGTCAAGGGGAGAGGTCGGCCAGGACCTGCGAGAGCGTCGGCAGAGCGGCGTCTTTGGCGGAAAGTTGTGCGGCGTCGTCGGTGTCGACCGGCACCGGCCAGTCGATGCCGAGCGCCGGGTCGAGGGGGTGAACGGCAGCTCCGGCCATTCCGGGCGACCACTCGTGGTCGAACGTGTAGAGATACTGCGTCCTGCCTCGGCTCACCGACTGGAACCCGTTGCACACGCCTCGTGGGACGAGGACCTGGGTTCCTTTGACCAGGCGGGCGGTGACGACGGCACCCTTCGACGGCGAGTCGGGCCGGGTATCCACGTAGGCGCCGAACGCCTCGCCGGCGACGATGGCGACAAGTTTGAACATGTCTTCGCCGTGCAGCCCGCGAATTGCGCCCCGCTTGCTCTCGGTGATGTTCACCTGGAGCCACGGGCCGAGCGTCGGGAGGCCGGCGTCGATGAAGGCGCTCTCGCGGTAGAACTCGCGGATCGTGCCGCGCTCGTCGTGAACGGTTTTCATCTCGATGATGTACAGGCCGTCGATCGTTGTGGGGCTCGCCGAGAACGACCGCAGACCGCGAGGGGGCGAAGGCATGACTCGACCGCTAGTTGCCTGTCGTCTCGTTGCCGACCTTCACTTTGGTGGCATCCGAATCCCGGCGTCCATGCGGATCACTTCGCCGTTCAGGTAGTGGTTGCGGACGAGCTCGAGCGCGAGCGACGCGAAGTCGTCGGCGGTTCCGAGGCGCTTGGGGAACAACACCGACTGGGCGAGCGCCGAGCGGGCGTCGTCGGGTAGCGTGCCGAGGAGCGGCGTGTCGACGAGCCCGGGGGCGATCGTGCACACGCGGATGCCGACCGCCGCGAGGTCGCGCGCCGCGGTCAGGGTGAGCGAAGTGACGCCGCCTTTCGACGCCGAATACGCGGCCTGTCCGATTTGACCGTCGAACGCAGCCACCGACGCCGTGTTCACGATGACGCCCCGCTCGCCGTCGGCGTCGGGTTCGTTGGCCGACATTCCCGCGGCGGCGAGCCGCAGCACGTTGAACGTGCCGACAAGATTGATCTCGATGATCTTTCGGAACCGGTCGAGATCGTGCGGCTCGCCGTTTCGGTTTATCGTCCGCTCGGCCCATCCGACGCCGGCGCAGTGAATGCATGTCCGGAGGGGGCCGAGCTCAACCGCCGCCGCGACTGCCGCACCGATGGTCTGTTCGTCGGTGACGTCGGCCGTGCAGAACAGGCCGCCGATGTCGGCGGCCACGGCTTCGCCTTTGGTGGCGTCGCGATCGACGACAACGACGTGGGCGCCCTCGGCGGCGAGGATCCGGCCGGCGGCCGCACCCATACCTGACGCACCCCCGGTGACGACGGCCGACGTGTTCGTGAGTGACGACATGGCGGCGCAGCGTACCCCGGGCGGCTGGGGCAGAATGCGGTCGTGTCTGTCGTGTCGTACCCTCGCCGCCTGTCCGACCTCGCAGCCGCAGCTCCGGCACGGCCGGCGGTCACCGACGAGCACGGTACGGTCACACGCGCGCAGCTCGAGCAGCTCGCGACCGACATGGCGGAGGCGTTCGCCGCGCAGGATGTCGGTCAAGGTGACATCGTCGTGCTCGCGCTTGGCAACTGTGTGGAGTTCGTCGCCGCGATGATCGCGTCGTGGAAGGTGGGCGCGACACCGACGCCGGTGTCGTCGCGGCTGCCGAAGCGCGAACTCGACGGGATCGTCGAACTTGCCGCGCCGGCGTTGATCGTCGGTGTCGAGCCGGGCGAGTATCCACAGTCGAGGTGTTTTCCGCGCGGCTGGACGCCCGAGGCCGCCCCGCCCGGCGCGGGTGCGGCACGCCTCGACAGGGTGTCGGACCCGTGGAAGGGCATGACCTCGGGTGGGAGCACCGGTCGTCCGAAGTTGATCCTGAACACTGCGCCGGCGCTCATCGACCCGGACGCGAAGCCGCTGCTGATGATGAGGCCGAACGGGACGCTGATGATGCCCGGTCCGCTGTACCACAACGGTCCGTTCATGTGGACGGTCACCGGGCTGCTCGCCGGCAATCACGTCGTGCTCGGCGGCAAGTTCGACGCCGAACGGACGTTGGAGCTCATCGATCGATACCGGCCGGAGTCGATGTACGTCGTACCCACGATGATGGTGCGCATCTCGAAGTTGCCCGAAGATTGCCGGGCGTCGTACGACATGTCGTCGTTGAAGGTCGTCTGGCATCTCGGCGCGCCGTGTCCGCCGTGGTTGAAGCAGACCTGGATCGACTGGCTCGGTCCCGACGTGATCTGGGAGCTGTACGCCGGAACCGAGGCGCAGGCGTCGACGATCATCGGCGGTGCCGACTGGCTCGCACACCGCGGCTCGGTCGGCCGGCCACTGTCGGGCGAAATGAAGGTTGTCCGCGCCGACGGGACCGACGCCGAGCCGGGCGAGATCGGCGAGATCTTCATGCGTCCCAAGGACCCCAACCTTTCGACGTACAGCTACGTCGGCGCGAGCGCGAAACGGATCGACGGCGGTTGGGAGTCGTTGGGCGATATGGGAGCGATCGACGAGGACGGTTACGTCTACCTCGCCGATCGTCAGACCGACATGATCCTCGCGGGAGGCTCCAATGTGTACCCGGCGGAGGTGGAGGCCGCGTTGGACGAGCACCCCCGTGTGCGTTCCTCGGCGGTGATCGGCCTCCCCGACGACGACCTCGGAAGCCGGATCCACGCCATCGTGCAGTCCGACGACGGGACACCGATCGAGGTCGACGACTTGCGTGCCCATCTCGCGCAGCGGCTCGTGCGCTACAAGATTCCACGCGACTTCGAGTTCACTGCCGAGCCGTTGCGCGACGACGCGGGCAAGATCCGGCGGTCGGCGCTGAGGTCCCAACGTCTCGGCGAGATACAATCCTAGAACGCGTTCTACGTTTGGGGAGCCCATGGCACCGGTCGATTTCGACGCCTTCGACGCAGACAACCATTACTACGAGGCGACCGACGCGTTCACTCGCCACCTGCCGGCGGAGCACGCCAAAGTCGTGCAGTGGGCCCAGATCGGCGGCAAGCGGCGGATGATCGTCGACAACAAGATCTTCCGCTTCATTCCGAATCCGACGTTCGACCCGGTTGCACGCCCGGGCTGTTTGGATGACTACTTCCGGGGCAAGGTCGCCGGTGACGACATCCGGGACGCGTTCGGCGCACTCGAGCCCATTCACGCGGCGTACCGCGACCCGACGGCCCGCGTCGAGTTGATGGACACTCAACATCTGACGGGCTGTTTCTTGTTTCCGACGCTGGGTGTCGGTGTGGAAGAGGCGTTGCTGCACGACCCCGACGCGTTGCATGCGGTGTTTCACGGTTTCAACCAATGGATGCGCGACGACTGGAGTTTCAACTTCCGCGAACGCATCTTCGCGGCGCCGTATATCTGCTTGCAGGACCCGACGCGTGCGGAGACGGAGGTCGAGTACGCACTCGAAGCGGGCGCGCGTGTCGTGGTGATGCGTTCGGGCCCGGTGCGGGGCCCGTCGTTCTCGCGTTCGCCGGGCGACCCCATCTACGACGGAGTTTGGGCGCGCATCGCGCAGGCGGGCATTCTCGCGGCGTACCACTCCGGAGACGCCGGGTACGGCCGTTACGCCGACGAATGGGGTGGGGGTGGCGACTTCCAAGCGTTCCGCAACGATCCGTTCCGGCACGTGACCGGCGGTCACCGTCCGATTTACGACACGATCGCAGCGCTCGCGTGTCACGGCGTGTTCCGCCGCCACCCGAACCTGCGCGTCGCGACCATCGAAAGCGGCTCTGACTGGGTGGCGCTGCTGCTGCACGCGCTCGCCAAGTCGTACGGCCAGACGCCGGCCGCCTACGAGTACGTCGACCCGGTGCAGCAAGTGCGCGAACACCTTTGGGTGTCGCCCTACTACGAGGACAACCTGTCCCAACTGCGCGACGAGCTCGGTGCCGACAAGATGATTTTCGGATCCGACTATCCCCATGCCGAAGGTCTCGCCGATCCGCTGTCGTTCGTGAACGACCTGCCCGGCTTCAGCGACGCCGAGATCCGTCTGGTCATGCGCGAAAACGGCTTGGCCCTGTCGGTGCCTCGGGTCTGAGCCCGAACGCTGTCCGTACACTCCGTCCGACGTTGTTGTCGCAGCACCCGCAACATTCGCGGTCGGGATCCGGCCATCGGCTCGGTGTTCGGTGGGTGGCCGATGCCGACATCGCGGCGCCGGGTTGTGATCGCCTCCGGGGACGGCTGCGCCCGGCAAAGGACGCGGTCGGCGGCCCGGTCGATCCTGCACCCACATCGGCACATGAGCAGCCGCGCCGGTCGTCGACAGCCCTTTGGGGTGAGCTCCGCCCCGACGCCGTGACAGATGTCGGACGCGTCGTTCGCGTGCCTGGTGCATGTGCGGGGCCGGCGCGGCTCGCGGCGTGTCCGGGCCCCGGTGAGAGAGCGTCGGAGATGGCGACGGTCGGCTCATCTCGCCTCGCCGACGACAGCTGGATGAAAGTCGCGGTCGGTAGGTTCGTGGCCGTGTGGTCGCGGGGAGTCAGGGGTGAGCGGCGCGGGGTGTGCGACCGTGCTGGGCGCGTCGGGGGCGACCGGCCTCGGTGCTGGCGACCGGGACGGTTCCAGCGCCGTGGAAGTCTGAGCCCTCGCCGCGTCGTTGCCGTCACGACCCGCCGCCTACCCCCAATACCGGCGGCGGGTCGTGACGCGACGGTCAGGGCCGTCGCGTGAGACGTGGCATTCTGGGCGACGTGGCCAGGTTGATCCTGCACATCACCACCGAATCTGAGTGGGTCGGCGCGCAAGCCGCGGGCGAATACCGTGCCCCGAGCCTCGAGACTGAGGGTTTCATCCATTGTTCGACGCCGGCGCAGGTCGTCCACGTCGGCGACTGGTTCTATCGAGATGTTCCCGAGCTGGTGCTGTTGTGCATCGACCCGGGTGCCCTGACGAGCTCCGTCTTGTGGGAGGCGTCGACCGACGCGTTCGCCGGTGAATTCCCGCACGTGTACGGTCCGATCGCGCTCGGCGCGGTACGGGCGGTCGTGCCGTGGGAACGCGGGGAGAGCGGTTTCGAAGTGCCCGCCGAGGTGCACGAACTCGAAGAGCTGTAGCTCGCGCCCGGCGCTGACGTGGCGGCTGCCGCCCCGGTGGGTCGGGCCGGTCGGACGGCAGATGATCGGCGCGGCGCCCGACCCGGCGCCGGACTACAGGTCCGCCAAGCCCAACTCGAGGTTGGCCTCTTCGAGGCCCCCGTCGATCTCGAACAGTTTGCCGGTCACGAAACTGCCGGCGGGAGCGGCGAGGTACAGCGCGCAGTACGCGATGTCTTGCGGCAGGCCAAGCCGTTTCAGTGGCGTGCGTCGCACCATCTCGTCGTGGATCTCCTGATTGTCGAGGACGACGTCGAGCGCGCTCGTGGCGACCGAGCCCACCGCGATCGCGTTGACGCGCACTTTGGGGGCGAGATCGGCTGCCGTCAACCGGGTCATGTGCGTGAGCGCGGCTTTCGCCGTGCCGTACGCCACGAAGCCGCGGTCGCGCAACCGTCCGATCGCCGAAGAGATGTTGACGACCGCGCCGGAACCGGCGGCGAGCATGTGGGGTGCGGCCGCCTTGGTCAACACGAACGCGGTCGTACAATTGAAATGAAACGCGCGCTCGAGGTACCCGGCGCTCGTGTCCAGGAACGGCCGTGGCATCGTGCCGCCCGCGTTGTTGACGACCACGTCGACGCGTCCGAACTCGGCCATCGTCTGAGCGACGAGATCTTCGACCGCTTCGTTGTCGTTGACGTCGCATGGGATCACGAGGGCACGACGACCGAAGCCGCGCACCGCATCGGCGACCGCGTCGAGCTGGTCTTTGGTGCGCGCCGCGAGCACGACGTCGGCGCCGGCCTCCGCGTACGTTTTGGCGGTCTGCGCGCCGATCCCGCGACCGGCGCCGGTGACGATCGCGACCTGTCCCGAAAGGGAGAACGCGTCCGGCAGACTCACGCCAGATACCGGCTGATCGCGTCGACGACCGCCGCGGGCTTGTCGCCGCCTTCGCGTTCGATCGTGATCCGCACGGTCGTCTGCACGCCGCCCGGCACCTCTTTGGCGTCGATCAGCTCGCCGCGTGCCCGCAACTTCGAACCGACCGGCACCGGCGACGGGAAGCGCACCTTGTCGGCGCCGTAATTGATACCCATCGAGATGCCCCCGACCCGGATCAGCTGAGCGCCGAAATACGCCGCGAGCGACATCGTGAGGTAGCCGTGCGCGATCGGTCCGCCGAACGGTCCGGTCTTGGCCCGTTCGGTATCGACGTGGATCCACTGGTTATCGAGCGTGGCTTCGGCGAATTGGTTGATCTGGTTTTGGGTGATGGTCACCCAGTCGGTGGTGCCGAGGTCGGCGCCGACGGCGCCGAGCAGAGCCTGAGGATTCGCGAATTCGGTCGTCATGCGCTTAGGTGTATCAAAGCGGCGATCGGGAAAGCACGTTCGGCGTCTCGACCGTCACCTACGGTAGATGGCATGGCCGCCGGGACACGCAAACCTGGGAAGGGAACCAGATCCGCCGACTCGAGCGGATATTCCGCCGCGCACATCCAGGTCCTCGAGGGGCTCGACCCCGTGCGCAAACGGCCCGGCATGTACATCGGGTCGACCGGTCCGTCCGGGCTGCACCACCTCGTGTGGGAGGTTGTCGACAACGCGATCGACGAGGCGATGGCCGGCCACTGCACCCGCGTCGACGTGACCCTCCTCGCCGACGGCGGCGTCCGGGTCGCCGACGACGGCCGGGGCATTCCGGTCGACGAACATCCGCAGTACAAGGGTCGCTCGGCGGCCGAGGTGGTCATGACCACCCTGCACGCGGGCGGCAAATTCGGTGGCGGCGGCTACAAGGTGTCGGGCGGCCTGCACGGCGTCGGTGTCTCGGTCGTGAATGCGCTGTCGTCACGGCTGATCCTCGAAGTCGACCGCGACGGGCACACCTACCGGCAGGAGTACGCGGTCGAGCAGGGCGCGCGAGGCGGCCCGGTGAAGCCCGGCGTGCCGCAAGGCAAGCTCCGCGCGGTCGCGGCGTCGAGGCGTGGACACACCGGCACGACCATCACGTTCTGGCCCGATCCTGACGTGTTCGAAGAGATCGAGTTCCGCGCCGCGACGGTGACCGAACGCTTGCAGGTGATGGCGTTCCTCAATCGTGGCCTCACCATCTCGTTCACCGACGAACGTCCGGGTCACAAAGAACACGTCACGTTCCGCAACGACGCCGGCATTGTCGACTTCGTCCGCCATCTCAATCACGCCAAGGAGCCGCTCTTCGCCGATGTCGGCTCCTTCAACGATTCCGGTCCCGAAGGCGAGGTCGAGGTCGCGTGGCAGTGGAACACCGGCTACCACGAGGGGCTCCACAGCTACGCGAACGGCATTTCCACGACAGACGGTGGGATGCACGCCGAAGGCTTCAAACGGGCGCTCACCCAGGCGATCAACCGATACGCCAAGGCGCGCAACCTGCTCAAGGCCAAGGACGCCACCTTCCAAGGCGACGATGTGCGCGAGGGCCTGACCGCCATCGTGTCGGTGCGTCTCGCCGATCCGCAGTTCGAGGGCCAGACCAAAGCCAAGCTCGGCAACACCGACATGCGTTCGCTGGTCGAACGGGCAACCAACGAGCACTTCGGCCGCTGGCTTGAGGAGCATCCCAATCCGGCCAAAGCAATCGTCGCCAAGGCGGCCAACGCGGCACGGGCTCGCAGCGCGGCGAAGCAGGCCCGAGAGCTGACGCGGCGCAAGACCGCGCTCGACGGCGTCGGGATGCCCGACAAGCTCGCCGACTGCGCCACTCGAGACCGTGAGAACACCGAACTGTTCATCGTCGAGGGGGACTCGGCCGGCGGGTCGGCTCGCGACGCCCGAGACCCCACAACGCAGGCGATCCTGCCATTGCGGGGCAAGATCCTCAACGTCGAGCGGGCGTCGATGGACAAGGTCGTCGCGAACGCTGAAATCCAGTCGCTCACCGCCGCGATCGGAGCCGGGATCGGTGCGGACTTCGAGCTCGACAAAGTGCGGTACGGCAAGGTCATCGTGCTCGCCGACGCCGACGTCGACGGCGGGCACATCCGCACGCTGCTCATCACGTTCTTCTACCGGCAGATGACGCCGCTGGTCGAGGCGGGCAAGCTCTACGTCGCGCAACCGCCGCTGTATTCGGTCGACCTCGGCGGCGAGAAACTCTACGTCCCGGATGACGCGGCGCGTCTGCGTGTCATCGACGAGAACCCGAAGCGCCAGTTGCAGTTCGCGCGGTTCAAAGGCCTCGGCGAGATGGACCCGCACGAACTGCGAGAAACCTGCATGGACCCTGCCACACGCCATCTCGTGCGGCTCGATGTCGACCAGGCGGTCAGTGCCGACGAGCGACTCGCGACGCTCATGGGCGACGACGTGGAAGCGCGCCGTTCGTGGATCCAACACAACGCAAAAGACGCCCGTTTCCTCGACGTCTGACCGAAGAGGAGTACCGATGGCTCGCCGAAAGGGTCCGAGCAACCAGTTGACGCTCGACGGCCAAGCAACACGCGACGGTGACGCGGCGATCCCGACCCGCACACTCGTCGAAGAGGTGGAGGCCGCGTTCCTCGAGTATTCGATGAGCGTCATCGTGTCGCGTGCGCTGCCCGACGTCCGCGACGGTCTGAAGCCCGTGCAGCGGCGCATTCTCTGGGCGATGCACGACGCCACTCTCCGCCCGGACCGTCCGTTCGTGAAGTGCGCACGTGTCGTCGGTGACGTGATGGCCAACTATCACCCGCACGGCGACTCATCGATCTACGACGCACTCGTACGGATGGGCCAGCCGTTTTCGGCGACGGCGCCGCTGGTCGACAAGCACGGCAACTTCGGTTCGCCGTCCGACCCGCCGGCCGCGAGCCGCTACACCGAGTGCCGCCTGTCGCAGCTGGCCATGGAGCTCCTCGCCGGTATCGACGAGGGAACCGTCGATTTCGAACCCAACTACGACGCGTCCCGTCAAGAGCCGACCGTCCTGCCCGCGCGTTTCCCGAACTTGCTCGTCAACGGTTCGCAGGGCATCGCGGTGGGGCTTGCGACCAACATTCCGCCCCACAACCTCGCGGAGATCTGCAACGCCGCGCTCAAGCTGATCGACAAGCCCGATTCGACGTTGAGTGACCTGATGCGAATCGTGAAAGGCCCCGACTTCCCGACCGGCGGCCTGATCATGGGCGACGACGGCATCAAGGACGCGTTCCGGACCGGCCGCGGCACGATCCGCGTCCGGGCCCGTCACGAGATCGAAGCGGGCCGGCGAGGCAGCCAGGCGATCGTGTTGACCGAAGTGCCGTTCCAAACCAGTGTCGACGCGATCGCAGGCAAGCTGGCCGAACTCGTCGAGTCCGGCAAAATCGACGGGGTCCGCGATATCCGCAACGAGTCGGGTCAGGGCAAGACGCGGCTTGTGATCGAGCTCCGCGCCGATGTCAGCCCACAAATCGTGCTGAACAACTTGTTCAAGCACACCGCGGCGCAGAGCACGTTCCCGGTGAACGTGGTCGCGCTCGTTGACGGTGTGCCGCGCACGCTGAACCTGCAAGAGTGCCTGCAGGCGTGGCTCGACCATCAAGTCGTCGTCGTGACCCGGCGCTCGCAGTACCGGCTCGACCGGGCGCAGGACCGGCTGCACATCGTCGAGGGGCTGGTCAAGGCACTCGACATGATCGACGCCGTGGTGAAGGCGAT
>Ga0182024_10007834_pt1 | contig 22873 bp, 23 predicted proteins | sample P32metaG_FD_120480 | JGI IMG/M metagenome (GOLD analysis project Ga0182024, IMG submission 120480) | Permafrost microbial communities from Stordalen Mire, Sweden - P3-2 metaG (Illumina Assembly) | ecosystem: Environmental > Terrestrial > Soil > Wetlands > Permafrost | place: Sweden: Stordalen... | reverse complement strand
AGGGGGTTGGGGACGGGGAGCAGGAGGCGGCGGGTGGGGCGCCGGGGGTCGGGCGTGGCGAGCCAGGCACAGCGGGCCATTTGCAGCGGGCGGCCGATGTTGGCGCGGAGGCGGGCGAGGGTGGGCAGCGTTCCGGGCAGACGCGATAGCATGACGACGGCAAGTGAGAATTCGGCCGACAGGCTGGCCAGCGCCTCGAGGGCGGCTTCGGGATGGAAGGGCAGATAGTCTGAGACCTGATCGATCAGGATGAGGCGGACGCCGGGGCCACCTCCGGGGCCGCGTGCGTGGCGGACGGCCTGCCGCAGGGCGGCGACGGCGGCGAGCGGGCGCTGCGGCGTCCGCGGGGCCGGGGCGACGGCGATGATCCGGCTGGAGTCAGCGCCGGCCTGCTCCAGAAGCAGTCGGATCATCCCGGCCTGCCGGTCTGGCAAGTTGACCAGGAGCGTCGAGCCGAGCGGCGCGTGGCCGGTGCCATCGGGCCAGGGCGCGCCGGTCGATATTCGTGCGGCCAGGTCCAGGCCGATCAGGCCGGCGCAGGGGGAAAGGAAACGCAAGCTCAACTCCCCTACCGGGATCCGGCCCGGCCAGAGCCATTCGATAGTTGCGTCTGCGGGGAGCGGCGCATCGGTGTCTGCCGCGGATGTCGTCGGCTGACCGGGCTGGCCCGCCGCGTGCGGGGCTTTGGAATGCTCGCCTCCAGGCGCGACATCGAAAAGATCAACCTGTTGGGGCGGCGTCCGGCGGGTCGTTGTCACGGGCATGTCGTTGCTGACGTACTCCGACCAATGGGGAGCGCGGTCGGCCAGGGCGTTCATCTCGGCGGCTACCGACGCCGGGCCCCGGAAACTGCACGGTTTGAGAAAATCGAGAACGTCGCCATTGGGCGGCAGCCCGGGCAGTTCCAGAACGCGCACGTCCAGTGCCGGCGGCATGAGCCGGTCCAGTGCCGCGGCGGCGGTGCGGGCAAAGACGCTCCCCGACTCGTTGTTGGCCGGCAGGATCACCACATCGTTTGCCGTCAGCGGCGCGAAGTCGGTCTTGTGTACGGCATAGCACCCTTGGGCGGAGGTGGTGGCCGCCAGGCCGGCCCAGCGCAGCGCATCCGCCTCGCGCTCGCTCTGGCAGACAAAGACCCGTTGCAAGTGCGGCAACTCGGGCAGCCGATACAGCGGCCAGGGCCCCGGCGGCTCGTCCAGGCGCCATGCGTCCTGGGCCGGCGACACCGGCCAGATGATGCGGGTGAATGTGCCTCGGCCGTCGGCGTTGGCGTAAGCCAGCACGCGGAACGCCTCGAGGCCGGCATGGTCCAGGTAGATCCACTCGTCGGTCAACTTCGCCCCCGTCTGGATCGAAGCGACGAGCCGGGCTTCGTAGAGCGTTGGAAACGGCGGGGGATAGTAGGCCATGGGGGTGAAAACGTGAAAACGTGAAAACGTGAAGACGTGAAGACGTGAAGACGTGAAGACGTGAAGACTGAGCACGCTTCGAGTTTGATGTCGGTGCTGCTTCTTCCGTTAAGAAAGGGGCGGGAGGGGTACAGAATTAGTTAATTAGCCGCTGCACGCAAGTCGGCGCAGATCTACACAGTGCCGTGTTACCACTCCGGCCGGAGCCGGGCTTAAAGGCATGGCGGGGCCAGGGATCGACCGCCGGGTGACCCTGTCCGATCGCCTGCGCGCGGCTTCTTCAAGGTCCGACGGTAGCCCGTCATAAGCCTCGTTGTCCGGCCGCCATTCGTGAATGGTCACCTCCACGGCCTCGGCGTTCGGCGTCGAGAAGGTCAGGCGAATTGGCCCCTGAGCCGAAAGGGTGGCGTGCAGCCCAACCAGCGGGACGAACCGGCGATAGCGAAGGCCGATCACCCAGGCGGAGCCGTGATCGTCCCGCTCGCAGCGTAGCGGCAGGTCTGTGTCGCCGATTGTCACGCGCCAGGCGCAGCCGGCATCGCCACGGGGCCGGAGGCACAGTTCGAGCCGGGCGGCGCTTGGGTCGATCAGTCGGGAAGCTCCGCTCTCCTGGCTGGCGGTGTCGCCGACCAGCGGCCAGAACTCGATGGCGCGCTTGATAGTCAATTCGGCGCCGAGCCCGATCCCGTCGAAGGGGGGCAATTCGATCCGGCCAAGCACCCTCCAGCTATCGTCGAGCAACAACCGACGGATGGGATCGCCCAGGCCCAGGCCATTGGCGGCGAGATCGTCCAGGACCTCCATCAGATCTTTGATGAGATAAAAGGGAAGCGAAAACCGGTCGTGCAGGTCCGGCCCCCAGTCGAGCAGCGGCCCCTCGTACGGTTTGGCGCCGAGCCGCGCTACGATGGCTCGCAGCAAGACGACCAGGGCCGCCGACTGCTCCGGCGAATGCGCCATCCGCATCGACCGGAACTCCACCAGGCCAAGCTTGCCCCTGCCCGGCAGGTAAGGGTTCCAGAGCTTCTCGATGTTCAATTCGGCACGATGCGCGTTGCCGTGAGCGTCGGTCAGGAATGGGGCCAGCGCCTGCCAGATCCGCTCAGGAGCCGGCGCCGGCTCACGCTCGAGCAAATCGATGGCCAGCCCCAGGCCGTCGAAGTGTTCGCGGGACGTTTCGTCCGTTCGCACCGCCTGCCCCGATGACCCGACATGGTCGTGCGCGAACAGATACGAGAGGCAGGGATGGCGGTTGGCGTAACGCACCAGCGCCGGCAGTGTTCCCGGCTTGAGCAAGAACGGGCTTTGGGTCGGTGAGGGCCCGCCGAACGTGATCTGTCCGGCGCCGCCGGAGTCGGCGACGTCGCCGTTGAAGTGTGGCCGGTAAGGCGTTAACCCGCAGCCGGTCGCGGCCGCATAAAGCATTCGCGAGCCCGCCAGGAATGCCTCGGCCGTCGCGTGAGGCGCGGCGTTGATTTCGATCACCCCGGGATCGGGCGTGACGGTGGCCCACGACACCGACGCATCCACCGGCGGCGGGTATCCCGCGAGTATCAGTGATCCGAGCGAGGCATCGCGCCCGGCCCGCGACACCGCCGCGAGCACCCGGCGGAATTGCTCGACCGTCGCGAACGCGGGAAGTTCAATCCGAGCGACTGGGCCGGCTGCGGTCTGCTCCGCGTTGAGGACCAGCAGGAAAATCCCCTTAGCCGCCAGTTCGTCCACAAGCCCCTCTTGCGGCGTACGCCGAACGTGCACGGACTGGCGGGAAAGCGCCTCTGAGCCCACCGGCTCCGGCGCTGTTCCCTGTTCTCCAAAGATGAGCCTGACGTCGGCGCCGCTGGTGTCAACCGCCAAGCAGAAGAAACCGGCATGGCCGAGCGCGGCGAGCAGGTGGTCGCGCCATGCGGGCAAATCCACGGGACTGGCGGGCTGACAACTGACGGCGGGGTCAGCCGGGCCGGCCCACAACGGCGAGTTGTCGCGGGCCGCCAGCAGGCCGAGGCTCCAGCGGGGCTTGTCTTCGCCGTCATATTGCCGGCCGACGGTTCGCAGCACTGCCGTTCCCGGCGCTTGCCGGGCCAGCACCGCCAACAGTTCCAGTGCCTTGGCATACTTTTCCGGCCCGGTCGCGGCGCTGATCCATTCGGGGGAGTTGGAGCGGCAGTCAGTGAAGGTCGGCTCGGCCCCGACCCAGATCGGCACGCCACAGGCGCCAACCGCCGCATCGTGCTCCCGGATTGCGTCGTCGAACTGGGGCGAAGTTTCGGCAACGCTCATCTGTGCCCTTGTTCAACCGCCACCCGGCTGCCCGCGATCTCTGCCAGAGCATCGGTGGCGTATGTCACATCCTGCTTGCTGAGGAACGGGCCGAAGCTGAGCCGGGTCGTGCCGCCGCGGTCGGCGGTGCCGATGGCGCTGTGGGCCAGGGGGGCGCAGTGGATCCCTGAGCGGGTGAGAATGCCGTAAGAGCCTTCCAGGATGGCCGACAGTTCCTGCGGTTCGTAGCCGTCGACGCGCACGGAGAAGACGCCTGCCCGGTTCCGTACGCCTGGCGGACCGAAGTAAGTGAGTCCTTCGACGCCGGCAACGCCGTCGAGGAACGTCCTGACCAGGTCCATTTCGTCGGCAGCCAGTTTCTCGACCGTCTTCTCCAGCACCCATTGCACGCCTTGCGACAGTCCGATGATGCCGATGGCGTTGTGGCTGCCGGGCTCGTATTTGTCGGGTAAAAAGTCGGGCTGGACGGCCTGCTCGCTGACCGAGCCGGTGCCCCCTTCGCGGAGGGTCCGCAGGCTTTTTTCGAGGCCCGGCCGAATGTACAGCAAACCAGTCCCCAGCGGCCCCAACAGCCCCTTGTGCCCCGGAGCGGCCAGCAGGTCTATACCGTCCGCGCGAACGTCGATCGGCAGGTGACCGGCCGACTGGGCCGCGTCCACGACAAACGGGATGCCCGCCGCTTTGGCGATCCGCCCGATCTCTCGGATCGGCTGGACGGTGCCGGTCACGTTGCTGACGTGGGTGATCGCGATCAGCCGGGTGTTGGGCCGGATCGCCCGGCGTATCTCGTCGGGGTCCACCAGTCCGGTGTCCCCCGAGACCGGCACACGAGTTTGCTCGATCCAGCCGTGCTGTTGCAGTGCGTGCATGGGCCGCAGGATCGAGTTGTGGTCGATGTGCGTGCAGATCGCGTGGTTGTCGCGGGATGGGTCGATCAGACCTTTGATTGCCAGGTTCAGGCTGTCGGAGCAATTGAGCGTGAAAATGAAGTGCTCCGGCCGCTCGCCGTGGAAGAGCTTGTTGAGCCGTCGCCGGCACTCGGCAATCAGGTTCCCGGTTTCGACCGCCTCCTGGTATGCCCCCCTGCCGGCGCTGGCGCCCAGTTCGGTCGCGTAGCGCACCATCGCATCGGTCACCACCCGCGGCTTGGGAAAGCTCGTGGCGGCGTTGTCCATGTAAAGCCGGCGTGGCGCTGACGGGGCGGAATTTGCGGCGTTAGGAAGCATCTTTGGTCTGAACGCAGAGGGTTTTCGATGCGATTACGACGCGGACGATAATAGGGCAAGAGTCGCGCCCTCGCCAGATGGACCGTGGGCCGTTGGCATGACCGATGAAAGTTGTCTTCGATTCGGCGCACCGCTACCACAACGCCCATTCATGGTACCGCAGCACGTACAACCCCAGCAGCAGGTTGGTGACGGCATGCATGACGATGCACGCCCCCAGGCTCCGTGTCCAGAGCAATAATCCGCCGATTATGAACGCCCAGACGGTGGCTGTCAGGCACCAGTTCGCGTGGACGGCGGCGAAGATCAGTGGGACGATAACAAATGCCCGCCAGTCCCGTTCGCCCACCTTGGCCAGCTTGAAGTCGTTGGGGGCGGCGATCGTCCGCCAGGCGAAGTCGCGCCAGAACAATTCTTCCATTACCGGCACAAGAAGGGTCGCCCCCGCGAGGCGGACGCCGATGAACGCCCAGCGCGCCGCGGAGGAGGCGAAATGGCGGGTCGGGTCGAAGATCCTGTCGGGGTCGGGCCGGAAAATGACGAAGTGCCGTTCCAGCCAATGCTGCATGACCACCCATTGAACGACGCCGGCCACGCCCAGTGCCGCTCCCAGATACCAGCCCTTCCAGCGAATCGGCGTAAATTTTGGCCAGAGCCAGACGAGCAGGACGGCTGTGAGCACCGTCTTGGCCACGTAGCTTGCAGAGTATAGGATGGGCCAAGTGACGCCCGCCTGCGTGAACAGGAGAAAGACGCCCATCGGGAGGATGTAAGCCAGATCGTCACGTACCCATCGCTGCCGCTCCGCTGCCGCCATAACCCTCACTCAATAACCGTGCGCAATCAGGCGCAGTCAAACGCGGAGATTTAACCATCGATCGCGCACGGCAGCAAACCGGCGGATTTGTTGGCAGTGCACCGACGACCCCGCGGCCCCTTGTTCATCCGCCCGCAAGGGTCGCTTCGAGGTTGATCTCGACGCCGCCCAGCGCCCGCGACACGGGACAATTCGTCCTGGCTTCCTTTGCCAGCGCGATGAAGGCGGCCTCGTCCATGCCCGGCACGTCGCCGACCACCTGCAAGAGAATGTTGCTGATCATTGGCTGCCGGGCCTGGTCATCTCCTGAAAAGCCCGGGATGACTTCCGGGGCTGTTTCGTTCGCGGTTCGATCTCAATTTCGAATGGAGCAAAGCCGATACCGAAAACCGATAACCTCATTGGCCTCGAGCTTGTCAAAAGCATGGAGAGGCCCCGTATGAGATTATCCGCTGTTGACTTCCGCCATGCCGCCGGGACTCTTTTCCTGTTGTGCCTGCTGGGGATAACCGCGTCGGCCTCGGCCAAACACGCGCCGCGCCGGGTCGAGATCAAGATCGATGATCTGAAATACAAGCCCGCCGAGATCGAGGTCGCGGCGGGCGATACGGTGGTCTGGATCAACGATGATCAACAACGAGGTTGACGACCGTCGTTCGGCGGCTATGATTCTCACCACGATGTCGCCAACACGCATCATTATCGAGTCCATTACCATTACCCCCGGACAACTCGGGTAGGGCTCGCTTTTCTGATTTTCTTCGAACTCCCAGCCCTGCCCACCCGGCAGGGCATTTTGCGTTATGGACCTTTGGTCATGACCAAGGACCAAGGACAAAGGACAAAGGACCAAATTATGTCACGCCGCATCGAGATCTACGACACCACCCTGCGCGACGGCACCCAGGGCGAAGGCTTCAACCTCTCGCTTCAGGACAAGCTGCTGATCGCCCGCAAATTGGACGAGCTCGGCGTGGATTACATCGAAGGCGGCTTCCCGCTTTCTAACCCCAAGGACGCCGCTTTCTTCCAGGAAGTTCCGGCGCTGAAGCTCAAACATGCCAAGGTATCGGCGTTCGGCATGACCCGCCGCCGCGGGATCACTGCCGACGAAGACCCCGGCATGAAGGCACTGCTCGACGCGCAGACGCCGGTCGTCACACTGGTTGGCAAGAGCAGCGAGTTCCATGCGACCCGGGTGCTTTCCGTGACGCCGGAAGAGAACCTCAAGATGATCGGCGATTCTGTGCGCTTCATCCGTGCCGCCGGCCGGCAGGTGGTCTACGACGCCGAGCACTTCTTCGACGCCTACAAGGCCAACCCCCAGTACGCCGTGCGCACGCTCCTGGCGGCCCAGGAGGCGGGGGCGTCGGTCCTGTGCCTGTGCGACACCAACGGCGGCAGCATGCCCGAGCTGGTCGCCGAGGCCGTCGCCACGGTGAAAGAGCAGACCGGTGCGCGCATCGGCATCCACACCCACAACGACGCCGCCCTGGCGGTCGCCAACGCCCTGGCCGCGATCCGCGCCGGCGCGGGCCACGCCCAGGGAACGATCAACGGTGTCGGCGAACGCTGCGGGAACATGGACCTTATCCCGCTCATCGCCAACCTCCGGCTCAAGTACGACCTCGACTGCCTCGAGGGTGATTCCCTCGAGCGTCTCACCGACGTGAGCCGGTATGTCTACGAGACGGCCAACCTGAACCTCGTCTCCGGCCAGCCCTATGTCGGCAGCAGCGCCTTCGCCCACAAGGGCGGTATGCACGTCCACGCGGTGCAGAAGGACGCCAGCACGTACGAGCACGTGGTCCCCGAAAGCGTCGGCAACAGCCGCAAGGTGCTCATCAGCGAGATGTCCGGCCAGAGCAACATCACCGCCAAGGCCGGCCGCAAGTTCGATATCGAAAACGACAAGGCCGCCCTCAAGCGGGTCCTCAATCGCGTTCAGGAGCTGGAAAACGAGGGCTACCAGTTCGAGGCCGCCGAGGCGAGCTTCGAGCTGCTTCTGCGAAAGGAGATCGGCCAGTACCGCCGGTTTTTCGACCTGGACCACTACCGCGTCGTGGTGCTCCGCACCAACGGCGGCGAGGCGGTCTCCGAAGCCACCGTAAAACTCCGCGTCAATGGCAAGACCGAACACTGCGTCGCCGAAGGCGACGGCCCCGTCAACGCCCTGGACGGCGCGCTGCGCCTGGCCCTGCGGCCGCACTTCGCGTCGGTCGACCAGGTCCACCTGACCGACTACAAGGTGCGCGTCATCAACTCCAAGGATGAGACCGCCGCCAAGGTGCGGGTGGTCGTCGAATGCCGCCGCGACCGCACCGCCGCCGGCCAAACCGTCAAAGAGCTCTTCGGCACCATCGGCGTCAGCGCCAACGTCATCGACGCAAGCTGGCAAGCGATGGTCGATGCGTACGAGTACCACCTGATCCAGGGGGATGAAGGGGCAGCGGCAAAGTGACGTCGAGAAAAAGGGTCAGCTTTGGATTGCGGCGCCGTCGCAAAGCGAGCGCGGCGATCCGGCGCCCGCCGGGTCGGCCTGCTCGGCGACGATCTTTCGCCGATCCACGGATTCGACGCGCCATGACAAGCTGCAACTTTCTGGCCCCGCGGCGGTCTGAGTGCCATGAGAAGCCTCTTGCGCGGGTTGTGGAATGCGATCACGTTCGTGTCATTGCTGGCCTGTGTGGCGGCCTGCGCCCTGTGGGTTCGCAGCGAATATGTCTGTGACGTTACCCGCCGGACCGACGCCGCGGGCGGCGATTCCGCCTTCTGTTCGGCCTGCGGGACCGTTCAATTCACCCGGACCTCGCCCAGCTCGCAGTTGGTGATGAATCCGTTTACAAACACCACTTTTCCAACTGTCCCGCTCCTCCCGGCAAGCGCGCCCAACGTGCAACAACCATGGCAGTGGTTCCGCAGTCCGCCGTCGCAAGCTCCGTTCAGTCTCATCCAGCCGGCCCCGTCCGACGCGGTCCTGGACGCGCGCGTGCTGGTGCTGGTCGCCCGGCCAGTGCCGGTTTACGCTCCAATACCCTACAGCGGCGTCATTGTACCCCCTGCGATGGGGACCGCCGCCGTGATCAGTATCGGCGCGCCCGATTGGTTCCTCGCCGTCCTCGCGGCGATCCTGCCGGCATGGCGAGCCACGGCCTGGTACACCGCCCGCCGGCGAACCCGGCTCGCCAACCGCGCAGTCTGCGCCCAGTGCGGCTACGACATGCGGGCGACACCGCAGCGTTGCCCGGAATGCGGCACGAGGAAGAATTGAATCAAGGTCTCTCGGAGTCAGCGACGATGGCGCACCAACCGTACGATCGCAGCGGCAAATGGCTGATCCAACACCACGGCGGATCGCTCCTCAAGCTCGGTGGCGTTGAGCGACTCCGGTCGTGGCGCGCGGCCCAGGCCGAAGTGGTCCAGGCGCGGCAAGTTAGTCGTTACGCACGTGCTGGCCCGACTGCGGTATAATGATCCGGGGATATTGGCCCTGTTCGGCGGGAGACAAAGCATGATTGAGTCGCCATTGATCAAAGAGCTTGAAGCGGAATTCACGAGCAAGGCGATGCGCGAAGCGATGCACGATAGCATCCTGCTTGTTTTGGAGAGCCGCTGTGGCTTGCCCCCGGAAGACGTACGGAGCGCAGTGCAGCGCGTTCAGGATGCATCGGCCCTTCGCGCCATGACCGTGTTGGCGGCCCGCTGCCCCGACCTGGATGCGTTCCGCAGAGGCTTGCCCTCCGCCGGCGCCGGGCCGCGATAGGTCGAGGCGACAAATCCCTGCCGGCATGTCTCGTTGTGTTGGCCTGCCAGGTCCACTGGCAACCCTCGGCGTGCCGTAATGCAGCCTGGTCATGTGCCGCGCCTCGCTCAGCCATACCGGCACGGCGCCCATCCGCGCCATTTGAACTGGCATTTCCTCCAACACCAGCGGATGTTCGGCTATAATTGGAATTGCGAATCGAGGTGCCGGCAAATGACGCTCACAATCAATCTCAACCCGGACTTGGAATCCCGCCTGCGCGGCGAGGCTGCCCGCAGCGGCGTGGAGCCTGATGCGTACGTCGTGCAGGCCCTGGAGCAGCGTCTGGGCAATGGGCCACCGGACCAGACTCGGCTCCCCTCCGCGGAGTCCGAACTGCTGCTCAAAATAAACACCAGCCCCACCGGGTTGGACTGGGATCGCTACCATGCGCTGCTAGCCCGCAATCGCAGTGAGACGATCACGGCCGCCGAACATAAAGAATTAATTGCGATGATCCACACGGTCGAAAAAGCCAACGCCGAGCGGATTGGCCATCTCATCGAGCTCGCGCGGCTTCGAGGCGTGTCGCTGGACTCGGTCATGGAGTCGCTGAACATTACTGCCCCGCCCGTCGAGTAATCGTCCATGCCGGAACCGCGCCCCAGTCCTTCGCAGCGGGAAAGGGTGACACGCCGCGCCTCTGGCTGCTGCGAATACTGCCTCACCCAGATTCGCTATTCCTCCGATCCGTTTGCCCTCGAGCACATCGAGCCCCGTTCGCGTGGTGGAAGGACCAGATTGCCCAACCTGGCGCTCTCCTGCCACGGGTGCAACGGGTTCAAGCACGCTCACACGGACGGAATTGACCCGACTACCGGCCTTGCCGTACCGCTCTTCCACCCGCGGCGTGATCGATGGAAGGACCATTTCCGATGGAGCGCGGAATATGATCTGATCATTGGAATCACGCCGACGGGACGAGCGACAGTCGAGCGGCTCCAACTGAATCGAGATGGCGTCGTGAACCTGAGGCGCGCCCTCCGTTCCGTTGGCCTGCACCCGCCCGAGAGCGGTCGTTGATCGGGATCTGTCTTAACACAGCGTGTTGCCGTTCTCGAAGGCGTTGACGTGCCGGACCGCCCACAGGTCGTTGCCGACCTCCAGATAGATAACGGGGGAACCGCCGCCAGCTCGCCCCCGGCTCCAGACCGCGAGCCCTTCCTCTTCAATGACAGTGGCGAATTTGGCCGAACGGGCGACGCTCTGCGACCGGGCAACGCGACGCGCGTAGCGGACCATGGCGTAGAGCAGTATATCGACGATCTGAAAAGGAGGGCACCGCTCGATTTGACGCTTGCCGGGCGGAAGACGATGATTGCTTCCGTCTGCGGATCCAGGCGGACTCACGAGCAGCGGATTCGAGCTGTGTCCTCTTTTCTCGCCGCGAGGCCGGCGCGGAGGCCGACCCGGCGCCCGGCCTGTATGTGGTCGAGATCGCCACCTACCCGGAGCAGCGCGTGCTCGAGCAGGTCGCCCGCGATGTCGCGTCCGTCTTCCTCGACCGCAGGCAGTTGCCCGAGGCGCTCACAATCGTACTCCGTCCGCACCCGAAGTGGTCCTTCCAGGTCGCAGGCGAGCACGAACTGAACAGCCCGCAGAGATGGACCAAATGGCAGATGTCCTGGCGGGTGGTCGAATTGTGGTCCATCCCCGCCGAGCAATTGCTGGCCGCTGGCGACGTGGGGATGATTCCGTGGGTGCCGTTGTCGTATATTGACGGCCCACCGGAACCGATCCTTCGGGAATGCCGGGCGCGCATCGACGCCCAGGCACCGCCCGGCGAGCGGGAAAATATGTTGGCCGTTACGCAGGTGCTGGCCCGATTGCGGTATAATGACCCGGGGATACTGGCCTTATTCGGCGGGAGACAGAGCATGATTGAGTCGCCATTGATCAAAGAGCTCGAAGCGGAATTCAAGCACGAGACCATCCTGCTGTTTTTGGAGAGCCGGTTCGGTTCGGTCCCGGAAGACGTGCGGACGGCGGTACAGCGTGTTCAGGATGCATCGGCACTTCGCGCCATGACCGTGTTGGCGGCCCGCAGTCCCGACATTGATGCGTTCCGCAGAGGCTTGCCATCAGCCGGCGCCGGGCCGCGATAGGCCGAGGCGACAAATTCTGCCGGCATATCTCGTTGTGTTGGCCTGCCAGGTCCGCTGGCAACCCTCGGCGTGCCGTAATGCAGCCTGGTCAGGAGCCGCGTCCCGTTCGGCCCGGACGCCACCCCCTGATTGTAAGCCATACCGGCACGGCGCCCATCCGCGCCATTTGAGCGGTCGCGACCTGTCGCCGCCACAACGGCGACGCCCGAGCCGCAATCCAAAACCGCTCGAACTCGGCGGGCTCGATCTCCTCGGACTTACCCCAGGGCCATTCCTTGCGGTTCCGGTTGATCCGGGCATCGGCGAGCATGCCAAAGTCATCGACCCAGTGGACCCGGTCGTAGCAGAGCGTGTTGCCATTCTCGAAGACATCGACATGCCGGACTGCCCGCAGGTCTTTGCCGACCTCCAGATAACGGGTGAACCGCCCCCCCAGCTCGCCGCTGTCACCAGAATGGCGGGGCCTTGACTGACCGCGTTCTCGTGGTATCCGGCAACAGGCTGTAACCTCTCGGCAGCTACATGACGGATAAGCCGGTCGCCGGCATCGTCCGGGTCTTCGACCATGATGGTGACGCGCTTCGGGCCGACCGTCACGACCTGGGCGCGGTACGGGTACTCGATGTCGCGGGTGATCCGCTTCCACCAGAATACCCGATCGCCAGGCCTGAACACCGTCATTGCGGGCTCATCCTCTTCAACGACAGTAGGGAATGTGGCCGAACGGACGACGCTCTGCGACCGAGCAACGCGACGCACGCAGCGGACCACGGAGCCCAGCAGTATAACCCTCGCCGGAATACGCTTCACGGACGCAGACGTCAAGCCGCGTCAATTTGTCTGCCGCTTGCAAGGCCACTGATTTGCTGGACGGATCAGGCGGAGAAGGCGGTCGTCCTGAATGTCCCTGGGCCGAGGTGGTTCAATGACTCGTGGCGCCACCGGTTTGGGTCGCCTCCGTCGCGCAGGTTCGGCAGTTGGGGGAGTATTTCTCGCCATCCGCAAAGCGCACCCATCCGCGCCGTTTTGCGCGCGGCGGGCGGGGCTGTGTCACCTCGGTGCCAACGCGGACACGAAAGTCCGGGAGGCGGTTGCAATGGCCGAACGGTCCGAGGCCCCCTTTTCGAGGCTTGTCGTCGCAATCGCATGTCCGACGATATTGCTTACCCTCGTTTGAAGATGCAGGTCTCCAAATCGCTGAACACCGACATGCCCTCGTCCACCACTTGAGAGAGACGAACTTTAAACACATCCCGGTTGACGCTTCCCGTGATTCCACAATAGTTTTTGATCCGACCCGTTTCATCCTTCAATTCCTGGTTCACCACATCGTTAACGAATGCGTCATAACCCGCCTCATCGAACGTCAGCTTTTCACTCACGCAATACCGTTTGAGGACCTCCTTATCGTAGAGGTAGTTCTCAATCTCCCACCGTCGAAGCACACGGTGGTTCGCAGGATTTGTGCTCAAGTAAACCTGCCTTTCGCTTTCGTAGGTATTCTTGCCCGATGCCATGTCCCTGTCCTTAAGGACAAGAATCGACAAGTTGGGAAAGACTTTCGACAGGATCGAGATTGCAATGTCACTCCGCTGATCCAATTCGGTATTTCCGCCGCTCGAAACGAACACCGTGTCGGGGTACTTTCGGCCAAAGATCACATTGAATACTCTTGCGTCAAGCCCCTTTTCAGCCCCACCGGGACCTGGTCGGTCCCTCCCCTCGCAGTAGATGATCTGGGACGGGGCAACGAGGTCCGCCAGGTCGTCCAACGCCACCGAGAAGATTCGGTTGATTCGTGCACGATCCATCACCGTTGGTTCGAGCACCGTCGCCTTGTCGCCGTCCACATCACTGAAGTCGAGAAATGCGACCGTGCCGGGATGTGCCGACGCCAGTTCCTTGGCGCGTCGGAGCATTCCAATGGAGTGGGTCGCGACCCACAGTTGCGATTGGTCGGGGATTGTCCGGAATAGTTCCCCTAGCAGGGCCGCCTGCAGCTTCGTGTGCATGTGGAGTTCCGGCTCATCGATGCAAAATACCGTGTCCAAGAATCGTTCCCGCTTGACGACGAAGTCGAGCAAGAGATCGAATGCGGCCTTCTCCCCCGCGCTCAAGTTCTTGTACCGCCAGTTACTTGACGTCCCCTTGTCGAAGTAAAAGGTTCCGTCCACGAGAGGGTTTCCTGGTCCACGGAGAACTAAGTCCGGGAACACGCGCGACATTGACTCAACCACTTTACCGATGATCCGATTACGAATCTCCTCCCGAGTTGTCCTGGGATCGCCGGTTACGTCAAACACGTCCGCAACCGCTGACGCGACAAGGTTCCGGTAGTTTGTGGATACGCGAGAATCAGACGAAATCAGTAGCGACGGGCGGTTGTCGTCTTGGAGCTCACTTGCACTTCGAGCCAATGCCGTGATGAAGAAGTCTGCCTCATTTCGATATCCAGACCGCACGTAGAACGCCGTCTTGGGCCACTGTTGTCGCGTGAGCCAGTTAAACTCGTCTCGGTCATGAAACGAAACGCTGACACGCTTGAACACCTCGTCCCACCCAACGTCCCAGCGCCCATTGTGCGTGTTGCGTGTGCCCCTTAAAATGGTGGAGATCCCGTCGACCTTGAAGTGATAGTCAGCATCTGCTTGTTCGGTCGCAATTACGGCGGACGTGTGCGAGTTAAACGCCTCGAAGACAGTTGACTTCCCTACGCCGTTAGGCCCGACCAGCAGCACCAGTTTCGTGGTTGGGGGAATTCCCTTGATGCTGAAGTCGGTGAATCGTTTGAAGCCTCGAAGATGAACGGAGCTCACTCGCATTTTGAAGGTTCCACTACGGGGGTTGCGGGAGTAGGCAGACACACTATGAAGTTTGTATAGATGGGTTGGAAAACGCTTAGGGAGTCGGGAATAGCTACCGACGCGCCGATCGCGGGTCCTTTCCTCAGCGACTCCGTGTAATAATCGATGACAAGCGACCGTTGCCGAGGAGAGGATTTCGAAACGCGATATCCGCGTTTTCTTCCTTCCGTGATTCCAAATCACTCTTCCTCCGTTGCGGCGTCCTGCTCACTTTCAACCTTTTCATAAACGGCTTCAATGGTCTCGGCGTCCTCCTCGGGCATCGTCAGGCTCTGGTTATATTCAAGAGCTTCGGGGTCGGCGACGTATTCGACTTCGCCATGGTGCTTGAGGACGAGCTCACGGATGTCGTCGATCGACACGCGGAAAAATTCCTTTCGAGGGTTAGCCCGATTGATCCTGTGTTTGCGCAGTGCCCGATGCAGCGCATTTTCGAGCGCCGGCGCGTCCCGGCAACTGATCATCATGTGGATGTCGAAGGGGAACGGCACCGAGGCGCTCCCCAACTCGTCGACCCGCTCCGAGGGCACGAGCCTGCGTGTCATTCCGACCTTGAAAACGCCGAGCCCAAACGCTCCGATGTTTGAGATGATATAGACGTGGCCTGCCTTAGTCTGCTGCGCCATGGACATCGTTTTCTTTGCCTTCTCCTCGGCCTCCGCGAGCCGAGCCTTGAGTCCCTCGACCTCTGCGCTAAACTGGCCCTTTGCCGCTGCCATCGCCTGGTCCAGGGCCGCCTGGATAGCCAGTCGCTCACGCTCCTGCTGTTTCAGTTCGCGGTCGATCTCCCGCTTCAGTTTTTCCTCTTCGCGTATCTGGGCTTTGATCCGAGCCTGTTCCTGCCGCTCAAACTCGGCACGAACGGCCTTTTCGAATTCCGCCTTGAGCGCGGCTAACAGATTTGCTTCTTCGGCCGGTGGGACATCGAAGCCGATTTCGCGGCATCGCTCGATCACGTCCAGGAGGCGCCGCTTGCATGCGGCAAAGTTGCTCGGCCCGATCGATGAAACGACGGATTTGACGGTTTCCGACATGTACCGCGCCGCAAGCTGGTTGCTCTTGGCGTCGAGCTCACTTTGCCGTTTCTCCTGGAGTTCGGCGTCCAGCGACAGCTTGTTCATATTGACATCGATATTTTGCAAATCCCGCTTCAAAATGGCGTTTTCTTTTCTGAGCTCGTCGTAAGAGATGACGTTCCTTCGGAACGCAGCCTGCTCGCGATTGAGTTCGTCGATCAGCCGACCGTGTTCCGCGGCTGCGGCTGCCCTGGCGCGGGCGATTTCGTCCGCCGACTGCGCCTGGCGCGTCTTCGCCTCCCGAATCAGGCCTGCGAGTTCGGCTTCTCTTGAGGTCGCCGCCGCGAACGCCGTTTGTGCCTCCCGGGATTTTGAATCTGCCGCTCGGACCTGACGTTGGACCTTTTTCCGCCAGTCCCACAAGTAGGCAAGCGTTACTACCGCTCCGCCAATCATCCCAGCCACCAGAACGATAACATAGAACATGCGTCACCCCGTCTGAGAACTCGTTTGCTGGCCGAGGATGACGAACGCTTCCGCGGAGTTGCAGCGCGGGCACGTCATCGGCTCAAGGAACATCGCCTTAGGCGCTTCGGCGACCTCGCCGCAGGAGGGGCACTTGGCCGAAATGACCTGGCCCATGCGCGTGGACAGCGATACGCGGTACGACGCAGCCTCCGGGGACGGCGCCCGGATGACAAGTCCCATCTTCTCCCAAGCCTCGACGACCCATCGCCATCGGGATTGATCGCCGCCGATCGTTCGCTGGATCTGGCTCTGCACCGCGCCCGGGTTTCGTTCAAGGTGGGCCCAGAGCCGATGGTTTTCTGGCACCTGCGACCGAGCGTTGGACAGCAACTCGCCGACGTTGAGTGAAGAGTCCCGTTTCAGTCGCTTGCACTCGTTGAGGAAATCTTCGAGTCGATTGAGACTGCGGGCGTCTAAAAGCAATGGAGCGTATTTGAGCACGAAGTCCACGGCTTCGAGCTGCGACAACTGGCCTTCCGCATACTTGCGCTCATATTGCATCATCCCGTCGATATGTCCCCAGGCTTCGATAGCTGCATCCACGGCGGCGCGGTAGAGGCCGGACGATTCGGCCGTGCGAGCGCGATGGACATGGGCGCGATACGCGTTCGCGTGGGCTTCCATCTCGGCTTTCTTCATCGACATCGCGCACCCCTTCCGGCCCCGGGGAATGGGCTGCCATTTCTCGTGTGAGCCAGCGTAGCGTGAGAGGGGGCGGGCAGTCAAACCGATCTCTGCTGTTAGGTTCCATCTGGACGACCTCGATGCGAGTGACGGCTCGATTGCCTCGGACGGTGTCCGAAGGAGGTCCGGAAGTTGCCGAGGTTTGTGCGGCGCTGTTGCCTACGATACCAGGCGTTCGCGGAGGAGGGGCAAACCGGTATCCCAGCTCACCGGCGTGACAAATTTGAGCGGCGTTTTGCGGCGCGCGCGATGAAAAAACCGGATTGCAGCTAAGAATCGGGTTCGACCGTCTGCGGACACTCGCCTGCAAAGAATTCAGACAAGATTTCGCTTGACCGATTGACCGATTTTGAACATTTGCCTAACATGGCATCCGGTTCGAGTGCTGGGAGACGATCGAGCGCCCCGATGAGCGAAGGAAGACCGCTGGCTTTGGTGGCTGATCGGCGATCATCGCACGGGCAGCAAGGCGGACAATCGCCGACGTCCTCGCCCGCGGCCGACTCCGTCGCGACGTTCCGTGCCGACGCGCACGGCCCGAGAGATTTGGATTTGAACAGGGTTGCCGAGGACGAATGACAACCCAAACGAGGAAAGTTCAGAAAGTTTCGTTTACGAGCCAGAAATCGATGTGGCCAACTGGCGAGCCGCGCTGAATACCCGCATGTCCAGCGGGTGGAATCGAACTTCCCAGCGAATCGCGACAAAACCGGGAAGTTCGACCGGAAGTTCGAAAGTTCGACTCCCTGGGAGTCAAGCGGCTCGGGTTACGACCGGCGACTTGCCAGCGCTTCGATCAGCTTGCTGATGTGCTTCTGGTAATTCCGCCAGCGATCGACGGAGGAGAGGTAAGGGGGCCGGCGGACCTGGTCGCTGCTTGCCGTCGCGACATGGCGGGGGTTTTGGTGGAACTCCAGGCAACGCGGGTCCCAGGCCAGATCGAGGAACTCCAGCATCCGGCGTGCATGGCCTTCCACGTCGAGGACCAGGTCCTCGTATCTCACGTTGTGAATGGGCACATCGATGACGGCGCTCCAATGGGACATGAGGCGCTGGTAGTCGTGGAAGGCCCGGCCCAGATGCTCCAGATCGTTGGCGAACGGATTGCCCGACAAGAAATCGGTGAAGTAGCAAGAAAGGCACGTGTCCAGCGGACCGCGCGTGCAATGGATGACTCGGGATTGCGGGAGCAGCACCTGCACCAGCCCGAGGTGCATGCAGTTCAGGGGCATCTTGTCGGTAACCAGGGCGGCGGACCCGCCGGGCGTTTGGACGGTTGAGAGGTATTGCCGGGCCAGGCGGTCGGCTTCCCGCAGCGTCAGCAGATCCAGGCATTCGGGGTAACCGGGCGAGGGCTGCCAGAGCTGGTCCCGGAAACCCAGGATGATGAAGTCGAGGGCCATCGACTCCCCGCCTCCGAATACGCCAGGATGGCTGGCGAGTATCTGTTCCACGAGCGACGTTCCCGACCGCGGCATCCCGACGATGAGGACCACGCGCCGGCTGTCGACCTGGGACCTGGGGAGGGATCGCAGTTGCCGTTGCGTGAAGTATGCGATCTTGCGGTCGGTGGCTCGTTTGTGCTCGGAGGGGTCGAAACGGCGCGGCCGCAGGTCGTTGGCCTGGCACGCGTGAGAGAAGGCGCGGTCGTATTCCCCCATGTTGTCCAGCAAAGCGGCGGCCGCAAAGTGGAGCCGCGACTGGTGCATCGCCGGCGCGCCGGAGCTGATGATCCTCTCTATCAGCGTCACGCACTGCCGCTCGCGGCCCACCTTCCGGGCCAGGCCCGCCATGGTCGTCCCGAGGTTGGGGTTGAGACACCCGGCTTCGACGATCGGCTTGATGGCCTCCCACGCCTCATGGGGCCGGCCCGCGCGGTTGAGAATGGCGGCGCGATTGACGCTGTAGTCGATGTCCAACGGATCCAATGCCAAAGCGGCATCGGCGTGTTCCAGGGCCAGCTCGTTGTTGCCGCGGGCAATATAGCAAAGCGAGAGCAACTGATGCGCCTCGGCATCTTGCGGAGCGAGGCGAACGGCCTCCAGCAGATGCGGTTCTGCCACTTCAGGCCGCCCAGCATTCAGAGCGGCCGCTCCGACCTTGATGTGGTATTTCGGGTTCCGCGGATCGAGCTGGATGGCTTGGCGATATCGCCGCCATGCATCCACAAACTGCTGGCGGCGGAACATGTTGTCGCCGGCGGCCGCTTCGTGCGCCGCCTGCACGTTGACGTTTTGAGGCGGAAATGGACCCGCCGTGCCTGGCATCGGGGAAGCCGTGCCAAACGACGGCATCGGGGTGTCGGCGTCACCTCCTTTGATATGGTCAGACGGACCGCTGTCGTCGCCTCGCTCATCGCGTTCGTGTGTCATTGCCACCCGTGTACTTGCCGTCTGAACACTCGATTCGGGCGTTTGCCGGCAAGGTGCCTGCCTTCGCGCCGCCACGTCAACGTTCATGCAACGCGTCCGGCTCGTCGAACGCGATTTATGCCTCATGTTGCGCGGTCGGTCAGTTCTCTTCCCACAACTGACCGAAGATCGTAAGGATATTAGGTGGGGCCTCTCGGCAGGCCGAGGAGCAAGGCGGTTTCGAAGAAAAGCAAGAGAGCGACTACCCCGAAAGGTGTAGCCGTGTATCTCTCTTTTTATTCCTAAGACGAGTGGGTGGATGGTATGTTTGCAAATGGAGCTTCCGCCCAAGGACGGCCTGCCGCCTCTCGTCCGCCGGGCGGTCCTCGGGCCGGTCGGCCATTTGATGGCTGGCCCGGCGTCTCGCGCTGCAGCCGCCCGCCAGGCGGAGGAGCCGGGTGAGTCGCAGGAGAAGCACTCCTTCTGCCCGTGCTGTCTGCCGACGAAGAGTTTCGAGACATGTGAGGGCATGCTCAAGAGCGACGCCTTCTACGCAGTGCGGCTGTTTGCCGCTCGCGACGACCAGGGCGTCGCCCAGGCCGACTGCCGGGTGCACGGCGACGACTGGGGCCCGGCGCCGTGGCTCTGCGGGAGTACGTCAAAACCTGGCCAGGGACGGGATTCGAATTTCGCAAGCAGTACGTGGTTTTGCACACCCTGCGGGCGTAGGTTAACGTATCAACAACTATGCCTCTGCGTGATCATTTTCGCCCGCCTCTCACCAACCGTACCTCATGGGAAGGGTTGCACGGCGGATGGCCCATGGTCATCGTGCAACACCTGGGCAGAGTGCTGCCAGACCGTTACGTCGCGGAACCGCGGGTGCATCTGGGATCGCACGCGGAAATCGACGTTGCCACCCTCGACCGATTCGAAAACGAGGAGACTGACCGTTCGGTCGACGAAGGCCAAGCCTCAACGGCCTGGGCACCGGCCCAGCCGACTCTGGCAGTCGAAACCGAGCTGGCCGATCCTGACGAATACGAAGTCAGGGTTTATGATGCCGAGCACGGTCGGCGCCTCGTCGCCGCCGTCGAGATCATCAGCCCTGCCAACAAGGACCGGCCGGAAAGCCGCGGGCAATTCGTTGCCAAATGTGACGCCTTGCTGCGGCAGGGTGTTTCAATCGTGCTGGCCGATCTGGTGACGGTGCGCAATTTCAACCTTTACGCCCAACTTCTGGAATGGATCGGCGAGCGGGATGAGACGCTGGGGGACGACCCGCCGTCCATCTACGCGGCCGCCTGTCGATGGCACCCCCGCGGCAGCCGCCGCTGGCTGGAGTGCTGGAACCGCCCGCTGACTCTCGGCCAGCCGCTGCCGGTACTTCCGTTATGGCTGAGCGAACGACTGACCGTTCCTCTGGACCTGGAGGCGAGCTACGAGCAAACCTGCCGCGACCTGCGAATTCCCTGACCACAGCGTGCCGGGCCGAAAGCGGCCCTTGGTTCCTCGATGCCTTCAGCAATCACTTCCGGAGCCCATCAATGACCGGGCGGCAGAACATGCATTCATGCAAGCTGGCGGTCGCGTTCGATCCCTCGCCGCTGCAGGCGGAGGTGCGCCGCTTCGCTCCCGAAGACTGGGTGCCGCACTTCAACGCGCATTATCACGATGGGGGATGGGACGGCGTTCCTCTGCGGTCCGTCGGGGCGGCGGCGGGCCATTTGTTCACGGCTGAAGCGGGTGCCGGCTCGTCGGCGCCGGAGTCGTTTGCCGACACCGCGCTGCTGGACCGTTGCCCGGGCCTGCGGACCGTGCTGGAGGCGTTCCATTGCCCGTTGCTCTCGGTCCGCCTGCTGCGGCTGTTGGCGGGCCATGGCATCCATGAGCACCGGGATGACTGTTTATCGCTGGACGACGGGACGGCACGCCTGCATATCCCTCTGATGACTAATCCAGCCGTGGAATTCTACCTCCAGGGGCGGCGCGTAGTGATGAAGGAGGGCGAAACCTGGTATCTCAACCTCTCGCTCCCGCATCGCGTCCACAATCATGGGACGAGCGATCGCGTCCACCTGGTGATCGACTGTGCGGTCAATGACTGGCTGCGCGGGCTGATCGCCGAGGCTGCTAACGCGCCGCAATCTGAGCCTTCAGGCGGTGTTGCTCCAGGCGCCGGCGCTTCGGCGGCCGATCAGTTGAACGCGTTCAGCGTGATCGTCCTCGGCGATGCCGACCTGACGCGGCAGTTGAGCGTCCCGCAGGACACGGGCAGCTTCGTGGAGCGGCTGGTCCATGCCGGCGCCGAGCGCGGTTTCCGGTTCGTTGCCGAAGACGTCCGCGCCGTTCTGCGCGCCAATCGACGGTCCTGGATGGAAAAAAGGATGGTTCAATGACCGCGGCGACGTTCGACGGATGGGTGCCAATCCGTCTGGGGTGGCGGGATGCTGAACCGTATGTCGACTGGTGCCGGATCGGGGAGAACCGCTTCACTGAGCCGTTCTTCTCCGGGACGATCGACCGGTGCCTGCGGCACCCGTTCACGCTGATGTTCCGCCGCGAGACGCCGCTCGAGGAGCTTGGCCGATGGCGGGAGGCGCGGCCGGGCATCCGTCCGACGGGGTTCATCTTCCACGTTTCGCGGTGCGGGTCGACACTGGTTTCGCGCATGCTCGGGGCATTGCCCGGCTCCATCATGCTGTCGGAACCGGGCCCGGTCGATGATGTGCTGCGTTCTCACTGGAAGCATCCGTCCACCTCGGACCAGCAGCGCGTCGAATGGCTGCGCGGCATGGTCAGCGCGCTGGGGCAGCCGCGGGGCGGAGGCGAAAGCCGGCTCTTCATCAAGTTCGACGCCTGGAGCCTGGTTGATTTGCCGATCATCCGGGCGGCTTTCCCCGAAACGCCTGCGGTTTTCCTGTACCGCGACCCGGTGGAGGTGCTGGTTTCGCATATGCGCAGCCGGGGCATGCACATGGTCCCGGGAATGGTCGAGCCGGAGATGTTTGGCATGTCCGGGAAGGAGGCGGCATCCTTGCCGCCGCTGGATTATTGCGGGCGGGTTCTGGCGCGTTTGTTCGATCTGGGCGTGGCTGCATGCCGATGCGGGCAGGCCGTGCCGCTGAATTACAGTCAATTGCCGGGGGCCGTCGAATCAATCCTGCTTCGGTCGTTCGGGTTGACCTGTACGCCCGAGGAGGGCAAGACACTCGAAGGAGTGGCGCGCTTCGACGCGAAGAACCCCGGATTCATTTTCGAGGACGACACGGAGCGCAAGAACCGGGAGGTGAGCGAGCTGATTCGGGAATGCGCCGAGAAGTGGGTCGTTCCGCTCTACCAGGAGCTGGAAGCGATCAGGGCCGGCGGTTCGCCCAGGCCGCAGGGAGCAAGTCCATGATTGCCGACTGTAACGGCTGTATGGCCTCAATGCATCAGGCGCAAGTGAAGAGCTACATTCTTCTTGACTGTAATTGGCGGGGGGCGGATACTCGGCTCACCCGTCGGAGCGATGATGTTTTTCGGCCGGGAAACCTGGGTCTGCAACTCATCGCAAGGCAACACTTGGATTTTCGCCTGCAATCAGAGTAATCGAAACCGGCCGCGCGGACCACGGATCCCTTCGCGCATCGCCCGGCGGATGGTGACATGCTTTCATCTCCTCTGTCTTGATTTCGCGAGGTTCACATGAAGCGTATCCCGTCGATCCGGCGTCGCTCCGAACCGAATCGTGAACCCGCCATGCTTTCGCGGAGCTCCCGGCTGGTCCGCCGCGCCTCGCGTGCCTGCGT
>Ga0182024_10007833_pt1 | contig 22873 bp, 15 predicted proteins | sample P32metaG_FD_120480 | JGI IMG/M metagenome (GOLD analysis project Ga0182024, IMG submission 120480) | Permafrost microbial communities from Stordalen Mire, Sweden - P3-2 metaG (Illumina Assembly) | ecosystem: Environmental > Terrestrial > Soil > Wetlands > Permafrost | place: Sweden: Stordalen... | reverse complement strand
GGGCACGGCTTCAGCCGTGCCGTATATGACCGACGCTTGACGGCTTTACAGGCTGCGGAAAAACTCGCTTTGTATCAGGGCACGACTTTAGTCGGGCCATAAACGATTGAAAATACGTCGGGCTTTAGCCCCTGAGGTACGTCTTTCCTGTCCGATCGCGAGTTTTTCCGCAGCCTGTTTTTAGCCGCTGAGGTACTCTTTTCGACAGGCATTGCCGCGAGCCGGACCTCGATCGACAGATGATTAGACGCCCATCGGTATTTGTTAGAGAAATAAGGTCTGCTATCCGGAACAGCGGCAGGTCGATGGTGGCGAACACACTTCGTATCAATCGCTCTGGATAAGTTGCCGCAAATCGCAGCGTGTATGAGGAATACAGCAAAAAGATTGCGTTCAAAGCTTAGAAAAGCTCAGCGCATTACATCTCGCTTGTATCATCGGAGGCTCTTGCACACGCAGAGCCGCCCATCATTGACTATGGAGCTTGATTTGGCCATCGGGCGTTGCTGCTGGCTGTCCCACATCCATCACCTTGCCACCCTTCATGACAAATTTTACATGCTCGAGTTCGGTGATGTCCTTGATCGGGTCTCCGGTTACGGCAATGATATCGGCGTATTTGCCCTTTTCGATCGACCCGATCTCATCCTGCCAGCCCAACATCTCTGCCGCAGTCGTGGTTGCAGATTCAATCGCGTGCATGGGGGTCATACCATACTGGACCATGTATTTGAACTCCACCCCCTGGGTGCCATGAGCATGAATGCCGCCTGGAATGTCGTGAACCCCGCTTCCGAACGCAATCTTGACGCCTTTTGAGATAGCGAGATGAGCGCTCTTCGCCTGGGCGGCGGCCAGGCTAAATTCACCGTGGGTAGCCTTCAGATCCTTCGACAGATAATCATCGGTGTAGTAATGAGCGGCCGTCAGTACGAGATACTCTCCCTTTTGCAGCATGAGGTTGGCAGTCGGCTCGTCTAAGACGATCGCGTGTTCCACGGAATCTACGCCAGCCCGCACACAGTCTTCCAAACCCGGTCCACCGAAAGCATGACAGGCCACCTTCTTGTGGTGGCGATGAGCCTCATCCACAATGGCATTGACCTCCTCAGAAGTGAACGTCGGGTCGAACCAGATCATGTTGCCCCGCTCAAAGGAATAACCCTCCGTCGCGTGGAACTTGATCCAGTCGGCTCCATAATAAATTTCTTCACGAACCGCTTTACGCGCCTCCCACGGCGAATCAGCCGTTAACACACTCGCGGGCATGTTCAGTTCCGGCGATCGAGGCAGACCAGACCCCGTGTCTCCCACTCCCAGTGTTGCCACCTGCAGGCGGGGACCGACGGCTAACCCGGCGTTGATGGCATTGCGAACGTCCACGTCGGCATAGCCGCCGCCATGGCTCATCAGGTCGCGCAAGGTAGTGAAACCAGCCCGTAGGTCGACTTGAGCGTCAGCCAGTGCTACCAGGGTGCGGTACTCTCGGGTGGTCGCCGTCTCGCTGACGTCGCTAGGAAAGATATGGGTATGGCAGTCAATCAGGCCCGGCAGCACCGTAGCGTCACTCAGATCGATCACCGTAGCCCCCGAAGGTATTGCGACCCGGCCCTGCGGCCCAACATCGGTGATCCGCTCGCCCTGTATAAGCACAACTTGTTTCGAGATCACGACGCCCGACTTGGTATCCACGAGATGTCCGGCGAGTATGGCAGTTATCGGAGGCGTCTGTGAGCACAACGGGATGACTCCTTCCAGACTCATCGCCAGGAACAACACCAAAGATGCGCATCCCCATCTCATCATTCCGCTGACAATCCTTTCGCTATTGTTCGCCGCTGGAATAGGCGCGAATCGGCCGCCTGCATACACCATGGTCCTGACTTCAGCATCCGGTCTATAAAGTTGTCTGGATTAACGGTCGTAGCTCGTGGATATCCCTCACTCGCTCTAATTCAAGAACCGTTTCGATCAGTTTCGCGGATTTGCCTGCACCAAGAATCGGTTCTATCAGATCTCGCGATTTCGCTACTACCTCATCACGCGTCATCGGATTTTCGGCGGTCCCACGAACTGCATCAATGTGCTGGCTGAGGCGTCGCCCATCGTTCAGCGTGACCTTCACCGTAGCCTCTCTCGCCGGAAGACGCTTTTCCAGCTCTTCGTCGCCCACGAGCGTGATCTTCGCTCGCTCCCGCAGGATGGACGGAACTTTCATCAGACTGACGTCATGCGCGGAACGGAATGTAACCGTCTTATTCACTAACATGACTGCCAGCAAGTGCTGCAGGCAAATGTCCGGCAAGTCGCGATTATCAACAATCGTTGCTTCTCGGGTTGCGACGCTTACGGTCACACTCTGGACCTGATCCGCGTTGAAAGCGTGCTGCTTCAGCAGAATATCGAGCGCATCAAGCGGCGCTTGAATAGGCGACCCTACACACCACTTTTTGATATTTGTCCGGGTCACCTCGTAGCGCTCGCCCAGCTTGTCGATCAACCCGTCTAGATTTGCCTGGGGCGCGTTCGCCGCAAAAAAGTTGTCGGTTCCTGAAAAAATGTCATTGACTCCACTCCATCCGGCGTGAACCAGCAACGCTGCCGTGACTCCATTGCGCGCCGGCATGCCGGCGAAGACGAAGGCCTTCTCGAAATGCTGTGTGTCGCGTTGCCACGCGGCAATACCAGCCGATTGCTGGGCTGCATAATCCAACAGAGTCCGTACTTGGCGGGGGTTGAGAGTTGCCGCACAGCCGGCGGCCGCAGCGGCACCGAACCCCGCGGACGTGGCGTGGGGGTCGCGGTGACTCTCGGTCTGATAATTGACGCCACCGAGTGTCATGCCTACGCGCGATCCAATGTCATAGCCCAGAGTCACGGCACGAAGATACTGCAGACCACCGATACTGAACCGTTCACCAGCTGCGAGAGCGGCGGGCACAACCGCGCATCCAGGATGGGATTGAGACGGCGAATGAGAGTCATCGGTTTCATCGGAATGTGCGAGCACTCCATTAGCCATCGCCGCCTCAAATGGCCCACACACAAGATCCGAAGCGGCGACCGTGGCCACACGCTCTCCCCCATACGCTTTGGCAAATTCCAGGGCTGCGCGTCCCGGAGCTAACTGCGAGCCGGAGATCATGGCCGCCAGCGTATCCAAAACGTGATGTTTTGCCTGCTCTGTTACCTCCGCAGGCAGAGCACGACCGGCAGCCTCGCCCATATACGAGCTCAGCTTTTCCATCACTGGACTGACATCGCCTGTGGGGGCGGCTGGCTCTCGCGCAAGCAACCAAGGGCGGCCAACGACAGCTCCGCCCAGCAGCCAACTGCCCCTTATCAGCAGCCCACGCCGTGTCATCCTGCTTGCGCGCGGTAATCCGCACTCCGTCGCCCCTAATTCCATTTCCACATCCAATGGGTTTTCCATATCGCCGGCTTATGACCGAGAACACCTCATGGCTTTTGCGCACAGTCGTTACTTGGCTGCTGCGCTTACCTGGGATGCAACTGCTTCGCCTACCTCCCGTGTAAGTGCTGTTCCGCCCAGGTCCGGCGTACGTGGCCCGTGGTTTGCCAGCAGCGACGTGAACGCGTCTACCACCGCCCTTGCAGCCCCATGTTCATTGAAGTGTTCAAGCATCATCGCGCCAGACCAGATTTGAGCGATTGGGTTGGCGATGCCCTTTCCAGCGATGTCCGGAGCCGAACCGTGAACCGGTTCAAACATGGAAGGATGCTCACGCTCGGGGTTGAGATTGGCCGACGGAGCCAGCCCCATCGATCCGACCATCGCCGCACCCAGATCCGACAGGATATCTCCGAAAAGATTCGAACCGACGACCACATCAAACCAGTCGGGATGACGAACGAAATGCGCCGTCAGGATGTCGATATGGTACTGGTCACCTTGGCAATCAGGAAACTCCTTCCCCATCGCTGCGAACCGCTCATCCCAGAACGGCATGCTGAACAGGATGCCATTTGACTTGGTTGCAGATGTGACATGGTGCTTTCTTTTCTGGGCCAATTCAAAGGCATAACGTATGACCCGATCACAGCCGCGGCGCGTGAAGATAGCATCCTGGACGGCAATTTCATCCTCCGTCCCGCGGTACAGGCGGCCGCCTATTTCCGAGTACTCGCCTTCGCTGTTCTCGCGAACGATACAGAAATCAATGTCGCCTGCCTCGCGATCCTTGAGCGGCGTGTAAACGCCTTCCAGCAGACGGATTGGCCGTAAGTTTATGTACTGATGAAATGCCCTGCGAATCGGAATTAATAGTCCCCAAAGGGAGATGTGATCCGGTACCCCAGGGTAGCCGACGGCGCCCAGAAAGATGGAATCGAAAGCCCGCAGTTGGTCCAGACCATCGGCCGGCATCATTTGCCCGGTCCTGGTGTAAGTCTCGCAGCTCCAGTTAAAGTGTTCCCACGAGAACTGCAAATCAAATTTGCGTCCGACTGCTTCGAGAACACGAAGACCCTCGGGAACTACTTCGCGGCCGATACCGTCGCCTTCAATGACTGCGATCTTGAAATGCTTCATTCGCCATCCAGCTCCAGTATTTGGTCTGCATTTACGCGCTGTACAGGGCAGTCAGTTTTCTCATATCAGAAGCATTCTCAAGGTCCTTGACGAACTCGACGATCTGCGTGGCCTTGGCTTCGGGCCACTGTGCATAGTCGGCGCACTGCCGGAACTTGTCGGCGACTTCTTCGTAACTCATCGGGTTGGCCGGGCTTCCTTTGCCGAAATCTGCTCGCCCGCTGATGGTTCGACCGTTCTTCAAATGAATATTGATGATCGTGGTCATCTTGTCGTATCCGGCAGCCTCCGCTTCGGGGTCGGTATAGAAATGGACGCGCTTGATCATCTCTTGCACTGCCGGCTCATTGACCGCCGCATCGCTGAACTGGCCCAGACCCGCCTTCCCGTGGACGAGCAACACAGCCATGCAATACTCCATGCTGAACTTTGCTTCCAATCCGTTCGTCGGATGGTGGCGCATCAGCGCGTTCAGATTATTGTGATTGGTTCCTACGTCGACCTTTTCCACTTCGGCAGCCTGGATTCCGTTTGCGCGGATTAGTTCCAGCATCTCCGTCATGCCAGGATGCGAGAGCGAGCCTGAAGGAAAAGGCTTGATGGACACTCCGGGATTCTCCAGAGTCCAGGGCTTGCCAAGCTTGTTCATATAGACATCCGGGTTATATCCGCCGCCATAAGCATGAAAGAAACCCCGCTCTGCTTCCAGGATCGCATCCGCGGACGTCCAGCCTATCTGCGAGAAATCAGCCGCAACGATGCCACTTTCCGCCGCATGGCCCGCCTGGAAAGACTTCATCATGGTGCCAAAATTCTCTCGCAATCCGGCCGAATGGCTCGCGGCAATCCCGAAGGCGCGTATGGTGTGCGCTACGTCAAACTTGCGCATCTTTGCAGATCCCGCGGCACTCCCAAAGACCCCGCACGTCCCCGTGGAGTGGAATCCGTCCTCGTACGATCGGGGGGCGATGGCCTCGGCGATCTTACATTCGATCTCCACCCCCAGGTGATAGGCAAGCATCATTTCCTTACCAGTGGTCAGGGTCATCTCAGCCGCCCCCAGCACGGCAGGAAGAACACTAACCGTCGGATGGACCAATAACCCATAAACGCGATCCTTTTGCGTCGCCAGCTGCGTGTCGTCGAAATCGTCTACATGAATCGCGACTCCGTTGGCGAACGCAGCGAACCTCAGGGGGAGCTTGTTTGCGGTTCCGATAACGACCGCGTCTCCTCTGCTGCACCCAAGAGACGCAACATACTGCTGAACCAGCCTCGCTGTCTCTGCCCGTGAACCCGCTAACGCCAGCCCGAGGCCATCCAAAATCGACTTCTTGCCCAACGCCACCACATCCTGGGGCAAGTCGCTGTACTGCGTGTTCACGACAAATTCAGCCGTATACTCCGTGAGCCCATGGACCACAGGAAATTGTGGACCACAAGGCTGAGGCGCCTCTGTCAATCCGAAGACTCGCCGCGGCGTAGCCATAGAGCCCCACACCGCTCCCATTCCAGCGGATGTCTTGAGAAAATCACGCCTGATCATGTTTATTCCTTTTCCTAGAAGGTCAGCTTGGCTCCCAGTTGAATCTGCCGCGACGGAGTGGAGGTTTGGTCAACCTGTCCTGAGCCGCTGACGCCCAGGGTGTAATTGTCAACGGGAGCCTGAAGATTGGTGTGATTGAGGACGTTGAAGAACTCTGCACGGAACTGCGCGTGGAGCCTTTCACGAATGAGCATATTTTTGAAGAGCGCAAAGTCGACATCGACCGTCTTCGGACCATTGAGCGAGTTACGCCCGTTGTTACCCAGTACCAGTCCTCCATTGGTGATCGGAGCTGTCACAAAACAGGACGTATTGACGTAGTTAATTCCTCCATGAATCGGGTTGCATCCTGAGACGCGGTTTGGATAATCGTACCCCGCATCGGTGTAGTTCTGTCCGAGCACGTCTCCAGCCAGCACCAGCGTGAACGGTACGCCGCTGCTGGCACTTATGATTGCCCCGGTCTGCCAGCCGCCAGCTATCATCTCGGCCGCCTTGCCCCATTGAGGCGTGGGCAGGTTCCATATGTAGTTGGCTGAAAAAACCTGCCGGAGATCATAATCGCAAGGCCCGTCGCGGTGCGCTTTATCGAAGAACATCAGTGAGGTGATCGAATTGAGGAAGGGGTCGCCAAGCGCGGAACCAGATCCCATATCTCTACAACTGCTGTAGGTGTACGAGGCCTGCGCCTGGAAGGAATGAAAGTCGTGCATCTTTAGCTGGGCCTGAAGCCCTTCATAGTTCACGGCATCATCGAAGAAGATAGCGCGGATGAACCCTACATTGGGATTGGCTACTGGATCCGGAATCGAAGCACATGGGTTGGAGCCCGAAGGGGCGCATGGCCAGGTGTAGACTCCGTTGATTTTGGGCGGAACGACCTGGTTACTGTCGTCAGCGGTGAACGGGGCGTGCAGCGTGCGGGACCCCACATATCCTACAAAGAGTCCCAGCTTCGATGTCAGTTGCTGTTCAACATTCGCATTCCAGTTGGTGGCAAAGGGGCGCTTGGGGCTGCGATCGACGTATCTCACTCCGTTGGCGTTGCCGAAGGGCACGGAGGAGGGTATCACCGGAAACGAGCCTTGCGGCAGCGGGTTGCTGGCGCTGCCCACGCTGGTGGACAGCGAGAAGGGAAGCGACACGCCATTGCCTATTTCGAACACGTAAGGCAGCGGAAGTAGATCAAAAATTCCAACTCCAGCCCGGACCGCGGTTTTTCCGTTCCCGAAGACATCCCATGCGAAACCGACGCGAGGATCGAAGTTCTTGGTCGTAGGATTGTTTTGAAATTCGTTGTGAACTGGAGTCGGAGCTGTCGATGTATAGAAGTTTGTGAGAAGTTCGAAGCTATTGGTCACTTCCGTTGGGTTGGTAAGCATCTCGTAGCGCAGCCCGAGATTGACCGTCAATTTAGAGTTGACGTGCCAGTCATCCTGAGCATAACCGCCGAACAGGCTGTCGCGGTCTTGAACCGGTTTGCGCACCAGAGGGCTAAGCACCAAAGCCTTCTCTGGTTGGTTGGTCAGGAAGTTTTCTATACCTGATACCCCAGGAGTGTTCGCAAGTTTGGTAAAGACAAACTCGCCGTTGGCCAGTGACTCGGACTGGGTGTTCAGGTGAAGACGTTCGAACGCGAACCCAAACTTCAGCGTGTGGTTCTTGACGATATAGAAGAGGTCGTCATTGACCTGGAACGAATTATAGTTATGCGTCCAAAAGGACACGTAGCCCAGCCCACCGGCATTCGTTAGTCCATCGACGACCATCTCCGATGCAGGCAGTTTCTCCGGAGAGCAGACCGTGCATAGAGAAGTATCTCCTGCTACCGGATTGAGCGATGAAACCGGCGTGCTTACCAGACCCTGCACATGCGTCCATCCGGCGCGGAAGATGTTGGTCGTACTTGGGTTGAAGATATGGCTCTCAGTGAGAGCCAGCGTGTGGCGGTCGGTAAATACCTGGCTCTCGATATTGACCAGGGCGTCCGCCTGCGTGAGCGGAGCTCTGTCAAAAAAGAATGTACCGTTCACGCTGTCATTGTCGGTAAATTTGTTGTCCCCGCGGATGGTGTAGAAGTTCTCGTTGAGCACCTTGAGCCCTGAGGTCAGATACACGTCCGTGTCGCCATTGCCACCTGGCGTCGGCCCGGTAACGACACCCTTCAGCGGCTTCCAGAAAGCCAAAAACGGCGTAATCAGAGGGTTGATGGCCACCGTGTGTGTGCTGCAACCGCTGCCATTCGGGGTAGAGCACATCACACCGTTGAGCGCCGCGGGAGAGAGAATATGGTTGGCGAGACTAGCGCTTTGCCCTTGCCGGACACCCTCGTAATCACCGAAGACGAATGTCTTGTCTTTGCGGATTGGACCGCCGAGCGCGCCTCCAAATTGAAGACGGCGGAACGGCGGGATCGTTGCCGGGTCAAAATAATTGCGCGCATCGAAGACCTTATCACGATCGAAGATATAGCCACTTCCGTGAACCTGGTTCGTGCCTGATTTGGTTACCGCGTTGATGACCGCGCCCGATGTGCGGCCGTATTCCGCCGTGTAATCGGTGGTGACTACGGAAAACTCCTGGATGGCGTCTACCCCCAGCGACGCGCCCAGCGTGCTGCCAGGTGCGCCATTGGAATAGTCGTTAATGTTGATACCGTCGATACGGTAGGTATTCTCGTTCGGCCGATGTCCGCTATCGGTCAGCTGGTCGCCGAACCCGCGGTTGCCGCGGTTACCTGCCGAGCTGGTGTTGGCTTGAGCGTGAACACTGCTGACTCCAGGCTGCAACGTTGCCAACTGGGTCCAATCGCGGCCATTCAGCGGCAGCTCAACCACCGTCTTTTGCCCGACCGTCGCGCCGATGGTAGAAGTTGACGTCTCGACCACCTGCTGCAGTGCCGTCACCTCCACAGTTTGCGAAACCAGACCGGGCGCCAGAATGAAATCAAGAACCTGCTGCGCCCCCACGTTTAGCACCACACCCTTCTGCTCAACACTGCTAAAACCAGGGGCGGACACTTCCACCGCATAGTTGCCAGACTGCAGGTTTGGGCCAGTATAGAGGCCGCTACCATTCGAGGTAACGTTTCTCACACTTCCGTTGTCGATGTTCGTGATACGAACCTGCGCGTTGGGAATCACGGCTCCGGATTTATCCGTAACGTTGCCCGACAGCGTTGCAGTACTCAGTTGGGCATATGCCGCGGATCCGGTAAGCACCACCAACAACGCGATCAAACCGATTAACCATATATATCCCAATGCTTTAGCCATCGCAAGCCTCGCTTAAGAATGGACTGAACCGATGTTCTTCCCTCTGCTGTTCAAGGTTCGCCACCGGCTGTCATTGCTCGAATAGATCTTGGGATCATTTCTGACCGGATCCTTGAGCCCAGACGACTGTAGTGACGGCCTGCGAAATTCGTCCTTTGGAAACTCTAGAAAAAATCTTAAGAAATTCTTTTAGTCTCCTCCGAGCCAACATGGTGGATAACTTGATAACTTCTCTCGACTATCTTCATTCGCTCACCTCGCCCTCGCTTTAGCATTTCTCCTTGCCACGAGGATGACTCGGTTTTAACAGTTTCGACTTCCGTGAGCTTGCTGGCGGAATCCTCATGAAAAATGTGGATCTTTCCCTCCCGGGTGGAGATAAACAACAACCCTGTTGCGGGCTCAAAGGTGTCGGCGTCCACACCAGCGCTGATAGACAACGACTGGATGATTTTGCCGTTGTCCGCATCCATCATGACGAGGATTTGCGGTTTACGGCCGGCGGAAAATAGCCGCCGGTGCTCACGGTCCATTCCCATACCCACGGGCGCCCCGGCCGGTGCTACGGGCCAGCGTGCCTTGACGGTGAGGGTACGTGTATCGATGGATGCTATTTCGTTGTTCTCTTCGATATCGTCGTAAATTATGCTCTTACCATCGGCGGTGGGATACTCCGGGCCGCCGCCCAGGTCGATCACTTTCACTACTGTTTCCCTGATCGGATCGATCACCGTAGCGTCCGCGCCTAAAGGGATTTCCTTAATCAGGTGATAACCCGGATCAGAAGGATTGGTCAGAGCAACGGCCGGAAATGCGAAGTAAGCAAGTGACAAAAACAACAAAAATCTGTTCATCCGGACTCCTCGATTGAGTGGTTAGATTTTTGTGCGGCGGATTCTATCCTGCATACTATGCTTCTCAAATTCGCCAATGCTATTCTTACCCTCTCAACTCCGTTGAAGTGCCGGCCGAAGGTCGCGAATATTTTTCACGCTTTCCAGAGCGAACACTTTGTCAATCAGGGTCGAGCAGTTTGCACCGCCCAGGACGGGTGATATGAGCTCCCGCGCTTTGGCTACCACTTCCTCGCGGGTCATGGGATTCTCGGCTGTGCCACGGACGTCACGGACCCAATCCCTCAATTGCGTGCCGTCGGTAAATGTCAGCTCGACGATCGCCTCCCGCCGTGGGCGCCGGGCATCGATCCGGGCATCGGAGACCAGCTCCACCTTGGCGCGCTGGAGCAACACGGCCGGATCCTGCATGCGCGCTTTGTTATGGACTGAAGCGAACGTGGCGGTCTTGTCCAGGAGCATGATCGCGACCAGGTACTGCAGGCAGATGTCCGGCATCTCGCGGTCACTTACCGTGTTCACCTCGTCGGTGGCGAGCCGCACCACCACCTTCTTCACATCGTCGGCGGTAAACGAGCGCTGCTTAAAGAAACCGGCAAGCGCGTCGAGCGGAGCCTGGATTGGCGAACCTACCGTCCACTTCTTGATGTTCGTCCGCGTTATCTCGTAGCGCTCGCCGAGCTTATCGACCAGCTGCGACGGATCGGCCTGGATCACCCCATTTTCGCGAGGAGCAAAGGCTTCAAAAAAATTGTCGGGGCCAGAAAAAATGTCGTCTACGCCGGTAAAGCCCGAGCAAATCAGCATCGCGGCGATGACTGCGCCAGCCGCGGGCTTGCCCCCGAAGAGGAAAGCTTTCTCCATGTGCACATCATCACGTTTCCAGGCGCCGAACCCCGATACTTGCTGCGCGCTATAATCCAGCAGAAAACGGCTCTGCTGCGGGTTGAGCGCCGCTGCGCAGCCGGCGGCCGCGCCCGCGCCGAAGACAGCGACGGTGCCATGCGTGCTCCTGTGGGTCGCAGCTTCATAGGCCGGACCGCCCATGCTCATCGTTACCCGGGTCCCGACATCGTAGCCAAGAGTGACCGCGCGCAAAAAACGGGTTCCGCTGATTCCAAACTGCTCGCCGGCTGCCAGCGCAGCCGACACGATCGAGACGCCGGGATGGGAGCGCGACGGGCCGTGCGAATCATCTGTCTCGTCGGCATGAGCCAGCACTCCGTTGGTCAGCGCTGCCTCAATAGGACCGCACACGATATCAGAGGCGGCCACCGTAGCCACCTCCTTGCCGCCATAAGCGCGAATAAATCTAAGAGCCGCCCGCCCGGGCAGCAGCTCGGAACCCGAAATCATCGCGGCCAGGGTATCGAGGATGTGCTGTTTCGCCTTCTCGACAACTTCATCCGGCAGTTCTCGCTCGCCAGCTTCGCTCATGTATGTGCTGAGCTTTTCCATGACCGGACTCACACCCTGCGCGCTTCCCTGGCCTGCACTCTTCTGGCCGGAGGAAGGCTTGGCTAACCCTGCCAAAGGTTGAAGTGCTGCCGTTGCCAGGGTCAGGCCCGCGAACTCAAACAGCCCGCGCCGGGTCAACATTGCATCGGCGTTCTCGATCAGCGCGTTTTTCTCTACCTCATGTCCCATGTTTTCATTCACCCCGGGCTCTTGTCAGTTCTCACGCAGCCCAAGCGTTTGCCTCAGGCCCGCGCCATCGATCTCTTTCTCTGAAGTCGAAATCACAATCGTACCCACACCATTCCCGATCATGTTCACCAGGGCCCTGACCGTACTCAGGAAACGATCGATACCGAGAATCAAAGCCATGCCCGCGACCGGAATGGTCGGAACAACGATCAACGTCCCCACCAGCGCGATGAAGCCCGCACCTTGCACTCCACTGGCGCCTTTGGACGTGAGAATGGCAACCGCGAACAGCGTTAATTGCTGACCGATTGATACATGCGTGTTCGTAGCTTGAGCGACGAACAGCGCAGCCATCGTGATATAGAGGCTGGTGCCATCGGTATTAAACGTATAGCCGGTCGGGACGACCAGACCGACGAGGGCCTTGGAACAGCCTAGGTTCTCAAGCTTTTCCATCAGCGTCGGCAAAGCCGACTCGGATGAACTGGTCGCCAGAACCAATAAGATCTCTTCCTTGATGTACAGCAGGAACCTGAGGATGTTGAAACCTGCGAGCCAGGCCACCGCCCCGAGGATAATGAAGACGAAGATACCCGAAATGAGATAGAACGTGAGGATCAGCTTCAGGAGCGGTCCAAGCGAGGTAACGCCGTATTTTCCGACCGTGAACGCCATCGCGCCAAAAGCACCCACGGGCGCCAGACGCATCACCATATTCACTACACCGAAGATCGCGCCCATCACTACGTCCAGGACGCGGATTAGGGGGTCAGCTTGCTTTCCCATCGCCGCAATCGCCAGGCCGAACAGAACGGAGAGGAAGACAACCTGTAGAATGTCTCCTTTGGCAAAGGCGTCAACAATAGTATTGGGGATAATGTGAAGCAGAAACTGGGTAGGGCTTTGCGCTTTTGCCGCCCCAGCGTAGTCCGCGACCGACTTGACATCCAGCGTCGAGGGATCGACATTCATACCGGTCCCGGGATGCACGACGTTTCCCGCTACCAGGCCCACAAATAACGCCAGCGTGGATACAATCTCGAAATAGAGCAGGGCCTTTCCTCCAACGCGCCCCACCTTTTTCATGTCTTGCATGCCCGCGATGCCGGTGACGACCGTGCAGAAGATCACTGCCGTAATCACCATAGTGATCAGCTTGATGAATCCGTCTCCGAGCGGCTTCATGGCAATGGCGTTAGCCGGACTGAAGCGTCCCAACGCCACTCCCAGAAGGATGGCAACGGCTACCTGCACCCATAGGCTCTTATGGAACAGCTTCCGTTTCCCGAGGGTTGCGGTCGTCGCTGTGCTCATACTCTGTTTCCCTTATCCTGCTTCCGAGAGGCGTTTGATGAATTCCGACCATACGAGTCTCCAGGCGGTGTCCTGAACCGCAAACGTCTGAAATGAACAACATAGGCGGGATTCGCTTATCTACGGTGCGGATCCTGCACATCTAAACTTCTCGACTTGCGTTCTCAACTGCGCCTATAATTCCCGGCTGTGAAGTTTCTTTCACTGAAGCAGTCGCCACTCTAACTCTGTGGCTGTTGGAAATCCTTTGAGAATGCCAAAGAAAATCTTAAGGAATTGTTAGGGTTTATGTCTCGCATTATCAGTCACTTGTATGAGTTCGGGATCTTCAGACTGGATCCTGCGCAGCGACTTCTCCTGCGCAGTGGTATACCTGTTTCGGTCACACCGAAGGCATTTGAGCTGCTGGTCGTGCTGGTGGAGCAAAGCGGAAAGCTGCTGGACAGGGATACTCTGCTGGGAACTGTTTGGCCGGGTGTCTCCGTAGAAGAAGGCAACCTCTCGGTGACCATCTCTCACCTGCGGAAAGTGCTGGGAGACGACCGGGGCAAGCACGAGTACATCGAGACTGTATCAAAACGCGGGTATCGCTTCGTCGCACAGGTTGCAGAGCGATGCGACTCCCCTTTCGACTTCCAACCCCTCCGGCTGGAAGGCGTGCAACCCCCAAGTCACGAAGATCCCGCTGAAGCAGAGCCTTATGTGGATGTCGCTACCCCACCCGAACTACGGAAGAAAATCTGGCCCATGATGAATACCCCGGTCTGGCAATATTTAGTATTCGCCGGGCTCGTGCTTGCCACCCTCTTCATGGCAGATCGGTTGATAGCCATCAAACGTGCAAATCTGTCAGCTATCGATGCCGGTCCCATCAGGTCACTGGCTGTCTTGCCTTTCCAGACCATTGGCGTCAGCAGCGACGACGAATACCTTGGTTTGGGGACCTCGGATGCGCTGATTACCAGATTGGCTCACACCGGAAAGATTCTCGTGAGGCCTACCAGCGCCATTGAGAAATATCGGAACACGTCTTTGAGTCCTCAGGCTGTAGGAAAGGAACAAGTGGTAGACGCCATCCTCGACGGCAGAATCCAGCGCGAGGCCGGCCGGGTCAGACTGACTGTTCAGATGGTCAGAGTTCGCGATGGCACTGAGCTTTGGGCCGAAACCTTCGACGAAGAATTCACCAACATCTTCACGCTGGAAGACGAGGTCTCAGAACAAATAGCGCACTCCATCCGGCTGCACTTCACCGATCAGGAGGAGAAGAAATTTACCCAGCGACCAACCGATAATACGGAAGCATACGATGCCTTCCTCAAAGGCCGCTACTTCTGGAACAAGCGAACGGGCGAAGGTTTCAGGAAGGGGCTCCAGTATTTCCGCGAGGCAATCCGGTTGGATCCCAACTTCGCACAGGCCTATGAGGGAATCGCTGACTGCTACGCTACTCTTGGGCTCTACGCGATCATTTCCCCCAAGGAAGCCTTCCCCGCCGCTAGAGACGCCGCCGGGAAGGCCCTCCAGATGAATGACAGTCTAGCGGGTCCCCATGCCGTTCTGGGCTTGATTGACCTTTACTACGACTGGAACGGACAAGAAGCCCAGAATGAATTCTTGCGAGCCCTCGAGGCCGACCCCAACGATGTTATGGCTCACTCCTGGGGCGCCGAAAATTTAGCCGCCATGGGTCGGTTTCCCGAAGCCGTAGCACAGGCCAAGCTAGCCTTGGAGAGGGACCCCTTGTCTCCCATCGTCAACACCAATGCGGGATGGACATTCTGTCTCGCAGGTCATTATGAAGAGGCGATCGAGTTACTCAAGAAGGCCATTGAGATCGACCCCACTTTTCCGCGTACTCATTTCCGGCTGGGAACTGTATATGAGAAGCGAGGCTTATATGATCAAGCCATTGTGGAACTCAAACAGGCGGTTAAACTCTCCGTCTCCGGTGGGGAAGTTTACTACGAAGCCGCATTAGGACACGCCTATGCATCGTCGGGCCGGCCGGCGGCTGCCCATCAGATCCTTCGCACACTTGCGAGGCAATCGAGACATCAATACGTCCCGGGATTTGCGATAGCACTCATCTATGCAGGTCTAAATGAAAATGACACTGCTTTCGAATGGTTGGAAAAAGCTTCCAACGACCACTCAACTTCGATGGCATATCTGAAAGTCGATCCGGCGCTCAGCGGCCTGCGTCTGGATACCAGGTTTGCGAACGTGGTCCGGCGCGTGAACTTCTGAGGATCGCGCGGTTTGACCAGACAAATGGCGCGCCAGAGATGATGCCCTCCTTGACCTGCGCGGCTTGATCGATGCGCAGCACATAAAGAACGCCAGCCGAACCATGCATTGCCGCGAGCCGGACCTCGGAGGCCGGTTCGTCTCGGATCCGCTGTTGCTAAATCGCTGATGCGTGTTTCGAGCAAAAGCCGTTCTGGAAAAGCGCTAAACCATTCCCGCCCGTTACATTTCGTTACATTGCCGAAATATGCCGGATACATCAGCGAGCGACACTGAGGCTGCGCCCTAACGGAGGACGCGGCATGAGCAAGGTGGTTGTCGCGGGCATCGTCATTGGAACAATTACCATAGCGGCCGTTCTATGGGCGCGCATGGAAAAGGCGCGCGGCCAGGAGAATATGCGCAGCGTGGAAGTCGTTCCTGTAGCCCGCCGCGATATCGGCACGGCGGTGAAGGCCACGGGGATCATCAAGCCCATGGTCGGCGCTCAGGTGAATGTGGGCTCCAGCGCCTCGGGCGTGGTGATGCACCTTTACGTGCGCATTGGAGACAGGGTTCAGAAGGGACAGCTTCTTGCGGTGCTGGACAGCCGGGAGCTGACTGCACGGCGGGATGCAGATGTCGCGGCGTTGCAGTTGGCAAAGGCCAACCTGAACTATGCGCAGACCGACCTACGACGCAAGCAGGAACTCCACGCAGCGCAGATCATTGCGCCGAGCGAGTTGGACGTTGGCACCCAAGCCTATGCAGTAGCCGAACAGCAGTACAACCAGGCGCAGGCTAACCTGCAGGATGCAACCACGCAACTCGGTTACACGCAGATCTTCGCGCCCATTACCGGAGTCGTCTCCGCAGTCTCAACGCAAGAGGGCGAGACGGTTACCGCAGGCTTTGCCACGCCAAATTTCTTGACTCTCCTCGACCTCTCGCGGCTGGAGGTTTGGGCTTATGTAGACGAAATGGACATTGGTCGGATAAAGATCGGGCAGAACGCGGCCTTCACAGTGGACACCTACGGCGACCACGAATTTGAGGGTCAGGTCAGCGCCATCCATCCGGAACCGGAGATTCGTAACAACGTCGTTGATTACGTAACCGTTGTGCGGTTTAAGCCGCCCCAGCAATACATCCTGCGGCCCGAGATGACGACAACGGTCAGGATCGATCTCGCGCTACGTAAAGGCGTGTTAGATCTGCCGCTCCGAGCCGTGCGCTCAGAGGCGGGCCGCCAGTATGTCATGTGCAGGCGTGGCGGCGCCATGCAGCGGATTTGGGTAACTACGGGAATCAGAGACGACAGCTACTGGGAGATTACCAGCGGTCTTCAGGAAGGCGATCAGGTTGTCGCCGGCGACGCAAAAACACAATGAAGGCAGGTATCGATGATTGAGTTACGAAGCATTGGCAAGACATATGTGCGGCCCACCGGCGAGACAGTTCGCGCCCTGGTGGACGTCAGTTTTCGGATCGATCGCGGGGAGTTCATCGCGATCGTAGGCACCTCGGGATCGGGCAAGTCCACGATGATGAACATTCTCGGGCTCCTTGATCAGCCCAGCGTTGGGAGCTACCTCCTCGACGGGCGGGATGTCGCGGGCCTGCGCGTAAACGATCAAGCCCGCGTTCGAAACAAGAAAGTCGGCTTTGTCTTCCAGACGTTTCATCTTCTGCCAAGAACCAGCGCCCTGGAGAACGTGGAGCTCCCGTTGCTCTACTCCGACCGGACCTCTATCAAAGGTCTGGGCCGGCAGGCACTGGAAGCTGTCAAACTCGCCGACCGAATCCATCACCGCCCGTCGGAGTTATCCGGTGGTCAGCAGCAGCGGGTTGCCATCGCACGCGCGTTGGTCAACGAGCCCGACCTCTTGCTTGCCGATGAGCCAACCGGAAATCTTGATTCCCGTTCGGCGATGGAGATTATGGCAATCTTCCAGGCCTTGCACAGGGCCGGGCGGACCGTTGTCCTCGTAACGCATGACCGTGAAATCGCCGCCCACTGCAATCGCATTGCAAGGATCGAAGCCGGCCGCATCGTGTCCGACGAATTGGTTGCGCAACCTAAAGACGCTCTCAAATACACACCGCAGGAGGCGAGATGAGCACAGCCCGATTAGTCCAACACAGCATTCGAACCATGGCCCGTTACAAGCTGCGTACGGGGTTCATGATGTTGGGCAGCCTCGTTGGCGTCACTGCACTGACGCTGGTGGTTTCAGTTGGACAGGCGTTCGAGGGCAAGATGACCACCATGTTCAGCCGGATATTCGGCGACTCAGCCATTGTGATTAGCGACGGCGGGGGCCGGATGATGGGTGGGCCTCATGGACCGGGAATCAGATTGAAGATCGACGATATCGAAGCGCTCGCGAAAGAGCTCCCCGGTATCCAGGGCTGGGACCCGGAGCAGCAGCTTTCTGGTGTGGATCTGAAACACGGCGCGGCTACTGACAGCGCCGCTGGCATCCAGGGAGACTCCGAGCGCTTCGCCCAGGTCTGGGGACGAGGGCTGACAGAGGGCGAATACTTCGACACGACGGCAGTTCGTGGGTCCGCGCGGGTGGCGCTCATCGGAGAGACCGTCGCAAAAGAGCTATATCCGAATCAGGACCCGATCGGTGCGGACCTCGAAATTGGATCCGTTCCCTTTCGCGTGATTGGAGTTTTAGAACCGTGGGGCACGAATCCACATGGCATGGATCAAGACAATTTTGTTGTTGTTCCGATTACAACACTCATGCGCCGGCTCACAAATGTGGACACCATCTCCACTGCCAAGTTGATCATGAGCGACCCCACCCAGGCGAGCCAGCTTTCCGGCGGGATCCGGCAAATTCTGCGCCAACGTCACGCCCTGGACACGGGTCAACCAGACGATTTCACCATCCTTACCCCGATTGACGCCCAAAAAGAGATAGGGTCGATCAAGAAGGTGCTCTTCCTTTACTTACCGCTGGTTGCAGGTATCTTCCTTGTGGTGGGCGGCTTTGTAGCCGCCAGCCTGATGCTCGTCTCGGTGAATGAGCGGGTGGGCGAGATCGGCTTGCGCCGCGCTGTCGGTGCTCAGCCCGGAGATATACGCCTGCAATTCTTGATTGAAACGGCTGCGACGACGCTTGCCGGTGGCCTCGCAGGCGTCGCGCTGGGGTATCTTGGCGCACGGTTAGGGGCAAACAAGATGCACCTTCAGAACATCCTGGTGTGGAACGCAGCATTTCTGGGCATTGCGGCATCGACGCTAACCGGCCTTTTGGCTGGTTTGGTGCCGGCTCTTCGGGCTGCGCGTCTGAATCCGGCGGACGCCCTACGATGATGCTCCTGCGCATGAATCCTTGGATCCTCTGGATTTTGCTGCGAGTTTGTCTCAACACCAGGGAGAAATCCGGGAGGCGGGATTTGGAGAGCATCATGGGAGTTATTCAGACGTCGAGCTGAGTGCGATGAAACTTGCTGGTTTTCGTAAACTCCTGCCGTCCATTCGAGCGCTATTCGCGCATAAAGTGCGTGCGTCGTTTGCGCTGTTGAGCGTGGCCGCAGGGGTTGCCGCCGTCGTTCTCACCAGTGCGGTCGGCAAGGGCGCGGAACTGCAGATTCTGCGTGAAACCGCAAAGATGGGATCGAACCTGCTCGCGGTGAGGCCCGTGCAGGTCAACAGCACCGCCGGCAGGAAGCGGTTGAGCGGGCTCGTCACGACTCTCGATATGGGAGACTACGAAGCAATTTCGGGCCTGCCGTTGGTGGCGGAGGCAGCGCCTGGGGCGGAGGCTGCGTTGACTGTAAGGTTGGGCGACGGATCAATGACGGGGCTGGTGCTGGGCACCACCCCGAATTACCTTGCAATTGGTAACTTCCAACTCCGCGAGGGGCGCTTTCTGGATGCGGACGACAATCGTGCTGCGCTGCGTGTCGCCGTCCTCGGGGCGCGCATTGATCAAACACTTTTCGACGAAGACGATCCTATTGGCCGGGACATTCGGATTCAGGGCGATTCTTTCGAGGTTATTGGTGTATTGAATGCCAAGGGCGTCCTGGCGGACGGCTCGGACCAAGACAACCTTGTGCTCATTCCCATCCGCACAGCTCTTCGTCGGGTATTCAACTCAACATGGCTCAATCCCGTCTTCATCAGTGTGCGGCGACCGCAGGATATGGATGCCGCTCAAGCGCAGATCGGCAGTTTGCTGAGGATCCGCCATCGGCTTGCGCAACAGGGGAAGTCGGACGACTTTTCCATCCAAAATCCCGCGAGGACGCTCGCGATGCAGAAGCAGGCAGCTGACTCCCTTGGCCTGCTTACCGACGGTTTGGCCGCCGGATCGCTCGTGGTCGGGGGCGTTGGAATCCTGGCGATTATGCTGATGTCCGTCAAGGAGCGGACCGGAGAAATCGGGCTGCGCATGGCGGTTGGTGCGAGGCCGAAAGATATTCTCTCGCAGTTTCTGCTGGAGGCAACGCTGCTGTCTTTAGGCGGTTGGCTGGTCGGTATGGCGCTTGGCGCAGTTGGAGGAACTGCGATCGCATTCGGCACAAGCTGGAAGATCGCCGCACCCGGGAATGCAATTCTTGCATCCTTGGCCATGGCGCTCTTCACCGGATTGGGGTTCGGCGCATATCCCGCCCGGAGAGCCTCTTTGCTGCCGCCGATCCAGGCACTGCGGGTGGAATAATGGGCCCAAGAGAAGAGGTCGGTATGTCCGGTCAGAATCGAGTATCGAGAGTGCTCGTCATCGATGACGACGAACGCCTCAATGCGCTCCTGACTAAGTATCTGAGTCAGTTCGGATTCTCAGTTCGCTCTGTCTCCCAACCGGAGGCAGGGCTAAGTGCGCTTAGGACCGATCCACCGGACATTGTCGTTCTGGATGTCATGCTTCCAGATATGGATGGATTTGCAGTGTGCCGGAGAATCCGCGAACACAGCCGTGTTCCCATCATCATGCTGACGGCCAGGGGAGAGGTTACGGACCGCATCCTCGGACTCGAAATGGGGGCGGACGACTACTTGCCCAAACCATTTGAGCCGCGCGAACTGGTCGCTCGAATCCAGGCAGTACTGCGTCGGGGCGCGATGGGAGAAGATGAGGGCGCGTTGCAGATCGGTGCACTCAATTTGAATTGGGGAACGCATTCGGCCCTTCTCAACGGAAACGATCTTGGACTCACTACGGCAGAATTTGATCTGCTCGGACTTCTTGTGAGGAATCGCGGGCGCGTCCTCAGTCGTGAACGAATCATGAACGAGATCCACGGTCTTGATCGGGATCCATATGATCGCTCGATCGATGTTCACGTGAACCGCTTGCGTCAGAAACTCGGCGACGACGCCAGACATCCGATCATGATCCGCACTGTACGCGGTGCGGGCTACAGTTTCATCGGAGGCCGAAATGGCAAGCCATGAGAAGCAACCCCTCCTCCGGGGGTCGGTCTTCGCGAAGCTTGTAGCTATTATGTTCGCAATGGCGGCTTGCCTGCTGCTTATGGTGGCTGGCTTTTTCTGGCTGATCATCAGTCCGAACTTCAGCTTTTCGGTGGACCGGCTTGCGCGGGAGTATGCTGCCGCAATTGCTGTAACTGCCCCGGATCGACAAACAGCAATGCAGATACGGAATCGTCTCGACGTACCGATCCGGTATGAAGGGCCCGGTGGCAATTGGGCAACAGACAACGATCTGCCTTCAATCACAGAATTTCGCGCCGGCGCCGTACACCGCTCACCTCATGGTCGAGACTACTATCTAGTACCCGGTCCCAATGGGGGGACTTATCTCTTCGCCTGGAACCTCATCCAGCCCATGCGCGCGGTACATGTCAGACTTCTGATTCTATTGCTGTTCCTCATGGTGGCAGTGCTGTTATCCGCTTACGCCGTGCTGAAGATTCTCTTGCGCCCGGTTCGTTGGTTGGGCGAGGGGGTCGAGCAGTTGGGTAGCGGACAATTGGACATCGTCCTGCCCGTTCGGACACGGGATGAATTTGGAGCGCTTACGGATGCCTTCAACCGGATGGTTCGCCGGGTGCGGGAGATGATTCACACTCGTGATCAACTGCTGCTCGATGTCAGTCATGAGCTTCGGTCACCACTGACGCGCATGAAGATTGCACTTGAACTTCTCCCAGAGAGTGAAAGTAAAGAAGAGCTAGTCACCGATATCGGCGAGATGGAATTGATGGTCGCTGAGTTGCTTGAGCTAGAAAGGCTCCGCAACGGGCGGGGACTGAATCCCTCGCTTCAGGATCTTGCTCCGATTCTTCGCGAGATGGCAGCCCGCTTCAATAAAAGACGCCTTGGAGCGCGTTTCATTGCACCTTCCCAGAAGATTCAATTGAACATTGATGGAGACAAAGTTCGAATCGTCCTGCGGAATCTCTTGGAGAATGCATTCAAGTATGCACTGCCCGACAGCTGTCCCGTAGAGATATCGTGCGCGCAGAACGAGGACTCCGTTATCGTCCGCATCAGTGACGATGGTCCGGGGATCCCAACAGAGGACGCCGCTGGCATCTTTGAGCCCTTCTTTCGGGCCGATCGATCGCGATCGAAGAAAACCGGCGGCTACGGCTTGGGCCTAAGCATCTGCAAGCGGATCATGGAAGCTCACGGCGGGGACATCTCTTTCCAGAACAATCCAGGCAGGGGAGCGTCGTTCATTCTGACTTTTCCGAGATCTGCATCGAAGGTAAATACAGACATTCCCGAGCCCTTGCTGCATTTCGAAAAGATCCCCAGGCCTGCTGCCGAAAATGCATGACTGAAGTGAGAACTGAAACGTGTTTCGGATCCTTCTTTCAGTCGGCTGCGGGTTAGCAACGTGCAATCCGGCAGTCGCGCCTGCACTTGCATCGGGCTTCCGGTAACTCGCCCCCCTCGGCCGATGAATTCACACGCCGATCCTTACCTTCAAGCGACGCTCGGCGCGGCCGGATTAGTCGCTCGCAAAGCCTTTATGTCGCGCATCGGGGGCTGTCCGAACATCCGGCTGTACTCACGGTTGAACTGGCGCAGCTACGCCGGCTACTCGGTCTGTCCGCGAAGCCTTCCCTGAACCGTCGCGCAACAAATCTGCAGTGCCGTTCCCAAAAAGACAGCAAGGAGAATTATCTTTTTCGCTCCTCCCGATAAAGAATTTCTCGCGTTTCCTGCGGCCACGCCGATGTTTACCTCAATGCGTGTCGCGGACACCGGAGGCAACCGTGTCTTGGACGTAGACCCGCCGGTCAATGGCAACCTGGCCCCTGGTGACCAAACCTATTCTCTGAACAAATCAGTTGTGGGGTGTCGCCATCACCTACGTGGCAGAGCGGGCCAAGATCGCCTCTATCGATTGCGGCTGTTTCTGGTTAGAAGGCGGCGGCATGAATGCCGCGGTTACTTTCCATCGCGGCCTGGGAGTGGCTGCCAATCTAACCGGCGGTCATGCTTCTAACATCGAGTCTG
>Ga0182024_10007832_pt1 | contig 22880 bp, 16 predicted proteins | sample P32metaG_FD_120480 | JGI IMG/M metagenome (GOLD analysis project Ga0182024, IMG submission 120480) | Permafrost microbial communities from Stordalen Mire, Sweden - P3-2 metaG (Illumina Assembly) | ecosystem: Environmental > Terrestrial > Soil > Wetlands > Permafrost | place: Sweden: Stordalen... | reverse complement strand
GATGGATCCTCTCGAGCTGCGTTACAAAAACGATGCCGAGCGCGACGAAGGCAAGAATCTTCCCTTTTCCTCGCGCCATTTGAAGGAGTGCTACCAAGTCGGCGCCGAAAAGATCGGCTGGAACCAACGGACGCCCGAAGTAGGCTCGATGCGCCGGAATGGCAAGGTCATTGGCATGGGCGTCGGCGCCGCATCGTGGTCGGCGGCGCGCATTCCCTGCACCGCTTCATTCGAATTCTGCCCCAACGGCCGCGTTTGCGTGCGCTGTGCGACACAGGATATTGGCACCGGGACCTACACGCTCTTTGCGCAGGTAGCTCATGCGAAGACCGGCGTGCCTCTGGATCACATCGATGTCTTCCTGGGGGATTCCTCGCTACCGGATGGGCCGACCTCCGGCGGTTCCATGGTGACCAGCGCCATTCTGCCCGCGGCCACCGCAGCTGTGAGCCAGGCGGTGACACGCCTGCTCAACATCGCTGCGCAAACGCCAGGATCACCGTTCCACGGCGCGCATCCCGACTCGCTCACCATCGCCGATGGCCGCGTGGTCGCAAAAGACCAGCAGCCGCAGGTCGTAGGTGTCGCACTGCACTCCGGCGCCGATCTGACAGCGAACGGCTTGCCGTTTGAAGAAGTGCTCAAGCTGGCAAATCTGAGCGGCATATCCGCGACGGGCCGCACGTTTCCTTCGTTTGAAGATCCCAAGGCGCAAAAATATTCGCTGCACTCGTTCGGCGCGCACTTCGCCGAAGTGGAGTGGGAGCCCGACATCGCGCGCTTGCGCGTGAGTCGCGTCTTCTCCATCTTCGATTGCGGCCGCATCATCAACAAGAAGGCCGGCGCGAACCAAATCCTCGGCGCGGCGGTGATGGGTGTGGGTATGTCCCTGTTTGAGGAGACGCATTACGACAAGCATTTCGGCCAGCCCATCAATGGCAACTTCGCGGACTATCTTGTCCCGACGTGCGCCGACCTGCCCGATCTCGACGTGACTTTCCTCGACTATCCTGACCTGATCGTGAATGAGTATGGCGCGCGCGGCATCGGCGAAATCGGCATGGCAGGTGTAGCGCCGGCCATTGCTTCGGCGGTGTACCACGCAACCGGCGTTCGCGTGCGCGAATTGCCGATACGCATTGAGGATCTGCTGCAGTCGAAGGTGCTCGAGGTCTGAAGAGAAATACGGCGCCCAATCGCTGCAAGAAGTGCGATCCGCAAGAAAGGCAAGCATGAGCACGACCGATTCAATCATTGGCACGGCAACACCACGCATTGACGGACCGTTGAAGACCACCGGCGCTGCCGAATACGCTGCTGACTTTCACTTCGATCGCATGGCGCATGCCGTGCCTGTTGGCGCCTCCATCGCCAGTGGGCGCATCGCCAAGCTCGACACGAGCACTGCGGAACAGATGCCCGGCGTACTGCTGCTGCTCCATCACGGAAACATCGGCCCGCTCTACCGCACGGTCCCCGGCGACGACAACGCTACTAACAGCGAAGTGCGCTCAGCGTTCGAGGATGATGTCGTTCGGCATTGGGGTCAGCACGTCGCTGTCGTGATCGCGGAAACCCTGGAGCAGGCTACCGCCGGCGCCGCTGCTGTGAAAGTAGAATACGAACCGCAGGCAGCGAATCTGCGTGCGAGCCTCGATGACTACACCGGGGCGCGCAAATCTGTTTCCAAGCGTGGCGATCCGGACGCGGCCTTCGCTTCGGCACCGGTCAAAATCGACCAGATCTATATCACACCGATTGAGACGCACAACCCAATTGAACTGCACGCCTCAGTGGCCGTATGGGATGGCGATCGCGTTACGCTCTACGAGACCTCGCAGGGCGTCGTCAATCATCGCGTCGTGATGGCGCAAGTGCTTGGCCTACCGGTCGAAAACGTGCGCGTGGTCACGCGTTTTCTCGGCTCCGGCTTTGGCGGCAAGCTCTTTCCTTGGCCCCACACCGCCATGGCGGCGGTTGCCGCGCGCCGGCTCAATCGCCCCGTGAAGCTGAGCATGAATCGGCGCATGATGTTTTCCAGCGTCGGCTATCGCCCGCGGACGGAGCAGCACATCAAACTCGGTGCGGGAAAAGATGGCAAGCTGTTGGCCCTGCGTCACGACTATCTCAATGTCACATCGCAGCTCGATGACTTTAACGAGGGATGCGGCGAAGCCACACCTTATCTATACAGCGTGGCCAACCTCGAGGTCACCAGCGGTCTGGTTCGTCGTCATGTCGGCGCGCCGATGTATATGCGTGGCCCCGGCGCCGTGCCTGGCCTTTACGCGCTCGAGTCCGGCATGAACGAGCTGGCCGAGGAGTTGAGCATCGATCCACTTCAGTTGCGGCTCATCAACGATGCGGAAAAAGACGAAAGCACAAACACGCCCTTTTCTTCGCGTCATCTGAAGGAGTGCTTCGAGGTAGGAGCAAAGAAATTCGGCTGGGGCAAACGCACTGCCGGCGTTGGATCGATGCGGCGCGATGGCAAAATCCTCGGCTGGGGTCTGGCTGGCGCGAGCTGGGTTGCGCTGCGTCTGCCATGTACAGCCTCCGTCGAATTTTGCGCCAATGGCAGGCTCTGCGTGCGCTGCGGCACACAGGACATCGGCACCGGCACCTACACCATCTTCGCGCAGGTGCTCGGCGAAAAGACCGGCATCCCTCTCGATCGTATCGATGTAATTCTTGGCGACAGTGCGTTGCCTGATGGGCCCATGTCCGGCGGCTCCATGGTCACTGGCTCCGTGCTGAATGCGATCGCCGCGGGTGCCGATGGCGCGATTCAGAAGCTGCAGAAACTTGCTGCAGCCACCGAAGGTTCGCCGTTCCAAAATGCAAAGGTCGAAAACGTGTCCTTCACCGAAGGACGCATTCATGGAAAAGATCAGAACCCTGACGTCGGCATACACTTCGCCGAACTTCTGAAGATGGCGCGGCTCAATGGCCTCAGCGCCGAGGGCAAGACCCAACCATCCTGGGAAGATCCAAAAGCCAAGGGCGTTTCGCTGCATTCCTATGGCGCACAGTTTGTCGAGGTGGAGTGGGAGCCTGAAATTGCACGGCTGCGCGTCAGCCGCGTGGTCACAGTCATTGACGCCGGACGCATCATCAATCCGAAGTCTGCTGCGAATCAGATTGCAGGCGCCGTGGTGATGGGCGTCGGCATGGGCCTGCTTGAAGAGACCGTTTACGATCAGCGGTCGGGGCAACCCATCAACGGCAGCATGGCCGATTACCTGATGGCTACGTGTGCCGATTCGCCGGATATCGACGTGACTTTTCTTGATTATCCCGATCCGGCCATGGGGGAATATGGTGCGCGAGGCGTCGGCGAAATCGGACTCGCCGGAGTGGCCTCGGCAATCACTGCTGCTGTGTATCACGCCACGGGCGTGCGGGTCCGCGAGTTGCCCGTGCGCATTGAATATTTGTTGCAATCGAAGATGGTTGAAGTTTAACGACACGACTTGCGCGAGAATAGGAGTCAATGAACGACCTCGGACAAATTCTGCCGCTTTGGCGGGAGCTAGAAAACTCCGGGGTGGATTATGTTCTGGCGACGGTCATCGCTGTCGAGGGCTCCAGCTATCGCAAACCGGGCGCGCGCATGCTGCTTGCGCAGGATGGCCGCCGTGCCGGCACCGTGAGCGGGGGATGCCTTGAAGCTGAAGTAGCGCGCCGTGCGTGGTGGCTTACCGCGAATGGGCCGGTGGTTGAGCGGTATTCTACGGTCGACGATGAGGACGAGCGCCCCTACGGCTCTGGCTGCGGCGGAATCGTTTTTCTTCTACTCGAGCGGCGCTCCACTGCGGCGCCGTTGTTGATGGCTTTGGAGAGCGCGTTCAAAGCGCGCATCGGGCTGGCCATTGCCACGGTTCTCGAGGGCCAGTACATCGGAGAACGAGCCAATGCCGGCGCGAACGAACATGACTCGCAAGAGGCGCAACGACTCGTTGCTGCCGACAATGGACAATACGGACCAATCGCTGGCGAGTTGAAGGGCCTCGCCCGACTTGCGCTCGAAAATTGCACATCGTTCGAACAAAACCTTCTGTTCGATGGTGTGTTGACGCGCGTTCTGGCGGACTACCTGGCGCCGCGCCCGGGCCTCTGGGTTTTCGGTGCAGGCGATGACGCCAAGCCCCTTGTCCAATTGGCACAAACGCTGGGATGGTTTGTTGCCGTTGCAGACGGCCGCTCGCATCTCGCCACGAGGGAGCGGTTCTCCACGGTCGATGACCTTCGCGTTCTGCCGGTTTTCGATTTGCCCGAGACGGCGCGCCACGACCTGCAACTGCGACCTACTGACGTAGCGGTCGTCATGACGCATAGCTTCGATCAGGATTCGCGCATTCTTGCTTCGCTACTTACGCTCGATGCACTGCCGGCCTATCTTGGCGTTCTCGGGCCGCAGCGCCGCACGCGCGAACTGCTCGCGGAAGCGGCGCGCCTGCTTGATTTGCCTGCAACTGCGGACCGAATCGACCGCTGGCTTGCGCAAATGCATGCGCCCACCGGCCTCGATCTCGGCGCCGACACGCCTGCTGCCATCGCGCTCTCGATCGTTGCGGAGATCCAACAGGCGCTTACCGCGGCAACAGGACAGCCGCTACGCGAAGTACGCGCGATCAGGGAAATTCCTGCGAACTCGTGCGATTGAGCTGGAGGCGCGACTAATCTTCACGCAGCCTTATTGGCCAGGTGCGCTTCCAGCACATCCAGAAACTTTGCCAGCCAAGCCGGATGTGCTGTCCACGCCGGACCTGTCACCAGGTTTCCATCTACCGTTGCTTCGGTGAAATCCAGTTTTACAAAAGTACCGCCGGCAAGTTCTACCTCGGGCGCACACGCGGGATAGGCATTCAGCTTGCGGCCCTTCAGCACGCCTGCGGCCGCCAACAATTGCGGGCCGTGGCAAAGCGCAGCAATTGGCTTCCCTGCCTTATCGAAATATCGAATCACATCGAGCACCTGCGCATTCAGTCGCAAATATTCCGGCGCACGACCGCCCGGAATTACCAGCGCATCGTAGTCAGCCGGCTTCGTTTCATCGAATGTCGCGTTCAATGTGAAGTTGTGCCCGCGCTTTTCTGAATAGGTCTGGTCGCCTTCAAAATCGTGGATCGCCGTCCGCACCTGCTCTCCCTTTTTCTTGCCGGGACAAACCGCGTGTACCGTGTGCCCGACCATTTGCAGGGCCTGGAAAGGAACCATGATTTCGTAATCCTCAACAAAATCGCCGGCAAGCAGCAATAACTTCGCAGATTTCATCGCATCGTCTCCGTGGGGTTAAGAAGCCAGGTTGCGCCTGGCTGCATTTTCAGTTTGAGGCTACTCCATCCTTGCTTTTCGAACAGGTGAAAGGATCGATTGTCAAAGAAGAATATCCTCGCTCCAGTGTCTGTCCGCTCGCGCGAGTTTCTCACGGAATTGCCCTTCCCACCATTCGGCCAAACCTGGCATCTCAGCGAACTCAATGGCAAGACCCGGATCAAATTCCAAGTAGAAGCAACGATTGATTGCCGGAATCGAAGCGTGGTCATTCAACCGCTCCTGTAAATCCCACCGCGCTCCTTGCTGGACTACGCCAGCTTCAAGGACTCGCAGGTAAAAGCCCGTGCGGTTTTCGCAAACTGTTAACTTCACCCAATCCGTACGGCCAACTCGGCGCGCCTGATTGTCGCACGGAATGGGCGGGCCCGACACCTGCACCAGTGCCGAGCCAATTCGAAGAATAGCGCCGGCGCATATTCCGGATTCTTCGATGCCATCCAGAAGCAGGTTCTCGCCAAGACAGCCGTGCGCAAGGAGAATCCCGTAATGCTCGCGCCAAAAAACGTAATGCTCCACCAGATGCACAAAGACCGCAGCGTCGGGGCCACCGTGATAGGGCTGCGCTACCTTATCTCCGTCGAAACCTTGTGTGGATAGCCGGAGCGGGCTGTGCACTCGATCGCGCGCAATCGAGGATGTCCAATAGCCCCGGTTGTCCCGCAACAGTTTCGGTCCGCCCGCGAGTAGCGCTTCGATTGTTCCAGCCAAAATGCTCTCCGTGCAGTCCAGATGACTATGGGATGTTCCGCGTCCATTTGCAGACTTACGCACAATTTGTTGAACTTGGGGCGAAATCCAACCTACATCCCTTCATCCAATAAAATCACATTATGCCGTCATCGAGCGCCAAGCTGGAAGCTCTCAATGCTCGTATCGTTGCCTGCGATCGTTGCGAGCGGTTGCGGAGCCACTGCGCCGATGTTGCGCGCATCCGCCGCCGCGCTTACGTGGATTGGGAATACTGGGGCCGGCCTGTTCCCTCCTTTGGCGATCCCAATGCGCGCGTCCTCGCCCTGGGCCTCGCTCCCGGTGCTCACGGGTCGAATCGCACGGGTCGCCCATTCACTGGCGATGGGTCTGGAGATTTTCTCTATCCGGTGCTCCATGAAGCCGGGTTCGCCTCGCAGGACCGCGCCACATCACGCGACGACGGCATGCATCTCACGGATTTGCAAATCACCTCCGTAGTTCGCTGCGCGCCGCCGGACAACAAACCCACGCTTGACGAACTACGCAACTGCGCTCCTTGGCTTGACGAAGAACTCCGGCTTCTTCGCAATCTTCGCGTTGTCGTCTGCCTTGGCCGGATCGCTTTCGATGGGCTCCTTGCACATGCTCAGCGCACCGCGGTCATTTCCTCACGCGCTGGCTATAGCTTTCGCCATGGCGCCGAATACACACTTCCCGACGGCCTTCACGTCATCTCCAGCTTCCATCCCTCTTTGCAAAACACCAATACAGGCCGGCTCACGCGCCCGATGTTCCTCGACGTCTTCAAACGCGCACGAGAGCTGGCTGGGCTCGAAACCCCGGTCCTTTCCGCCGTAGAATAAAATTGGAATCATTCCAATGGATGACTTCTCCAAAACGATCCTCAAGGAACTCATGCCGGTCGAGAAAGAGCTCCCGCAGCCTCCCAAGAGCAAACGAAAACGCCGCGAGGATGCGCTCGATCATTTGTCCTCGCCGATCCTTCTGGAGCGCGCAGCCTATCTGCGCCAGCTGGCCAAGCACGGCGATGGCTCCGCCGGCGAAGTTCTGAAGGAATATCCGCAGCATGCCATTCATCTGCTTGTGCGCAGCCGCAACGGCGGCGCCGAGTTGCACGAGAACTTCGCTGACCTGTTCTTCGTCCTCGAAGGCCGCGCGGCTCTGGTCACCGGCGGAACAGTGGCGGATGCCAGAACCATCGGCCCCGGAGAGATTCGCGGCTCATCGGTCGAGGGTGGGATCCACCAGGAGTTGCGGGCGGGCGATGTGGCTCATGTGCCAGCCGGGTTGCCCCACCAGATGCTCGTGTCCGGGGACAAGTTCGTCACTTGTCTGGTGCTGAAGATTCAGCAAGAACCGCAGAAGCCCTGAATGTGCAGATGGAAGCTGGCGACTGGGAGAATCGCGTCCGGTGGCGATGGGCAGGAAGCCAGTCGCGTTTTCTTGGAATGATCTTTCCATGCGTCAACTCAGCGAAGCGAGAGGCTAACAGTACACTGATCGGATGCCGCCGATCCTGAATGCGCAGAACATTTCCAAACGATTCGGCGCCAAACCTTTATTTCAGGGTATATTTTTCGCTGTGCATGAGGGTGACCGGATTGGTCTCATCGGACCGAATGGAGCCGGCAAATCCACCCTGCTGGCCATGCTTGCCGGCGAGCAGCAACCTGACACCGGTGAGGTCGCCTTCCGCAAGCGTGCCCGCGTGGGCTATGTGCGTCAGATTTCGGAATATCTGCCCGGGATCACGGTTCGCAGCGTAATCGAGGCGGCAATGGCCGATGCGGCCGTGCCAGAGAATGAACACGAGCAGCGTTTACGCGAAACATTGGGTCGAGCAGGCTTTGCGGATAACGCAGGATCGACCGGCCCCACGATGGATGCCGACGCGACCAGCTTAAGCGGGGGTTGGCGCAAGCGGCTGGCGATCGCCGAAGCCCTGGTTGTCAAACCCGACGTTTTGCTGCTCGACGAACCAACAAATCATCTTGACCTCGAAGGCATTGAGTGGCTGGAAGGCTTGCTCACAACGGCGAATTTCGCATTTATCGTAGTTGCGCACGATCGCTACTTCCTTGAGAACGTCACTGCCGAAGTCGCCGAGCTGAACCGCATCTACAGCGACGGACTGCTGCGTTTGAAGGGCAGCTATTCGAAGTTTCTCGAAGGCCGTGAGGCATGGCTCGAGGCCGAGCAGCGCGTGCAGGAAGGGCTGCGCAATCGCGTGCGGACTGAGATTGAATGGCTCCGTCGCGGCCCCAAAGCGCGCGCCACCAAGGCCAAGGCGCGCATCGACAACGCGCACGAGCTGATTGCGCGGCTCGAAGATTCCGAAGCCCGCAGCCGTGTGGCGACCGCAGGAATCAGCTTCGAGGCCACGAATCGACAGACCAAGCGTCTCATCGAAATGGACGGGGTTACTGTCGAGCTGGGTGGCCGGGAGATCCTGCGCGGCATCAGCTTCGGCCTGAACAACGGCATGAAACTTGGCTTGGTTGGGCCTAACGGATCGGGGAAGACAACGCTCTTGCGTGCCATGACCGGCGAACTGGAGGCAAGCGCGGGAATCGTTTGGCGTGCCGCAAAGCTACGCATTGTCTATTTCTCACAGATGCGCGAGATCGACGGCACTCTCACCCTGCGCCGGGCTCTTGCGCCTGATTCCGATTCTGTTGTGTATCTGGACCGAGTTGTGCATGTCGCCAGCTATGCGGCCAGGTTCCTCTTCACGGGAGAGCAACTCAACCAGCCGGTCGAGCGGCTGAGTGGAGGCGAGCGCGCGCGTGTATTGATCGCGCGTCTGATGCTGGAACCTGCCGATGTCCTCATCCTTGATGAGCCGACAAACGACCTCGACATTCCCACGCTCGAGATTCTGGAAGAAGCGCTGCTCGATTTCTCCGGCGCGCTGGTACTGGTGACCCACGACCGTTATCTGCTGGACCGCGTGACTAACTCGGTGGTCGGGCTGGATGGGCGTGGTCATGCAGAGCTGTTCGCGGATTACAGACAGTGGGAGGAATGGCGGGCCGAGGGCGGCGAAACGGGAAGCGAAAAGCGCGATGTCCCTGGCACAAAGCAGGCGCCGCAGATTGCTCCCGCGACAGTGTCAAAGAAGAAGCTCTCCTACATCGAACAACGTGAGTTCGATGGCATCGAAGCCCGCATCGAAACGGCGGACATGAGGATCCAGGCAGTGCGTGCACGCATCGATGATCCCGCGGTTGCGACGGATGCGAAAGCGCTGACAGAAGCGTTGGCGGAGTTGGAAGCAGCGCAGAAGGAACATGATGTGGTTTATGAACGCTGGGCAATCCTTACGGAAAAGCTTGATAGCTTTTGAGAAGAAGTACCTCTGAAGTTCTCGTGTTGCTCCATCGAGCACTGATCAATTACTTCAAATCTGCCGCAATCGTTTTTGTCAGCGATCCGTTCGCGTCGTCGTCATTGAGCGCCCACACGTAAGCGCCGCCAAGCCTGTTCTTCTTGATGTAAGCCGTTTTCGCTGCTACGGAAGTGGGGTCGTCATAGGAATAGAAAGTCTCGGTGGTCGGGTTATAGAGGGTCGCTCCGACTCTTGCTGAGTCGTACCGCGCGAAGTAGCCGTTCTTATCGATGAGGGTCTCGATCGTCGAGTAAGTCAGGAAACCCGCAGTTAAGATGGTGTCGCAGCCTGGTGAAGCGGAGATCTTGCTCGGGTTGGGACAGACCCCGGATCCGTCGGCGAGAAGAACCGGTGAATCGCCCGTTGCGTTCTGATATAAGCCGTGATTGGCGCTCGAAACGCCCGTCCAGCCGACGGCATAGAGGGGCATGCCCATGGTGTATTTGTCCGCCGGCACACCCGCCTTTAGATAGGCTCTTACGGTCGCATCGATAGAACGGGCCTCGCTCGACACAGGGTCCGAAGCCGTGTCAAAGAGCGACGAAGACTCATTGGTTTGCTTGTCCCACGATCCCGCATAGTCGTATCCGTCGATGGTGAGGAAGTCCACTTGCGCGGCAACGGCCTTCAGATCGATGTTGGCATACTTCTTAGGGTCCGCAGGCGAGTCGAACGTCAAGGTGTATTTCTTCCCCGTCGTTTTGGTCAAAGCGTTGAGTTGTGCGCGAAACTCTTTCAGCAGGGCGGTGAAGTTCTGCTTGTCGGCTGCCGTCGGGAACTCCCAATCGATATTGAAGCCGTCAAACAAGCCGGGAGCTGTGACGCCTGGTGCGATGTTGCCCTTGACGAACATGTCGATGCACGAAGCGGCGAGCGCGGCGCGGCCGGCCTCGGTGCCAGCGGCGGTCGTGAAGCCCGCGACATTGCCGGCTTGTCCGCCTAAAGAAATCAAGACTGTCAGATTGGGATGGAGCGCTTTGAGCTGTTGGATGGCACCAAAGTTTCCGAAGAGCGGCGCGGTGTAAGGCTTGCCGGTCACGCTTGGAAGGGATGCATCCTGATAGGCGGCTAATGGATCGGCGACAGCGCAAGCCGGCGATGCGGTGGGTGTCACATTGCCAAAGGCGTAGATGAGATGCGTCAATTCATCGGCAACGCCATTTTTCTGCAGATCGGCGATGTTGTAATTAGCGTAACGGACGCCCCATTCTTCGAAATAGCCCCCGAAGATCTTTCCGTGGTGGTGAGCCTGCGCAAGAGATTGGGAGGTGCATACAATGAGAACCAGCAGACTGGTGAAAGCGGCCCGGAGCAAGCGCAGCGGAAAATATTTCGGCATAGCAAACGCCTCAAGAATTAGAAAAGTATTGACCTGTCGAGCATAGCTGCTCTTGAGCAGCACGAACAACAATTCCATCGAGCGGTAGACGGCATTCGAGGCTGGACTAGAGCTGCATTCGTATTCGGCCGTCTCGCATAACACCCCTAACAGAGTTAGTAGAACGCTGGTTGCGCGTTCCCCTATCTGCAAACGAGAATTCAAATAGAGACGGGTGAGAGATACGTGTTGAAACGCAAAGTGACATTCGGCTTGGTGCTGGTCGCAGCCAGTTGGAGTTTGACATCCCGGTCGCAGGTCGATCCCCGGCAGACAGCGCTCGCACTGGAGCAGCAGGGCAAGACGACGGAGGCTGAAGCAGCATGGGGCGCTTTGGCCAAGGCGTACCCAACGAACGCAGAGCCGTTTGCCCATCTAGGCTTGCTCGAAGCTCGCCAGGAGCACTATACGGAGGCAGTTGCGTCCTATCGCAAGGCGATGGCGCTGGATCCGGCCATGCCTCGTCTGCGTTTCAACCTCGGCCTTGCATACTTCAAGGCAGGCGAGTACAGGGACGCGCTTCAGCAGTTCAATCCCCTGCTCAAAACAGAGTCGCCCGATTCAGAGGAGGCGCAGCGGCTGGCGATTTTGATCGGCATGTCACACTATGGACTCGCCGAATTTGCGACAGCGACTCCCTATCTGAAGCAGGCTATCGATCGCGACGCACAGAATCTTCCCCTGCTTTTAACTTTGGCGCACAGTTGCTTGCTGTCGCAGCAATATCCGTGCGTTCTCGATGCGTTTCACCGGATCATGTCCTTGAATCCAAATTCAGCCGAGGCCCACATGTTGGCTGGAGAGGCGTTGGACGAAATGAAAGAACCAGTCGATGCCATCCGGGAGTTGCGTGCAGCTGTACAGGCCAATCCCAGGGAGCCAAACGTGCACTTTGCACTGGGGTACCTGTTGTGGACGCAAGGCCGTACAGGGGAGGCTGCCCGGGAGTTTCAAGCTGAGCTCAAGAACATTCCGGGACACAACCAAGCCACCCTCTATCTGGCAGATTCCTATATTCAGATGAACAGGATTGAAGAAGCGAGGCCGCTGCTCGAAGCGCTCGTGAAGATGAGCCCCACAAGCTCCATGGGGCATCTCGATCTAGGCATCGTGTACGCCGAGGCCGGCCGCAAACAGGAAGCGCTGGGTGAGTTCAAGACGGCCATCGCGCTCAAGCCCGACGAAGTAAATGCCCACTGGCGGCTGGGCCGGCTCTATCGTTCCATGGGAAAGACAGCTGAAGCGAATGCTGAATTTGAAAAATCGAGGAGCCTGAACAGGTCCGCCGATGAAAAGCTTGTCAAGGTAATGTCCAAAATTCCGCCACATGACGGCCAACCCCAGGGTTCGGCTGCCGCACCTCCTGTCCAGTAACAATCAGGGCCGGTCGTCCTGCGCATCGGAAGAGATAGCTACAAAAAGCAAAGGCCGGCGCTCTCGCACCGGCCTTCAATTTTGCCGCAATGAAGCAGAGAGATCTAGAAGCGGATCTTTCCACCCATCTGCAGGATGCGGGGTTCGTGGTCGGCGGTGACTGCTCCGAAGTTGGAGGAGTCGATATTGTTGCTGATGCCGCTGGTGCCACCGAGACCGCTCGAGGTAGGGCTGCCGAAGATCGCATGGTTGAAAACGTTGAAGGCTTCGACCCTGATCTGGAAGTCGACATGTTCGGCGATCGCGGTGTTCTTGGCGAGCGCCATATCCCACTTATCGATTCCAGGTCCAAGCAGCGAACCTGGCGCCAAGGCGCTGAATGTGCCGACTGTCTGAGTAAACGAGGCGGGAGTGAACCACTGTCCAGGTTTCTTGGTCATGTGCACCGGGGAAATCTGCGTCACACGGGAGGCATTATCGGGGTCAACTATGCCGATGCCCAGACCGCGTCCACCATAGGTCGTCGCGAAGGGATCTTCGGACTGGATAAGGGAGAAGCTAGAACCGGAGATCAGTGAGGTAATGCCGGAAAGTTCCCACCCACCCAACAGTCTGCCTGTTGCGCCCGCCTGGTTCTTGTAAAACGGCAGGGTATAGACGTAGTTGAAGACAAGCACCTGTGGGGTGTTGAACGTCGATGGACCGTAATCCCCCCTCAGGTTATAGGTATTGGTGGCTGCAGTGCCGCGGTCGTTGGAGTTAGTGGTCAGAGTCTTGGACCAGGTGTAGGCGAGGTTCACGGTCAGATTCCCGGAGCGGTGGCTGAGGTCTACCTGTAGCGAGTTGTAGTTGCTGGTGAAGATGGGCGACTTTGTGCGCAAGTAGCTGTAGCCCAGGTAGGGACGAATGGCGTTGACGTCAGTCCCTGCCGGTGCAGCCGCTCTGGCCGCAGCGGTGGGCTGGTTGCCGTCGTACTCACCCAGCAGGTGCCGCGACTCGTTGGCTACCCAGGCTACAGAAAGAACCGTAGTGGGCAGAACCTGGCGTTCCACGGTGAAGTTCCAGTCAGCATAGTTGGGGGCACGGAAGGTGGGCGTACCCGTGGTCCAGAGGAGGTTAGGCCCGAGGTTGACCGCTCCAGAGGCGCCAGCGGCGGTGTCGAAGTAGGTGTCGTTGACGGTGACGGTCTGCACCACCGGTGGATCGTAGAAGGCGTTCTGCTCATAGATGCCGTTGAGCAGGCGATCGTAGAAGATGCCGAAGCCGCCGCGGATGGAGGTCAGTCCGCGACCGTCGGGGTTGTAGGCAAAGCCCAAGCGAGGCGCGAAGTTGGCGTTGGTGTTCGGGTTGATGGTACTGCCGAAGGGCGAGCACTGCACCTGCGCGGAGAAGGTCTTGGCCTTGGCGCAGGCTGCTCCCGTGGGGAAGATGATGCCATTGGCGTAGGTGACCGGAATCAGGGGAGCCCCGGACCCGGCCAGTGTCTGGTTGGCGACAAAGTTGCCGGTCGAAGGATCAATGACCGGAGCAGCCACCGTGCTGTACAGTTGCGGATCGAAATTGGTGAGAGTGTTGTTCTTGTCGGTAGCCGAGGGGAAGCTGCTCCAGCGGATGCCGAGGTTCAGGGTTAGCTTCTTGTTCAGCTTGAAGTCGTCCTGAGCATAGACCTCGCGGTTGTAGTAGTTGAGATCGGGGATCGTGTCTTCGTTCTGCTGGCTATAAGTGGAGACGTTGCCGAGCAGGAAGTTGGCGAAGGGGTTGTAGGCCTGTGCGAAAGTGAAGTTGGCTTCGCCGGCGACGGCGTTTTCGCTCTTCAGCATCTGCTGGATCTGGAAGCCGAAGCGCAAGGTATTCTTGCCCGCCGAGATGGCCAGGTTGTCAAAGTATGTGCGGTCCAGGTTACGCTCTTTCCACGGAGTGGAGCCGGCGGAAAAGCTCTGGATGTTATTGATGGCGACGCCTGGAAGGCGCCCGTAAGGATCCGCATACTTCTGTGTCTGTAGCGAGAGCGAGCTGAGCGCGCTGGCGGAATCGGCAAGAGGAGTGCCGATGAACGAGGAGTGATAGGTTCCTTGCGAATAGACGAACTCCAGCTCGTTGACGATGGTTGGGGAGATGGCGTAGCTGAGGTTGCCCACAACGTTCTTGCCAGGCGAGTCGACGCTGGCGGCGGCCAGCTTGGGAAAGTTGTTGCCCGCCCATAGGCCGAGCGGTTCGGTAACAGGCATGATGTCATTCATGCCGCGCGCATAAAAATGCACCTTGTCGTTGAAGTAGTGGTCAATACGGACGATGTCGTCGCGGTAATCGTTCTGCGCAGGGACGTTGACGACTTCCACTCCAGAGGCGTTCGCGTTGGGGCCAAAGACGTTGGTCACGTAGACCTGCGCGTCTTTGCTGACGCAGCCGGGCTGGGCGACATTGATGGCTCCCTGACCGCTTCCGTCTTGATTGCGGGTAAAGGTCTCGCAACTCGCGGCCACTCCCGCGGGTAGTGCAGGCGGAGCGATGAGAGCGGCTCCGGGTGCGGGCGCCGGAACTGTGAAGTCACCTGCCAGTTGGTTAGGCGTCGGGGTGTTCAGGCTGATGCTGGAACCGGCCTGATTGATCTTGTGCCAGTCCTCGGACCAGAAGAAGAAGGTTTTCTTTTTGTCCTCGTTGTAGACCTTGGGAATGTAGACGGGACCGCCAATGGTGAAGCCGTAGACGTTCTGATGGTATACACCGGGCACATTGGGTTGGCCCTGGCTGATCTGACTTTGCTTGTTGAGGTAGTCGTTAGCGTTGAAATCGGTTGTGCGGACGTACTCGTATCCATTTCCGTGGAAGGAGCTGGTGCCGTTCTTGGTGGCTACCAGAACCTGGCCGCCGCCGGAGCGCCCGAAACCTGCGTCGTAGTTGCCGCGCTGCAGGGTGATCTCCTGAATGGCTTCCATGCTGGGCTCACTCACCGCGGTGCCGTTGGATCCGGAGTCGTTGATGTCCGCGCCGTCGACGGTCCAGTTGTTGGCCGTGGTGCGCGCACCGTTGACGGAGATGGCCGTGTTGCTGGAGTTGGCTTCATCGCCGAGTTGGTTCACAACACCTGGCTGCAGAGTGATCAACTGCTCGAAGTTGCGGCTGTTGATCTCGAGTTCCTCGACCTGCTGGCTCGAGATGGTTCCGGCCTGGCCACTGGTCTCGGTGTCGACCGCCACCGGGTTGTCTTCCACCGTAACGGTGGTGGAGACGGTGCCGGCCTTGAGCTCTGCGTTCACGGTGTGCTTGTCGGAAACGTTGAGGACGATGTCCTTGGCCTTGAAGGTCTGAAAGCCCGCCATGGTTACAGTAATGGTGTAGGTTCCAGCGGTGAGGTTGGTAGCGGTGTAGTTACCGGAGCCATCAGATTCCACGACACGAGCAGCGCCGTTGACGCCGTTCTGTGTGATGGAAATCGAGGCATGCGGAATCACAGCACCTGAAGAGTCTGTAACAACGCCGCTGAGCGTTGCCGAGAGTTCCTGCGCGCGCGTCCTCAGAGGGCTGCACAGAAGCAGAATGGCGAACATGCAGAACAGCGTGAGGATTGCGTGGCTCAGACTTCTCTTTTCGAAAGAGCCATTGAATGCCGTGTTGCCGCATCGCGATCCAGTTGAATGGTTCGAAGACCTCTCAAAGTGATTGATGATCATCGGGCGTCTCCTTGAAATCCTGTGGTAGTCGATGCGCTCGTTGGGCACCGATGGTTGATTTCTGAAGCCATGGAGCGGAAGAGTTGCAGGAAACGATCGCTCCGGATAGTCAAAGAGGCGTGGAACAGAAACAACCGACCGTATCGCAACCTTTACTGAGAACGATGATGCTCGTTGCTTGAAATTCCGCGATAGGCCGTTCTGTCTGCGCATCACAACCTTCCAAAAAAGTGGTTCAAAACAGGGTTTAGCCTGGCCATCTTCATGCGCTGGACCAAGTTTCCTCTCACTCCGCGTCGCCTGGAAGAGAACGTGCATTGCAAACTCGCCGGCTCGTGGGAAAACGCGCAATACTCGGTGGCAAGAACATTAAGACAGGGTCAAGCCGTTGGCAAGCAAAAAATGACCAAATCGAGACAAAATGATCAGTTTTGTGGAAAATCTGTTCTCACTAGCGCAACGACGTGCTTTCCATCAGTAATACAGATATGGCATAAGGATCCTATGAAGATCCGGAAGAGACACTTCACATCTTATGGCGGGCCCGTGCACAATCAGAGTCGATGCATCTTTTATATCATTGACTCAAAGGTAGATAGAACGTCTCTCTTGTGAAGTTTTTCAGTGGTTGCTCGCCTCACATCAGCCGGAACGCAGATCACTTGAGCTCGTGCCATTTTTAGTTCTGGCTTCCGCCAAAATGCGCACAGTTGATCAAATATTTGAGCAATGGTTGGCATTATGACCAAAGTTTTATGAACTATGGCAGGCTTTGATATATGCTCAGATCGAAAGCGGGGACGACTTTACAAAACCCAATGCGCCAACTGTCCGTTTTCCGATACTTATTCAACTGTTCCAATGAGCTCCATTTAGCTCGCGCACCGGAAAGCATGTGTCCTCGCCATGAAAGTTCCTCTCTTTGAGCTGTGCGTCACCGATCTGGAGGCCGCGCGCGCGGCCGAAAGTGGAGGTGCCGATCGAATCGAGCTTTGCTCCCAGCTCTCCGCCGGCGGCGTAACGCCGGACCGTGAGCTTACGACGAAGACCGTTCAAACCCTTTTGATTCCTGTTTATGTATTGATTCGTCCACGTATTGGGGACTTCGTTTTCTCTTCGGCCGAATTCGGCGAGATGAAGCGGCAGATCGAACAGGCGAAGACCGCTGGGGCCGCGGGTGTGGCGACTGGCGTTCTGCTTCCGGATGGTCGCGTGGATGTCGAAAGGACCCGCGAGCTGGTGGCGCTGGCGAAACCGATGAAGGTAACCTTCCATCGAGCTTTCGATGAGACGCCGGATATGGTTGAAGCCCTGGAGGATGTAATCGGCTGCGGCGTCGATTGCCTATTGACCTCGGGTGGCGAACCAGATGTGCTCACTGGTGCGGAATCGATTGCCAAGCTGCGCACGCTGGCGGCCGGGCGGTTGGATGTGATGGCTGGAGGCGGGCTGCAGCTGGCGAGCCTGGTTGAGGTTTTGCGCCGAACCGGGGTGTCCCATCTGCACGGATCGCTGTCCCGCAAGCCTGTTATGCATGGTGAAGAGGGTCCGCAGCGAAAGCGGCCGTCCTCGCGCTCCGGCCCGGTCGTATCGGAGGCAGATGTGCACGAGGCAGTTCGCTTGTTGCACGGGGAGTTCGGAGCCAGGGAATTTCAGGCGCAGGCTGCGCAATAAGGCGCAGACGACGAAAACCTCTATTGCGTGCACTGGAGCAGCTTCCCGATTTATCTGCAGTTGCGACTCGTTCGGTTGTTTATACGCGGATCACCCGAATGCCCTGGCGTTCGAAGGGGGCGACCGTTTCGGCCGAAGCGCCGGTATCGGTGATCAATATATTGATATCTCCCGCTGGGCAAATGAAGGCGGGGCTGACGTTGCCGAGTTTGCTGGAATCGGCTGTGACAATCACTTGTTTCGCCTGCTTGAGCATCTTGCGGTAGACCAATGCCTCATCGGTCTCGAGGGTCGTGGCGCCGCGCTCCGCGTCGAGCCCCGTTACACTCAAGAACACTTTGTCCATATAGACGTTATCCAAGAAAGTAAGCGCGGCATTGCCGGTGAGCGAGAACGACCATGCCCACGGGCTCACGCCGCCGGTCACGTAGGTGCGTATACCGGGCTGGTTACAAAGTTCCATGCCGATGTTAATGGCGTTCGTGACAACCTGAATCTTCTCGCGGTGGCGCAAGCTGCGACCGACATGCGTCGTGGTTGTGCCCGCCGTCAGGCCCACGGTCTCGTTGGCCTGAACAAGTTCGGCCGCCGCTAGACCGATGCGGCGCTTCTCAGTAGCGTGACGTTGTTCGCGCGCCAAAAAGGAGCTGTCGAAGCGAAAAGGCTCATAAAGTAGAGGTTCGACTAGCGTGGCACCGCCATGGGTACGGCGAATCAGACCCCGCCCTTCCAATCGTGCCAGATCGCGCCGAATACTGGGTGCAGAGGATCCTGCAACATCGAGAATTTCCTCGATCGTTGCGGTGCCGGTTTTAAGAAGCAACTTAATGATCTTTTCGGAGCGCTGATTCAGCGAGTCGGACATGCTGGGCAGATTGTATCCCCAGCACCGCAGGATACAGAACTGCTTTCTGAATTCTTTGAAGATTTTTCGATCATTTCTCTCGGAATATTCAAGAAGCTGATCTATTCGTCCTCATATGATCGCAAGCAGTTTCACATGCATCGTCCCGAAGCCATGCGCCTTCTCTGCTCTATTTCCAGGCTTTCTCCGCCCCTATCTATCGATCAGATTCAACATCCGTGGGATATCGTGACACGCTACGATCACTTTCGTAGTCATGTACCTACGACCTGCAAACAAAATGAGCCTCCCTCAACTCCTGCGTGCCACGCTTGCCTTCCTCTTCGCGCTGCCGCTCCTGTCTACCTTTGCCCAGGGGCCGCCCTTATCGTCCCCCGACCTCCAATCCGCTGGCGCTCTCGGTGCAGATCTCTTTCTTCAGTCCGGGTCCACCGGTATGGTTCTCGTCGTCGTTCGCGACAATCAGGTCTTCTTCCGCGGATACGGCGAAACCGCGCCCAACTCCCATCAACTTCCCACTGAGGAATCACTGCTGCGTCTCTGCTCGCTCACAAAGATCTTTACGACCGACGTCCTTACCAAGCTTGACGCAGACAATGCGGTGCGGCTCGACGATACTCTCCAGCGCTACGCTCCGCCCGGCACTGTTGTTCCCAAGCGCCTCCGTCCCATTACGCTCGCCGATATGGCGACACACACATCAGGGCTCCCTCGCGAACTGGGCAATGCTCCTCCCAACACGCCGCACTTCACTTTCCCCGACTACCGTACGCGCTGGCGCTGGCTGCCAAACCAGCGCCTCCGCAGCACTCCAGGTACCGCAGCGCTCTATTCGAATGTGACATTCGATTTTCTGGGGGATGCCCTTCAGTCCGCCGCACACAAGCAGTACGCAGCTCTTCTTGCCGAGCGCACTCTCAACCCGCTGCACATGCAGCACACAACGTTGTTTCCCAACGCGGAGCAATGCAGTCATCTGCTCATCAGCGCTCACGAGGATGGACCCTGCACCGCCACCGAGGCCACGGCGGGAAGCTCCGGCCTCTACTCAACCGCAGCTGACATGGCGATCTGGCTCAAATACCTTCTCCGGACCGATGGCCCAGGGAAGCCATCAAAGGACGCCTCCGCTCAAGCGGTCTACGTCCTTCCGTCGAATCTGGTCAGCCAAAAGGGACTCGACCACGCCGGCGAGCCGACTGGCATTGGTCTGGGCTGGATTCACATCCTGCCAATCGACTCCCCATCCCACATCGTCGAGAAAACCGGAGGCGGCGCCGGTTTCGAAACGTATATCGCAATCAACCACTCTCGTCGGACCGCCATCTTTGTCGCCGCCACCGACGGTCCCGTCGACACCCACTTGAATCTCTTCAATGCTGCGAACAAGCTTCTGCTCGCAGTAGCCGGTCTACCGCCGCTCCCGTCGCCACCACCCAGGCCTGCAACCAGACGCAAGCACCCTCATCGCCGTCGTTAGAGCATTTTCGGAATACATGTAGACATTTTGAGAGCAGTGAAAGGTGGCTTTTCTTCCACCCCAGCGACGAAGACCTGTCGCTGGGGACCCCGTTGAGGAAAATGCCATTCGAGCGCGTACTTTCGGACTAAACCAATTCCGAAAATTCTGTAGACCGAATGAGTCGGCATTGCGAGATCATGCTCTGGATCGGTGAGATGAAACGAGGCGCTGCGAACTCTGCTGATTTTGACTGAGAGCTCGCCAGCTAGTTCGACCCGGACGTGGTCATCTTTCCGGAAATATCTGCGACATCCTGGAGCGGGAGACCGGGATCGAACCGGCGACATTCAGCTTGGGAAGCTGACGTTCTACCACTGAACTACTCCCGCAACCTATTTAAAATCAACCGTTTCTACTGATTTACTGGATTCGCAAACACCATATAACACCATACTTGATACAATGACAACATCTTCAGCACCGGGAAGGGTGGCGAGATGAAAGTCAGTCGTGAGCGGTATCAGCATGGCAGCGTCCGTAGAGTTTCCCGCGCGCAAGGTTTCGCTTGGGAATTCAGGTTCTATATTACGGCCCCGGATGGCAAACGCAAACTCAAGGTACAAACGTTGGACTCCGCGAAGTACCCGACCGAGCGCGACGTTCGCAAGGCCGTGGAAGGCCAGCTCTCCGCGCTCAACGCCGGGACACTCGGCGGCAAGGTTGCTGCCACACTCGGCACGATCATTGACCGCTATATGGTGGAAGAGTTCCCCGCCCTTCGTCACTCCACACAGACAACAAACAAGAGCCTCATTGATCTTCACATCAAACCGAAGTGGCAGGACGTGAGGCTCTCCGATGTCACTGCGATTGCGGTCAAGCAGTGGATGGAAAAGTTGCCGTTCGGGGCCGCGTCAAAAGTGCGAGCGCGGAACATGGTGTCCAAGCTGCTAGACCTCGCAATGCTGTGGGAGTACATCCCGGTCAATCGCAATCCGATGGAACTCATCCGGGTCAAGGGCAGCACGAAGCGTCAGAAGCAAATCACAATCATCACCCCGGCACAGTTCAAAGCGTTGGTGGACGCTCTGCCAGAGCCGTACAACCTCATGGTGCTTGTGACAGGATGCCTTGGGCTTCGCGTCAGTGAAACACTCGGGCTGAAGTGGGAGGACTTCGACTTCGATGAATGCACGTTGTCAATCGGCCAAGTGTTTACTCACGGGCAGGTACAGAACGTCCCCAAGACGGACGCATCGGGCGGTGAGATTCCCGTCCATCCCAAGCTGTGCGCGATTCTCCAGGAACGGAAGAGCAAACAAGACCACGACATCTCGTGGGTCTTCGCCGGAAATAAGACGGGCAGCCCGTACAGTGACGCCACCATCCTAAGCAACTACCTCAAGCCCGCCGCTGTGAAACTCGGCATCCAGGGGCTAGGTTGGCATACGCTCCGGCACTCGTACAAGAGTTGGATGGCCGCCGCAAAAATCAACCCCGCACAGATGAAGGACCTCATGCGGCACAGCGACATTTCGACCACGATGGATGTTTATGGGCGGACTCTAACGCCGGAGATGCGGGCCGCCAACGCGCTTGTAGCCGGGCAGCTTCTCTAGGCGGCCCGTTGCTGAAGCCAAGCAGTCAAGACCGCGCGGGAAAACCGCCACTCAGACCCAAGTCGCTTATGGGACACACCCCAAGCGACGGCCTTCCTTCGGAGGGTCACGGGGTGAACGCGCAAGAGCGCAGCGGCCTCTCGAATTGTCAGCGTGTCACTCGGTTCCATGCGGCGTTCCACGTTGATGCTCCGTCCCGAGCGTCTCGCTCAATTTGGCCGAAAACCCTAACAAACCCTAAGAAACCCATCCAAAAACCAAATCTATCCGAAGTTGTGTACGAAAAAGACTCATTGTGTGCTCTCCCTTGGGGTCCTGTAGACTTTTGACCCCGCCCCGGTGCCTTTTCATTTCATAGGACTCAGCACAACGCCTCAAAAAGCCCACTTGTGACACACGGTACAGAGTCTGCTACGGGCCGCAGCTATGATCCGTATCCGACATATCCAAGGCCCTACAGATGGCAGAGCGGTGCTTCAGGAAAAAAGGCTCAGACCCGCCCCTTTGCGGCGTGCATAACGTTGGGCTTGTACTGTCCAAAATCCGCCATGACCTTCTCGTTCCTTATATCGGACATGTCACCTGCCTCATATGTCCGGTGAGTCAACTTGTAGTCGAGTGACCAATCACGCCCCGGTGCCTTTTCATCGCGTGTGCTGTGCGTACGTCGGCCACGTCGGCCACGGGTTTCCGTACTATCCATCTCCGTAACATATGTAGTAGTAGAGAGATAGAGACGTTGAGCTGATAGATGTTTACGGAGTGGCCGGAGTGGCCGGAGACAGCCTCAAGACGCTCCCTTCAACTTGACGCCAACGTAAACCCACACACTTTGCCCCGTCCCTCACAGTCCCCGCTCCCACCGTCCCTGCGCACCCGCCCATACTTGATATCCGGCTGGTGCCTCAGCTCTCGCAATATCACTTCCCCTTGGCTCTCATGCCCACCAACTGAAACGGTCACGCCCGCCGCGATTTGCTCACGCAACCATTCAGCAACCGCACGCTCCACATCAACTGCCGGTGTTTCCGTGCCCGGTTCGCTCTCCAGGCAGTCATCCCGAAACTGTTTGGTCACGTCCAGCTCTGCGAAGAGTTGGTCCGTCTCAGCCAAGACACTTGCGGACGGACGCAATCCGTTCTCAATCACGTCCGGGCAGAGCGTGACAAGCCGATACAAAATGCCGGGCAGCTCAACGTGCTGCAAAGTGTGGTCAAGCGAACGATCTTCGCGCCCGGTGAAGTTAGCAAGAAACGGAATCATGTGAACGCGCCCACGGAACGCCGGGTCTGCCGGTAGTTGTGGCCGCTCGTTTGTCGGCTCCAGCCGTTTTTCAAAAAGAGCCTGATATTTTCGGGAGATTGAAGCAGGTAGCAGAGGATGTACAGCGATTCAACT
>Ga0182024_10007831_pt1 | contig 22881 bp, 17 predicted proteins | sample P32metaG_FD_120480 | JGI IMG/M metagenome (GOLD analysis project Ga0182024, IMG submission 120480) | Permafrost microbial communities from Stordalen Mire, Sweden - P3-2 metaG (Illumina Assembly) | ecosystem: Environmental > Terrestrial > Soil > Wetlands > Permafrost | place: Sweden: Stordalen... | reverse complement strand
GAAAATCACCTACGCGGCCCCCCTCGGAGATGCGGGACGGCACTGGTTTTCGGTAGCTTTTGAGCGCCGATGGATCACGTTAATTATCAATGTTTTATGCCTTAACTAAGGGCCATTCGGAACCGACCCCTTTTTGATCCTAAGCTGAAGTGGCAGTGGCTGTTGGCTCCGGCGACTTGTTAGGCGGCATTTGCGTCATTAACAGGTTTGGGTTTTCGTGTGGCCAAAAACATAGTGCAAAAAGGAATGCCAGCAAATAGCAAACCGGAGCCGGTGGCTATCAGTGGGCCAGCCCAAATAGTCTCGAACGAATCTATCTCCGAGCGTGTCGGCTCGGAAACATAATAAAACACCGGCACCTTGTCACCAACCTGAAATGTGTAGCTGGAAATGGAAAGGCCAAGAAATGTGCGCTGGGTATGAATAATACCGGAACCATCTGAAAAGGTGAAAATCGGATGGTACGCCGGGCCGCCCTCGGATATATAGGTGGGCTCCATCTCAATAACCGTGCCGGGAGTCTTGGTGGCATACATGACGAAGGTGATCGTCCTGACCAGCCAAATCAATCCGGCAATGGTAATCAGACTGCCAATCACCATAATATTCCGCCACGTCTTATTCATATTCGCATGGTATGCTGCCCAACGTAGAAAGCCGAGCCACCGCCGAACAAGTGTCAGTTTTCACTTTTTAAACTTTCGTGTTTTCACCTGGCTCCGAGCGAAAAGATGACCGTAATCCTTGTGCCAGATGTTGAAACGTTTTGTCAACCAGTTTAAAAAGTGAGGACACTTGCATTGCACTTGCATCGAATAAGCCATCCACCGTCCGGCTTGGAGCGATTTGGGCAAGTTCGGGTTATACCCCATAGAGGAAACGCCGTCCGTTCCCCTATTCTCGTCCCATGAAAGACGACGCTTTCGCCCCATGGATGCTTAAAGTGGACGAAACGAGGAAGATATTCATGGGCCTTCTCCTTGCGGCGGCCTTTGTGACGTTGCACCCGGCGTTGCTGGCGGCCCGTCCAGTAAGTCCCGTCATCGGAATCTATAACGGTCTTTTTAGCACGGCCAGCGGCGTTACTGAACAAACGGCGGGGATGCTCCGGGGATTGACCGTTCGTCAGAATGGAACTTACAGCGGGACGATTTTGATCAACGGCAGAAGCCATGTCATCAGCGGCACCTTTGACGGAATGGACCAGGCCACCAATCCCATTGCGCTCGGGACGGGACAAGGAGGACCCCTGCTGGTGGAAATGACCTTGTCGAATGCGAGCAATGCCCCGCCCCAGGTGACGGGCATGGTTTCGGGAAACACCAATGGAGTGCCGTGGGCGGCCAATCTGATTGCCGACTTCGCCACCAACAGCCTGTCTGCGGCCGAGTACACCATGCTCATCCCGCCCTGCACCAATAATGCGCCGCCCGACTCGTCGCCCGGCGGCGATGGCTATGCCTTGATCGCGAATGACGCGGGCACAATCCGAATCACCGGAGCATTGGCCGACGGCACGGCCTTTAATCAAACGGCCAGCGTCTCGCAGGACGGCTACGTTCCCATTTACGCCAATCTCTACTCCCGCAAAGGCCTGCTGCTGGGCTGGATTAATCTGGGTTCGACCAACACGGGGGGCGTCAGCCTGACTTGGATTCATCCCGAGCGCGGGTCGGGATTATACAGGACGGGGTTCACCAATGTTCTTTTCACCAATCAAATTCTGTTATCGGCGTGGACCAATCCCGAGGCGACCATTGATCTCCTGTCCAATCTGACCGTCCTCGACACCATCAACGACACGAACGCCTTGATCAACTTCACGGTATCGATCAACGACAACTTCAATTTCGACGACGTTTCCGATCCGCAGCTTTTGCGCGGTTCCATCAACCTGGGAACAGGCCGCTGGAAGGTGATTATCGGCGTCCGGGCCTCCAAGTTGACCGGCTACGGCGCGATTTTGCCCAACGAAACCAACGGCGGCGGCTTTTACTTGACAAAAACCAATGCCCAAGCCATCAAAATCGGACCGTGATTTGATTTGTGGCGGGTTTCAGGGCAACTTTCGAACAGCATAAGGGCTGTGCCTTTTTTTCTCAAAGCATTGATCGACCGCTATGCGGGACGCCATGGCGCGTTGCCGTCGCTGGATTTGCTGGCGTCGGCGGCTTCGCCCGATCAGGCCCTGGAGGAACGGCTCAACTGGCTGGTGGACGTGGCGCAATGGATTCGCCGACCCGGCCATGGCGAGGAAACGCTCGCGGCCAATATGTCGGTGCAGAGCGGGCGGTTGCGGCGGTTGCTCGACGTGCTGGACCGGAATCCAGAGTGGAAACTGGCGGTGGCGAAGACGTTGCGCTCCATCATCCGCGAGACCCGGGCGGTGGCGTTGTTTTCGGAGACGGGGCTGCCGCGCCAGTTTGGATTGTTGACAGAAATCAGCGAGCGGTTGACGCGCAAATTCCTGCCCCCGCCCCCCGGATCGGCGGAATTGGGCGTGCTGTTCGACCGGCTGTTTCCCTACCGCAACGACGACGCCTGGATCGAAACTCTGGATGAAACAGCGCTGGAGCGTTTTGGGGCGCTGTTGGAGTTCGGCGTCGGCCCGGAGGAAACGGGCTGGAACAAGATGGCAGAGGAATTGGAGGACGCGCTGGCATTTTTGGCGGCGCAAATTCGCGTCATCGGTTGCTCGGCCTCCATCCGGCAACGCTTGAAACACCAGAGCGTCCGGGAGCTGGCGTTTTTCAAATTGGGGACGGTGTTGTCCTCCATTTTCGCCGCGCGCGAAAGGGGAGACGAGGCGGCGATGGCGGCGGAACTGGGTTCGTTGCGGGCGTTGATTGACGATTGTTATCGGGCGCGGGCCGAGGCGCTGGCCCACTTGGAAAAGAGCGGGGTCAGCACGGAAGTGGTTTATCATCTGGCGTTCATCGCGGCGGCGTTGGAACGGTTTCAAGACTTGCTCGAATTGGTCTTCGATCCGGCGATCCAACCGGGGCGTAGCGCGGAATTTGTCGCGTTGCTGGCGCGGCAGAATCGGGCGCGGGAGAGCGTGGTTGATTTGCTGCGGCAAAATTGCCGGTTGTTGACGCGCAAAATGGTCGAGCGCAGCGGGGAGACCGGCGAGCATTACATCGCGCGCAGCCGGGAGGAATATAGCGTCATGCTCAAAAGCGCCGCGGGCGGCGGGGCCATCATGGCCGTGACCGCGTGGCTCAAAACCATCATTCTGGCCTGGAGCCTGCCGGGCTTGATGCAGGGAATCGCCGCTTCGCTGAATTATTCGACCGGCTTTGTTGCGATCCAGTTGACGGGCTCGACGCTAGCGACGAAGCAGCCGGCCAATACCGCCCCCGCCCTGGCCGCGCGCATGCACAACGTCCGCGATCCGGCGGCCATTGAGCAATTGGTGGATGAAATCGTGTGCCTGGTCCGTTCGCAAATCGCGTCCATCGTGGGAAACCTGGCCTTGATAGTGCCCGCGATGCTGCTGCTCCATTTTTTGATTCTGTGGTGGACCGGCAGCGAAATCATGCCGCCGGAAAATGCGATCAAGACGATGGGTTCCATTTCCATACTCGGGCCGAGCGTGATTTATGCGGCCTTCACCGGAGTGCTATTATGGGCCTCCAGCCTGGCGGCGGCGTGGGCCGGCAATTGGTTCGCCTGCCATCATATCGGCGAGGCCTTGGAAAAGGACCGGCGGCTGATCCGGGTGCTGGGCACAACGCGTGCGGCGCGGTTCGCGCAATTCTGGACGCGAAACATCGGCGGGTTGAGCGGTAATATTTCATTTGGCTTCATGCTCGGCATTATCCCGGTCGTGGCTGAGTTCGCCGGTGTTCCGCTGGATATACGGCACGTCACGCTTTCGTCCGGGTTTTTGACGGCGTCGGTGGCGACGCTCGGTATTGGCGTCATGGCCACGAAGGCGTTTGTGCTGGCGGCCCTGGGGATTATAGGGATTGCTCTTATGAACCTGACGGTAAGTTTTTCGCTGGCCATGTTCGTGGCCACCCGCGCTTGCGACATTCAACGCCCCGACCGACGCCTGATTTATGGCGCGGTGGCACGACGGTTCATGCGGCATCCATGGAGTTTTTTGTTCCCTACAACCGCTACATGTGGTGTAATTTGTCCATGAACCCACGATATATGGAGAATTCCCTGATGATTACGGGTCGTTACGGGTAGGTGGCCGATGGTGACGGTTAGAAAGTTTTTTGCAGAAAACAGTTGGCAATTCCGCCTACTCGTGTCATTAGTCCCGCTCCAAAATTATTTATGTTTAATAAGAAAACATGGCCTCGGATGGCAGCTTTGGCCGCTGCACTGGTTTTTTCGCCCAGCGTTTTCGCGGGTGAAGCGGATATTCACATCCCCGATCTGACCGGGGTGAAATTTGACGGGTTGGGAGGCATCGGCGGCGCGACGCTGATGTACATAGGCATCGCGATTTGTTTCGTCGGAGCTATCTTCGGTTTGGTGCAATATTTTCAGACCAAGGCCCTGCCGGTGCATCAGAGCATGGCCAGCGTTTCGGAAACGATTTGGGAAACCTGCAAGACGTATCTTTTCACCCAGGGCAAATTCCTCGCCATTCTTTGGGTGCTGATCGCCGGTTGCATGGTTTATTACTTCCTGGGACTGGAGGAGGGCAACAGCATTGGCAAGGTTGTCGTTATTTTGCTGTGTTCGATTCTGGGCATTCTGGGTTCTTATGGGGTGGCCTGGTTTGGCATCCGCATCAACACCGTGGCCAATTCCCGCACGGCGTTTTCCGCGCTCAAGGGCAATCCGCTTGCCACTTTGAGCATCCCGCTGCGCTCGGGCATGAGCGTGGGATTGCTGCTGGTCGCGGTTGAATTGTTCTTCATGATTTGCATTTTGATGTTCTTGAAAGGATGGGCTGGTCCCTGCTTCATTGGATTCGCCATCGGCGAATCGCTGGGCGCTTCGGTGTTGCGCATTTGCGGCGGTATTTTCACCAAGATTGCCGACATCGGCTCGGACCTGATGAAAATCGTCTTCAAGCTGCCGGAGGATGATCCAAAGAATCCGGGCGTGATCGCGGATTGCACCGGGGACAATGCCGGCGACAGCGTCGGGCCCACGGCGGACGGCTTTGAAACTTATGGCGTGACCGGGGTGGCATTAATCGCGTTCATGGCCCTCGCTCTGGCGGCCAGTCCCAACGTGTGCGCGACCCTCATCATTTGGTTGTTCGTCATGCGCGCGCTGATGATTGTCACTTCGCTGGTTTCCTACTTTGTCAACGAAGTCGTGAGCAAGGCCATGTTCGGCAGCAAAAAAGATTTCGATTTTGAAGCGCCATTGACCCACTTGGTCTGGATGACTTCGGTCGTGTCCATCGCCATCACCTTCATTGCCAGCAAATTCCTGCTGGGTGACTTCAAGGACGGCGCCGGCGTGGCGCAACCGGATTTATGGTGGGTGTTGTCGGTCATCATCAGTTGCGGGACGGTGGCGGGAGCGGTGATCCCGGAATTCACCAAGGTGTTTGTCAGCACCAACTCGCGCCACGTTCGCGAAGTGACCAATTGCTCCAAGCACGGCGGCGCGTCGCTGAATATTCTGTCGGGATTCGTGGCTGGAAATTTTTCCGCCTTTTGGATGGGACTCTGCATCATGGTGCTCATGGCCGCGTCTTATTATTTCTCGCAAAAATCGGCCTTGATGGCGCTCATGCCGGCCCAGTACGAGTTTGCTGCGCCGATTTTTGCCTTCGGCCTCGTGGCCTTCGGTTTCCTGGGCATGGGCCCCGTGACTATCGCCGTGGACAGCTATGGCCCGGTGACGGACAACGCCCAGTCCGTTTATGAGTTGAGCCAGATCGAAGCGATCAAGGACATCAAGGCGGAGATCAAGCAGAAATTCAGTTTCGACGCGGATTTTGAAAATGCCAAGTACCAACTCGAAAAAGGCGACGGCGCGGGCAACACCTTCAAGGCGACGGCCAAACCGGTGCTGATCGGCACAGCGGTGGTCGGGGCCACCACCATGGTGTTCGCACTCATCATTTTGCTGGAAAACCTTTTCGGCCATGTCGTCACCAAGTTGAGCATTGTGCAGCCTGAAATCATCCTGGGATTGATCATGGGCGGGTCGGTCATTTACTGGTTCACTGGCGCCTCCTGCCAGGCGGTGGTCACCGGCGCGTATAGCGCGGTGGTTTACATCAAGGAACACATGAACCTCTCCGCCACCACCGCCTCGATCAAGGACAGCAAGGAAGTCGTGCGCATCTGCACTGTTTATGCCCAGAAAGGCATGTGGAACATCTTCATTGTCGTATTCTGCTTTGCTTTGGCGCTGCCCTTTTTCAATCCTTACTTCTTCATTGGCTATTTGATCGGCATTGCATTTTTTGGCCTCTTTCAGGCCATCTTCATGGCCAATGCCGGCGGCGCTTGGGACAACGCCAAGAAAATCGTCGAAGTGGACCTCCGCCAGAAAGGCACTGAACTCCATGCCGCCACCGTGGTCGGCGATACCGTGGTCGACCCATTCAAGGACACCTCCTCGGTCGCAATGAACCCTGTGATCAAATTCACCACGCTCTTTGGTCTCCTGGCCACGGAAATCGCGGTGACTATGCCGGAAACACAACGAAGCACCAAGACCGGCATTGGGGTGTTCTTTTTTGTCGTCGCGCTGATCTTCGTTTACCGCTCGTTTTACTGCATGCGGATTCCGGAAGACAAGCCGGCGTGAGCTACGGCATGGCGGCGAGTTTTGTGGCGGAATCCTGACTGTTATCCGGATTGTCCCGGCGCACGACAATGAACCAGGATTGTGTGGCATCCGAGTCGCCGCCAGCGATGTAGAACGCGGTTTCGATGGATTGCTGCCGTTTTCGGGTCAATTTGCCGTCCGTGTAAATGCAAACCGTCATGTCCTTGGGGGCGGGCCAAGCGATCTCGATCTCCCGTTGTGGGGTGACGCGCTTGCGGACTTTGGCGCCGGACTTGAGGGTGACGGTTTCGCGTTTGACCTCCCAATAATACTTCCACTTAAAAACATCATGCAGCCTGCGGTCGAGCTTGGGGCCGATCAGGCGGGCCTGTGCCGCCGGCGGCGGGGAATCCGCATCGGAACCGCGAATGAGTTGAACGTAAAAAGTGACGCCCGGAACATCGGCGCCTTGGGCCAGTGTCGCGCCGATCAGCAGAAGCGCGAGTATAGTTTGTCTCATAACCGGCTAATTTGACTGACGAGTGTTGGACGAAGGCGCAGCATGGCTTTATTCGGAATATTTGCGGAACAATGGTTCTTGCGCCTGAGACCGCTTTTGCGGGAAAGTTGGGTAAGTGGTGAATGCTCCATTTCTCGTTCGGAACCTGCAAAAGCTGCCTAAACAAGGCCGCGAACTCGTTAAATCCTGCCTCTATGGTTTGGTTGCCGGTTTGGGCGCCGTGGCTTTCCAGTTGGTTATCACGTGGTTCTTTCAACTCGGCCTGACCTCCCTGTCGCACCAATCCTTCCTGACGTTCGCTGTCGGGAGTTTTCTCATTATGGTTGTTTCGTCACTGGTGGTTGGGATTCTCTTGAACTCGTTTTGTCCAGAAGCGGCTGGCAGCGGCATTCCGCAGCTTAAACTGGCCTTTTGGAAGGACTTTGGCACGGTGCCCTGGAGGGTGGCGTGGGTGAAATTCCTGGCTGGAAGCGTGAGCATCGGCGGTGGCGCCAGCATGGGACGGGAGGGGCCGAGTGTGCAATTGGCCGGGGCCATTTCTTCCAATCTGGCGGGCTTGGCGGGCGAGCCAAAACAGAATCGGAGGACAGCGGCGGCAGCCGGAGCGGCGGCGGGATTGGCGGCGGCCTTCAATGCGCCGCTGGCCGCCACTACGTTCGTGCTGGAGGAAATCATTGGCGATTTGAACAGCCGCCTGCTGGGCAGCGTTTTGCTGGCGTCGGTCTTGGGCGCGCTGGTGGTCCATGGCATCATCGGCAAGCAACCGGCCTTTACGCTGACCGGTGTGGACACGCCATCCTGGATGGGTTACGCCATGACGCCAGTGGTCGCCGCGCTGGCGGGGATTGTCGGAGTTTATTTTCAACGGTTCGCGCTCGGCCTGCGCCGCCGGACGAAGGAATCCCGCGTGCCGGGATGGCTGATCCCCCTCTGCGGAGGACTGATTGCGTGGGGCCTGGGGGCGGCCGTTTTCTACTTTACAGGCAGGCTCGGAGTTTTCGGGCTGGGCTACAACGACCTGTCCAGCGCCCTCTCCGGGGGGATTGGGTGGAAAATTGCGCTGGTTTTGCTCGTGGCCAAGTTCACCGCCACCTCCTGCTGTTACGGCTTTGGCGGATGCGGCGGCATTTTTTCGCCGTGCCTCTTTTTTGGCGGCATGGTGGGAGTGATCGTCGCCGGGGTGATCGGCTTGGAATGGCACATGTCGCGGCCTGACATCATCGCGCTGGCCGTGGTGGGGATGAGCGCGACGCTTGGCTCGGTGGTGGGCGCCCCGGTGACCGGCATCCTGATTGTATTTGAAATGACGCACGAATTCTCGCTCGTGCCGGCGTTGATGTTGGGCGCATTGGTCAGCCAGGCCATCAGCCGCAACATGAATCGCGAAAATTTTTACGACGAATTGTTGACACAAGACGGCCATCAAATCGAGCACGTTCGCCCGCCGCGCGATTTGCTGGGCTGGCAGCAGTTGCCGGTGGCGGCTCTCTCCATTTCCCAACCGGTCGTCGTGTCCGACCTGAGCCCCGCCGCCATTCAACAAACTTTAAAAGCGCACCCTTACAGCCGGTTTCCTGTGGTGCTGGAGGGAAAACTGGCGGGCGTTCTGACTCGTTCGGAGGCAGAGGCGGCCCTGGCTGCGAACCGTCCGCCCCGGCTCGAGCCGGCGACGGCTTGCTATCTGGAACAAACGGTTCGTGAATTGCAAACCTTGCTGATTAACTCCAGCACAAATTTTGTCGTCGTAACCAATGGTGCCGGCCAGGTTTTGGGCGTCATCACGTTGCACGATTTATTGCGCGCCGAGGTGGCGAAGGCCGGGGAATAATTGACAACAGTCAATTCCACCGCAGCACCGCACCAACGTGCCCGGCGGCCACGTCATTTTCCACGGATTAACCACTTTGCAGCCCATGCGTTCGAATGGTTTGGTGTCGCGTGTGACGATCCGATGGCCGCGTGAGCGAACGATGGCGGTAATAAATGAATCACGCAGGGGCAGCGGTCCATTGGTGGCGGCGGTCAGTTCGCCCCAAATCGCCGCTGCGCGAGTGTCAAAGTTTAATACGCGATATTTCCGTGGCAGGTTGGTCGCGAATTCCTTGATGCGGTCGTAGTCTGGATGGTTCGGTTCCAAACAATGAAAACCGCGGCCAGGGTAACGGTGGTGATGAAAAGATGGGCAAGATCCTGGGCGTCGTGCCATGCAACCAAGCCGGCATCGGGTCGCGGTTTCTCTGTCTCGCTGACTGCGTTCGTGTCCAGCACGAAATTCACAGACGAACGGGTTTGACGAGATCGTCAGGCATCCGCGGCGGTTCCCAATCTGTGGTGAAACGAATCGAATCTTGCCACTTCTTGAGCTTTCGCATGGAACGGCGGGCCGCAGTTTTCCGACGCGATCTCCGGGCCGCCTTTTTCAAAGGAGTGCCATTTGGCTGCCGTGCGGTCAGCCAACCCAACAGTTCTCGAGCCTGGCTTGCAGACAGCTTTTTGACTTTTTTTACAGCGAGTTCAACCGTGCTCACGCGGGATACATTAGCTGAAAAAAGCGCTTGGAGCAAGCGGGTGTTGGGCCCGCCGCTTGCATTGCAGGGCTTTCAATTCCACCGCAGCACCGCCACCAACGTGCCGGCCGGCCATGTTGTCGCGGGTGGCACCTTGACCAAGCCGTTGGCGGTGGCCATCGAGCTTAAAATGTGGGACGCCTGGCTGCCGGCGGATCTGACCTGACCGCCGGCGTCGAGCACCACCCGCACAAAATGCGGCCGGTCCCCCCGGTTGCTGAGCGGCTCGGCCAGCTTGCCCCAGGACGCGGGCGGATGCAGATTGCGCGCGCCTTGCAGTCGCAAGAGCGCCGGACGGCCCAGAAGAAAAAAACTCAACAGCGCCGAGACTGGGTTGCCGGGCAACCCCAATAATAATTTTTCCCCGCGCCGGCCAAAGGCAAACGGTTTGCCCGGCTTGATGGCCACCGTCCAGAAATCCAATTGCCCGCCCATTTCCGCGAAGGCCTGCTTGACCCAATCCGTTTCGCCCACCGAAATGCCCCCGCTGGTCACAACAACGGCGCATTCCTGGAACGCCGTCTGCAAAGCCTGCTTTGTCAATACCAAATCGTCCGGCACCAGCGGATACAGTTTCGGAATGGCCCTCGCTTGCCGCGCCAGGGCCGACAAGCCGATGCGGTTGCTTTCGTAAATCATGCCCGGAGGCAAGGCCCCGCCCGTTTCGCGCAATTCGTCACCGGTGGCCAGCAGCCCTACCACGGGTCCCCGGCCAACCGACACCGCAGCCACGCCCGCGGCCGCCAGCAGACTGAGGCGCTGCGCCGTTAATTCCTCCCCGGCTTCAGCCAGCAGCGCATTCCGCCGGACATCTTCGCCGCGCAAACGCACATTTTCCCACGGCTTCACCAGCTCTGGAAAAAGGACTTTGCCCGACGGCCCGTCCACGCGTTTGACGTCCTCCTGCATGACGACGGCGTCGGTGCCGCGCGGCAGCAGCGCCCCCGTAAAAATCCGCACACACGACCCCGGCTGGACATCTCCCGCGAAAGGGCCGCCCGCCCGCGCTTCGCCGCTCAGGCCCAGGGCGGCCGGCTTTTCCGCGGTGGCCGCCGCCAAGTCCGCCGCGCGGACGGCGTAACCGTCCATCGCCGAATTGTCCCCCGGCGGCAACTCAACCAACGAATGAACCGGGGCGGCCAGATAACGGCCCAGGGCGTTGTCAAGTTGAATTTCTTCCGCCGGCAAAGGCTGGATGGCGGCGAGAATCCTTTCCTGCGCTTCCTCCAAAGAGATCACGATGGCGTCACGGTTCTCCGGACGTGAGCAGGAGGGTTTGTTCCAGGGTGGACAGGCCGTCGCTCACTTTTTCCAGGGCGACGCGGCGGAGGGTTTTCATGCCCTGCTCGATGGCGAGTTTGCCGATCTCCTGGGCGCCGACGCGTTTGATGACCAATTTGCGAATTTCATCGGTCATGGTCATCGCTTCAATAATGGCCAGGCGTCCAGAGTAGCCGGAGTTTTTGCAGCGTTCGCAGCCGCGGCCGCGATACAAGGTCACGCCTTCAAACCGGCTCGGATCAATGTGAAGGTCCTGGTACATCTTCGCCGGATATTCCACCGGCTCCTTGCAACTGAGGCAAACCTTGCGCATCAGCCGCTGGGCGCAGGCCAGGATGACGGAGGAGGAAATCAGGAACGGCGCAATCTCCATGTCGTCCAGACGCGAAATCGCGCCGGGCGCGTCGTTGCAGTGCATGGTGCTCAGCACCTGGTGGCCGGTCAGGGCCGACTCCACGGCGATCTCGGCCGTTTCCGAGTCCCGGATTTCCCCGATCATGATGATGTCCGGGTCCTGGCGCAGAATGGAGCGCAGGGCGTTGGCAAATGTCAAACCTATTTCTTTTTTGACCGGCACCTGGTTGACCCCCGGCAATTGAAATTCCACCGGGTCTTCCACGGTCACGATGTTGTATTGCGGCCCGTTCAATTCATTCAACGCCGAATAGAGCGTGGTGGTTTTGCCCGAACCGGTCGGCCCGGTGACCAAAATTAACCCGTGCGGCGCGTCCACCGCGCTTTTGAAGCGGACGTAGGTTTCGGCGTCGATGCCCAGTTTATCCATGCTGGCGGACAGGTTAGATTTATCCAGCACGCGCATGACGCACTTTTCGCCGTGGACCGTGGGCAGGAAGGAAACGCGCAAATCGATGTCCCGCCCGCCGGCCCGGACGCGCATGCGCCCGTCCTGCGGCAAGCGGCGCTCGGCGATGTCCAGGCTGCTCATGACTTTGATGCGCGAGGCCAGGGCCATTTGCAAATTCTTGGGCGGCGGCGGCATGTCCATCAAAGCGCCGTCGATGCGGTAGCGCAGGCGCACCATGCCTTCGAAAGGCTCGATGTGAATGTCGCTGGCGCGGTCCTTGATGGCTTGCACCAGGATGAGGTTGGCCAGTTTGATGACCGGCGCTTCTTCAGTGGAGGCGGCCAATTCGGCCAGATTGACGGCGTCGGTCGCCTCCTGGGTCACCTCCAGATTTTCCGCTTCCGCCTCGGCTTCGGCTTGTTTGGCCGCATCCTGGATGATGTCCTCCATGGTGCCGGTGCGGGAGGTGTCCAAATTGGCCAGCCGGTCCAGAATGGCCTTCTCCGACGCGATCATCGGCGAGACCTCGAGCTTGGTCGTGCGCTTGACATCGTCCACGGCCAGCACGTTGAGCGGGTCGGCCATGGCCAGGAACAATTTGTTGCCCAGGCGGGCGATGGGCAGGACCTTGTAATTTGCCGCCATGTCGCGCGGCACCAACTCGGCCAGATCGGTCGGGATCATGACCCGGGCCACGTTGATGGGGGGCGTGTTTAAAACACGGCCCATGGCCACCACCAGATCGCTCTCGGTCACGTAAGCCTTTTCGATGACCAGCTTGATGAAGCGGGTGCCCTCCTTCTTTTGCTTTTCCAGCAACTCCGCCACCTGCTCCGCCGAGAGCAAGCCGTCCTCGATCAAGGCATCGGCAATCCGTTCTCCGAGTGATTTGATGGGTGACATGGCGATTAGCGCGCGTTTTTGCCGAGGATGCGCATCAAATCAGTCGGTGATGCCAGATACCACAGCAGTCTGAATTTGATCGTCTCCTCCAGATCAAGCACCGCTTGTTTGTTAAATGGATTGGCGGTCGCCACCAGGATCGTCTTGCTCATCCGGTCCACCGGCAGCACACACCAGCGCTGGCAAATGTGGCGCGGCGCCGTCCGCACCAAATCCATGTCCATCTCGTATCGTTCGAGGGGAATATAGGCGAGGCGGGAACGATCCGCCAGAAGCTTGAGGGATTTGTCCAGCGGCATGATCTGGCGCTCGGCCAAATTTTGAATAAACGGCTCGACGGTTTTGGCGGGAGGCGTTGTCAAGTCAGGTTTCGGCCAGCAGGACTGAAAATCGCCTTCCGAAATCAACTTGGTCTCGACAAAAAACTTGTGCATCGGCCCCATGCCGTCATCGACGGTTTTTGGAGCCGCTGTCTTGCCGTCACTTTGTTCCGGGGCGGCGGTGACGGGGGGCTTGGTGGGATGCTCCATTTCCGCCGGCTGCGGGGCGGTGAGGTTGTTGGCCTTGCTTTCAATTTGCGCCATGGCCGCCATGGCATCGCGGTCTTCGGGATGGCGTTGCAGGATGGTTTCGTATTCGAGAATGGCGGAGGAAAGCTGGCCCAGTTGCACGTAAGCCTGGGCGATGCGTTTGGAAGTCTGCACGACTTCCTTTTCCAGATTGAGCTTGAGATAGGCTTCCTTGAGGATTTCCAGGGATTGATAATCCTGCGGCTGCGATTGGGTGATGACTTCAAACATCTCAATCGTCTGCCGCAACTGCGCTTCTTCGCCAGGATTTAAAGTGCCAAGCATTTCAACATCTCGTAACCGCGCCTAAAACTAACTGGCGGCCGCGTTTAAATCAAACATTTCATTAAATAGAGCCGCGTTGCATTCAAAAAAAGAGTCTCAGTTGGGATGCAAACAAGGGATGACCTTGGCAAAACCGCTTTTCCCGACCCACCTATCCATCTCTGCCCGCGCGACTACCACTCTATCACGGCCGCGCCCCACGTCAGGCCGGCGCCGAAAACAATCAACAGCACCAAGTCGCCGCGGTGAATTCGGGCGCTTTGCACGGCGTCATCCAATGCAATGGCCACGGACGCGGCCGAGGTGTTGCCATATTTGTGCAGGTTGACGAAGACTTGTTCCGGCTTGGCTCCCAGCCGTTCGGCAACGGCGTCGATGATGCGCCGGTTGGCCTGATGCGGGATAACGCATTTGATTTGTGTAATATCCAGTTCGCAACGGCGCAACACTTCCACTGCCGCTGTGTACATGGCGTTGACGGCGTTCTTGAATGTTTCCTTGCCGTCCATGCGCAGGAAATGCATTCCGGCGGCCAGCGATTCATGGGTCGGCGGACAACTGGACCCGCCGCCCGGCATGCACAGCAAACTCGCCCGGCTGCCGTCCGATCCCATGCACGCCGTCAGCAGTCCGTGGGCCTGGGGGCGATTGCGCAGAATCGCCGCGCCCGCCCCGTCCCCGAACAACACGCAGGTGTTGCGGTCGCTCCAGTTGATGATGGAGGAAAGTTTCTCCGCGCCGATGACCAGCACGGTGTCATAGGTGCGGGACATGATGAATTGCTGCCCTATCTCCAACCCGAAAATGAATCCGGAGCAGGCCGCCTGGATGTCAAACGCGGCGGCGCGATAGGCGCCAATTTTTTCCTGGACCAGGCAGGCGGTCGATGGAAAGGGCATGTCCGGCGTAATGGTGGCCAGCACGATTAGGTCGATTTGTTCGGGAGTGACTTTGGCGCGTTCCATGGCGCGCACAGCCGCGTTGGCGGCGAGATCGGAGGTGCATTCGTTTTTGGCGGCAATGCGGCGTTCCTTGATGCCGGTGCGGGTGGTGATCCATTCGTCAGAGGTATCAACCAATTGCTCGAAGTCGGCATTGGACAGCACACGTTCGGGAACATACGAGCCGACGGCCAAAATGGAACAAGTGCGGCCCTGGAAATTGTGCCTGGCGCGGGGGTTTTTAAATTTTTTTGCGGGTGCTTTCATGTTTTGGCGGCGGCCACGCGCAGGCCGGCTTGGGCCACTTCGTTGCGGATGATTTCGGTGAGGTGATGTTCCGCAGCCTGGACGGCTTCGCCAATGCCGTTCATGATGGCGCGTTCCCGGGCTGAGCCGTGCGCTTTGAAAATGATGCCGTTGAGGCCGAGCAAGGGCGCGCCGCCCCGGGTGTCCGGGTCAATCCGGCGCTTGATGGTGCGAAAGGCGCCTTTGGCCAGCAGGGCGCCCAACATCCGCTTGGGGTTCCGGGAGATTTCGTCCTTAAGCCAGCCCGTCAAGCCCTTGGCAAAACTCTCGAGGGTTTTCAGGACAATGTTGCCGATAAAACCATCGCACACGACGACATCGACACGGTCATGAAACAAATCGTGTCCCTCAACGTTGCCAATAAAGTTCAAGTCAACCATTTTGCAGAGCCTGGCGGCTTCCTGGGTCATTTCGGTGCCTTTGTTTGCTTCCGTGCCATTGCTCAGTATGCCCACCCGCGGATTTTTATAACCGAGAATTTCTCGCGAGTAAATACTCCCCATGATGGCGAAATGCAAGAGGTGAATGGGCTCGCACTGGACGCTCGCTCCGGAGTCAAGCAGGACAAATTCATTCTTGGGCGCGGGAATGACAGTGGCGATGCATGGCCGGTCCAAACCTTCCAGCGGCCGTAGCCGGATGGTGCTGGCCACCACTATCCCGCCGGTGTTGCCGGGTGAGAGCAAGGCATCGGCTTTTCCTTCCTTGACCAAATCCACCGCGCGCAGGATTGAGGAATCCTTTTTCCGGCGCAATGCCTCCACGGGTTTGTCGTCCATGGTCAACATTTCACTGGCGTGAATGACTTTGACCCGCGAATCGCGCAGGCCGGCATGCGACATTCCCATTTTGATTTCATCTTCCCGCCCCACCAAAAACAGCTCGCTAATCGACGGATGGGCTTGCAGCGCCAGGCGCGCGCCCTCAATGACAACCCCAGGCCCGTGATCCCCGCCCATCACATCCACAGCCATTCGCATAAAACAAAAGAGCGCGGAAGAACCATTCTGCCACGCTCCTCAAACCGCTTAGGCCTTTGCTTTGACTGTAATCACCTGCCGCCCGTTGTAAAAGCCGCAGGCCGGGCAAACCCGGTGGGGGACATAGGGAACGGCGCACTGTGGGCAAACGCTCAGTTGCGGCAGGGTCAGGTTGCTATTATAAGCGCGGCGCATGCGTTGGCGGCTATGCGACGGCTTGCGTTTCGGTACTCCCATACTTTTTCTCTTTCAAAACTTCAGTTTGTTTAATTCCGACCAGACAGACGAAACTGGCGTCTGACCGGCGCCTTTTGTTTGTTTGGCGTTTTTATCAGGCCGATTGGGCAGTCGGGCGCAATCGGCTTCACACAACGGATGTTGCGGAAGCTCGAGGAGAATATCTTCCCGCAAGAACGGCGTCAAGTCCACGCAATCGTCTTTAATCTCGACCTTTTCCGGGCCGGCCAACGGCACCAGCGCCGTCCAATGCCCCAGTTCCATCCGTTGTTCAAAGGCTTTCAGACACCGGGCGCACTCGCAATCCAGGACCAGCCAGAGTTTCCCCTGCACCAGGACCTCCCTTCCGCTCTTTTGCGCTGCCAATTCATACCGCACCGGTTGCCGGACATGAACCAATTCATCCGGACAATCCAGCGCCAGCTCCGCCACCGGCAGTTCTCCGCGCAACTGGACCTCCCCCGCCTCCAAATGCCGAATGTTCACTTTCAAGGACATAATCGTAACGCGGCTGGTCAGACAACTTCCCCTGCCGTTTATTTTCCCAACTTGCGCGCCAACGCCGCCCGCACATGTGTGGGCACAAAACTTTCGACGTTCCCGCCCAGGCCGGCAATCTCCTTGACGATGCGCGAACTCAGAAAAGTGTAGGTTTCCTTGGGCATCATAAAAATCGTCTCCACATGCTCGTTCAATTTACGGTTCATCAAAGCCAGTTGAAATTCAAATTCAAAATCCGACACCGCCCGCAAACCCCGGATGATGGCCTGGCCCTTGCGCCGCTCCACATAATTCACCAGCAACCCGTCAAACGAATCCGCCTCCACCTTCGGCATGTCGGCGATGGCCAATCGCACCAGCCCCAGCCGCTCCTTCAATGTAAACAGCGCCCTTTTACTTTCGTTCCGCGCCACCGCCACGATGACATGATCAAAAAGCTTGGCCGCGCGATAGACCAAATCCAGATGCCCATTGGTCAGCGGATCAAAACTGCCGGGATAAATGGCTGTTCGCATCGCACAGCATACGCATGCCTCCCTCCAATTTCCCACCGAAAAATATTGGAGCCCCAACCCACGAAAGCCTGCCAAGCCTGCGCCTGATGGATCCTGGAAATTCGGAGATGGGCGTGGATGGAAAGGTAATAGACCGTAAACATCCTTCATTTTTATAGGGTACAGAATTGCATCCTATTGGAAGCAAATGGTTTATATCTCACGCCGCCGCATCGCCCAATAGATGGGAACTCACTCGGCATCAGCTTGCGGCCTCCTTTCCAATCACGCCGGTTACCGCAATTGTTTTGCTGCCCCATCAATACAGGCACTTCCATCACCAGCCGGCTTCTGTTCGGGTCGCGTTGGTTCACCGAGATAAACCCGGCTATTTGAAACAAGCTTCTCCACTTCTTGGTTAAAGTCATCCATTCAATCAAGAGAGGAGAATTTTAACGCAAAGACGCCAAGACACGAGGACGCAAAGGAAATTCTGCCCATACCAGTCCGGGTCACCAAACGGTGAGTGTGGGTTCAGAAGCCAATTTCACTTCCTGACCTTGCGGCCTTTGTGTCTTGGCGTCTTTGCGTTAAGGTCTTACTGCATGGTTCCGGCTAAGCCTTGTCCAACACGAACTGCGGTTGGCCGTGGGTGTCTCTTTCGATCCACAGCATGTCCCTGCCATTCCAGGCAAGGGCCGGTTCGGCTTTTTGAATGAGCGCCGGCCGGGAATTTGCTGCCAGACGGATGGAAAAGCCGTTCCCAAGGCCCATCAATACAGCGTCATCCATGAATGAGGAACCAGCGCCTGCCTTATCAAAAACTTTGGCCTGCGTTTGCGGCGAAGTGCTGGAGCAGCCAGACAAAATGACGCCCAAAGCGAGCGCGAGGGAGAGGATCAGTTTGGCCTTCATAACCGTGCATTCAAGCCGGCGTCCTCGATATTTGCACTTTTTGTCTTCACTTTCGTAACATGGCGTGACACTCCAACGACGACGTGCCGGGGTCGAGCTATAATAAATCGAGGATGCCGGCACATTGATATAATTGATACGAGGGTTCGATTCCTTAAGCGCGCCGTAGTTTTAACGAAGGCGGGCCCTGTCCCGCCGGAGCCTTGCGCGAAGCCGGATTCACCCGCTCCAGCCTTCGCTCTGTGAGCTACGGCTCGGCGAGCCGTTGATAATCAATTACTTACAAACGAGTGCAAGGAAAGGGCAAGTAATTCGAGGCGTTTTTTTGGCAAAATCGTTATTGACACAGTTTTTCCATCACACATCTGGTCATTAAACTGCCGTGAGCCAAAAGTGTATCCGTCCGACCCGGCTATATCTGGTTTCCGGTGTCTGGCCAGGAGACAATGACGCTGTTGCCCGAGTGCGTGATGGTCAGGTTGGGCGCGCCGGGTGTTTGCACCACGGAAATCAAACTTCAGAAACCGCCAGCCAGGGAATGGATGAACTTTTTCAGGTTTGCCTTATTTCTTTTCAGCGAGTGCTTTCACCATGGTTTCCAGATCGTGAAAACGCGCGGCGAGCAGATCGTTCTGCTTTTTCAATTCCGCGTTTTCATTCTCCAACTCCTTGCTTCGGTCTTCCAGTTTCTGGTTCAAGTCCTGGATGGCGCGGGTGTTGATGGCGGTGATCCCGTCGCCCACCAGCGTTTTCAACCCGTTCCGTTCCAGCACCAGATCGGGGAATTGCTCCTCAATATCCTGGGCAATGAAACCGTAGTTGACCGGGGTTCCTTCGTCTGATGTCTTGTAGCGAAAAGTCGATGGCTTGAGCGCCATCACGCGATCCAGGCACGGCCCCATCGCTGCGATGTCCTTTTTGACGCGGCGGTCGCTGGTCGTGATCAGGCCGGCGCTGCCGGGCACCAGATAGGCATACCCAATGCCAGGCCAACGATTGGTGAAGCTAAACACCAAGGCATCCCCATTAGGGTCAATGGTAATGTTCCAGAATCCGGTGTCCGACGGATCTTCCAGACGAATCCCTCCGGCGCTCGTGGCTTGGGATTTGATGTCGAGCAACGCACTGGGGCCGGCCGTGCCAATGCCGACGTTGCCTGAAAAACTATTTTGCCCCGTGAAAGTTTGACTGGCGTTGAGAAGGGCCGCGTTTGCCGGCAAACTGGTCAAGGCGCTGCCGCTGCCGGAAAAGGTAGTGGCGGCAACGGTGCCGCTGACCTCCAGGGCCGTAGTGGGGTTGGTCGTGCCGATGCCCACGTTGCCGGAGAAATAACTATTTCCTAGGAAATAACCCGCGAATCCCTGCGGACTAGACACCGTGCCGACGACCCCGTAGGTCACCCCAGTGGCGGCCCAAGCGTCACCGTAAACCCCCGCGCCGTTAGTGGAGGAGGTTAACCCGAAAACGCCGATGTTGCCCCCGCCCGGGCCAGTGCCGCCGGGAATCGGCACGTCCGATTCTCCCATGATACCGTTCGCGCCGGGAACCAGGGTGTTCGCATAGACGGCGTTGCCATAATTCGCTCCATTGGTTTCGGTGACAGCCAAAGTCGCACTAGGCGTGGTCGTGCCGATACCCACGCTGCCGGTGAACGAGCCGCTGCCGTTGACTGTGAGTGTGCTGGTCAGGTTTCTCGTGTCGATTCCAACCATGCCGTTCGGCTGCAACTGAAGTCCAGTGAATGAACTAACCCCGCCGAGGGTGGTGCCGGGGTGGATGACAAGATTGCTGGCGCCTTCGCCGTTGCCCGAGCCAGTCGAAATGAAAGTCCATTGGGCTCCCCCGCCTGTGTTGCCCAGCGTCAACCACGTGCCAACAGACGAACTGCCGGAGAGAAAAGTGTTGAGATAATCATTGGCACTGACGACGTTCAAAGGAGTCGCTGGCGTCGCCGTGCCAATGCCCGCGTAGCCGTTGTTGTAGTAGACGTTGGGTCCCGATTGCGACCAGAGGCCAATGCCGGAAGCGATTTGGCTGCTTCCCACCGCGCCAACCGCTAAGAGATTCGAAGTGATTGAACCGTTGGCGATGTTGGAGTTTGAAATTGTCCCGGCCAGCCCCGCCGCGTTGGCGCCTTCGGCAAAGATGGCGTAGGGAGCCGGAGTCAACGGCTGCAACGGATTGAGCGCGGTGAAGCCGGCACCGCCATTGGTTCGCACCCCGATGGCAAGCCAGGTGGCATTGCCGGTGAAGACGGAGCCGAAATCGAGCGTGACGGTAAAGAGGCCGTTGGTCACGCCCACATTGGTATCGGTCAGCGTGCCGCCGACTTGGGTGCCGCTGGTAGTATTGGCGTTGTAAAGGGCAAAGGTGAAGTCGTAATTCCCATTGGCCGGGCTGCCGCCGCTTTGGAGCTGGCCTTGATAGGTAAAAGCCGTCCCCTGGGCAAAGACATTATTGGTGACGACTAGGAAGCCTAACGTTAACAGGAACGAAACATATTTTTTCATAAGATTTTCGCAGTTGGTTTTTCGGTTGCTTGACACTCCCAAGTTTTCGGCCCAAAAGCGAGCAAAAATTTGGCTTTGGCCGGCAAGATTTGGTGAATCAGACCAGCCGAGCTGAATTGGAAGTTGGTTTGCCCAAACTGCTCAATCGACCACTTTCACCGTTGCCCTGTTGGTCCCATCAAGTGAACAAGCGTCACTTTTTAAACTTTCGGGCCGGGTGTCCTCGATATTTGCACTTTTTGTCTTCACTTTCGCAACAGGGCGTGACACTCCAACCAGAACGTGCCGGCGTCGAGCCATAATAAATAATGCAATATCGTGGGTGACGCCGCCACGCCGGCATCTACGAATCCCGACAATCAAAATGCTAGAATGCTAGGAACCGCCCCCTGCTGCTATGGGTAGCACCTTTTCGACCCCTTTTAGACTGTTTGCAACGGCGTGAGCCATTTAAATGAGTTTTACGCCCGCTTTTTTAGCCGCAACAGCAAGACCGTCATCTCTGGTCGCCAGTGCTAGTTTGCGCCGCAGACAAACTTCGAGATAGGTCGCGTCGTAAACTGTTAAATTGCATTGTTCAGCGATTTCGGACGTTCGTCCGAAGGCAACTTTTCCAGGCTCCTCATCAACCGTAAGAGTAAGTTTCAAAAGAGTTTCAAGAGCAACGCGCCTTTCTTCCAGGGTCAATTTTTTCCTTCGCTGTAACACCAAAAGGCTGTTCGCAACTTCCGAAAACCAAAGAGGCGGCACAACAATTACCGCGCCCTCTTCAACTTCACTCAGTAATTTATTTGTAGCGTCAGTGGCTTGGTTTGGATGAATCCAAGCAAAGGCCACCGAAGCATCAACGACAAAGGACTGGCTCACTTACGGCCCTCTTGGAGCGCCGACTTAAAATCATCGAAAGAAAGCTTCGGCGCACCTTTAGTGCGTCCCTCAATTTTTCGCCTCAGCTCTCGAAGAGAAGCCACAGCCTCTTTTACGGATGCCAAAGTCTGCCGACCTTCAGGCACAAGCCTCGCCACTGGCTTATCGTGCTTCGTGATCACGATTTCTTCCCCCTTCGCTACTCTTTCAAGCAGTTGTCCGAAGCGAGTTTTTGCGTCGAAAGCGGTAACAAATGCCATAATCTTTTATTCCTCAATTAACCAGTCTTTAACCAGTTTAGCACGTGAATGCTGGCAAATCAATAGCGAAAAGTGATCTAAAGCGTAAAAGTCGAAATTTTCAATTATTTCTGTCTGATTATCAGTATGTTATGGCGATAAAACAAAAATCCATTGACACATCTTTTAGCAAACAAGTGTCAGTTCTTTTTAAACTTTCGGGCCGAGTGTCCTCGATATTTGCACTTTTTGTCTTCACTTTCGTGGCATGACGTGACACTCCAACCAGAACGGGCCGGGGTCGAGCTATAATAAATCGAGGATGCCGGCACATTGATATAATAGATACGAAGGTTCGATTCCCTTCACCCGCTCCATTGATAATCAATGACTTACGAAGCAGTGCAGTCAGAGTGCAGTAAAGAGAAGCGGTTTTTGCCCCCGAAGCAACATTTATTCTTTACAGCATACCGCGAACACTCCCTGGCGCTGTTCAAACGAAAATCCCAGATCACGCGCCCGTTCATAATCATTTCCCCACTGAGATGCTTGGACGCTTCAACCCCAGCTTTTTTATGCGTGCCAGTAAAGTGTTCGGCTTTACACCCATCAGTTCTGCCGCGCCGTCTGCGCCTTTGATTTTCCAATTCGCCTTTTCCAAAACTCGCTCAAGGTTGTCGCGCTCCTTTTGCAACATCTCTGCTTCGGTGAAAAATCCAGCCTCGATCAAACTTTCGGCGCGTGATTTGGGCGAAACGGAGTGAGGTTGTGTTTGACGGATTGGGAGGTCAAATTCCAACGTTTTACCGCGCGCGAGAATGACTGCGCGTTCGATGACATTGCGCAATTCGCGGACGTTGCCTGGCCAGTCATAGTTTTGAAGCTGAATGCTGCCCGCGCGCGTCAGTCGGGGCTTCGCAGAGCCCATTTCTTTCACCGAATTATTGATGAAATGTTGCGCAAGCAGGGAAATGTCTTCGCGCCTCTCGCGCAACGGAGCAACCTGAACGGGAAAGACGTTTAGCCGGTAATAAAGATCTTCACGAAAACGGCGCGCCGCTGCTTCCGTTTTCAAATCGCGGTTCGTCGCCGCGATGATGCGCACGTCGGCGCGGCGCGTTCGATCTTCGCCTACCCGCTCGTAGGATTTTTCCTGCAAAACGCGCAGCAGTTTGCTTTGCAATTCCAGTGGCACTTCGCCGATTTCATCCAAAAAAATCGTCCCGCCTTCCGCCGATTCAAAACGCCCGGTGCGGTCT
>Ga0182024_10007830_pt1 | contig 22881 bp, 19 predicted proteins | sample P32metaG_FD_120480 | JGI IMG/M metagenome (GOLD analysis project Ga0182024, IMG submission 120480) | Permafrost microbial communities from Stordalen Mire, Sweden - P3-2 metaG (Illumina Assembly) | ecosystem: Environmental > Terrestrial > Soil > Wetlands > Permafrost | place: Sweden: Stordalen... | reverse complement strand
TGGGGCTTGACCAAGCTCGGCGCCGAGGTGGTGCTGGTCGGCCCGCCGACGCTGGTGCCGCGGGCGTTCGAGAAGCTGGGGGCGCGCGTGGAGCACAATTTCGACGCGGTCATCGGCCAGGTGGACGTGGTGAACATGCTCCGCGTGCAGTTCGAGCGCATTAAAAGCAGCCAGTTCCCCAGCGTCCGCGAATTTACCCGCTTTTTCGGCCTGACCTGGGATCGCTTCCAGCGCTGCAAGCCGGGCGTGTTCGTCATGCACCCCGGCCCGATGAACCGCGGCATCGAAATCAGCTCCGACATAGCCGACGGCCCGCAAAGCGGGATCCTCAAGCAGGTCACCAACGGCCTGGCGGTGAGAATGGCGGTGCTGTACCTGGTGACCCAGGCAGGGAATGCGTGAGCGCGCGTGTGAAAAGAACCGTGCTGAATCCCGTTTAGCGGCCTCGCTTGCGAGGCGTTGACCGCTCTTCGTGCCGAACCGCGGTGGCCACACCCCGCAAGGCAAGCGGGGCCGCTATTGAGGGGTGGCGATTACCATCAGAGACGCCCGCTCACTTCCCCCGGAGTCATCATGAGCCCTCGGCCCCGCCACGAAACGCGAATCACGCCAGGCAAGCACGCAAGTGCTTGTCATCCTGAGCGCAGTGAAGGATCTCTTTCCTCCGTGCCAAAAGAGATCCTTCGCTGCGCTCAGGATGACGGCTTGAAGCCGTTGATTCACATTCGGAGCTGTACCGGGAAAGGGAAAGAAGGCCAGGGACACTTTACCAATAAACAATCCATCCCTTACAGACCAGGGGCCTCCCTCTCGCCTGCCTCTACTGCTCCACTGTTGGCTTGCCGATCTTCACGAGCACCGCTCCGTGGCGCGGCACGGTCGCCTTGAACGATTCCGTGGCGGGGCCGAGGTCCTTCTGCTGCCAGAGATCGCGCACCGGCTGCTCGCCGGTGAGGCCAAGGTCGCTCCAGCGGGCGGTCACGTCGGCCGGGTCGTTGCCGCGATTGAAAAGGCCCAGCGCCATTGTGCCGTCGGAGAGCGGGCGGGCCCAGACCTCCAGCTTGCCATCGCGTGATTTGCGGCCCGCCGGCTTGCCCAGCACGTCCTGGCTGACGGCAAGGACCTCGTCATTGCCCAGCAGCGCGGTGGTGAAGTCGTCGAGCTTGGACATGTCGCAGCCGATCAGCAGCGGGGCCGACTGCAGCGCCCAAAGGCTGATGTGCGTGACCTGCTCGCTGGGCCTGAGCTTGGTCGGGTGCGGGTTGCCCCAGCCGACCCGGCCCACCACGAGCATGTCGGGGTCGTTCCAATGACCCGGGCCGGCGTACTTTTCGTGCCCGTCCTGGGAGAAGCCGATGCTGGACACGCTGCCCCAGTTGTCGCCGATGTCGCCGGTGGTCCGCCAGCAGTTGCCGCTGAGTTCCGCTCCCCATTTCCAGACGTCGCCCATTCCATACTGGCAGAAGCTGTAGACGATGTCGCGGTTGGACTTGTCCAGGGCCGACCGCATCAAGGCGTAGGGCGCTTTAAGGTCTTTGCTCTGGCACGAGCACCAATCGTATTTCAGGTAATCGATGCCCCATTGGCCATAGATCCTGGCATCTTGCTCCTCATGGCCGAAGCTCCCCTCGAAGCCGGCACAGGTCTTGGGGCCGGGCGAGGAATAAATGCCCAGCTTCAGACCTTTGGAGTGAACATAGTCTGCCAAGGCCTTCATGTCCTTGAATTTGTTGTTCACGCGCAGCTCGCCGTCAGCGTCGCGCTTGCCCTCCCAGGTGTCGTCTATGTTGATGTACTGGAACCCGTGCGAAGCCAGCCCGCTGGATATCATCGCGTCGGCGGCGGCGCGGATCTTGTCGGCGTCGACATGGTCCGCCCAGACGTTCCACGAGTTCCACCCCATCGGCGGCGTGAGCGCGAGCTGGTGCTCGCCCCCGACGATCGTCAGCGTGGCGGTCGCCGCGCCTTCGGGGCCGGTGACCGTCAGCTTGACGGCGGTCCTTCCCGGCGACTTCAGCGAGCCCGTGATGATGCCGGTCTTGCCATCGAGCGTCAGCCCGTCGGGCAAGCCCGCCGCGGCAAACTCCAGCGGCCCCTGGCCCGTCGCCGGCACTAGGAACAGGAACGGCCTGCCCGGCGTGGCGCCGACAATCCGCGGGTAATGGATCGCCGGCTTCGGCCCCGCCGGCGCGCCGACCACCGGAACCGGCTCTTTCGGCGGCTCAGCCAGCTCGGGCTTCTCCGCGGCACCAGCTTTCAGGATGAGCACCGCTCCCGCCCAGTCGGCATGGTCGCTGTCGTTCCCGTCGTCCCCGTCATCGACCCACAGCCGCAGCCACTTCGCGCCGGACAAATCCACCGACAGGAATCTGGGTGCATCCCCGCCGCGCAGCACCGGCGTGCTGGCCACCGTCTTGCGGTCCACATCCACGTGGAACCGCACCGACCCCGAGCCTTTCTTCTCGTCATCGACGCCCACGACCGCCATGAACCGCGTGGCCGACCCTTTCAGGTCGATCAGCGCATCGCTGGATGCGTGCGTGCCGATCCCGTGCTTGTAGACCACGCCGCCCAGAGTCAGGGGCCTGCCGTCCACAGATTTGCCGGCCTGCGGCTTGCCCCACTCCTGCTCGATCCTGGAAATGTCCATTTTGTCGATCCAATGCCCGTCGGCCGGCGGCTCGGCGCCTTTCAGATCAGGCTCACTCTGAGCGCGAACCGGGGTTGCCAGGGCCAATCCCGCCAGGAGAACGATCAAGCATTTCATTTCAAGGCTCCAATCTCGATTTCGCGGCCACTTGTGGACCGCACTTTGGATACCGCCGTGTCGCTCCATCGTGGAAGAACGACATGAGTGGTGTTATCATCATCCACCGGGCAACACAATCGAACGTTCCTACACTGCCGGGAGGTCCAACCCAATGTCGAACAACATCCATCTCGAAGGCGCTGGCGACCTCGACTCCTGGCCGCCCAACAAGCCCGGCAAGCCGACCCAGGTCGCAGTCTTCGGCCTGTACCATCCCAAGAAGGGCAAGTGCTGCGAGGTCCTCTGGACCGGCCAGTTCCCCGACCTCGAGCCTGCGATGTACTGGGGCGCCAAGAAGGAGATGGAAGCCGTCCGCAAGGGCAAGTGGTCCATCGCCAGCCGCGTCCTGTGGCAGCACGAGCTCACCAGCGACCAGGCCGTGGAAGCCGCCCGGCAGAAAATGCAGCCGCAGGTCGATGAGGCCCTGGCCCAGTGGGACCGCGGCGATATCCCCACCTTCCCCGAAGTCCCCGGCGGCCTCCGCCCCATCAAGCCCGGCGACGGCCACGGCATGCTCGTCGAAATCGAAGACCCCGACAACCCCGACGACGTTCTCAGCGCGTGGATCAAGCCGAAGCCGGGGGGGAAGTGAGAGAGTCCCCATGATACAACCACTCCATCGGCTGGCACGCAGTCGCACACGAACACCCGTAATTGAGTTGCTCGAAGGCCGCAACTTGCTCAGCGCATCGCACCTCGCCGTCCATCCCGGACGGCTCCGCCCGGCCTCCGACACCGGCGGCGTTGTCTCCGTCACCTTCACCACCCCCACCTTTGCCCCCGTGGGCGATGTCGCGGTCCAGCCTGACGGCAAGGTGATCGTCGCCAGTACGGCAACCGTTGGCGGGCATGAGTCGTTCGCGGTCGCGCGCTACAACACCAACGGCTCGCTCGACAACTCGTTCGGGACGGCCGGCAGAGCGACCCTCAACATCGACGGCGGCGACGATGAAGCCGCGGCGGTGGCCCTCCAGCCCGACGGCAAAATCGTGGTTGCCGGCAACGGCGGGGGGAAAATACTGCTCGCCCGTTTCAACAGCGACGGTACTCCCGACCCCACCTTTGGCACCGGCGGCGGCGTTATTACGCCAAGGGCCTCGCCCAATGAGGACCCCAACGAAGAAGCCAACGATGTGAAGATCGGGCCTGACGGCAGCATCTATGTTGCCGGGAGCGACTTCAACGGATCCGGGCAGGGCCCAAGCGGCCCAAGCGAAACCGCGGGCCGGGTGCTCGTCGTGCGCTACAACGCCGACGGAACGCTCGATCCCACTTTCGGCAATGGAGGCAAGACATTGACGGGCATCCCCGGTGCCCTCTCCTCGGGAGCCACCGCTTTGACGATTCAGAGCGACGGCGAGGTCGTGGTGCTTGGAGATGGCACTTTGACCGATGGCGGCGACGATACCGTTGCCGTCTTCCGCTTCTATGTCAACGGCGCGCCCGACTTCTCGTTCGGGAACAACGGGATCGTCGCCATGGGGATGATCGCTGAGCCCGGGTCCGTCGCGGTGCAGTCGGACGGCAAGATCGTCTTCGGCGTAGGCGACTCCCTGCTGCGACTGGAACCCAACGGCGCGCCCGACAGCAGCTTCGGGAGGAACGGGACCGTGGCAGTCGGCTTCGCCCCCAACGCCACCGGCGGCATCGCATTAAACGCGGACGGCGAAATCGCCGTGAGTGGGATGACTTCCGTGGGCCCCGCGCAAACGAGTGCCCTCGCGTCGGCCCTGTATCAGCCGGATGGGAGGCTCGACCGCCGCTACGGCTCGGGCGGCGTACTTACTACGCCCTTCACCAGCGCCGCCTCCGCGGGCATCGGGATCGAGAGCAACGGCAACTTCGTAACTCCCGTAACCGGCGCGGGGCAATACTCTCTGATCGGCCGTTACGTCGGCATCCCTGGCTCCAGCCTTCCAGCTTCGGCCATCGGCGCATCGGTGGGCACCATTTCCCTGGGCCTGTCTAACGAGACAGCGGCTGCGATCAGAGGGCGTGCCAAAGTCACACTCTTCGCCTCCGCGAGTACGACTCTCGACAGCAGCGCGGTCGCACTGGGCCTGCCCGTAACCAAGCAGGTTGCGCTGACGCCAGGCCGTTCGGTGCCGTTGCGGCTCAAGTACGTGTTCCCCGCCTCATTAACGCAAGGCAGCTACTACGTTCTGGCGGAAATCAACCAGGGCGGCGGGAGCAGCGTCACAGCCTCGAACGCTCAGGTCAGCGTCATCACACCTGTTGTCGATCTGGCCGCCGCCTTCCCACAGCACCTTCCAACTCCTTCGGCCCCTGGCGGGAAAGGCTTGGTCCTGGTCACGGTGGTAAACGACGGCAATTCGCCGGCGCACGGGACTGCCAGCATCGCGCTGTCGGCGCTGCCTTCGGGCGGTACGGCGACTGCCGTGGCGAGCGAGCTGACGCCGGTAAACCTGGTGCCGGGGAAAACCGGGACGTTCCGAATTCGTTATCGCCTGCCGCTGACCTTAGCGGCCGGGCCCTACCAGTTCTCCGCAACGGTCCAAGCCGTGAGCGGCTTCGCCGACGCCGATTCGGCTGACAACACGGCCATCGATCCGACGCCGTTCACGCTCATATAGCCGGAGAAATGAATCAATTGCGCCGCCGCGCAGAGGCGCCGGGCTAGGCCCTGTCTGAAAACTCGTCGGGATTGCGGCGGGCCGGAAATGCCCCGTATGCGAGGCGTCGCGACGAAGCGACTCAACCGAAAGAGTCGTTGAGGAGCGAGAACGAAGCAGTCGGGGCATTTCCGGCCCGCCGCGGCCCGATGAGTTTTCAGACGGGCCTAGACGTTCAATCATCGAACCCCGGCCTTTTGAACGCTCGCGCATCCGGGAAGCGGGCTTCAACTTCGCGGCGCAGCCGGTCGAGGCTTGCCAGCGTGTCGATCAACGGGTCGGCCTGGTCCGGCAGATGCGCCCGCAGGCGGCCCCATGCCTCTATCGAGCGGTCGATGCCGATCAGGGCTACCTTGGCGGTGCCGTCGGAATCGCTTTTGGCTGCTTCGGCCAACTCCTTCTGCAGCTCGGGGTCATCGGGACCGAAGGGGTCGTCGTCGGCGTCGCCGAGGCGTTCGTTGCGGCGCTCCAGGCCGTCGAGGGCCCGGCGGATTTTGACGGCGATCTGCATGTGGAACCAGTCGATCACCTGGGCGGCGTCGGCGATGTCCGCCGCCGCGGCGGCCGGGTCGGCGCCGGGAAGCGCCATCTCCGCCTCGGCGACGAGCTGATTGGCTACGTCCTTGAATAGCTCCCTGTGCGTTTTGAACCATTCAGCCGCCGACATCGTGTAGCGCAGAGACGACTCGCTGAGCGGGTCGGACTCGACCTTGTGATGGCGGCGGTTTTCGGAGTCGTCGATCGCCTGCTTCTCCTCCGGCGTGATGGTCAGGTCGATGCCGCGTTCGCGGCAGTCCTCCTGGATCATCTTGCTGACCGCCGCGAACCGCTCGGCGATGCCGTTCCAGAACCTGGGGTCGGCCGGGTCGCTTACCGCGGCGCCTTCGGGGTCGGCGGCGGCGAACTCCTGCTCCTGGGCGAACAGCATGCAGCGCTTGGTGAAGGCGCAGCGCTCGCACCAGCGGTCGCAGTAGTTGTAGATGCCGGAAATGAGGTTGTCGGTGTCCGCCATTTTCCGCTGGCGGCGGCGAGGTTTCTTTGACATGGGACACTTTCGCGATGATCAAGGGGGTCGCCGGTGATAACTCAAGGAAACAGCAATTCCAGCGCATCGAGGATGCGTCGCAGTCCTACGATCAATGAGCCCGCGCAATTGCGGATGCGCTGGCATCATGCAGTTTGTCGAGTACGCCTTTGACCGACGTTTCGACACACTGTTGGTATTTTGAAATGCCTTGGCAGCGAGTTCGCGCATCCGCGTTGTTATCGACGCGCTGGGCGGTGTGGAAATCCGATTCCGCCTGCTGCATCCACGCTCGAGGAAGAGTCATGTGATCTGGCTCCAGAACTTTTTGCCTTTCGTGTCCGCGTGCATGACAAGTGCTTTTCCGGCATTTCGCGCTTTGCGGATTTCACCAACTCGCGCCCAATTCTCCTGGATTGCTTTGTCAAGCTCAGTCGGATTGGTCGGAATCATCCACAGCCTGACCCCTTCTGGCAGGGGGAACCCCGGCGTCGAGCCGTATGCGAAGGTAAAGAGCTTCTTCTCTGGATCGATATGTCCGCCGCCGAAGTCATCGAGAACTTCGAAGAGGTAAATATCCCGCTTTCGTCGATTAGGGGGAGCGAGATATACGGCCAGATGAAGATGCTTTTTTCTGAGTTTACGGTGCTGTTGCACTAGCTTCCCAACCGCCTCTTTGTAATCGGGATATTTCACGAGAGTTACGGGCATCTGAATGACTTTAGCCTTAAGTTCCCCGACCGTCCAGACAATCAAGATGCCGACACCTGAGGGCTGGCCACCCGAATGAAGTGTCCGCCGATTACGTCATTTTCGAGCTGGGCCCTCAATGGCCAATCAGGTAATTCCCCGCCATCGCGGTGAACTCGGCGATCTGGTCGCGCTGCCATTGCTCGTCGCGTCCGAGCTCGGCGGCGAGGAGCCGGGCGACGTCGCCGGCCATGGCGATCGCGGCGGCGGCGTCGAGCAGCAGGGCGCGGGTGCGGCGGGCCAGCACATCATCCACCGTGCGGGCCATCTCCTGACGGGCCGCCCAGACGACCTGGGCGGCATAGATGGGCAGCGCATCGTGCAGGCGGCGGGCGAGGGCCGGGTCGGCGTCCATCAAGGTGCGGATGGCCGGGGCGTCGGAGCCATAGTAGCCCAGGTCGCCGAACTGCTCGGCGTGGCGATGGTAGCCGTGGATGTTCAGGCCCGGCGTGACGCAGGGCCGCTCGTCCAGCCGGGCCAGCGTGGCGGCGTGGTCCACGCAGTCTTCGGCCATTTTTCGGTACGTGGTCCACTTTCCGCCGGCGATGCTCAGCAGGCCGCTCCTGGCCACGTGGATCGTGTGGTCGCGCGACAGGGCCGCGGTGTTCGTCGCCTCCGATGATTTGACCAGCGGCCTGATGCCGGCATAGACGCTCAGGATGTCGCCTCGGGTGGGGCGCTTGGCCAGATACTGCGAGGCCGTTTCCAGGATGAAGTCGATCTCCGACTCCATCGCGACCGGCTCCAGGGTCGCTTCCTTGACCGGCGTGTCGGTCGTACCGACCAGGGCGCGCTTGTGCCAGGGGATGGCGAACATCACCCTCCGGTCCCTGGTGTGGGGGACCATGATGGCAGAGTCGCCGGGCAGGAAGGAGCGGTCCAGCACCAGGTGTACGCCCTGGCTGGGTGCGATCATCGGAGCGGCGGCCGGGTCGTCGATCCGGCGGACAGCGTCGCTGAAGGCGCCGGTGGCGTTGATCACGCAACGGGCGGCGAGGGTATGGCGGTTGCCGGACTCCAGGTCGTCGAAGACGAGCCCGTCCACGAAGCCGTCGGCGTCGTGGGTGAGATCGACCACGCGGGCGTAGTTCAGCAGGACGGCGCCCTGCTCCTCGGCAGTCCGGGCCAGGTCGATCAGGAGGCGGGAATCGTCGAATTGGCCGTCGTAGTACAGGACGCCGCCGCGCAGGCCTTCCTGTTCCAGGGTGGGGATGCGCTGGAGCACTTCTTCTTTGGAAAGCAGCCGTGATTTCCCGAAGCCGAAGCGGCCGGCGAGCATGTCGTAGACCTTCATGCCGATGCCGTAGAACGGCGCTTCCCACCAGACGTAGTTGGGTACGACGAAGGCCAGGTCGTGGACGAGGTGCGGCGCGTTCTGGCGGAGGATGCCGCGTTCTTTGAGCGCCTCCATGACCAGGGAGATGTTGCCCTGCTGGAGATAGCGGACGCCGCCGTGGACGAGTTTGGTGGAACGACTGGAAGTGCCCTTGCCGAAGTCGCTCTGCTCGACGAGGCAGACCGAGTAGCCGCGCGAGGCGGCGTCCACCGCGATGCCGCCGCCGGTAGCGCCGCCGCCGATGACCGCCATGTCCCAGGGGTCGTGGCGGGAGAGTAGCTGTTGGAGTGAGGTGTTGCGATCCATGGGTCTGCCATCAGTTTTGTGGTCAGGGAAAAGCTCGGGTCAACCCCACCTCATCGGTGTTTGTCACGTGCTGCTGAACCGGCATCCTTGGGACGGCCGGGCCTCCGGCGCTTTCCTTCGCGACGCTGTGGACCTCCAGGACTGTCCCGGTCGCCTTGCGCAAGAGACGCCAGGTATTCACCCACAAGCCGCAGAACATAGCCGTACACCTTCGGCTGTTTGCTGGCGCGCGGCCCGGCGACGTTGAGCGTCTTGATCCCGTGCCGGGTGACGAACACGGCAAGCAGGACCGTCGCCATTTCCACCGGCGTGGCGCCCGCGTCGATGACCAGTGTCGGCTTGTACTCGGCCTGGCAATAGCGGAGCGTCAGGGCGGTTCCCCGGTCCGGCGGACCGAACGAGACAATCAGCGTGCCGTCGCTGTCGGCGACGTTACGCCGGGTCCGTGGCGGATAGCCGGTGCTGCTCGATTCGGTCAGGGGATAGCGGGGTGGGATGGGACCGTCCTCAGCGCGGCGGCCCTTGGGGCACCACCCGCCGCAGTCAATGCCCGCGGTAAGGGCGGCGTCGAGGGCGGCACGGTCTGCGCCGCTCTGCCCGCCGGAGACGATTTTCAGGCTCATTTGCCCGACCCGCCGTAGGCATCCAGGATCCGTTCGATCACTTTGGACGTGCTCTTGCCGTCGATCAACGGTGCCAGGGCGACGCGCCCGCCGTAGCTTTCGACAACGTCCCATCCGACCACCTGTTCCTTGGTGTAGTCGGCCCCCTTGACCAGCACGTCCGGCCGGATCGACTCGATCAGCTTCAGTGGAATATCTTCATCGAACGTCACGAGGTAATCGATGCTCTCCAATTCTTCCAGCACGCTGAGGCGGTCGTCTTCGTTGACGATGGGCCGTTTGCTTCCCTTGAGCCTTCGGATGCCGGCGTCGGTGTTCACGCCGACCACCAGCAGGTCGCCCTGCGCCTTGGCGAAGCGGAAATACTTCACGTGGCCGAGGTGGATCAGGTCGAAGCAGCCGTTGGTGAAGACGATCTTCTTGCCGGCGGCACGGTGGAGTTGCAGTTCGGGGAGGAGCTCGTCGGGCTCGCGGCGTTTGCCGAGGTGGTCGCGCACGTCCGAGAGGAGTTCCTGGATGATTTCCACGGGCTTAATGGGGACGGAGCCGAATTTCTCCACTTCCAGGCCGGCGGCGGTGTTGGCCAGGATGGCCGCGTCCTTCCAGTCGGCGCCGGCGGCCCGGGCGACGGCCAGCATGGCCAACACCATGTCGCCGGCACCGGCCACGTCGTAGACCTTCCGCTCGCGCCCCTTGATCCATGCCAGGCGGGTGCGTTCGGTGTTGGGGGCGCCGGGAGGCCGTGTGGCCAGGAAGATCCCGTTCTTGTCCAGGGTCAGGACCGCCGCTTCCAGGCCCAGGTCGTTGAGCAGGCGTTCGGCGACCGCCTCGTAGGGGACGGCGCCGTCGCAGGGCAGGCCGGTCGCCTTTTCCGCCTCGGTGCGGTTGGGGGTGATGGCCGCCGCACCGGCGTATTTTGAGTAATCGGCGATCGCGGCGGGGTCCACAAACACCGGCACGCCCTTTGAGCGCGCCAACTGGATGACCTTCTGGCAGAGCGGCCCTTTGAGCAGGCCCTTGTCGTAGTCCTCCAGGCAGACCACCGCCGCCCCTTCGATCGCCCTGGCCAACGCGTCGAGAACGCGCTGTTCCGTGGCGTCGTCGACTGCTCCCGCATCTTCGTAATCGAGCCGCATCATCTGCTGCGGGTGGCGGTGCTGGGCAAGCCCGACCAGCCGGACCTTGCTGGTGGAAGGACGGCCGGGGACTTCGAGGAGCCCATCGACCTTGCACCCGCATCCGGTGAGCAGGTCGCGGACCTGCCGGCCGGTGTCGTCGGGGCCCACGATGGAAACCACCTGCACGTCGGCGCCGAGCGCCGCCAGGTCGGCCGCGACCCGGCCGGCCCCTCCGAGCCGGCTGTCCTCGTACTTGTAGTGCAGGATCGGCACCGGAGCGTCGGGGCTGAGCCGTTCGGCGTTGCCGTACAGGTAACGGTCCAGCATCAGGTCGCCGATCAGCACGATCCGGCTGGCGGGCAGGCGCTCAACAATCTCGATCAGGCGGTTCGGCATGAGGACTCAGGCTTTGGTCGGCAACGCAAGTCGCGGGTGGACCGGACTCTTCGAAATGAAGTCCCAAGTTGACTGGGGAAGCCAGCCTTTGACCTGCTGCCCCACCATTTCGCTGCTCACCTCGACCAAAAGGAACGTGTCGATGTCGCCTTTTGTTTTCAGGAGCCTTGTCAACTCTTCTATGGGTCGGTCGCTAACGATGAAGACAAGGTTCTGAGGTGTCGAAGCGTGCCAGTTCGACACTTCGGGCCTGGAATCAAGGAACCGAAGAAGCACATCCCGAGGGACAATGACATTGTCGAAGGTCAGCATGAAAACTTTGCTCATCGTTCTGCCTCGTTGGATCGCTCGTCGCCGGCGCCTTGAGACCGGCGGCCGGTCCTTGCGATGTCTTCCACCGATGCCGGCTCAACCTTGATTCGTCCGCCCTTCTCCTCGATCAACCGCAGAGCCTGAGCCCGTATCTGGTAGTCCTCGGATTGTAGGCGGTCTGATTTCCAACCGGCAAAGTATATTGCCACGCCGCACGTAACCAAGATGGGGACACCACCGAGCGCCACCAAAACGTATACCACCACAGGAGAAGATCGGAAGACAGCGGCAGTACCAAAGCATATCACGCTGAATACCGATCCCATCCAGAGGAAGGGGTTGAGCGCGCTTCGGACCCGAAGGCGGCCAACAGCGCTTTGAGAAAACCGCGAAATTCGGGCCAACAGGTCCAGTTCCGGCATTAGGGGAGTATCGGTGGCAGGCTGGCTGATGGCAAGGTCCGCAAAGCCTCGAGAAACTTAGTTGCCGTCACACGCCTTCTCACGGAACAGCGCAAAACTAGCCGTATGTCCGTGCATGAAGTTCTTCCCACCCACCGGCCCCAGCTCGCCGGCGGCGAAGAAGCCGGCGAAGGGCGTCGCCGGCATCTGCGAATTGGCGGCCGACAGGTCATGCGAGGGCCGGTCGAACAGCCGCGTCCCCCGGCCGTTGCAACTGAACAGCAGTCCGCCGGCGGGCGGTGGGCCGGCCTTTTGGGTTTCCAGCATCAGGGTCAGGTCCTCACCGGCGGTCTGGGCGTCACGGGCGTGGAACTGCACCGTTTGCCCGGAACGGACGTAGTCGGCGATCCCCACCGCCCCGGTTTTCTCATCGACGCCGATCACGTTGCGGACCAGGAAATCGCCGCGGCCCCAGGAATCGCGGTATTCGCTGATGGCCCGGCCCACGAACAGGCCGTTGGACAGGTGGCGTTTGTCGTCTTCATCGAGTTCGACCACCGTTTGCCGCAGCACGTCCAAGGCAGGCTTGCCGCCGAGCTGTTCGATGACGTTGTCGTGACTTTTGGTGATGACCATGGGCCGGCCGATGGGCCGGCAGCCCTGGCTCACCACCGTCTGGACCGATACCGGCCCACAGAAGCTCACGCCGACCATGCCGCTGTGGTAGGCGCGGTCGTTGCGGAGAACGACGTTCTCCCCGACCGACCGCCCGGCGCTGGCCATCCCGCCGACCAGGGGCACACCCGGCGCGGTGTCGTTGACCGCGTCCAGCAACTGGGCGATGGGGCTGGTGAAGGGATCGCCGAACCCTATCACCGCGCGCGTTTCCGGCCCGAGGCCGAGCTTTTCGCTGAGTTCTTCGGGGTTGCTCAGCGCGTGCCGCCAGTCCGACTCGCCGTCGATGTGGAACGGATGGACGCGAACGCCCGGCATATGGCCCACCAGGACCGCCAGGCCCGGCTCGCGCTCGACTTCACGGTCCCCGCCGATGATCCCCTCGCCGGAGCAGCCGACCAGCGTCTGCGGGTCCAGCTCCAGCCAGAGATCTTCCACGAGTGACTCGGCCTCATCGCGGTGGTGGGCGGTGAAGAACACGAAGACCACATCCGCCTGGATGCCGCGGCCTCCGGCGGCGCCGCGAACGTCGGCAATAATCTGCTCGACGGCCTCGGACGTGGACTCTTTCTGACTGACGGCCGAATGGAATCGCATGGCTAAAACCTCCAGCCCCTCCATTGTCACACGGGGAACGACAATTCGGCAAGTGGGGGCTAGCATTTAGCATTTCGGGGAGCTTCGTGGGGAAAAAAGGCATCTACACAAACTCAAGCGCCCTCCACGCCGGGGCAAGCGGCGCCGATGAACTTGACTTATTCCGACATCTCGACGCCGCGCCGCGCCGGATCTCGTCGCGCGTCCGGATCCGGGGCGGCGCGGCGTCACATCGGTCGAGCAATCCACATTGCCCGGCGCCGCTTGCCCCGGCGTGGAGGGCGCTTGAGTTTCTTTAGATGCCTCTGGTTCAGGCACCAGCCTGCAACGAAAACGTCGAAAGCATGTGCCGCGCCAGGGCGGCCCGCACGGCGTCGATCGGCGGCGCGTTTTCGCCCAGCAGCTTCCTCATCGATGTGACCGGCCGGCAGGCCAGGCCGCAGGGGACGATGAGGTTGAAGTAATTCAAATCGGTGGTGACGTTGAGGGCCAGACCGTGCAGGGAGACGCCGCGGCGGATGCGCACGCCGATGGCGCAGAGCTTGGCCAGCGTTCCCGAGCCGTCGTCGGCCCAGACGCCGACGGCGCAACTGTCCTGTTGTGCACCGATGCCGAAGTCAGCCAGAGTGTCGATGGCGATCTGCTCCAAGGTGTGAACGTACCCGCCGACGGACAGGACATGGTCGTTGAGGCGCACGATGGGGTAGGCGACGATCTGGCCGAGGCCGTGAAAGGTGATGTCGCCGCCGCGGTCGGACTGGACGACCTCCACGCCGATTTGGGCCAGATATTCCCGTGAAGCCAGCAAGTTTTTGTCCACCCCCGGCCGCCGGCCCAGCGTGATCACCGGCGGGTGCTCGACCAGCAGCACGCATTCCTCGGCACCGGCCAGAACCTGCTCGTGAACAGCTTCCTGGCGTGCCCACGCATCTCGATAGCTCATGCAACCCAGGTCTTCGATCCGCATAAGCGGATGATAGCCGCGTTTGCGGGCAATGCGTCCTTAACCGCAGCGATGTGAAAATCTTCGTATTCCATGACAGCCAGCGGAATGATGCACTGAGGACACACTGAGAGGCCGCACCCAGATAACGGCGACTGTCGCAACAGACTTCATCGTCCATCACAAACAGCGCTCCGGATTGCGATACCAAGCGGCGATCCGGCGGCTCATCCGGGCCCTGCACCCGTGCGTCCAGCGGGGCCGCCGCCGGGAGGTCCTCCCGGCGGTCCGCGGCCGGGTCCGCCGGGGCCGAACCCGCCGGGTCCGCCGCCGCGCGGACCGCGCTGGTGAACATCACGCGGGTCGGGCGTGCCCCAGTAGCCGCCGATGATGTAGGGGAATTTGCCCGGCGTCACCTGGTAGTGCGGGCCGCGGTCGGCGTCGGTGTGCAGGTTGAACTCGTTTAAGGCGTCCGGCCCCTTGACGTCCCGGGCGAGCACGCCGACGCTGACGTACGGGCCGTAGATAGGGAAGCCGTCGAACGCCCAGCCCAGCAGCGGCGAATGTTCCTTCCCCTCGTCGGCCCACGGCGAATTGATGCAGATCGGGTACTTGTGATAGTGGTAGGTGTTGTCCGGGGCCGGGTGCCCGCAGCAGTAGTCCATGATGTTGGAGGCATCGTTGCTGCCGGCGTCGAACGGGTTGAAGAAGACCACGCCGTTGGCGGCGATGCCGATCGGGCCCATGGGCAGGGCGTGATTGGCGTTGTGCTGGTCGGTGGCGACGTGTTGGGGGTTCTCCCTCGGGTTCAGCGGGATGTAATAGGTCGCGTTTTTCTCCTGGATGTAGTTGGGATTCTCGCCGGGGAACTTGCCAGTTGGATGGTTGGGCAGGGCGTGGGTGTGGATGATCATGCTGGTGTCGTCGAACGACACGGTGACGTTGTCCGGCACGAAACGGTCTTGCCGGACCACGTTCCCCTGCAAATCCAGGTCCCCGGTGCGCAGCCAGGCGGACATCGATCCGGCAAACGGCGCGCTCCAGCGGCTGTCGTGATAGATGAGGCGGTCGGCGTTGGTGTAGTCGAAGCGGGCCGGGACGGTCTTTTCCCCGGGGTCGGCCCTGTAGAAGAACCGCCCGCCGATGGGGATCAGGTTGTCCGGCCGCTGATCAGTCGCGGTGAGTGCCGAGGCGGCGGCAGGCGCGGCGCCTTCGATGCGCGTGAGGGACATGTCGGTAATCAGGAATTGCGAATGTCCGCTGGCGGGGGCGTTGCCGTGATCCAATTCGACCGTGAGGCGCACCCGGTCGATGAGCGGCGAGGGGAGCATCACGTCGAGCTGGTAGGTGTGCCAGGTGGCTGCCCCGGCCACACGCCGGTCTCCATTGACGGAAAGGTCTTTGCGCTGCTGCTCGATGATGGAGTAGAGGCGCTTGGCCTTGCCGTCAAAGCCGGCGTCGCCCTGGAAGAACTCCACCTTCATGTCCAGGCCGTCATCGCTGACGGAGAAGTTCTCCTGCGGCAATCCCCGGATCGTAAAGCGGTACCACCGCCCCGCGGCTGCGTCCAAGCCGCTCACCAGTTGCGAGATTGATCCGCGACGCGGCCCGTCGTCGTCGCGCGCCTTTCCTGACTCCAGCCCCAGGCACCACGGCGCGCCGTGGCTGTCATCGCCGAGGTAGCGGAATTGCACGTCGCCGGAGAGCTCGAATCCAGCTGGCGCCTTGTCGGTGCGGTCCTGGAAATCCGCATTTTTCACGAGATTGCCGAGCGGCGCCGGGGAAGCGGTCGAGAGGTCCGCCCGCGCACTTGGCGCCAGTGAGGCGGCCGCGAGTAGCGCGAAGAAAAGCAGCCCGGCCGATAGGGGATACGCTCGAGACACGCTGGCACTCCTTTGATTCAAGATGCTGCGGTACGCAAATGTTGCCCGACAAAGGCCTGCGCCATTTCCAGGGCCGACTTTGAGTATCGAAAAGCGATCCACAAGTCTCTTATGCCGCAACAACGATGAGAGTAGCACGTACAACCTGAAGGTCAGATGAAGATCAAGCCGCGTCGTCGTATCCCCGAGGGGCTTGCCCGGTTGTGATTTGCCCCAGGCGTTGGGGCGGCTTTAGCCGCCGTTTTGTCGGTCGGTTGCCCGTGCGGCGGCTAAAGCCGCCCTTACAGAAACCCCTCAGGCCGAGACCGGAGTTTACGACGGTCTTGATCGAGTGCTTTCACGCCGCCAATCGTGTTCCCTGCAAATTCGCCAGTGTCCCGGCTACGCGCTCGATGACACGTGCCCATTGGCCCGGTGTGTTTTGCCGGAAGAGGCGCAGGGTGGGATACCACGGCGTATCTTCGCGATCGAGCATCCAGCGCCAGTCATGTTCGCCCCTGGCAATCAGCACCCACGCCGGTACGCCCAAGGCGCCGGCCAGGTGGGCAACCGCGGTGTCGACGGTGATGACGAGATCCAGACATGAAACCAGCGCCGCGGTGTCGGCAAAGTCCCCAAGGCCCTCGGTCAGGTCGATCAACTCCATGCCTTGTGGAGGAGCGGCGGCTTGCGAGGCAGCCGGGCCTTTTTGCAGGCTGTAAAACGTCGCGCCGGTGCTGGCGAGCGGGGCGAGATGCTGAAGCGTGGCGGAGCGGTGCGTGTCGTTGATATGGTCGGAATTGCCGGCCCAGACCAGGCCCACTTTGGGAGCGTTCACTTTCCGGGGACAGGTCGTCAGGCAGCCGGCGTTGACCTTCGCGCGCCAGTGTTGCACGAGGGACGGGTTGGGCTTCAGGTAAGGGATGTTCGCCGGGACCGAATCGAGCCGCGTTCCGAACAGAAAAGGGAGCGACATCATCGGACAATGGAAGTCGAACGGCGGAAGTTCGGAAGGGGATTCGATCCCTGGCACGATCTGATGGATGCCGTCAACGCTTTGGAGGAGTCGCGCCATGCGCGGCTGGCACAGGACCACGACGCGCGCGCTGCGCGCAGCCAGCATCGGGACATAGCGCACGAACTGGATGGCGTCGCCGTAGCCCTGCTCGGTGTGGACCAGCAGCGTCTTCCCGGCCAGGTCCTGTCCGGTCCAGCGCGGCTGCGGCAAGGCCCGCCACATGGTCGGGAAATTCTTGCGCTGCCAGCGCCATTCGTACTCGCGCCAACCCTGCTCGTAATCACCCAGCAGCAGAAGGAGTTGAGACAGGTTCCAATGGGCATCGACCGTATTCGGGGCGATCGCAATCGCCTGTCGGTAAGACGCGATCGCCTCTTGCAGCCTCCCCTTTTTTCCAAGGGTCAGACCAAGGTTGAGATGGGCGACGACATTGTTCGGGTTGATTTCGAGACTGCGGCGATGGCACGCAATCGCTTCGTCCAACTCCCCGATCTCCCGCAGGGCGGCCCCCAGGCCGTCGTGGGAAACATAACACGTTGGCATAAGCCTCACGGCCTGGCGGTAGGCGTCAGCCGCTCCGCGGAAGTCTTTCTTGTCGCTCAAGGCGTTACCCAGGTGCCTGCGGTACGTGGCGACGTTCGGACGAAGCGCGCATGCCTTGCCGATCAGTTCCGCGGCGTCGTCAAAGCGGAAAGTTTGTGCCGCCAGCACGCCGAGCAGGTGCAGTGCATCGGCGTGGTTCGGCTCGTGTGTGAGCACCTTGCGGTAAATCGCCTCGGCTTCGGCCCGGCGGCCTGCCTGATGATGCTCTACCGCGGTCTCAAAACGGGATTTTTTCATGACGATGGTCCTTTACCGCTCGAGACCCACAACATAGGCACGGAAGTCGCGGAGAAGGCAGAAGAGTTGCTGAATGGGTGCCATGGCACCCAGAGGGGCTCTGACATCGGTCCTTGACAATAGGCCGCCTATTCGTGCCTTACGCCGCCAGTCGAATCTCCTGTCCATATTGCGGCAGTTCCCGGGCCACGCGTTCAACAACTTCTAGCCATTGTCCGGGGTTTCTCTGTCGGAAGAGGCGCACGGTGGGATACCACGGCGAATCTTCGCGATCGAGCAGCCAGCGCCAGTCATGTTCGGCGGCGATCAACATCCATGCCGGTATCCCCACCGCGCCGGCTACGTGGGCGACGGCGGTATCGACCGTGATCACCAAATCGAGATTGGCGACCAGTGCGGCGGTGTCGGCAAAGTCATGCAGATCTTCTGTCAGGTCGATCAGCTCCATACCACATGGAGGAGAGGCGGCTTGCGATGCGGCCGGGCCTTTTTGCAGGCTGAAAAATGTTGCGTTGGTTCCGGCCAGGGGCGCGAAATGCGCGAGCTTGGCAGAGCGGCAGGCGTCGATAATATGGTCCGGATTGCCGGCCCAAGCCAGACCCACCTTGAGCGAGTTCACCTTGTGGCGGCCGATCTTGGGTCCCGCGGATGCCGCACCGATCTTTGCGCGCCAATGTTGGGTCAGGGAGGGGTCGGGCCGCAGGTAAGGCACGTTCGCGGGGACCGTTTCGAGACGCGTTCCCAGCAGGAACGGCAGCGACATGATCGGGCAATGCATGTCATATGGCGGCAGCTCGGCCGGCGACCTGATCCCCGGGATAATCTGATTGACGCCCTCCACGCTTCTCATTAGACGCGCCAGGGCCGGCTGGCACATGAGTATGACCGTAGCCCCGCGTGCCGCCAGCATCGGAACATAACGCACGAATTTGATAGCGTCGCCATACCCCTGCTCGGTGTGGACCAGAAGCGTTTTTCCGGTCAAGTCCTCTCCCATCCATCGCGGCTGGGGCAATGCCGGCCACAAGGTCGGGAAGTTCTTGCGTTGCCAGCGCCATTCGTACTCGCGCCAACCGTGTTCGTAGTCGCCTGTCAGCAGGAGCAGCACGGACAGGTTCCAATGGCCGTCGCAATGTTCCGGGGCGATGGCGATTGCACGCCGGTAGGATGCCATCGACTCTTCGATCCATCCTCTCTTCCTGAGCGTCAGCCCGAGGTTCAGATGAGCGGTGAGATTGTCCGACTTGATGGCAAGACTGCGGCGATGGCAAATAATCGCTTCGTCCAACTCCCCGGTTTCCCGCAAGGCGGCACCCAGCAGGTCATGGGAAATGTAACAGTCCGGATTGAGCCGCAGTGCCTCGCGGTATGCGTCTGCCGCCGCGGCGAAGTCGCCTTTCTCGCTCAGGGCGCCGCCGAGGTGCTTGCGGTAATCGTAGACGTTGGGACAAAGGGCGCACGCCCGGCCGATCAATTCTGCGGCGTCGTCGAAGCGGCCGATCTGCGCCGCCAGCACCCCCAGCAGGTTCAGTGCATCAGGGTGGTTTGGCTGGTCCGCCAGCACCTGCCGGTAGAGGGGTTCGGCTTCGGCCAGCCTGCCGGCCTGATGGCGCTCGAGAGCGATTTCGAAACGGGATTTGTTCATGCCGAGGGTCCTTTGCCGCGAGCGAAAGTGGCGAGGCTTAACGAGAATATCGGGATTTGAAGGCGGGGACCGGGACTTGACGCAGTTATCGGTCGTACAAGGATGCAGCCTATCCGTTTTCTACGGGCCGAATTCTTCCGCCAGCTTCGTCTGCCAATCCTGAGCGGTGTGGTAGAACTGCAAGACGTGTATCGTGTCGCCGATCACCTCGTATACGGCCAAGTGCCCATGGCCCTTTCTGCGCCGGCGGATCATGATGTAGCTTAATCTGGGTACGGTCGGGACGGGCTTCCCCCGAAAGTTCGCTGAGGTGAGCTGGTTCGTCTTTTCCAGTACAAAGGCAGTGTAGTTGTCCGCATGCGCGGCACCATGGTGCCGCGCATTCCAACCCCAAATCTCATCGAGCGATTGAAGGGCGGCTGGCGATAACCAAAGCGTCAAGTTGCGTGATTCGCCACCCATGCTTTTCGCTTTTGCTCGAAATGTTCTTGTACTTCGGCGATCGAATGCGTCTTTCCACCGGCTTTGATCTCAGCGGAAATCCGCTCTAACTCGGCCAGCCGCTCAGGTGTGAAGGCATGGTCGAAGGATTCACTTCTTTCCCCGTTGGCGTCGTGGGTCACGACGTCGGCTACATATTCGTCAACGCTGGAATAGCCCGCATCCGCCGCGCGGCGTTGTGCGGTATTGAAGACCTGGTCGTTAAGGTGGATCTGCGGCATCGGAACTCCGATCGATAGTTCGTCGGCATTTTATGGCTTTACCCCCACGGTGTCACGGAGAAAGTGACGTTATTCTCCGATTGCCCCTGCTCCCCTGCGCTGGGAAGTTCCGGTACTATGCCGACAGGTCCAAAGCGGTACTCAGCCATGCGTGGCTTGGCGGTGCTGCCTCGAACACGCGACCGTCAGATATGATGCCAACCGCTTCGCAAAGAATCGCCACGTTGCCGGAAACCGATGCATCACCTGCGCGGGCCGCATCGGAGCATTCCATCGCGGCGCCACATCCGCAGCCGCCCGCTCGGCAGTTCACCCTGCTCCCTCCCGCGGTTGAAGAGCCCAAGATCATCCTGCAATGGCTGGCCTGGCTGCGCTGGCTGGCGGTGGCGGGGCAGGCACTGGCCACGGGGGTTGCCAGCCACCTGCTGAAACTGCAACTGCCGGTCTGGCCGATCGTGTCGATCATCGCCTTTACGGCGGTCAGCAACGTCGCCCTGCAACTGTGGGTCCGGCGCGGCTGGGATCGGCGAGGCGGGCCGGGCTGGCTTGTGCCGGGCGTTCTAATCCTCGATGTCGTCCTGCTGACGGCGCTGCTGATGTGTTCCGGCGGGCCGGACAACCCCTTCACGCTGCTCTACCTGGTCCATGTGGCGATGGCGGTGGTCACGCTGGGCGACCGCTGGTCGCTGCGCGTCCTGGTAGTGACGGCGACGTGCTATGCGGCGCTGTTCATCTGGCACTGGCCGCTGACCCGGCCGGTGCCGCTGACGCCCCGGGTGGCGGCGTCCGCCGAACGCATCGGGCTGGTGCTGGTGGCGGGGCTGATCGCCTATTTCGTGGGGCGGATCACCCGCTCGCTACGGCTGCGCGAGAAGGAGCTGGCGGTGGCCAGCAGCATCGCGGCACGCAACGAGCAGCTTGCGGCGCTGGCGACACTGGCCGCGGGGGCGGCGCATCAGCTCAATACGCCGCTGGGCACGATCGCCGTCGTGGCGCGGGAGTTGGAGGTGCTGTCGCGGCAACTGCAGTTGCAGGAATCGTTCACGGAGGACGCCCGGCTCATCCGCCAGGAGGTGGACCGTTGCCAGGTGATCCTGAGCCGGATGCGGGTTGACGTCCTGCATGGCGAGCCGCAAAAATGGGCCAAAGTGCCGATCGGCCGTTTCCTGGCGGACTTGCGCCAGGAGCTGAAGTCATCGGGCGCGGCGCAGAGCTTGAAGGTGCAGTGCGAGCCGGGCGTGAAGGAGATTTCGGCCCCGACGCGGGCGGTGCAGCAGGCGCTGGCCATCCTGATCGACAATGCAGTGGAGGCCTCGACGGATGAGACGCCAGTAAAAATGTCGATTTATTTGCGGGAGGAGCGGATTATATTTGAGGTCGAAGACCAGGGCGCCGGCATGGCGGATGACGTGATCCGCCGGGCTGGCGAGCCGTTCTTCACAACCAAAGCGCCCGGCGAGGGGATGGGGCTGGGGCTTTTTCTGGTGCGCCTGGTTGCGGAGAAGCTGGGGGGATCGTTTAGACTCCAGTCCCGGGCGGGGCATGGAACGCGGGCCGTCCTGGAGTTGCCGGTGTCGCAATAGGCTCTGTTTGAAGGTTTGGAGGCTTGGCACATACTCATGCGAACCATCACATCTCCGCGAATCGAACTTCACCCCGGGCGCGGCCACGATCATCACGCGCACCAGGACCCTCGCTCGCAGCCGGGCGACAGCGTCGCGCGCCAGATACCCGGTGCGCCGGTCACGCAGAAGCTGCGGATCCTGATCGTCGATGACGACGCCACCTTTCGCAACCGGCTGGTTGCGGCGATGACCGCCCGGAACTTCGAGGCGTATGGCGCCGCCAACCCGTCCGAAGCCAGGCAGATGGTGATGCGCGTCCAGCCTCACCGCGCCGTCCTGGACATGCGCATGCCGGGAGGCTCGGGGCTGGACCTGGTTTCGTCGTTGATCGAGCTGAACCCGAACCTGGAAGTGGTGATGCTGACCGGCTACGGCAGCATCCCTACCGCGATCGAGGCCGTCCGGCGCGGGGCGGTCGATTACCTGACCAAGCCGGCAGACGCCGACCAGATCCTGGCGTCTTTCGAGCGCGTGAGCGAGCGGGCCGCACAGTCGCCGGAGAACGGGGCGTCGTTGACGGCCCCGTCGCTGGCGCGGGTGGAGTGGGAGCACATCCAGCGGGTATTGAACGACTGCCACGGCAACATTTCGCAATCGGCCCGAGTGCTGGGGATCCATCGGCGTTCGCTGCAAAGAAAGCTGAGCAAGTATCCGCCGGCGGAGTGAATTCTCAATTCTTCCGATGCGACCAAATGCCACACCAAAAGCCGTCGCTGTCGGGATCGCTTGCCGCTAATATCCCGCGCTCGTGAGGTGACGGTTGGGAATTCATCGCTTCTTCGACAAGGCGCGACGAACGTCCAAACCCTTGAAAAGCAGGCATTCAAGCAAGCATGGTCGTTTAGCTCGAAACCTTCATGAAAGACGAGCGACTAGACAAACCCTTTGTGTTCCCGAAGTGGTCCAACTACTTATTACCGATGATTGCCATCGGCGTGGTCGGCGGGTTGTTCTACGTGCCCACGCTCTTTGCCCTGGGCGCTTCGCCCAAGACGCTGGCTGCGGGGTACTCGCCCATCCAGCCGGTGCCGTACAGTCATGCGATCCACGCCGGGAAGCTGGGGCTGGACTGCCGGTATTGCCATAACACGGTGGAGAAGACCGCGTTCGCGGCGCTGCCTCCGACGCAGACCTGCATGAACTGCCACAGCAGCATCCTGACCACCGACCCGCGCATCCAGCCGGTCCGCAATAGCTGGGCGACCGGTAAGCCTGTCGAATGGGTGAAGGTGCATAACCTCGCCCA